>Ga0153954_1000493_pt1 | contig 30852 bp, 16 predicted proteins | sample TSFL038MetaG_FD_102277 | JGI IMG/M metagenome (GOLD analysis project Ga0153954, IMG submission 102277) | Attine ant fungus gardens microbial communities from Florida, USA - TSFL038 MetaG | ecosystem: Host-associated > Fungi > Mycelium > Unclassified | place: USA: Florida, Wekiwa Springs State... | reverse complement strand
GTATGCTTCGGAATCACAAATTGGAAAAGATGTTATCAGAGACTTAGATTTGAGTGATTTTGCTGCATAAACAAATAATATAAAATCATCACCCTAGCCCAGGGCTGTTGCACCTTTAGTCCTTCGGACTATAAAAGCGATTCGAAATATGCTTACGTTTGATGATATTGGGCTCGACGCATGGCTTCTCATTCTTCATCGCTACCACGATAAAATATTCTAGAACTTTAAACCCCTGATTGCAACCTTGTTAGGATTCATCATAAGGTCGTAATCAGGGGTTAAAAGACATCATTATCATCAACCAAGGGTTCCTTCACAAGGAACCCTTGATATCTTTTATTGGTCAGTTGTAAGTACAATTGCAGTCGGCACTTCTTCAGTCGGTATTTCAAACCAAGTCTTGCTATTTTCCAGACTGTTTTTTGTCATGTCATCTTGACCTTTTTCAGTCAGACTGGCTTCTGCATTGTCTACTCGATCTCGATTATCTTCGGTAGGGGATTCACTACCTTCACTGCCATCACTTTCTACAGCTGCTGTTTCCGAATCTTCAGAAATATTTTCTACTTTGACTAGACTTGCAGTCGGGATTGGGATCTCTCTACGACCTTCTTTTGGAGGAACAGGGGGAGGCGTTTTTTTCACAGGAGCTTCCGGTAGTTTTCTCTTATGTGCACTTGGTTCAACAACTGTATTGACTACAGGTGGTTGCTCTTCTCCTGTAGAATCAGCCTTTTCTGTTTTTACAGAAGGAGTGTCGCTCTCTTTTTCAGGGCTTTTGCTTCCTCTGTTTTTAAGAACATCTCTAAAATCTGTTTTTTCAGATTTAATAGTTTTTTGATCTGATGAAGGTCCTTTATCAGGACTACTACCCTTCTTTTTAAGAACGTTTCTATGATCTACTTGGTTCACCCCTGTAGAGGCAGGCGTGCTTGACTCTTCAGCCTTTGGAGGAGAATTTTGTTTTTTAGACAATACCACTGGTGTAGGAGTTAATGCTTGTTTTACTACAGGCTGAGCAGATTGCTTCGTTGATTTTAATACGACTCCCATTGCTAGACTTGCAAGTTCACCACCTACTTGTGGTGCTTTGGTTACTGTAGACGACTCAGTTTTCTTCGAACCAGCTTTTGGGTCTTTGCTTCGTTCATCTTGAGGAAGAGAGGCTTCATAAGTCGCTTTGAGAATCTCAGAAAACGTTTTAACAAATTTTTTAAGATAATCAAAACTATTCTTAAAATCAGACTCAAATTTATTCTCTATTTGAGCTTTAATACGAGCACATTGAATGCCATGCAAATTATCGAAAACTTCCTTGTATGCTTCGAGTAATTCTTCTTGAGATTCGTGTGGAGAAGTCAAAAATTTGATGTAAGCACACTGTGCATTCTCTTTTATTTGCACGACTCTTTCTTTAGTTAATGCATTTGTCGTATCTACTTTTGAAAGAACTTCTGGTCGACCAAGAGCTTTTACAAAAGAATTTAAAACGTTATCGAAATTCTTTGTAAATTTTTCAATGTCTCCCTTCTTGCCAGAATCTTTCATTGCCAAAGCAAATTCATTCACTATCAAATGGACGGGAACTTTATTTGATAAAGAACTCATGAATTTTTGCCATGTATCAAGAGTTGTTGTTTTTCCTGCCTGAGTGCTTATCTCTGACAAACTCGGAAGAGAGAACTCTTCGGTGAAAGTTTTCTGAAGCAAAGCAATATCTAAGTGTGAATCATTCTTTAGAGGCAATGTTGCCTGAATTGTACCATCATACATCTTCTGGATAAGTTGAGAAAAACTATACAAAAATTTCTTTACCCTTTCAAAAGAAACCCTCTTTATTGGCGCGGATTTTACCTCGCTATCTAAAGGAGGCGCCAATGCTGGGGCTGCTGGTAGAGGAACATTTTCTTCCTTAGACTCTATGACATCTTCTGGTGGCCTAGCGTTAGAAGCTTGAGTGTAAATGTCCCCTAGCTGTGCACAAATTTTAGCATAAACTAAACCAAGTTCTTTTAAATTCTTACCAGTAGTGATTAGATTCAATTCATCAAAGTTAACTCCCTTTATTTCGCAAGAATCAACAATCGCTTCGTCCAAATCGCCAAGGGAAAAACTAATAAGAGTATCTAAGCTCTTCCTAGCAGCTTTAAGTTCACTGGATTTATCCTCAATTCCTTTCACACTTTCATAAAGATCAACAAGTGCATTAAGGTAATTTGTCATTTCTTTTTGGACATTTTTCCTTTCTTCAATTGGGAAGTCTTTATCTTCTTTGTCAAGGCTTGCAACTCTTGCTTTCGGATCGATGCTACCTATGCTATTTAAACCTTCTTTTAAAAGTGCAACATTATAAGCAAAACCCTTCCAGCTATCTGAAACATCTAATGATGGATACATGTCTTTTGCAAAACGCAATATTCTTCTATTTTTCACTGCTCCCTCATCAGCTCTATCGGCTATTGTCTTCACTTTAGGTGGTTCCTCGATAGCCTCTACTTTTTTAGCTGAAGATTTAACAACGTTAGAAATCACTTGAACGGCTTGGACATCCTTCATAACATTAGTAATAGATACCAAAAAGTTAATGATGGCTTTATATTGTTTGTCTATGCCTGCAGCAGCAAACATATTTGCTGTAGCCTTAACTTTAGCATAAGAGGCTTGAATTGCGGGCAGATTCAAAAGGATATCAGAAAAGAGTTCTCTAGCGTCTGCTTGATAAGCCGAAGGCGCAGAGATATTTCCTATTCGACTGAAGTAAGCTTCTAAAATTTCATCATTAGCCGTTGAGGTATCTAGTGCAGTTTCCTGCTTAGATGCATACATGAGAAGTTTCTTGAAAGCTTCAGCCCCTTGTTGAAGATGCTCTTTTGATTGAACATTTGCAGCGTCCTCAGCTTGAATTTGCAAATTAAGAATAATGCTATAGTATTCTGGCAATAGTTTTTGAATTTCCATTTTCAATGCAGAGTTCTTAGGTTGCTCCTCAAACTGTCTAGCTTTTTCAAGCAACGAGTTTAAATCTAGTACAGGTCTCGCTTCAGATCCATACATTTTAGAGATTTTCTCATTAGTCACGCTTAAACTGACTTGAAGATCTCCGGTCAAGATTTGAACCCCTTTAAACTCTTCTGGAGCACCAGGATATGTTGCTGGTGGAATCGGAGGGTGCGTCTTTTTAGGGCCTACGATTTCATCTTTCCCTCCAGATGCGCTATCCGTTCTAGGAAGGCTTGGCTTTTCATTACCTCCAGAGGATTCTTTTGAAGCTCCAAGGGCACCTTTGCCACTGTCAGGTTGCTTAGAAGCGACTGGAATTGACTGCTTCAAAAATTCTCTAATGCCCTTAAACTGTTCATTAATAGTTGTAGGATCAGCATCAGCTTTTCTTCTTAGTATAAGATAAGTGTCGTAAAAACTCTTTAAGTCTGAGAACAGATCAACACGCATGTTGGGTTCACTGTTATTAATACTCGCAACTAGTTCTGCGAAGTCTGCATCTGCTTCATCATATCCCTCGATAATTTTACCAGGTAATTTATCTCCTGGAGAAACAACAGGCAATGCCCTTTCAAGAATTTCATTAAAGGCTTTTACTGTCTCTTTTAGATTAGTCTTATCTACTTCAGTATTTGATTTTAAATCTTCAATCAAACGATCATATGACGGCATTGCCGCTAGAAGGTCTTTCCTATCATATTGATCAAAATTATCTCGTGCTGTCGTAATGGCGTTTAAGTTCTCTACAGCTGTGACAGTAGGATTAGAAGAAATCTTCGGAACAAGATGCGGCTCAACTTTTTTGTCATCGTTTTTGCCACTTTTAGGCTGTTCAATGATTGATTGAGATTGAGTCAAAAACTCCTTAATTATCCCATATTCTGTATCAATAGATTCTTGAATGCTAGCATCGCTTAGAACTTCACTCTTTTCATCACCTTCAACTCCAGGACCGGTGTATAATTGAGGTTCACTTCTAGCCTTAAGATATGATGAATGCAATTGCTCGGCTTGCACAAAAATTTTACTCTGAAGTTTTTTGATAGCATCCTTTTTCGCTGCCCCATCCTCAAGTTTAAAAACGTCCTCAATCTGTGCTAAAAAGCTTTTAAATAACTGATTGGTACTCGCAGACGCAGAAAATGGTAAAGCATCTCCTGGTTTAGCGAATGGCAATGCATAATTGACAACGGTTTCAAAATCTTTTTGTGCTTTAAGCAAATGCGGTTTTGCCCCTTCATCATTCAATGTTGAGAGATCAGTTACAGTAGTGAACAATCCTTGTAGATTATTCCTAAGGTCTTGAGGCTCATGAACAAGAATAGGATCGCCTTTCTGCTTAGCGGAGATGTTAATCGCTATGGTGCTAAGCTCTGTTGCCTTAACCTGCAAAGCTGGGGCTAATGAAAATGATTTAAGCTCAGGCTTTGTCTCTTTTCCATCTTTCTTCTCAGTCTTTCCAGCAGAACCCTTGCCAGTTAGGCAAGAGATACCGATACCTAAAATCACAGCAGTAAGGCCGGCAACGCCAATACCCAACTCAAGTTGGTGTGCAGCAGGATTATTCCACATATCTAGTGAATAATTTAGCGCAGGTCTTGTAGCGTTTATGGAATAATCAACCGCAAATCTTGTAGTGCTCCTAACAGGTTCATAAATAGTATCCCACCAATTAGATTTTTGGACTTCTTCACCTTTACCTTCGCCACTTCCTATACCGTCCTTGTTATCGTCTGGTTTAGTTATGACTGGATCTGGCTGTTTTTCGGTGTACTTCTTATATGCATAGAAGGCACCGACACCTGTCAAAGCAGTCAAACCAACACCAAGAGCGAGACGATTTCTCTTGCTAATCCATGCTGCCTTTTCCAGAGATTGAATAAAGCTTGGATCCACAGCTTTTCTATCGAAATCGAGATTTTCGATATCGAAGGAGTATTTAGAATTTTTGGCAAGAAGGGCTTTAAATTGAGTCTCAAAAGCCTCTAGAGCATTCATAGATAATGCTCTCTCTTTTTTAGTGCCGTGGACAACGAAATGAAGCGATAATTGGTAACCACGTGCCAGCAAGGCTAGGGCATTGTCGAAACCAACTTTTTGATCCAAATCGCTCAACTGAGTAAGAGTGGAAGCCTTATCTTTATCTTTAAAACCTTCAGCAAGCGACAAAATATTGATCAACCATGTATCTAATGGCTTTTCAGCGCTGCTTGAAGGACGAAGTGCACCTGTGAGGAGTGCGTAGCATGTCGACAAAGGCGATTTTTCATATAGATGCCAATCGATGCCAATCACTTCAAATTTGAGCTGTTCGAGAGCGATTTCCCTTGATAAAGAACTATCATCGGCTAGCGTAGATTGTAGTGAGACAGGCTTCGATAGAGGTTTTACATCGTGCTCAGCAGCAAGGCTTGTCGGCGCCACCGACTCATTTTTCTCTTTCGGCGCTTCTTGATTAGAATGCTCTTCTTGCGAAGTGAAGAAAGATTGACTGCCCTCATTCTTGGAAGATTCTTCATCATGTTCTTTATAGGAGTATTTATCGTTAGAAGACTCTTGAGCATGCACTTGGGATTGTATTGCAAAAGAAACGACAGGCAAAAGTTGCGGAACAGCCAAGGCTTTCAACTGATTTTGATGGTGATATGCAAAGCGGTTTGCATAGGCCAAATAGCTTTCTGTCGGAATTTGCTTATGATTCAAAAGGTTTTCGGCAAGCAAGTTGATGACTCCTGCGAGGTCCGCATGATCACGTACGCTCTCTTCATTCCCAAAAGCTAGTCCAGCTTGCTGAGCGGCTTTTTTAATCAGCTCCAGATCTTTGGCATTGAAAATATTCTGCGCACCCCCCTGAGCCAATATCGAAATCAATTCGTATTCCAAAGCAATCTTATTGGATCGATCGCCAAGCCCCCCCAACCCTCTGAACTTCTGTATGAGAGTAGCTCCAAGAGCAGCTTTTTCAAAATGCCCTTGACCATGAGCTATCCAACGCGCATTTGGAGCAGCGTCGGCTAGCTTTGCTAGTCCTTGACGGACGTCATCACCTTTGAGTTGATGGACACTAGGAGTTGCTTCAGTAATACGTGACATAAAAAACCTTTATGGTTGATTTTATTTATTTCAGAAGTCGAGTTTATAATCAGTTTTTTTTGTTGTCAACAGCCTAAAACAAAACGGCGGCTTAAAATCGTATTAATAAATATTTTAACACATACTTTTACACAGAGGAGACTCCCATAAATTCTCGAGATCTTCATTTTTTTATTGAAAGTACAAGATAAGCTTTGCAACAGTGGGTTCAAATAATTACTATATAGTTTCAGCGATTGTGAACGACCAACAGCGAAAAAAAGCTCTCTTTTTTATCATCTTGTTAGGCATCGTAAGTCTCCTTTCAGATATCACATATGAAGGCGCAAGGAGCATTACGGGTCAATATCTAGCCGTGCTAGGGGCCAGCGGAACAGCTGTTGGAACCATTGCCGGATTAGGAGAATTCATCGGCTATAGCTTTCGACTGCTCTCTGGATATCTTAGCGATCGAACAGGAAAATATTGGATGATGATCCTCGGCGGCTATGCTATGAATCTGCTTGCCGTTCCCCTTCTCGCTTTCACAACGACATGGCAGATGGCTGCCCTCTTGATCATCCTCGAGCGATTAGGCAAAGGGATTCGCACGCCTTCGCGCGATGCGCTTCTCTCTTATGCTGTACAGCATACAGGACGTGGATGGGGCTTTGGATTGCATCAGGCGATGGATCAAACAGGGGCTGTCATTGGTCCGTTGCTCGTTACCTTTTTACTCTATTTCCAGATTGGCTATCGGACGAGCTTCGCCGTCCTTGCGATTCCGGCAGTTTTTACATTATGTGTTTTGATCATCTCCAAAATGCTTTTTCCTACTCCGCAAGATCTGGAATTTAAACTGCCTCCTTTGATTTTGGAAAATGCTGCAAAAAAATATTGGGTCTATCTTTTAGCGATTTCTTTTGTCGCTTTGGGTTATGTCGATTTCGCTTTAATTGCCTACCATTTTGAAAAGGTCGGAAAAATTCCAGTCGCATGGATTCCGATCCTTTATGCCATCGCGATGGCGGCCGATGGAGCTGCCGGATTGATTTTCGGCAAATTTTACGATCAAAAAGGAATCATTGTCCTGATCATTTTAACGGCTTTGACAGCCTTTTTTGTCATCTTGGTCTTTTTTGACGGCTTTTATGCAGCCTTTTTTGGCATCTTGCTTTGGGGAATTGGGATGGGCGCTCATGATTCCATCATGAAAGCCGTGGTGGCGGGATTGGTGCCGATAGAAAAAAGAGGCACCGCTTATGGCATGTTTAATATGTGGTTTGGCACTGCATGGTTTTTGGGCAGCGCTTTCATGGGCTATTTATATGACATCTCTCTGATAGGACTTGTGATTTTTTCCCTGGCTGCACAGCTTATGGCGGTTCCACTCCTCTTCTATTTCAAGAGTATCAAATGACAAAACCACAAAGGATTTTCATGCCTACTTATAGTGCCTTATATTATCATTTCATATGGTCCACTAAAAATAGAGCTCCATTAATACCGATGTCACTTGAAACTAAGATGCATGCTTATATTAATGGAATTGTTAAAAGTAAAGGTGGCACAGTTCTTCAAGTTGGCGGCATGCCCGATCATATTCATTTATTGGTAAGGCTGAAACCTGACCAAAGTGTTCCCGAATTGATCAAAATTATTAAAACAACCTCTGGGAAGTGGCTGAAAGAAGCAGATAGCTCTCTTGGAGACTTCTATTGGCAAAAAGGATATGGCGCTTTTAGCGTAAGCAAATCTCAAACGGATTCTGTACAAGAATATATTATGAATCAACACGAACACCATAAATATCGTAGCTTCAAGGATGAATGGCTGGCCTTCCTTCAAAAACATGGTGTTGAATATGATGAGAAATTTGTTTTCGAATAATTGTGGTGCCCCTCCAGGGCACATCGATTTAATTTGGATCTCCACCAGGGGTTAAAACCCCTGGCTACCTATGTTGAACCGCCTTTGGCGGTTCTTCGTCGTTCATGAAGCCCACTTACCTCTAAATCACGAGATAGTTCTACATAGATAGCCTGGGATCGACGCTCAATGTTACCAACTTAAGCATGTTTCGAACCGCGAAGCGGTTCCACATAGGTAGCCAGGGGTTTTAACCCCTGGTGAATCAAAATCAATCGATGTGCCCTGGAGGGGCACCACATCATGTATGCTAACGCCTACTCCATGAATAGATCCTTATAATCTAGCGACGCCAGCTGAATGATTTCACGCGCCTCTGCAGCGCCATACACGTGGGTAATCTGCACCTTCTTCGGTCCCTGTCCGGGGTCATCCTTATAAGTCAAAAAATAATGGCGCAGCCTTTCAATCAAAGTCTCAGGACATTGGGCGATGTCGGCAATTTTCCCAAAGACCAGATCATCGGCCATGACGCCAATGATTTTATCATCGGCCTGATCTCCATCGATCAAACGGAATCCTCCGATAGGAAAGGCCCTGACAATAATGTCTCCTCTCACAATAGCCTCTTCCGTCAAAATGCAGATGTCGAGAGGGTCACCATCCCCAACCAGACCTTTGTGTCCGGTCTTTTTTATGCAGTAATCGGCAATACGGCCTCCGGCATAGGTCCTCGGCAGCAAACCATATAACGTTGGACAAAGACTAGAATATTTTTGAGGACGATCAGCCTTGAGGAGTCCTGTTTCCTTATCCAATTCATATTTTACGGTATCCATGGGCACTATCTCGACATAGCAATTGACGATTTCGGGCGATTTCTCACCCAAAGAGAGTCCATGCCACGGATGAGCACGGAAGCGATTCTCGCGAGGGCCATGCTCTTTTTTGGAAGAAATCATAATGATCCTTTGGCTATTTGCTTTTGACGTGTGTCTGGAATCAACAAAAATAAAATCAAGGCAATGATGGCTGCCCCGAGAGGGATTTGGAAATAGAAATCATAAAGACGTTGATTTGATCCTGCTTGAGATGTGGACTGCAACGTTGTTGTATCTTCATAGGAACTTTGCCGCTGGATGCCTTCATCGATGGTTTGAACAATGTTCAGAGGACTCTTCTCTTCGACTAGCAGCAGATCCCCTTGACTGACAGCAACGAGGCGATGTAGGAGAGTCTCGTTGAGGGTAGAGACGACAGGTTGTCCCTTGTAATTCACATTCGGAACAGTTCCCCCCTTTTTTGAGCCGATGCCGACGACAAATACTTGGACATGCTGCTCGTGAACATCTTCGAGGGGTTTGGCAATCGCTTCGAGCGCCTGCTCTTTAGCTTCTCCTTCAGGGCTTTCATAATGAGTGTCGCCTCCATCCGTCAAAATCACAAGTGTTTTGGGATAAGCAGAATTTTGAAGATCATGTTGATGGATATCTTCAAGGGCTTGGCGGATGTCTGTTCCCTCCATGCCTCCCTCATTGATATGAACTTGACTCAGCATCAAGCGTGTGAATAGATAATCAGTCGTCGATGGCACAATTTGAATGGTCCCCGAAGTAAATGCATATAAAGAGACATTCTCTCCATTCAATTGGCTTATCAGCGAATCCACAATTTGCTTGGCGACATTTTCGCGGGTTTCTCCTGCATGGACATCCGCCACCGACATCGAAGAAGAGACATCCAAAAGAAAAATCACCTCTTGCATTTTTTTTCGGAGCACAGCTTGATGAGGAGGCAATTTCATCGCTTCATTCACCTGCCCACCTTGCTGTGCAGCCACATAACGTTCATTCCCTTTAGGCTGCATTAAAGCGATGACGCCAAGGGTCCACGCCAAACAACCTAAGGCGGCTTTGATCCAAAATATCAGAGGGACTCTTCTTAATAGGATGATATCGAGGATCAGCATCTCTGCCAATGAGCCTAAACGCTCTTCACGAAAGCGATAAAGTCCCCAAAAGGCCCATGCTAAAAGGAGGGTGAAGAAAAGCAGCAGCCCCGCATCTGGACAATCGTATTGAATGCTTCGCCAAATCACGGCACTCTCCTCAATAATGTGGTGTCTAGTCCAATACCGAGAAATAGGCAAAGAAGTCCGAAAGCAATCAGATAGGGATAAAAGGAAAGGCGACGATAAAGATCGGGTCGCTTATCTTTTTCAATGACAACTCCAGGAGGGGCAGGGATCTTGCTTTTTTCCAAGGAATCAATATCACGATAAATATCTTCCAAATTGGTTCCGCCAGAAACTAAATAGAATTTTCCGCCTGTGGACTGAGCCGCCTTTTCCATGATATGGCGGAAAGGGGCAAACTCTTCTGTCGACAAGCCAGGCTCAATATTCACGATATAGAGATGAATCCCTTTTTCTTTGGCATAAGCTGCCGCTTCGGGAATATCCATATTGCGTAGCCGTTTTCCTTGGTCTAAAGGACTTGGTGACTGCAGTCCATCGGTGATCAAAATCATGATGCTATTTTTAATGGTGTAGGCAGGTTCCCCTTTTTTGATTAACTCCTCAGCATAATGCCTGGTTGCGGCAATTAAGTTGGCTGTTTTGAAAATGGCATAGCCGATGGAGGTACCATCCTGAGTAGGATCCTGAATGGGTTGAAATTTAGCGAGCTGTTCTAATACAGCGTCGTGGTCCAGTGTCAATGGCACCATCACGCGGGCTGCTCTGGCAAAAAATATTAGGCCGATAAGATCATTGGGTCTTCCATCTAATCCCAGACTAGGATCTCCGACAATGAATTCTTTTGTCACTTGCTTGAGGAGATCAATCTTGGACTCCATTTGGATCGCACCGGAAGGAAGCTGAACCGGAACTTCTTCTTTCATCGAACCCGACTGGTCCAGGATGAGGTAAATAGCGATGCCTTCTGTCGGAGGCTCTCGATTCGTGCTATTAGCAGGCGGCGGAGGCCCCCAAATATTTCGGTCTAATAGCAGATGTGGATCGATGAAAGCAAGGGCAAAAGATCCGAGCCCACAATAGAGACAGGTTTTTGGCCATTTCGTCCAAAGAGCCTTTCCTTTATTGGAAAGAAAAGTGGATAGATCAGAGAAAAAGAGAAAAGGCGTGGCAAATTGATAGCTCCAGCGCCAAAGAAAATAGGTGATCAATCCACCGATTGCCATTAGAAGACAAGCGAATTTATCGACTTCAAAAAAAATCCCTTTCATAACTCCGTATATACAGAATCATGAAAGGGATAGCAATATTCTCAAGCTTATGAACAAAACAAATTATGCCAGATAGTAGCAACTAAACTATTCATAAGAGCTATTAGAGTTGCGAATCACTCCACTCATTAGTGCTTTGTTCAAGTGCTTGGTCTTTATCTTGTTGTTTCTTAAGCATTTCTTGTGCTCTCGATGAGCCGTCGTTTTTTTGCATTTCTTTCATATAGCCTTCGGAAATTTTACCTTCAGGATTAATTTTTTTAATTATACCCTTTGCTTCTTGTATATTACCAAAAATTGTTTCAAGAAATTTAATCTCTTGATCATAAGCTATTTTAGCTTCTCTTAATTGTTTTTCCCTTTCGGCTTTGTCACTCGTCAAATGATAAGTCCTTTTACCAGCCTTCTCGGCAATGAGAATTTGTTGGTCAATTGACTGAATTTTCTTAGGCAATTGAATAATAGTCCTTTTTGTAGGTCCCAGAAATTGTAAGATAAATTCCAATGTACTTTTTGCAGCTTGAATATATTTTCTGGTCTTATCTGAAAGTTCTATAGCTTCATTGCTGATATCATCACTAGATTGAAATTTAAAAGCCTCTTTTTGGATATCTTTGAATTCGGACTCACGATGACTAACCTGAAGATTTATATGCCCAAATTCTTGACTCGTAGCAACAGAACCATTTTCATCCTCTATTTGAGAATCTTTCGCCTTTTTTATGAGCACCTCAAAATCGGCTAAGGCATCAGAATAATGAGAATCAGACTCTAATTTAGCCACAACTTTATATAACTCTGGAAGCTTGGTCAGTAATTCTTCAGGATCAGGCTCTGCCATCTTCGCCAGTTCTTTCAAATCATCTAATGTGAGTTGTTTCTTTTCTTGCCTCGAACTTAATCCAAAGAATTGACTTGTCCCCATAGACTCCCCCATAGAACTCTCAAGTTCGCTACCATACATTCTTCCTTTTTGCTTTGCCAAAAGGTCATGCGTCATTCGAAATGCATTGGGATCTAACTGTGAAGGAAGTTTTCTAAGAGTCTTCTGAACTTCGGATTTAAGATTTTCCATTTCTTGATTTATCTTGTATTTGTAATCCTGTGGAGGCAATGGAGGTGGAGCAGGAGCATCCACGGGAGGTGCTGCAGCATCAAAAATCTGCATCGAATTTTCAAAGGAATTCATCAGCATTGTTCCTTTGTCCTCTTCTTCTGCTTCAGTCTCGTCAACTGAAATGCGGCTGACTTCGTCTTTTGTTGAGGCAATTTTTGATGAAATTAAGAGCAAGCTTTGAGCTAATTCTTGATCGCCAGCATCAGCTTCTCCTGATCCAAGATATTCAGCCACTTCTTTCAATTCCTTTTCTACAGAGTCAAGTTGTGTAGTTATTTCTACAGAGGTAAGTTGTTCATTTATGGCATCATTTTTGAAATAATTTTCTATATCCAAAAGAAGGGTGTCTAGATTAGCCAGTGGACCTAAGTTAGCTAAAGGCACCTCTCCAATCATGGACTGGGTAAGAGACCTTGACAAATCATACCTAGAGACTGTCACATCTCCAAAGTGAACACCTCTCTTAGTCTTTTTCAGATATGTTTCAGTGCTTTTTACTAACATGGATAAGTTTAACTCATCCCCTTCAGTTTGTTCAGCTTTACTACTTTCGTTTAGCAGAGAACCAAGTCTCTCTAATGATTCCTGAATAGAATTGCGCGGAAGTATCCTCTCTATTTCCCCTATGAATTGAGATGCAGAGACATCTGGGTCTCGGTTGCTTTCTTCATCCATATCCGTGTTTTTTCTAGCTTGTATAAGTTTTTGGATTCCAGGATCTTTGAGAATAGATGCGAGTAGATCATCCGATTTATCTGAGGATTCATCCACACCGCTTTCAACAGTAGGCATCGACGGAGTGCCAACTGAGTCGGTCTCAGACTCTAATAATGTTTCTTCTGGGGTTACAAACGAGCTACCTGTTTCTGTTGCGGGTAATTCTGCAACCTCCATCGAATCTTTTGATTCAATAGATGTTCCTATTAGATCATTTTCTTCTTCTTTAGAAAGTGGCGCGAGTGGTTCACTCCTCCTCGAATCTTTTAATTCAACAGATGCTTCTTCTTTGGAAGGTGTCTGGGAAGGTTGTTCAAGTTGAGCTGCTGCATATTGTTGTTCTTCTTTTGTAATCCTTTCGTAATTAAAAATATTATCTATAACTTCTTTGTGATTCATCTTTGGCTGATTCTTGATGGGGTCTGCCAACACATCTTTTTCAACTTTCTTCCAATACTGGTCTCTATTTGACCAGAAGAGCGGATCATAAAGTACGCCCAGATGAATGAAATCGAATAGATAAAAAGGTCTGCTTTCTTCTTCTGAATGAGTAATTCGAGAACGTGTATATGGAATATGCTGTTCTATTTTTTTAGTTGTCTCGACATCTACATAAACCCATCTTGGGCTCTGGTTTATTTCTGATACTTCTTGAGTTATTGGTTGAATCTTGTTAAGGATTTCTATCGCTTCTGGTTTATTTAAGATATACGTGTTTCGGTCGTTGAAAAAATTAACAATCTTTTCATTTTCATTGTTCAGACTGCTTATAAATTTATCAGGATTGTTCCAAAATTCAACATCTTTCAATAATTCCTGAATTTGCTTTTGCTCTTCCATCGTAAAGGAACGATCATTAGCATGGGCAAACCACGTTTCAAAAAACTTCGTAAAAAGAACGATACCGTCTGGAGATAATCCCCCTTTCTCCACTATCTCTTGTCCTATTTCTGAAGGTTCTAGTGGGAAGGTTTTCGCAGAAAATCTTTGACCTCCAGATAAAGCAACCGCATTTAGCTTTGGTTGCACTATCGGTTGAATTGGCACCGGTTCTACTGGATGCCGAACTGGCTCTGGTTGTATCTCTTCTCGACTACCAAACGCCAATGCGACAAAGGCACCGCCAAGGGCAACAGTCGTTATTGTGTTAGCTAGACTCCAATCTTGAATTGGAGTGATTTTTGGCATATTCCCAAATATATTATAGGCATCTGAATCTGGCAGAGTAGCATTGGGAACTTCCCATCCACTCCCATTCGATGATGTGTAACGATTGCCACGATCGTCTACCATGCTCATGTAATCTTTTTCGCCAGGGAGACCTGGTTTTTGTTCAGGCTCGGTGCCTCCTCGGTTCATGAAGGAATAGGCAGCAGCTCCTCCAACAATCGCTAAAAGTGCAGCGACTCCAATGCGCCTGAGTAAGCTCGGCTTCTCCTCTTGCTCTTCAATTCTCTCATCCGAGCGGACTTCTTCCAGCTCTTCTATCTGATCTTCTTCTTCAGGCTCTTCTATTTGAACTTCTCGAAAAGAAGAGAGGTCCTCTTTTTTTACAGCTTCTTGAGATTTTTGACTGTCGATCGACAAGACCAGAGTTGGAGATCCTGTATCATTGGTTGGTTCTTGCGTTGGGCCTGGGAGCTCAACAATAGGAGAGGATTGTTCTTGCTTTGTTTGTTGTTGTTCTTCGCCTCCTGAAAGAAATTCTTCATTCCCCTGAGATGATGACTTTGATTCTGGTTCGGGCTCTTCTTCAATTTCGAGTGGTTGCTGTTCGACTTCAGTTGGAGGTGTAAAGGTAGCGACAACAACATCTCGAGTAGTTTCGGCAGTCTTGTGTAAGGATTCTGTCGAAGGAGAGTCAACAGAGATTGATTGATTACTATAAAGAGGTTTGAAGGTTTTAGATGCAGCATGCTCTTTATCAAATTGATTCACATAACTCAAAAGATCTTCAGATGTTTTTGCTCCTTTTGGATCAACACGACGGCTAATACTTTGGATCACAGCGTTAAGATCACGATGAGCTTCTTCACTTTCTTTATTCCCTTGAATTAAGCCCACTTGAGCGGCAGCGCTTTTTATGTTGTCTAAATCCTCTTTTCTGAAAAATTTGCCCCCAGATGCCAGCAAATAAATGATTTCGCGTTCTACGACCTCATGACTGGTACGATCACCATAGCCTGCCCAGCCTTTAATCGTCTCGACCATACGACGGAAAAAGCCGGCCTTTTCGAATTGTCCATTTCCCTTAGCAAACCAACGCGTCCCTTCTTTGGCTTCTGACAATTGATTCAGCTGCTCGCGAATTCCTGTGAGCTCAAGTACTTTTGATCCAGCAACGCGAGAGATGCCGTTTGACATATCAAACCTATCATTAAAAATAATTGAAAATTATCTGATTAATCACAATTTATTATACGTACAATTAATTTCACGGTCAATTTATTAATAGGGAATAACAAGTAACCAATCATTAAAACAAATATTTTACTACAAAGACAATGAAACAGTTAGAAAACATACAACCCTCTCTGAGGCTGTGGTTTTCACGTGGGTATCAAATAAACACAAATTTAACAGGATGAGCAAGATAGACAGGATAAAAAAAACCAAGAGGAATGTTTTTCTATTAGGAGTATAATTTTAGATTATCATTCCTTTTGCCTTATCCTACCTATCCTGCTCATCTTATTAAAATTTATAAAGTTGCTAGAGACTTATAAACATGTACTCTTTATTCTCTGTGACTTGTGGTAAATTGTGTTTTAAATGCCCAAAAGAGCAAGCAGGCGATCCAAGTCATCAAGGTTATAATAATCGATATAAATGCGCCCTTTTTTCCCTTTGCCTTGGATAGCGACTTTTGTGCCGAGTTTTTGCTGAATTTTTTCGGCAATTTGCTCGAGGTAAAAATTGCGGTTAACATAGGGCAATGCTTGTTTTTTGGCTTTTTGAGCGATGCGAAGAGCAGCTTCCTCGGCTTCCCGTACGGTGAGGTCGTCGCGCAAAACCAATTCATGCAGAAGATTTTGTTTTTCAAAACCTTCCAAGGAGAGGATCGCTTTTGCATGTCCCATGCTGATGGCATTTGAAGAGACGCTTTCTTGAATATTTTTTGGAAGTCCGAGTAAACGCAAGTAGTTGGCGACAGTAGAGCGTTTCTTGCCGATGCGCTGAGCAAGTTCATCATGATGAAAGCCGAATTGCTCGATTAAATTACGCAACGCCTTAGCCACTTCGATTGGATTGAGGTCGACACGCTGGATGTTTTCGATTAGGGCGGCTTGTGCAGAGATAGAATGAGTACTTTTGCGCACTAAGACGGGGACTGTTTCCATGCCGGCCAATTGGGCAGCGCGAAATCGACGCTCTCCGGAGATGAGTTCATAGTTGCCATCTTCTCTTGGACGAACTGCAGGAGGATGGATTAAGCCAACGGCTTTGATGGAAAGCGCCAACTCCTCCAACTCTTCGGGAGCAAAATGACGCCGCGGCTGGTATGGATTGACAACAATTTTTTCTATTGGAATTTCTTGAAGAGCTTCTCTGTGTTCTGACTCTGACATGCTTTTACCCCTGATTGCGATCTTATGATAAATCAGATTCGAATTCTTTTCCTCTAGGAACTCACAAAAATAAAGCAGCCATATTGACATCATATGGCTGCTTTATTTTCAGAGCTGCGTGCGAGCTCCTAGAGAGAAAATAATTTCGACTATGAATCATCATGGGTCGCAATCTGGGGTTTTATACTTTACATTAAAGTTTTTTCATCTATGATGGATTGTCGGATGGCTTCGCATCGTTGCCAATAAGGAAAGACAAGTTAGCCGATTCCAAAAAGGGATATCACATAAAAAACACTCGATGGTTGAAAAATCATGATGCATTCAACGTCTTCAGATGCCGACAAGGCACTCCCAAAGCAAAGTTTTCTCGAATCGTTTGAAGAAGGGCAAGCGATGGAATGGCTGTCAAAAAATGGAAAAAATCTAGCGTATGGCTTGATGATCCTTTTAGTGCTCCTCTTCACTTTTTATCGCTTTAGTAGCCGACATACAGGCAAAGCCGAGCATGATTATTTGCAAGCTTCAAGCGATTTTAACTTCTTCACACGTGTCAATGATGCTGAAGATACTGGTTTAGTGGAAGACGCTTTTCAGCGATTAAACCTTCTAATGATCAAGCATACCGACTTGCATGCTGCTTATGATGGCGCAATTGGTCAGGTTCTTCTTAATAGAAATCAAGCGGAAGCCGCGCAACCTTATATTGAAAGAACATTGAAGCGAACCAAAGTAGACGACCTGCCTTTTTATGGAGATTATGGTTCCACATCGCTTTTGATTGGTCTACAGAAATATGGCGAAGCCCTCAAAATGGCTGAAACATTGCAGCAAAAAATGGCTGAAACCATTGCCAAGGAACCTTCGAGCAGCAAGCGTTTATTTGGAGATGAATTGTTTGCCCTCAATCTATTGAGGATTGCGATACTGCAGCAGCAATTAGGAGATAAAGAGGGAGAATGGCAATCTTGGCAAGCCTGGAAAAAGTATGCCGGGTTGGATGCAAAAGCAGATAAACTTCCCCTTGATATTAATGCTCAAGCATTTCAACTGGTTATCCAGCAGCTTGCTGCAGGATCAGTTTCGCTACCAGATTATATCGCCCATCGCGAAAAGGATTTGTTAAAGAAATAATTTTAATCTTCAAGCTTTAGAACTTGAAACATTTATTTCACATTGCTATGTATAGTCGCATGGCCTCTAATATATATAATATAATTATGGCCAAGACTTCCTTGCATCATGTAAAGGCATAGCATGGAATTTTAGTCCTCTGCTTAGCATCGAAATCAATCAATGCAATAGCAAAAGACCCGTAACCCAATTATAGTGGAACGCCGGAGCAAAAAAGGAGGTGACACTAGTCTCACGAAACACTGCTCGAAGCCACGACCTTTGGGAATATTTTAAATAGACATTAGGACCTGTCAGCGGAGGAAAATTCCGCGCAGGGTAAAAAACATCAGAATATAGAACGTCGCGAGGTATAAACATTTTGGGTTTCACAAAAGGCTATAGCCCGCTTAGGTATGTATTATACCTCGGGCGTTCTTCACTAGCTGCCTGAATTGAGGCAGGTGGAGAAATGATTGTGAGTCCTAAACACAGCTCACTCGCCTTTGACGAAGCCATCAAAGATTTCGACCGAAATGTTCATCTCGGCATCGGTTTCGAACCTGATTTGAAGGTCATCGTTAATGCGCATTTTTCAAAGACTCCCTCGTCTTCTGCATCTACAAACGATGTAGTGGAAATCATGGGAAGAATCACCGTGTCTTTCTGACCAGTCAGAAAGCTCCACGAGCAAAATTAAAAGGCCGTCGAAATGACGGCCTTTTTCGCAAGAATTCAGAATAAGAGTAGTCAGTAGCTCCTCAGCTGCTTACGCCGCCAACATTGTAAAATAACCTGTTCTTGTTTTTTCACCACCGAGAAAAGACAGTGAGACCACAGAGGAGGTCATCGAGGTAAGGGAGCGCTGTGCCTTCTATCAGCTACCATTTTGGGATTTTCGATACGGATTTTTAGCATATTTACCAAATGCTTTGAGAAACGATTTATAGTATAGTCGATAGTCGGAAAAGGCATAACGCTCACTTATCTCGATGACCTCCTCTGTGGTCTCACTGTCTTTTCTCGGTGGTGAAAAAGATCGAGTTAAAGTTATATAGAAGTCAGGCTACCGACTACTGACTACCCTTATTCCGAATTCTGACTTCTTTCTCTGCATTTAAAACTTGTTTTTTAAATAATCCTAGAATATAGTGAGTGTCCTCTTAAATCCCTAAAAAGGATTACCATTTAAATCCATGTCCATTGAGATGCCGTTAGGCCGCTGTGAAATCGTTGCGGATCCCACCGAAAAACTTTTAGCTGTTCTCGAAGAAAAATCTTACACCAGCATGCTATTAGTCTCTGATCGGCAGGTATTTGACCTTTATGGCCCTTCGCTAATGAAGCGCTTAGAAGTTAAGGGACTGCCCTTGACCACCTACCTATTAAACGCCGGTGAGCAATCAAAATTCCTCTCTAATGCTGAAGCTTGCTGGCAACACATGCATGCGCATGGATTGGATCGTTCGAGCCTTGTGATTAGTCTTGGAGGAGGCGTCGTCACAGATATTGCGGGCTTTATCGCCGCATGCTATATGCGCGGTATTGATGTGATTCATCTTCCAACGACACTCCTGGCGATGGCAGATGCTGCCATTGGAGGAAAAACGGGCGTCAATCTATCGACTGGAAAAAATCTCGTGGGAGTTTTTCACCAGCCTAAGCTTATCCTTATTGCTCTTGAGTATTTAAAGACTTTGCCGATGAGAGAATTTCGTTCGGGATTGGCAGAAATCATCAAATATGGAGTCATTCGAGATGCCGAGTTTTTTACTTTTCTCGAACGGAATATGGCAGATCTTCTGGCTGGAGATCAAAAAAAATTAAGCTATACTCTCTTCAGTGCTTGCTCGATAAAAGAGAGTATTATTTCAAAAGATGTACAAGAAAGAGGCATGCGTGTTATCTTAAATTACGGCCATACAATTGGACATGCTCTTGAAATAGCAACGGATTATAACACCTTTTCCCATGGGGAAGCCGTATCGATAGGCATGAGCTGTGCAGCGCGCATAGCTCGAAGACTTGGAATGCTCGATAGTGCTTCTCTTACACGACAAATCGCTTTGTGTCGATGTGCCGGTCTTCCGATTTCGCTACCATCGTTTATCGATATCGACCACTTATTGCTGCTCATGCGCAAAGATAAAAAAGCCTCGGCAGGCCGTCTTCATTTAGTATTACCTGAAGCTCTGGGCCGTGTCCGACTCGTCGCCGATGTCGATAGACAAGTCATTCGGGATATTTTGCAAGAAACAAGAGGTTGTGGTGATGAATGAAATTGAAGCTTTTGCCTACTTGGCTTCTATTCCAGGATTGGGCTCCGTAAAAATTAAGCTATTGCTGGAACATTTTGGCTCTGCTATCGCCGCGGCGGAAGCTAATGCATCCGATATAAGACAAGTGCCCTCCTTTGAACGTATTGCCGCCGACTGGGATTATCAGCGCAAGCAAAAGAACTGGGAACGCGACCTGGAACTAGCTGCTGCCAATGAGACGCAGCTTATCCAATTTACAAGTCCTCAATTCCCTAAATCCTTGCTATCGTCGGCCGATCATCCTGTGCTATTATATGTCCGTGGGAAAATTCACTCTCAGGATCACCGCAGCATCGCCGTTGTGGGCACCCGACAAGCAAGTATCTATGGCTGTGAAATGGCGGAGGAAATCAGCAAGCAGTTGGCAGCTAATGGCTTTACTGTCGTGAGTGGTTTAGCTCGCGGTATTGATACAGCGGCACATCGGGGTGCTTTGCAAGCAGGACGAACCCTTGCCGTCATCGGCTCAGGTTTAGCCAATATCTATCCTGCGGAAAATCTTGCTTTAGCCCAGGAAATTTGCCAGCAAGGGGTTTTAATCAGCGAATTTCCTATGGCTGCGCCCCCGGATAGGCAAAATTTTCCTCAACGCAATCGCATTGTCGCCGGAATGACATTGGGCACATTGCTGATTGAAGCGCCGATTAAAAGCGGTGCGATGATTACCATGGAAAAAGCCTCAGTGTATCACCGTCCTCTATTCGCTCTGCCTGGGCGCGCCGATCACGATAACTTTCGAGGCAACCACTCTCTCATTAAGAATGGAAAAGCGCTGCTTATAGAAAATGCCGAGGATATTATTAAACAATTTGAAGACTTATTTCCTGCGCCGCAACAAAGATCAATTCACAATAACCCGATTCATTTTGATGCCGAAGAACAAAGCCTGTTGGAAAAAATGCCTAATCAAGAACTGACGATCGATGAGCTAGCCGCATTCAGTCGCCTGCCCATTCAACAGCTGCATCGAATCCTCATGAGCTTAGTCTTAAAAAAAGCAATTAAAGAATTTCCTGGTAAAATTTATAAAAAATTAGCTGCGGGAAACACAGCGAACCGCCACAATTAAATTATAAGAATAAAAGAGAGATAAAGATGGGTAAAGCGCTGATCATCGTTGAGTCGCCAGCGAAAATAAAAACATTGAAGAAATTTTTGGGTCCGAATTATCTATTCGAATCTTCGCTAGGCCACATTCGTGATTTGCCGGAAAAAGAGTTCGGCATCGACGTCGAGCATGACTTTACACCGAAATATGTCGTCCTTCCCGATAAAGAAGAAGTCATTGCCCGTTTAAAAAAAGCCGCTAAGCAATGCGATACAGTCTATCTTTCTCCCGACCCCGATCGCGAGGGCGAAGCCATCGCCTGGCATATTAGCGAAATTCTGCCGCCGAAGACCAATATCAAGCGCGTGGCCTTCAATTCCATTACAAAAGAAGCCGTCTTAAAAGCTCTCCAAAATCCGCAAGAAATCGATCCTGCTCTCGTGAATGCACAGCAAGCCCGCCGACTGCTCGACCGGATTGTCGGTTATAAGACCTCTCCATTCCTCAATCGTCGCATTCAACGTGGAAAAGAAGGGTCGGTCTCAGCAGGCCGTGTCCAATCCGTCGCCTTAAAACTCGTCGTCGACCGTGAAAAAGAGATCGAAGCCTTCAAGCCTGTCGAATACTGGAATTTAGCCGCCATCTTAAAAACCGCGCAAGAAGAGCGTAGTTTTAGCGCAGCCCTCTATACTGTCGATGGCAGACGCATCGAAAAGGAACCTTCTGAGGGCAAGGATTACGAAATCATCGGGACTAAAGACGCTGCCGATCGCCTTCTCAAACGCATGGAGCAGACGCCCTATCAAGTCCTGAAAGTAGAAAAAAAAGAAAAACGCCGCAATCCCGTTCCCCCTTTCATCACTTCCACTCTGCAACAAGAAGCCAGCCGGCACTATGGATTCTCTTCGGCAAAAACAATGAATATTGCACAAACGCTTTATGAAGGTATTGACCTAGGCAATGAGGGTGCAGAAGGGTTGATCACCTATATGCGTACAGACTCCGTCCGCATCGTTCCAGAAGCCATCGAAGAGGCGCGGCAATTTATCCTCAAAACTTATGGCAAAGAGTTTCTGCCTCCACAACCCAAAATCTATCACACGCAAAAGAGTGCCCAAGATGCGCACGAAGGCATCCGCCCCACAAACCTTCAGCATCCGCCAGAGAAAATCCAAAAGTTTCTCACTAGGGAACAATTCATGCTTTACCAGCTCATCTGGCGCCGCTTTCTGGCTTCACAGATGATGCCGGCTGTCTATGATACTGTCGCTGCCGATATCGCTGGGGGTTCGAAAGGCATCGTTGTCAGAGCCACAGGCTCCCAAATGAAGTTCTCAGGTTTTTTGGCTGTCTACGAAGAACGCAGCGATGATGAAGATAAGGATGAAGAAAACCGCTTGCTCCCACATCTCGAAGAGGGAATGACACTAAAACTGCTCGATGTCACCGCCGACCAAGCTTTTACCCGTCCTCCTCCACGCTATACCGAAGCCTCGTTAGTCAAAGAACTCGAGAAATCAGGCATCGGCCGTCCATCGACCTATGCCACAATCATGAATAAGATTCAAAGCCGTGAATACACTGTCAAAGAAAGCGGCCGCCTCAAACCTACCGAGCTAGGGAAAGTCATCGCCCTCCTCTTGGAAAATAATTTCCAAGAAATTATGAATATTGGCTTTACAGCATCGATGGAAGACAATTTGGAACTCGTCGCCGAAAACCGGAAAGATTGGAAAGAACTCATCCGCGACTTCTGGAATAAATTTATTCCGACACTCGAAATCGCAGAAAAAGAGGGATTTGTCCCCAAGATGATGACTGATATCGACTGTCCAAATTGCGGCGCCAAACTGCAGAAGGTATGGTTCAAGTCGAAATATTTTTATGGATGTTCGCGCTATCCCGAATGCACGTTTTCTGCACCCATCGAAGAGCTGGAATTCAAAAAAGAGGATTATGCCGCTGATTTCGATTGGGACCAGAAATGCCCTGTCTGCCATAGCAATATGAAGGTGCGCCATGGACGTTTTGGCGCTTTCTTGGGATGTACTAACTACCCCTCTTGCAAAGGGATTGTCAATATTCCTAAAAAAGGTGAAGTTTCTATCAATCCCGAAGAAATGCCCGCTTGCCCGGCAATCGATTGCCCAGGACATATGGTCGCTCGCAAATCGCGCTTCGGAAAGACATTTTATTCCTGCTCGACATTCCCGGAATGCGATGTCATCGTCAATGACCTATCCCAACTGGAAAGCAAATATCCAGATCATCCACGCACACCCTACGTCAAAAAAGCCAAAGGAAAATTTGCAGCCAAAAAGGCATCCGCAAAAAAAACTGCGAAAAAAAGCAAGCCCGCCGCTCCTAAAGCCGCTGCAAAAAAACCACGTGCAGCAGCTCCTACAAGTATTTCTTCAGAATTAGCTTCCGTCGTCGGTGCATCTAGCATGACTCGAGGCGAAGCGTTAAAAAAAATCTGGGAATACATTCGCGCACATGACCTACAAGATCCGAGCAACAAGCGGATAATCAAGCCAGATGCAAAGCTCGCAAAGATTTTTGGCACAAATGAACCTGTCGACATGTTCAAAATGACAGGAATGCTCAGCAAACACATCGGAAAAGAATAATTAAACCCCACTTGCTGCCTTCATATTGTAGCAAGTGGGGTTTGAAAGAGAATCAACAAAGGATTTCTCAATGTCAGCAATCATACGACGAAGCGTCAGCGAAGGTTCAAACGCGTTTTCAATTTATCGTCAAAATTATGGATCGAATAGCAGAAACTTTAAAGAAATGGAGTCTCCTTCCCTAACTCCATTGCAAGGCGAAATTTCCAATGCCGATTTTTCCACACCGCATTTTACTCAGTCTTTACAAACCGCTCTTGATAAGATCGAAAAACATCGCGAAGAAATCCTGAACACTCTAGAGCCTTCAACAAAAAGAACAACTGATTTCAAAAACCCTAAAATCATACAAAATGCCATTCAACTCACCCCTCATTTAACAGGATTAATCAATTCGTTTAATGTCATTTCAAATGCATTCAATTTTCCAACCATAGAATTTGAAAATAAAACACAGAGAAATCGAAGCAATTCCTGTAAAAACCCCAATGCCCAAATGCAGGGAAACTCGGCTTTTGAATCCACTCAAATTGATTCCATTAAAAAAATTTTTGATTCAATTACTGCTAGCCGCTCAGAAATAATAACATCTCTATCCTCAAGTCAAATGATTGAAGCTAAAGAGTTTGAAAAACTGCACACTCATTTAGAACACGTCATCGAAACAATCAATACTCTCATTCAACCTTATCCTCTTGCGATCAAAAAAAATCATCCCAGAACGAAATTAAAAAGCATTTTTTCTCATCATAAGCCGCTACCAAATAATCTTGAATGCACGTTTGAAGATGACGATATTGCCTTACAAATATGGAATTCCGTAAAAAAAGAAATCAATAAAGAGCTGAATGCCAATCTCCTTTTAGACCTAAAAAATCTCTCTTCAAAGGAAAATTTTTCATTATTAAAAAAGCTTATGGATAAGCCTAGAAGAAGTCCTTTAAAAAAGGGTTTAAAAGAGGCGATTAAAAGCAAAGATGCCTTACAGATTGCACGTGCAGAACAACGTATTTTAGAAAGCTATCGGCATGAACTTTTAACGATTATCGATGAGTGTTTAGCATTTGATGCAGAAAGCATCCGTTCTATTTCCGAGAAAGAAAAATCCATCCAAATCCAGAATACGAAAAAAGCAACGATGGATCTGACCAAACAAATCCTCACCATTTTAGAAGAAAAGATCACTCGGTTTATTAAAAAGAAAATTTCCTATCACTTCATAAATTTAGAAAAAAAACCCAAAGAAAAACTCCCGCTTATTCAAAAGATTTTAAATCGATTGGCCATTTGTATCCGAGATAGCTATGCGGAAGGACAGCTTGAAAAGAAAATTTTGGAAAAAAATCAAATCCTTATTAAAGCCCTTACCCACGTAAAAACGTATGATCTAGAGCTTAAAAAGCATCAAGAAGGATTAAAACCCAACTTGCTACCTATGAACGGGTCAGATTCGAATTCTTTTCCTCTAGAAGCTCGCAAAAATAAGGGGGCCATATTAGAAAATATGGACCCCTTATTTTCAGAGCCGAGGGTGCGAGCTTCTAGAGAGAAAATAATTTCGAATCCGACCGCCTTCATAGGTAGCAAGTTGGGTTTAAATAGCACTTTAAGCACGATGGATGAATTAATTGAATGCTGGGAAAACGCGATTTTGGGCGGCTACATCTGGATCTACAACGAAGATGGAAAAGAATTGCTCCGTCCCTTAAAACCCCTTTCCGAAAATATCGATAGAGCCCAAAAGAAGTTAGCGATCAATGAATGGATCTCGAAAATAGAAACCGTTATTAGCCAGCATACTTTTGGGGATCCTAAGGGCACTTTAATTGCCAATTTCCGCAAGTATTTTCTCAAAGTGTGCTCGCAAGGAATCCAAAGCCTCAATGAAGATTCAAAGGAAGAGGAGACCTCAACAGAAAATTCATCCTACATTTTGGATGAACACAAATTCATTTTCGAAAAATTCGGTTCTTTAACCAAGAATGCGTCACCACACCAATTTGATGATCCTTTAATAGAAGCCCTTCAAAAGAAGCTTTCAGAAACGAATCCAGAAGCGATGGAAAGCCTTTCTCTTAAGGACTTTGGCTATATGTCTAATTTCTACCGCTGCCTATATACCAACTTCTTGACAGAGACCATCGAGTCTATCCAGCAAGCAAATGCCTATCTCTATCCTGATGATCTCACCATCCTCAAAGCAATCAACGATTGGTCTCAAGATAAACAATGCACCATTTCGATTACCCTAGGCAAAAACACCACTTTCCAATGGCTCAAAAAAAGCATGCTCATGCATCAGGAAAAAGATGCCACGACGCCAACGTCTTTGGGATATCTCAGTCAAAATCTGACGATCACACTCCCTTCTATAGGCTCCAAGGAAGAGCCTGGAGAGCCCTCCCTCTTCTTCTTTCATGAAAAGCTTGATGATATGCCTCCTGAAAATGAATGGATCGCCAAGGAAACTCTAAGAAAAATCACGATGACACTACGTTCTCTAGCTTATCCTAACAATGCTTTTGTAACTCCAAAGGGCGTTGTTGCATAATACATCTTCAATACACCCTAAATTAATTAACCACAGAGGCAAGAGGGCAGAGAGGTTGATCGCACCTCCTCTCTGTAGTAAATAATTGATAATCAATGAATTATATTTGCTTAGAATGATGCAACAAAGCCACTCCAAAGCTTAAATAGTCCATTTGAGCCCTAATGTGAGAAGCTTCTTCTCAAAATCTTATGGGTCATTCCTGCAATATATTTTCCAAAAAAAATTCCCGAAAAAATTTTCGAAAATTTATAACGAGAATGATTTCTTATAGAAACATCTGAGTAATTTATTATTTTATATTGATAAAATTTATAGTATCAAACAAAGATAACTATTATTTTTACATTGTTTTTTTTGTCGTTTTACAGTTTCTTATTTGCTTTCACATTTAACCCAGGATTTTTAAAGATGAATTTAATCCCACATTCCTCACAGCAAGCATACGCACCGAGAAGAGACTCACCCGTCGAAGAATATTCCAGATCAAACACTGGCGACAGTAGTGGAAAAAATTCCATTGATGAACAACATTCATATAAACTTCCAAAGGGTAGTGTTGAGAACTACTTAACACCTTGTTCACAAGAATCTTTCAAGACAGTGATTGAAAGAACTGAAAGCGCTTTTGCTACAATCGAACAGCAAATCCTTCCATATTGTGCTGCCAAAATGAGTGACACTGAGTTGGCCATTTCGCTTGCAAAAACTCAATATCCAAATACAAAAATTATTGATCCTAAGTTATTAAATGATAATTTGGAGATCATCATCCATCAGCTTAACGAGCTTTTTACTTCTTATGCGTTACCGACTTTTGACATCTATCGTCCCAAAGATTCATTACTGCGAAAGGTAAATTTACCAAGGACAAATAGTGCGGAGCTTCTATCAGCTCCATCTAGAGTCGTTTTTAACCCAAAACTAGAAACATGTGAAAGGATTAAAAACCTCTGTGATCAATTTAATATCACAGTTGTTACATTAAAAAACGAAAAAGATTTCACACAAATCGTCAAAAAGCTCGAAGAAGTAAAAAAAATCCACGAAATCACAAAAAAACTTGTTGGTGAGATTCATTCTTTACTTAAAGATTCTCCAGTCCTCCCCTTAAACGTGATTGAACTTAACGATTCAGTGATAAAAATACGCTGCCCCTTTTCTGAATCCTCAAAGGAAGCCACTGTTTGGAGTGGATTAGAAACTAAAATCAATAAGATTTTGAATCCTCTTCTGCTTGATTTAAATCCTGAAAATAAGTCGATCTCCAAAGCAGATGAATCTGTTTTAAAAAACCTTTGCAAAAAAAAATATAAAGAATGCCATGAAAAATTAGAAGCAGCGAAAAATGAACTAAAGGAAGCTCAAGCGGTATTAGCCAAAGCCAAAAAAACAGAATTAGCTCATAGAAACAAGTCTAAAAAGATTGTCTCTCCTGAAAGCGTAGAAAAAGAAAAACTTTTAAAGAAATCAATAGAGGCAGCAGAGGAATATCTAGATAGAAAAAATACAGCCTTTATCCATGCTGAACAGAACTTCTTAGAAGGATATCGGGCAGCATTACTGGAAATTATACAAAGCATGGCCAACCCTGCCAGTCAAGTTGGAATAGATCCTCCAGAACACTTGCATCCACTTCTGAAGGCTTTGGATAAAGCCATCAATAAGGATCATTCCATTGATCGAGCAGATAGAAAAACTGTTTGCCAGAATATACTCCAAACTTTATCAAAAGAGCTTCGTAAATATCTTGAAAATCTGGAACCGAAAATCCTAGAAAAAAACAACTATTTAGTTCTCAAATGGATAAACGATCCTCAGAATTTAACAGACTATAGATACCTATACAATCAGCAACTCGACGACCATTGGGACTATTTAGATTCAATTCATAAGAAAGAACGGGAAGTGAAGAGCGAATGGGACAGAGCCTTTGAGAGCTCATATTTTGACATTTGCTACGAAGAAAATGGTGAAATGAAGGTCTTAGATCTGCCAAAAATTCCTAAAGGAGTCTCTAAAGAGCGGCAGGATGCATTAGTTAGCCAGAAACTCAACATGTTGGAAACAGCGGTAAGTAAATATACCTTTGGCGATAAAACAGGTACTGTACTAAAAAATTTTAAAATAAGGGCAATAACAATCCTTGAAGAGATAGAAAAAGAACAGTCAATAAACGAAGAACGCCCACAAGCCATTGAACTAATGGATACAAGTGCTGCTAAAGCCCCTGAAAAGCCAAATGAAGGTCCCCTCGGTGATCATCGTCGTCTTTTCGACTTCTTCTCACCTCTCATGGCCAAACCCATGGAAGAACTTATCGCTGATCCAAAAATTATGGCTATCATTGAGCGACTCCAAAATGAATTGACAGGAGATAATCCAGATGTAATGAAAAATTTTCATGTCGCAGACATCGCTCGTTCTGTATTAAAATTTCATCGTTCGTTACTTCCTGTTTTTACTCAAGGAATAACGACAGCTCTCAAAGCAACTTATACGCACTTATACCCTGATAATCAACTTTTCTTACAGACCTTCTCAGAATGGGATCTTGATAAACAAATTTTTGTTAATATTACCTTAGATAAAGAGACTTCTTTTCAATGGCTTAAGAAGACAAAGCTCCGCCTAAAACAAGCAGAAAAAAATCAGACTGATCCAAAGATAATTGATGTAGGTCACATTAATCAAAGAATAACTATTAAAGTGCCTCCTGTTGGTTCTAAAGAGAAGCATGGCAAAATTTCAATATCCTTGCTCTTTGAAAAGCTTCCCAATATGACTGTTGAACAAGAAGAGATTGTCAAAGAATACTTAAGAAAAGCCACGATGGTTTTAAAAATCTTGAATTTTCCGCCGGAATCGTTCCTGACAGGAAATTTCGAAGACAATGCCGCCCCTTAACTAGATGGAAAGATCTTCTAGTCAATTAGCGATGGCCATTTGGCCATCGCTAACTTTTGATTGCTCCTTCATGAATGCGTTGCAGCATAGGAGGAACACTTTTGAGTAATTCCTGGACGCGATTGTCCCATGTATGATGTTTCATCACCTTTTGACGTCCGCTTGCCACGGCTTCGCGACGTTTTTTTTCGTTGCCAAGCCACTCATCGATGACAGAATTGACACGTTCGCGATGAGCTGCTTTATAAAAGATAAGCTCCTCGTTTTCACGAAATTGCTCATGAAGGTATTTGCTTTCACTCGTTATCGGAAGACATCCACAAGCGAGGGAAGCAAAAATTCGCTCATGGGTTCCGTCGCGGAAGAATGGCATGCTGTTCAAAACGATTTTACTGCGCTTATAGATCTCCATCGCTTCGCCAAAAAGAACTGGAGGGTGCACGGTGACATTGCGCTGGGAAGCAAAATATTGCTGCCAGCTTAAAATGCCTACAGCATTATCCGTCGCTAGTTCTCCAAAGACATGGACATGCGCATTTTTAATGGATCGAATGAGCTCGATACGATCTTTGCCACGTGTGTAGTTATCTAAATAATAATACATAGTGGCAAAATCCACCCCTTGCGGATCAAGTTTAGATGAGTTCCATGCTTCTACAAGGGCTTCACCAAGAGAGAGCGTTTCTTTTGAAAAGACGATATCAATGGCATCATCCAAAACTTTATTAAAAGCCTCTGTATTGCGCTGTCTCCAAGAAGCTCTAAGACTTTCATAGTCATAGCAACTGCCCAAGAAGACGACATCATAAGTTTTCTCTAGATTTCCATCTGGCGCCAATTCCCTCTCTACAGCATGTGGCCAAAAAAAGACATTTTTAAAGCCTGTAGATGCGATGACGGCACAATCACTGCGATCAACACAAGAAATCAACGAATAGGGACTATCTGTCAATGTCGTTGAATAAAAAGCCGGATCGACAAGAAAGGCCAAGTGAGGGATCGCTAAAAAATCCCATAAAAAGCGCCTTTCGCCAATAGGATCTAAAGTATTAAAGGAACAGGTAAAATCGGGAGAAAAATTTCTGATAGCGGAAATTGTATCGGCTCCAAGTACACCTTGACGAGCATCGATGATTTTTATTTCAAGTCCATGGCGCTCCATGGCTTCCGCAAGCTTCTGTGTAAAATAACGCTTCGATTCATATAAATTAAAATTGGTCAATAAACAGATCTTTCGCAGCATATGTTTTTCCTGAAGGTTGACCCCTGATTGCGACCTTATAATGAATCAGATTCGAATTCTTTTCCTCTAGGAACTCGCATTAGTCAAATATGGCAGCCTTATTTTCAGAGCTACGTGCGAGCTCCTAGAGAGAAAATAATTTCGAATATGAATCATCATAAGATCGCAATCAGGGGTTAAAACCATATTCAACCAAAACGCGTAAATATACACAATTAAAAGAAGGTAGACAGTAGAGCTCCCCAGCTGCTTACGCCGCCAACATTGCAAAATAACTTGTTCTAGCTTTTTCACCACCGAGAAAAGGCAATGAGACCACAGAGAGGATCATCGAGATAAGTGAGCGTTGAGCCTTCTACTAGTTCCCATTTTGGATTTTCGATAAAGATTTTTTTCTGATGGGCTTTATCTCGATGATTTTCTCTGTGTTCTCCCTGTCTTCTTCTCGG
>Ga0153954_1000492_pt1 | contig 31063 bp, 26 predicted proteins | sample TSFL038MetaG_FD_102277 | JGI IMG/M metagenome (GOLD analysis project Ga0153954, IMG submission 102277) | Attine ant fungus gardens microbial communities from Florida, USA - TSFL038 MetaG | ecosystem: Host-associated > Fungi > Mycelium > Unclassified | place: USA: Florida, Wekiwa Springs State... | reverse complement strand
TTGCGCAGAAATAACTTTTACAGGTTTTCGCTAATCTGATGAGATGTCATAAGTTCTCCGTCGCTAAAATTTACGCATAGACCAACGTTAACTTGTGAAAGTTATTTCTGCGCAAGCCCTTAGCGATCTTCAGGAACCGTTTTGCCCACGTGGCACGATCTCGCTGTCGACTTCGCTCCGCCAAGAGCGGTTATCGCTTGGATCGCCCACACTCAGGCCAGAGAGTAATCCTGTGGCTCGAAGGAAGTAAAGAGGCCGGTTGGGGTGGTTCTGGTGGCTTGTCCACTAGCAGGCCAAGGCCTGCGCCACTGGTGGACAAGCCACCAGTGCCACCCCATACGGCCATCTACATGGCATCAGTTTATGGTGCGTCCCACACAGAAATCCCAGGGACTTCACTCCAATCTTCCGGGATTTTTGTAGGCGATCCGAGCGATAACCGCCCAGAAAGCGATGTGTTTGCATCCGCGTCCATTGACGAATGTGAGCCAGGGACCCTGGGGAGAGCGTGCACATGAGATCATCCCACGCGTCGTCTCGTCGGGAGTTCGTCCGAGTCGCCGGGCTGACGGTCGGAGCGGTTGGCCTCGGCCTCTCGCAGGTCGCTCAATCTGCAGATCCGCCGGCCAAGGCCAAGGACCCGGATGCTGTGCTGGCTCGTTTGCTTGAAGGAAACAAGCGATTCATGAATGGGCAGCCCTCGTTGCTCTCCCGGCGTCGGCCGGAGGACTTCGCGGCGCTCGCGGAGGGGCAGGCTCCCGAGGCGATCATCATCGCCTGTGCTGACTCTCGGGTGGCACCAGAGCTGATCTTCGATCAAGGGGTCGGCGACCTGTTCGTGGTCCGCGTGGCCGGCAACGTGGTCAGTGGCGCGGGGCCTGTCGTGAAGGGGAGCATCGAGTTCGCGGTGGCGGAGCTGGGTGCCCGGCTGATCATGGTACTCGGCCATAGTCAGTGCGGCGCGGTTAAGGCGGCAGCCTCGCACATCGACGGCAATGACGCCTTGCCCGGTTCGATCGGTCCTCTCGTGGACATCATCCGGCCCGCCGTGGCCAGAGCGAAGGATCGTCTCGGAGGCGACAGGCTCGATAACGTGATCCAGGCCAACGTCGAGAAGGGCGTTGAGACAATCAAGGGGCTGGATCCGATCCTGTCCAAGTTCAGCAAGGCCGGCGAACTGAAAGTGGTCGGTGCCACTTATGAGCTGAGAACCGGTAAGGTCAAGGTTTTCGACTGATTGTCTGGCCAGAGACTCATCACCTCCCTCGGCATGGAAGCGGCAAGGCTCGGAGTGTCTCCGAACACGCCCGCCTTCCTGCCGTACGTCTCTGGCGGAAGAGCATCAGTGGGTAATCCCCATTGCAAGGTTAACCGGCGGTCGCGCTACAGCCCATCCATTTCCAGCGAGACTCCGCGAACATGTCGGACGCCGATGAGATGGCTCGCCCTCGCCCCATGTGGCGAGCGGACGCGATTCCAACCCCCGTGCTCGCGATCTTCCGCGGCCTCGGGCAAGTGTTCTTTCAAGAGAACGCTCTGACCGGCGCTTTCTTCGCGCTCGGTATCGCCGTCAATTCGCCGAAGATGGCGCTTGCCGCGATCATCGGCTCCGCGATCGGGTGGGCGACAGCTCGGTTGCTGAAGTTCGATGAGGCAGAGACGACGGCTGGGATCTACGGCTTCAACGCCGTCCTGGTCGCGATCGCTATGCTGTTGTTCTTCGAGCTCAATGTGGCGAGCGTTGTTTTGCTGATCGTCGGGTGCATTCTATCCGCGCTGATCACGTGGCTCGCGCGGCGTTACCTACCGTTTCCGACGTACACCGCGCCGTTTATTGTTACCACCTGGTTGCTCTATTTGGTGGGGCCGAGCGTCGGCGCCACCTTATTGGATCTGGGTGGTCCGGGTCGTGCGCTCGGGCCGATCGAAACGGTGGCTAAGGGGATCGGTCAGGTGATGTTCCAGGGGAGCGTCTGGACCGGGCTGCTGTTCCTCATCGGCATCGGTTTGAATAATTGGCAGCACGCGATTTGGGTTGTCGTCGCGTCGGCCCTGGGGGCACTTGTGGCGAAGTACCACGTGATTCCTCCTATGGGGGCGCTGGACGCCGAGAGAGTGGTCGACCGCCTGATTACCGAGAAGATCGGGTTCGGCCTGTACGGTTACAATGCAACTCTGACGGCCATTGCGCTTTTCCTTTGGCGGCGATCGCTGATTCCCGTCTTGTTGGGCATCGTCCTCTCCGTCCCCCTCACGGACCTCTTTCCGAGACTCGGGCTGCCCGCGCTGACTGCGCCGTTCGTGCTGGCAGCCTGGATCGTACTGGCGGTCGGCTGGCTCGAAACAAGATTATTCCCAGACGAGCGTTCCCCGACGTCTTGATGCGGACAACGACTCCCGACCGTGTTGCGCGGTGACGTACGCATCGCACCGAAATTTGAACCCATCTGTGAGGATTTCACCGATGAATCTGTCGCCTCAAGAACGAGACAAGGCGTTGATCTACGTGATCGCCTGGGTGGCCAAGGACCGCAAGAGCAAAGGCTTGAAGCTCAACGTCCCCGAGGCTACGGCCCTGATCACGGCCGAGCTGTTGGAAATGGCACGCGAAGGTAAGTCTGTTGCCGCGATCATGAGTGCCGGACGTGAGATTTTGAGCCGCGATGAGGTGATGGAAGGGGTCCCCGAACTGATCAGTATGATCCAAGTCGAGCCGACCTTCCCCGACGGCAGCAAGCTGGTCACGATCCACGATCCGATCCGTTGACGGGCGGCACCCCCCTTTCCTTCGCTCAATTTCTCTGGAGGTCAACATGATTCCGGGCGAGTATTTCTTGGACGGGCCGGATCTCGAACTCAATGCCGGTCGCCCCGTCGTGACCGTGAGTGTCAACAACACAGGGGATAGGCCGGTACAGATCGGGGCCCACTACCACTTCTTCGAAGTCAATCGTGCGCTGGTCTTCGACCGTGTGAAGGCTTATGGGATGCGACTGGATTTGCCCAGCGGGACGTCCGCACGCTTTGAACCGGGCGAGACCAAGGAGATTCGCTTGGTGCCGTATGCCGGTCGCCGGATCGTCTATGGCTTCAACGGCCTCGTCATGGGCCGCCTGGATGACCCCTACACCAGGCAGATGAGTCTGCGCCGCTGCATGGAGCGTGGGTATTGTCACAAGCCATCTGAGTAACGCGCCCTTTTGCGACTCAACCCATCTCGAACCGGTAGGGGCCATCGACTCATGAGCGTACGAATTTCTCGAAAAGCTTACGCCAAGAAGTACGGACCGACGACCGGAGATCGCATCCGACTCGCCGACACGCAACTGATTATCGAAATCGAGCACGACTATATCGACTACGGCGAGGAATCGATCTTCGGCGGTGGCAAGTCGATCCGGGACGGACAAGATCAATGCCCGGTCGACGAGCCGATGGGCCCGCCGCACTGCGACCTCGTGATCACAAATGTCGTAATCATCGACTATTGGGGGATCGTCAAGGGGGATATCGGGATCCGAGAGGGGCGGATTGTGGCCGTCGGTAAGTCGGGCAATCCGCTGACGCAGAGCGGGGTTGACCCCCGGCTGGTCATTGGACCGGGCACCGAGGTCATTGCGGGTGAGGGGCGAATCTGCACCGCCGGTGGAATCGACACGCACATTCACTTCATCTGCCCGCAGCAGATCGAGGTGGCCATCGCCAGTGGTATCACCACGCTGATCGGTGGCGGTACCGGCTCGGCCACGGGTACTTGGGCGACGACCTGCACGCCCGGCCCCTGGAACATCATGCGAATGCTCCAGGCGTTCGAAGCACTGCCGATCAACGTGGGGATCCTCGGCAAGGGTAACGGCAGCATGCCGAAGCTGCTGAAGGACCAGATCGAAGCCGGCGCCTGCGGCTTGAAACTCCACGAGGACTGGGGCACCACGCTCGCCGTCATCGACACGAGCCTGACTGTGGCCGATGAGTACGACATCCAGATCGCCATCCACACCGATACCCTCAACGAGTGTGGATTCATCGACGACACGATCGAGGCGATCAAGGGGCGGGCGATCCACAGCTTCCATACGGAAGGTGCCGGAGGCGGTCACGCCCCGGACATCATCAAGATCGCGGGGCAACCGAACGTGCTGCCTTCCAGCACCAACCCCACTCGGCCGTTTACCGTTAATACGATTGATGAACATCTCGACATGTTAATGGTGTGCCACCACCTCTCGCGGGACATCCCGGAGGACGTGGCGTTTGCCGAGAGCCGGATTCGGGCCGAGACGATTGGCGCTGAGGACGTGTTCCACGACCGTGGCATCATCAGCATCATGAGCTCCGACTCGCAGGCGATGGGCCGGATTGGCGAAGCCATCGTCCGTTGCTGGCAGACCGCCCACAAGATGAAGGTGCAGCGCGGCGCGTTGGCCAGCGACTCTGCCCGCAACGACAACGAACGAGTCAAGCGGTACGTTGCCAAGTACACGATCAACCCGGCGATCACCCATGGCATCGCCCAGCATGTTGGGAGCATCGAGGGAGGAAAGCTCGCCGACCTGGTGCTCTACGACCCAGGATATTTCGGCGTGAAGCCTTTCTTGATTATCAAGGGAGGGATGATTGTCGCCGCCCAGATGGGTGACCCGAACGCGAGCATCGCGACGCCCCAGCCCGTCTATATGCGTCCTCAATTTGCCAACTATGGCGTGGCGCTTTCGAAGTCTTGCCTGTCGTTCGTCTCGAAGGCGGCCGTCAAGAACGGCATCGCGGAACGTTACGGCCTCCAGCGCGAGTTAGTGGCCGTCGAAGGCTGTCGCACCATCGGTAAGAAGGACATGCGACGCAACGAGGCCACCCCCGACATTCGGGTCGACGCGGATACGTATCAAGTCTTCGTCGACGGAGAGCGGATTAGCAGCGAGCCACTCGAGGTTCTGCCGATGGCTCAGCGCTACTTCGCCTTCTGATCAAGGGACACAGCGCATGGGGCGGCCGGGGCCTTCACCTCGCGCCGCCCCGTCTCCATGTCATCCTTGAAAACCCATCGAGAGTCAGGAAAGCGGGGAGTCGCTTGTTGGTGCATCCGGCAAGTCCCTTTCGCGTGGAGTGGGCACCGGCCATCGAAGATGTCTTCTCGTAGGGCAAGCCTTGGCCTGCCTTGGCTGTTTGCGAGAGAATCGGCCGACCAAGGCCAGCCCTACAAAAAACTTGCCGGAGGCTCCAGTTAGGATGCCGATCGAATGTCAATGAATGTCCGTTTGCTCCAGATCTGCGATTCAGCTCTGCCGATCGGTGGCTATACACATTCGTGGGGCCTGGAGGCAGCGATCGCGCAGGGGCGGGTTCACGACCCTGAGAGTCTCGAAATCTGGACCCGTCAGTGGCTCCGGACGTCTCTGGCGCCCCTCGAAGGCATTCTTGCCGCCTCAAGCTGTCGCGCGGTTCACGCGGGCCTCCCGGGCGAGCTGCCGGTGTTAAACCGCCTGGCCGATGTCTCGATCGTGGCCCCCACGATCCGCAACGCCAGCCGGGAGATGGGCGACCAGATTTTGGGACTCGCGGCGACTTGGGCCTGGAGCAAGGCGAAACTCACGCCGTTCCTACGGTTTCCGTCGGAAGATCTCGTGCACTGGCACTACCCCGTCGCCTTTGGATTGTTGGGCGCCTTGGCGGGCAGCGGCCCCGAAGCGGTGCTGACGGCGTACCTGCACCAGGCGGTCCTTGGCATGATCGGCGCAGGGGTTCGAGCGGTTCCCGTCGGCCACACTCATGGTCAACAAGTGCTGGCATACCTCCAAGATGAGATTTGCAAGCTGAGCGCTGAGTTATGTGACCTCGGTCCCGAGGTCGCCGGTGCCGGTTGCCCGTTCTACGAGGTTCTTTGCGATGAGCAAACTCGGCTTTATGCTCGAATCTTCCGATCCTGACCCTTGGTCGACTCTGCCGCAATGGCCAGCGCGATCACGACGCCGTCCCCCTCAGTGGGGCACCGCCTTTCATAACACCCACGAGGATGCCGAATTCCTCTCGCGCCGCGAGGCGTTGCCCCGGGAACGTATTATTGGTGTCCAGACCGGCGGCTGCTCGCACACGGCCATTCGTGATGATCCCAGCGCCAATCTCAGCGCGATCGGCAACTTTCAACGCCAGTTCGACGGACTCCAACTCGTCATCGTTGAGTCGGGTGGCGACAATCTGACCGCGGTCTTCTCGCGCGAACTGGCCGACCGCTTCATCTTCGTCATCGACGTGGCCGAAGGCGATAAGATACCCCGCAAGGGGGGCCCAGGCATTGGCAACAGCGATCTGCTCCTGATCAACAAGACCGACCTGGCCCCTAATGTCGGTGCCGACTTGGAGGTGATGCGGCGAGACAGCTTGAGGATGCGTGGGGAGCGACCATTCGTTATGGCCAGCATTCGGCAAAATCAAGGGGTCGAGGAGGTGGTCAAATGGGTGCGCGAGCAACTCGCATCACACGCGACGAGTTCCTGAAGCCGCCTGAGTTTCGGCACCTCGACCACACCCAGCATCAGGCCGCCCGAATCGGGGGCGCAAGCATTGAGCTGGTTCGAGATGGCGATGCGACCCGGATGGGGGCCTGTTATCAACAGGTCCCGGTCCGCCTGGTTCCCCCCTTCGCGTTCGATGCCGAACAGGCCTCGCTCCTCTACCTGATCAACCTCACGGCCGGTCTGATGGATGGCGACGGCCATCTCATCGAGATCAAGGCGAGGGCTGATACGAGGGCTGTTGTGACCGGTCAATCGGCGACTCGTGTGCATCCCGCCCTGGGTAGCTTTGCCACCCAGCAATGGAACGTTGAGGTGGAGGACGGTGCTTGCCTGGTGGTTCTGCCCGGCCCCACGATTCCGTATCGCGACTGCCGGTACTTCCAGCGCGGCCGCGCCGAGCTCGCTCCTCATGCCCGATTGCTCTGGGGAGACATCTGGCTAGCCGGCCGCTATGACCGGGGCGAGCTCTCGGAGCGGTTCGTGTTCGAGCGGATCATTCAGGATTTCGAGGTTCGTCGCGCCGGACGGCTGATCTACCGTGATCGCTTTCGATGGGATGGCCCTTGGTCCCCGGAGGATGTTGCTTGGTACTTCGGGGGGGCTTTAGCGTCCGGTAGTCTCTTGATCGCCGGCCCCGTTCCCGAGGATCTCCCCGAGGCCGGACCAGGACTCCGCCGCTCGCTCTTCCCGCTGGAATCCGGAGTGAGTTGCATGCGATGGAGCGGCCATCCCGCCGCTGTCACCGCCGACCTCGTGTCCATCACGCTACAACTGGCCGCGAACTGGACTATCGGTCCCGGGGCCCCTTCTTGGTTCCTCTCCTCGAACGATCTCGCCCCTAACCACTGGTTTTCGGCTCCGCTGAAAGAACCGCGGCTCGAGACGACCCGGACGTAAGAGGCTATCCGGGAAGTGAATACTGTCGTGAGGATGCATTGTCTGGGTGGCCGGGGACGAGTCTTCGAGGCCCCGGGGATCAGCCGAGGCCGTTCCCGGTGCGTCGCTGCGATCCTCCCCGGCCACCCACCTTTCCTGACTTCACATGGATAACCCTTATCCGGATAGCCTCTAACACGAAGTTCAAAGGGGGCGTTGGCCACGGCGAGTTGTTTGTCTGTTGGACGTGTAACTCGACGGTCGTGTCGTAACTCCCCGCCAGGCCTGGGGCGGGCTTGAGATCGTCCGAATGAGGCTCGCCACCAGGTTCTCGAGCGGGCCTGATCTGGCGACGTTCGGCGGGGAACAAGCTCGAGAGGGAGAGAGCCGTACATCGTGAGCCTATACAAGGCATCAAGAAGTGGTGTCATGCAAGAATGCTCGATCACAGGCAATCGGTGATGACAAAATCCGAACCGATGGGCATGCCTCAATCTCGTCGGCCAGGTGCAGGCACCAAGGACGTTGCAGGAGCTACACTCTCGCCCGGTCGAGTTTGGCTATCGGTAGACGTTTGCGATGCTGAGTCGGGCTGGCCGGGATCGTGCCCACACTCGGCTATTTCGGAGAAAGCGATCCCGATGGAGTGATGCGTGTCATGCGTCCAGTGTTGAAATCTGCGGCGGCAGGCGGGATGCTCCAACTCGGCGGACTCGCGATCCTCGCGGTTGTCGCCCCGGTGGTTGCCTTTGCGCAACCGGTGCTGAACCCTCCTTTCTTCTTTGGGTTCGGTCCCCAGGGGAGCGGCTACTATGCAAGGTCGCGGGCTTTAACCGGAACGTCAATGGCGCCAGCAACACTTTCTAGCCCCAGGACGAGAGCGGGCATCATGTCTCGTCCGAGGAACCGAGACTGGTCCACGGGCCACAGAATGCGGAACCATAAGCCGTGGCTTCGGCCGATGGATTGAAATCCTCTGAGGGGGCAAACGACGCGCATCTCACACCGACTCTTCCGGGCAAGGATCCGGGATAAGGAGACAACGATGAAGCTGGTACGAAGAATCTGGTTTGGGGCGGCCCTTCTTGGTGCCATCGCCCTGCCGGTCGCGAGGTCGTGGGGCGCGGACTGGAAGACCGAACAAGACGCCGGCTGGAAGGCCTACAAGGAAGGAAATCTCGACGAGGCCGAACGTCGGCTCGCGGCGGCAGAGAAGGAAGCGAGGGCGTTCGGCGCGAATGACCCTCGGCTTGCCACGACGCTCGATCACCTCGCCTGGGTGCGCGCCAACGAAGAGAAGCTCTCTGACGCAGAGTCTCTCGCGAAGGCGGCACTCGCGATCCGGGAAAAGTCGCTCGGGGCCGAACATGCCGACGTTCTTTTAAGTCTGAACACGTTGGCAGCCATCCTCGAGTTAGCGGGTCGACCCGCTGAAGCCCGGCCGGTTTACGAACGCTACCTCGCCCTCGCCAAGAAGATCCACGGAGCCGAGCATCTCAACGTCGCGGCCGTTCTCGACAACCTGGCGACGGTCGACCAAGCCTTGGGCGACGTCAAGGCGGCCGAAGCCTTGTATAAACAAGCGCTCGCTATGCGGGAGAAACTGGCCGCGGCAAAGCCGATCGATCTGGCCCCGACGATCCACAACTTGGCCACTCTCTACGTCGACCAGAAGAAGTACGCCGAGGCCGAAGCACTGTTGAAGCGCGAGCTTGCGATTCGGGAAAAGGCTGAGGGCGCGGAGCATCCGGACGTCGCGTCCTGTCTTGAATCGATCGGCTGGGTGTACGCCCTCGAGGATAAGCCGGCGGAAGCGGAACCCTTGCTCCGGAAAGCGCTGGCCCTTTACGAGAAGGACTTGGGGGCGGATCATCCCCATGTGGCCTGTTGCAGCGCGAAGCTGGGACGCGTCTACCTGACGCGAGGCCGAGAGGCCGAGGCGGATGCCTGTTGCAAGCGCGCCGTCAGCATTTACGATCGGGCTGGAGGCGATCCTGCCGACGTTGCGGATGCTCTCGAGGACTATGCCGCCGTGCTCCGGAAGGAGGGGCACAAGCCTGAGGCCGAAAAGCTCGAGGCCCGCGCCCAGACTCTCCGCAAATCGCCTGAGAAGTCCGAGACACCCAAGCGCTGAGAGTCACGTCACACAGGAACCCCTCGCGATCGTTGGGAGGGGTTCGTTCGACCTTACGAGTGGCGTGTGGTGGGGCCATTTCCCGTGGCTCCGACCACACGCCCTTGGCCGTAGTATGCTCCCAGTGGGTCATGCTCACCTCATAAATTCAAGAGGCGGAGCCTGCGGGTAGCTCATTTTCGACCTGAGACCCCTCGCGCAGGTACGAGGCAAGCTGTTGCGTCAGCGTTCCCGCGTTGTCCATCCGAGGGACTTTGTTCTGCCCACCGAGTTTGCCTCGCGAGCGCATCCAGCCGTCGAACCCGCCGGGTCGGGAAACGATCAGTTCCGGGAGCGGCAGCCCCACCCCCTCGGCGCGATGCGCAAGGTAGTCGGCATTACGTTGCGAGAGGTCGGCGTCGAGAACTTTGCGAAAGGCGTCGAGATCGCTCGGGGGCTTGAGGAACTCGATCACGTACAGGTGATGCCCCAGCGCGCCATGGAAGACCGGACCAACGTGCCATTCCCGGACCGAGGCCCCAGTGTTCGCCGAGGCCGTGGCGACCGCCCCCTCGATCTCCTCGTTGATCAGATGCTCGCCGAACGCGGAAAGGGTGTACTTGGTACGCCCCGTGAAAGTGAGTAGTGGGGGATTGAGCGACTCGAACCGCACCGTGTCGCCGATGATATGTCCCCACATCCCCGCGCAGGTGGAGACGACGATCGCGTAGTTGACGCCGGTCTGAACGTTGCCCAACCAGTGCCGCGTCGGGTTTGGCGACTCCAACTCTTCGAACGGAACGAACTCGTAGAAGATCCCGTGGTCGAAAACGAGTCGTAGCAGTCCGCTTGCAGGGTCGCCGAACGCGATGAACCCTTCCGAGCAAGGGTAGGTCTCCTGCAACCGGATCGTCTTGCTTCCAAGAATCTCCTCAAAGGCTTGTCGGTAGGGGTCGAACTTGATCCCCCCGTGTACGACGACTTCGAGCGTTGGCCAGACCTCGGCGATCGTCGATTTCCCCGACAGTCCGAGCAGGCGCTCGAAGAGCACGAGTAGCCAGCTTGGTACTCCGCCGACAAGGGTGATCGGCTGCCGGAGGCTTTGCTCGGCGAGCAGCGCGAGCTTTCGATCCCAGTTGGGTTCCAGGGCTAACGCGAGCGGAGGAAACGTATAAGGACGTAAGATCTCGTTGAGTTCGTCGGCGACGATTCCGCTCAGGTCTCCCTGGGCAACTCCGGGAGCGGGGTGTTCCAGGTCACACGATCCCCCGAGAAAGAACATGCGCCCCTGGAAGAGTCGCGATGAACCATGGCTGGCCATGTGGTAGGCCACCATCGTCCGCGCCCCCTTCTGATTCGAGGCGAGCATCTCGCGTGAGATCGGAATGTACTTGGTCGCCCCCTGCGTCGTGCCGCTGGTCAGCGCGAGATACGGGATGCGTCCCGGCCAGGTGAGGTTGTCGAAGATCGGGTATTGATCCTGGAGGTAGGCTTTCCAAAGATCCTCATAGGTACGAAGCGGGACCGCCTTCTGAAAGTCCGTGACCGTTCGCAGGCTGGGGAACCTGTGATCGCGTCCGAACCGGGTTTGTCCGGCCTTGCGGACCAGCTCTCTCAGCGTTCGCTCCTGTACCGCGACAGGGTCGATCTGCTCGAGCTGGGCCACGCGGCGACGTGCCGACTGCGCGAAGGCCTGGTTCACCACCGAGCGAACGAGGGGAGTGCCTGCAACGACCTGCAGAGGAGAAAGCCAGTTCATGTCACCCGAGATCCTTTACTCCCCGGCAGAAGTAAGCACCGGCCGGCGGAAGGTTGCGCGGCTCGAAGACGAACTGAACGTCGTCGAAGACCTTGCGATAGAATCGCAGATAAACCCAAGGCATTTCCGTGATCTGATTATATGTTCCCCCCGGCGCAAGAATCTTCTTCACATTGCGAAACAGATCGAGTTGAAGCTCTTTGGGGAACGACGGAACGGGAAGTCCCGATACGACGTAGTCAACCTGACTGATTCCGCGCTCCTTGAGGATCTGTTCGAGGTCGCGAACGTCCCCTTCGATCACGTCGAAGTTGGGACGATCGGCGAACCGTTCCCGCAGCAGCCGAGCAAAGTCGGCATCACGTTCGAGAACGATGACCTTGCAGTCGGGGTGAGCTTTCGCGGCCAGGACCTTGGTGATCGGTCCCGTGCCCGCTCCGAGCTCGACCAGGACCCGGGCCTTGTCCCAAGGAATATTGCGGACCGTGGTTTCCGAGAGCCAAGGACTGCTCGGCGCGAGGCTGGCAATGGCTGTGCCGTGCTTGAAGAACTTGCCGAGAAACAGGAAGAAATCTTTCATCGGTGCTCGTCGCAGGTGAGGATCAAACCTGGTTTTTGCTTCGACCACGGACCCGGTTGAGGAGAACGGTTGGGAGCCGACAGAGCAGGTTCACGACTTTCGAGGGGATTTCCCCAAGGCTGGACCCAAGCCTTGCGGACGACCCCAATTCCCGTTCGTGCGTGCTTGGCTCCAACGGCCTCTGATCTTCCTTCGATCCCAACTGGCCTTATTGGAGTATCAAAACGTAAAAACCACGCTCTGAATATGCTTCGTAGGGCAAGTCTTGGGCTACCGAGGCCTTGGCGCGAGCCTCGGCAGGCCAAGGCCTGCCCTACAAGGTAGGATCAGGGAGCCTCCTCGCTCATCGATTCGACGGGATGAATCGGGGACGATCTTTGCGTGCTTGCTCGTGCAAGAATCGAGCAGGATCGAGGGTGGGCGGCACCTGTTTCAGCTTGTCTCGCAGGAAGCGGAGAACCAGTTGGTTCACGAGCCGCGACTTCTCGATCTGCGGGGCATGCCCACACTTCGAGATCACGACTTGCCGCACGTTGCGAATTTGCTCGGCCGCTCGGATCGACCCCGGGATATCCGAGATCACTTGGTCGTTCGCACCCCAGATGAGCAACGTCGGCTGGGTGACCTGCGACAGGAGCGGCGCTACGGAATGCCCGACCGTACCCCGGAGCGTGCGAAGCACCCCCTTCTTCCACTTTCGATCCTGGAACTTGTGCTCGATGACCGAAATCAGCTCGTCGCTGGCGAAGTGGGATCGGTGGAACACCGACTTCACCAGCGTGTCGTACTGGCTGCGTCTCACGCCTTCCATCATGGGGAGATTCTCATCCCCATAGAAACCCGAAGGGCAGAGCAACGCGAGTCGCGAGACGTTTTGTGGGTAGCGCACGGCGTACGTCAGAACCACCTGCCCGCCCAGGCTGGAGGCGACGAGGTTGTAGGGGGGCCGTTGCACGTACTCGTCGAGGTAATGGGCCAGGCGATCGGCCAGGTAATTGACCGTAACCTCGCCTCCTGCGTCGATGTGTCGGTGCAGCGAATCGCCGTCGTAGACCAGGAGTTCCGGGACTTTGACATCGAAATGCCGTGACCAGGAGGTTCGGTTCGCGAACCAACTCTCCGACTGCTCAGCCAGGCCGTTGACGAGGATCAGCGGGACGGGACGTTTGTAGGCGTTGAGTCGATGGAGGTCGAACAGCTTGCGAACACTGGGGTTCATCGGTTGCCAGGACTCCCGGTTGGCGAGGCGGAAAAGAAGCCCGACCCGTTGTACCGCCTCAGAACTTCACCGCTCCTCGGTTCACGACCCCCATTCAGGAGGAGCACCTTAAAGTAAGACAATACCATGCCCGACTCTTGAGGCCAACGGATTCCCTCGTGGTGATTCGCGAATTGGTCGCTCACCTTCCGATGCGGCCCTCGACCTTTCGTCGCGCTTCGCGATCCCACCCCCCGACGCTTGACGCCGGCTTTGGAGCGGCTGCAAGATGAGGGCTGAGCACAACTTCTGCGGCGAAAGTCGAGATCCCCGATCCGGGAGGCGAGACTATGCGCGTGTTCATGATGGGGGGAACCGGACTGATTGGTCGCCACCTGGCGCGGCGGTTGGTCGAGCGTGGTGACCAAGCCGTCATTTTGACCCGGCGGGCCGACGCCGTTCGTCGAGATCCTGCCATGCGCTCTTTCCAATTCGTCCCGGGCGATCCGACGGTTCGAGGATCGTGGGAGTCGGCCATCAACGGCTGTGACGCCGTCATCAACCTGGTCGGCCACAACATCTTCGCCAGTCGTTGGAACGCCGACGTCCGACGCAAGATTCGCGATAGCCGTATCTATGGAACCATCAATGTCGTCGCCGCCATGGCCCAGGCGAAGAATCCGCCGCGCACTCTGATTCAAGGCTCGGCCGTCGGCTTCTACGGTTCCCATGGCGACGAGGAACTGACCGAGGAAAGCCCTTCCGGCGCCGACTTCATGGCCGTGGTCTGTCGCGAGTGGGAAGACGCGGTCCATCCGGCCGAATTGCGTGATGTTCGCGTCGTTCGCGTGCGGACCGGGATCGTGCTCGCGCGAGGCGAAGGAGCGTTGGGCGTGATGACCCCCCTCTTCCGATGGGGACCCGGCGCGCCGATCGGCAGTGGCCACTCGGTGTTCAAACCCGGCTCCGGTCATCAATGGATCAGTTGGATCCACATCGACGACATCGTCGGCCTCTTCCTCTTGGCGCTCGACCGAGCCGACGCCAAGGGGCCTCTCAACGGGACCGCGCCTCATCCCGTGAGAAATGCGGAGTTCTCGCGCACACTTTCGAAAGTCCTCTGGCGACCCTACGCCCCTTGGCGGATCTACGTCCCCTTCGGCCCTCCCGATTTCCTGTTGAAACTCGTTCTCGGTGATGTGGCCGACGTCATTACCGAAGGCCAGAAAGTTCTTCCGAAAAAAGCCGTGGAATGGGGTTACAAGTTCCTCTATCCCGATTTGGAGGGCGCGCTGCGAGCGATTTTCGATCTGCCCACGAGCGCGACCAATCCCGTGCGATCTGTTGCGACGCCAGTAGCTCATCCTCATTGATGTGAGCATTTCTGCGCATCGGACGAGGGCCGACGATGCTGACCCTCCACGCACCGAATGAGGGTCGACCACGGCCAACTCCCGGGTGGGGCTCAGGATGGCACCTGGGATGAGGTTGTCGTGCGCTCCTGGATAGGCACCTAATACGACTCCGTTACAACTTCGACGGACATCAGAGGCATATTGATGGGTAGCCGCGGTTGCTTGCAACCGGGGTCGCGCAGCGACCAGAGGTTTTCCGGGCCGCTTTGAGCTGGAACCCCTTTCCGCAGAGCCGTTTGGGGACGGACCTCGTGCGGCTACGCCGCCCCGGTTGCAAGCAACCGCGGCCACCCAGGATGCCGTCCTTCGATTCGTTTCGGAGTTGTAACGGAGTCGTACTAAAGAGGCTGATTTTCCATCAGACGTTCCGCAGGATTGATGATCGCAGGTTTATGATCTGCAAAGTTCATAAGTTCTATTGACAAGGGATTTGTTTTACATGTCATCATGACTTTGATCGTGAATCCTTGTTTCGATTTCTCGAACATCGACTTCGAAGACATCGATGTTTCGGAATGATCGCCGGCAACTTTCCCAGCGACGAGGGAAGCTCGTACCCCGGTTGCCTGTAGGCACTCAGCGTGCCCGGCGAGTAGAATACGACGCTTTCTGGATGACTCTCCCCGGGCTCGCTTTAGGAAAGATCGCCTCGAGTGATGAGACCTATTCCCCACGGAGGCAACCCCGCGAGTGTTCGACGGCAATATGGGCTGGGGGATCGTCCGCTCCTCGACTTTTCGGCAAGCCTGAATCCGCTGGGGCCACCTCCCGGTGTGATCGCCGCGGTGCACGCGGCCTTGGAACGGGTATCGGCGTATCCGGAACCGGGAACCCCGCGCCTCGCGAACCGCTTGGCGGAATATCACGGTGTCCCACTCGACCGTGTCATCGTGACGGCGGGCGCCACGGAACTGATCAGCCTGATCGCGCAATCGTTGCGCGAAGTCCTGGCTCTGCACGCCTACGAGCGCGGTGATCCCGCGATGCCGATCGCTCACCTGGTCGAGCCGACGTATGGCGAATACCGGCGAGCGTCTCAGCTCAACGAGCTGAAACTGGAATCGTGGGGCGAGCATGTCCTGGCCTGGGAGCAAGAGATTTTTCCCGACCCAGCAGCCGGGATCTTTTGGACGGCGCACCCGAACAATCCGACGGGACATCTTTGGGATCGCGAGCGGTTGCTCGCCAAGGTCGACGGCTCTCTCGGGATGCTCACCGTCGTCGACGAGGCCTTTTTGCCGTTTCTGGCTGATGAATCCTCCCGTTCGCTGATCGCGTCGGTCAGAGACCGAGAGAACCTCTTGGTTTTCCGCTCGTTGACCAAGATCTTCGCGATTCCCGGGTTGCGGGTCGGTTACGCGATCGCCTCTCCGGATATGGTGATCCGTCTCAAACAGTATCAAGACCCCTGGACGGTCACCGCTCAAGCCGAGGCGGCTGCGCTGGCGGCACTGGATGAGGTCGAATACCTCGAACGTTCCGTCAATCTGATCGCAGCCGAGTCCGCACGAGTGGCGGCCCGACTTTGGGAGATCCCCGGACTCCGGCCCGCGTGGCCGGATCGGCATCAGGGATCCGAGACACCACCGCTCCCCAACTTCCTCCTCGTGAGCGTGACGGAGACCCCCTGGAACTCCAAGCAGCTCCATGAGGCTCTCGCCCGTCGCGGCTTCCTCGTGCGCGAGTGCTCCGACTTTCGTGGGCTCGAGGTGGGTGCCCTGCTCACGGGGCACAACCAGCTCGTCGCCACGCAGGGGCATCTCCGGATCGCGGTGCGCCTGCCTCACGAAAACGATGCGCTGCTGGCAGCCGTCGCCGAAGTCCTCGGTTCGGAGCCGCCACATTGACCGCTACCCGTTCGTCTCCGCGCGCCTCCGCACTGATGGTCTTGGGGACCGCCAGCCACGTCGGTAAGAGCCTCGTGACAACCGCCTTCTGCCGTCTCCTGGCTGAGGCCGGGCATAACGTTGCCCCCTTCAAAGCGCAGAACATGGCGCTCAACAGCTTCGTCACCCGCGAAGGGGGAGAGATCGGACGAGCCCAGGTCACTCAGGCCGAGGCGGCGGGGATCGAGCCGCATGTCGACATGAACCCGATCTTGCTCAAACCGATGAGCGGCGTCTCGCAAGTCGTGCTCGAAGGGGAACCGATCGGGGTGATGTCGGCTCGCGACTACTACGCCGCCAAGGATCGCCTTTGGCCCCGCTGCGCCGAGGCCTATGACCGGCTCGCCGGCCGTTATTCACGGATCGTCCTGGAGGGAGCCGGCAGTCCGGTCGAGATCAATCTCTCCGAGCACGACCTGACGAACCTCAGGATGGCGCGACACGCCGACGCCGCGATCGTCCTGGTCGCCGACATCGAGCGCGGCGGTGTTTTCGCCCAATTGATCGGGACCTGGGAGTTACTCGAACCCGACGACCGCGCCCGGATCATCGGATTCATTATCAACAAATTCCGAGGTGACGTGACCCTGCTGGAACCAGGGCTCGACTTCATCCGGCAACGAACCGGAGTGCCGGTCCTGGGAGTCTTGCCCTATCGCCCCGACCTTCAGGTCGATCAGGAAGACTCGCTGGGCATCGAGGAAACCGCCACACACGAAGACGGAGACACCGAAGCTCGACCCGACGTTCTCGACATCGCCGTCGCGCGATTACCTGGACTGAGCAACTTCACCGACTTCTGGCCGCTCGCGCGCGTCCCCGGGGTCCACGTTCGCTACGTCCACCGCGGCGACGAGCTCGGCGCCCCCGACCTCGTGGTCCTACCCGGGACCAAGACGACGGTCCGCGACCTCGATTGGCTCCGCCAGGTGGGAATCGCCGATTCTCTCATCAGGCAGGCTCAGGACGATCGCGGCCCCTTGATTCTCGGGGTCTGCGGCGGTTTCCAGATGCTCGGCCGCTGGATCGACGATCCGCATCACGTCGAGTCTCGCGAGACGAAGGTCCAGGGCCTGGGCTTGCTCGAAGCCACGACCCGCTTTGCGCAGACCAAAGCGCGACATCGCGTTACAGGCCGCGTGCTCGACGGGGATGTCCCAATCCTCGGCTATGAAATCCACATGGGGGAGACCGAACGCGGCGAAGGTGTCCCACCCTGGAGCCTCCTGACCCGACAACGCGACGGCGCGGTCATCGAAGACGGAGCCATCGCTCCTTCTGGACGCATCTTCGGGACCTACGTCCACGGCCTCTTCGACAGCCTGCCTCTGACGATCGCGATGGTCGACCGCCTTCGTGCCCGCCGAGGCTTCCCCCCTTTGGACGCAACGGATTGGGCGACACATCGCGAGCATCTCGCCGGACGATATGCCGCGCTGGCTGGCTTGTTGAGAGAATATCTCGACTTACAACCTGTCTGGAACGCGCTCGACCGTTTCCGCTCCTCCTCGCTCGCACCAACGTGTCCCGATTAAGCCAATGTGGTGCATCGAGAGCTTCTTGGATGAAGAACGTTAATAGGAATCGCTGCTGACGATCTCGCCTGACGCGACCGTCCCCAGGCCCCGCCACGTGTTGCCGTCGATGGACTCTTTGATGAAGCGGACGCTGCCGTCGCCGAAGACGGCGTTGACGCCGCCCGGGTGGTAGCTGCGAGCGGTGATGGCCGCGTAAGTCGGGCCCCCCTTCTTCTCGCGCTGGCCGACGAGGTCGAGGTCGGGCTGGGGGTTTGCCTGGTAGCCGGGGGTTTTATGGTTTGGGGGCCAGGCGGTGGTGATCCCGCTCTGGTGGACCTCGCCGTCGCTCCACTCGGAATGGCCGACGTTGAACGAGCAGGGACCGCCGGCGTACTCGGGTGCCACGGTCATCGGGTTGGCGTTCGGCGGCGGGATCACGTTGGGCTGATTGATCATCGACAGGCCGCCACAGTCACGCAGGAGCGGCTGCTTGGCCTTACCCTCGGATCCGAGGAGCGTCTGGCTGAGACCGTCAGTAAAATCGGCCATCCTCCGGCTCGCGTTTGGCGCGAACGCCGAACGATTGACGGGACCCGGGAAACCTCCCCAGACGAGCCAGTCACCCATGAGGAACCCGTACGTCCCGACGACGCTCGACTCCCCTGGGACCGGACTCGGATCGACTTCGCTCGGGCAGATGAAGAGCGCCACCTTCGAAGTCGAAACGGTCAGGTTCACGTCCGTTTCGCCCGAGAAGTTGAAGTTGATGGCATTGAACATCGCACCCTGCTCCAGAACGGGCAGGATCCGCCCATGGACGCTCCAGCCGAGCCACAGCGTCACCGTGGCTCCCGACCCCGACGCCACGGTTGAAGGGGGGAAGGCTCCGGCGATGCTCTCGTAGTTATGCAGCCCGAGCCCCAGTTGCTTGAGGTTGTTCGTACACTGCATCCGCCGGGCTGCCTCGCGCGCTGCCTGTACTGCGGGCAGCAGGAGGGCGATCAGCACGGCGATGATGGCGATGACCACCAGCAGCTCGATCAACGTGAATCCGTCACGGGTATTGCGTCTCATCAGGGCGTAATTCCAGGGGCCGCGAGTTCTCGCCGTCTCAAGATGGACGCAGTCAGTGTCTGGAAATCGCCCGCAGAAGACAAATGAAACTTATGTGTAGGCAAATATCATTGCATGCGAGAGTTTAACGAATCAGCACGCCCGGCTGGTTCCGTTTGGGCCTCGAGCGGTGGACAACCCGGGATCCGTCGACTTCCGGGAAGAAACGACAAAGCCAAGCTCGATTTCTCCGTCTCCTGGTTGTTTTGAGGGTCGCTCTTGACCGAATCCTCCGGCGGGGGGATCGATCGGGATGGCGCTGGGGTAGAATCGGCTAACCGGAGTCAAGTGAACTCACTTATCCGCGCTTCCCCGAGAGATCAAGTGAGACGCTTTCCCATAAGCGTGGAGCGATTCAGAGCCGATGTCTTCTGCTCACGGGACCTTGTTTTGGGCCGCCTGGTCATTGCCTGTCGGACTGACTTTCGACACTCTCCTGGGCGATCCCCGAGGATGGCCGCACCCGGTCCGTGCGGTGGGGGGACTGATTGCTCGGCTCGAGCGCGTCCTGCGCTCGCTCCTGGAACGAACCACGGTAACGGCCGGCTCGGAGCGAGTCGCCGGCCTGATCCTCGCGATCGTTGTCATCGGGACGACCGCACTCGTGGCCTGGGGAATTGTCATGGCCTGCGATGCCACGGGGTCGGTTGCATCGCTGGTGGGGCGATCCATCCTCATCTATTGGGCGCTCGCCGCCCGGAGCCTCGGGTATGAGAGCCTCCGGGCTGCGACCATGGAGGATCTGACCTCGGCTCGAAACGCTCTCGCGGAGATCGTGGGACGCGATACCCAGGACCTCGATCGATCGGAGGTCTGTCGAGCCTGCGTGGAGACCGTGGCAGAGAACACGAATGATGCTGTCATCGCACCGCTCTTCTGGTTCGCACTGGGAGGCCCCGTCGGACTCTGGGCTTTCAAGGCGGTCAGCACGCTCGACAGCATGGTCGGCTACCGCAACGCGCGCTATCGGTATTTCGGCTGGGCCTCGGCTCGCCTCGATGACCTGGCGGGTTTGATCTCTTCGCGATTGACCTGGATCCTCATGGCGATTGCGGCGACGCTCACGGGGGAGCGGGGCCGTGGTGCGCTCAGGATCGGCTGGCGCGACGGTCGAAAGCATCCGAGTCCCAACGCCGCTTGGGGAGAGGCCGCGATGGCCGGTGCGCTCGGGGTTCGCCTTGGTGGCGTCGCGACGTATGGCGGGATTCCGAGCACGAAGCCCTTTCTCGGCGATCCCGGCGAGGCGATCGGACCCGACACCGTCCGGCGCGCGGTTCGGATCATGCACGTTGTCGCGATTCTTGGCGCCGTGCTCGCCTGGGGAACCCGATGGGGGATCTTTCGATTGCCTTGACCATTTTCGAAGAGCCATGATAGTGTTCTCATGGAAAATTGAGCGATTTCAACCACCGAGAGACTGTTGAGCTTCGTCGTCGTGATCAACGCACCTGACGGCGAGTCGTGGAACCGGCCATGTCCGATGCCTTGCTGATCGCTGCACACGGGACCCGAGACGCCTCGGGAGTCGAGGAGTTCTGGGCGTTCGCCGAAGCCTGGCGGCAACTTCGCCCGGATCGGCTCCAGGCGGCCGGGTTCCTGGAGTTCGAGCGCCCCACGATCGGCGAGGCGATCGACCGCCTGGTGGATGAGGGTGCCAGACGCGTGGCGATTGTCCCGGCCATGTTGATGGCGGCCGGGCACGTGAAGAACGATGTGCCGAGCGAAGTCCAGGAAGGGCGCCTGCGCCATCCCCGGGTGTCGTTCCACATGGCCAGAGCGCTGGATATCCACCCCGCGCTGCTCGAGCTTTGCCACGTGCGCTATCGCGAGGCCATCGACGGAAAGCCGGAGATCGCGCCCGAGCGGACCTTGCTGTTACTCGTGGGACGAGGCACGTCCGACCCTGACGCCAACGCGAATATCGCGCGGATCGCGCGATTCCTCTGGGAAGCGTATGGGGTCGGCTGGGCGACCGTCGCCTACTCCGGGGTCACATCCCCGAGCGTCGACGAAGCGCTCACGGTTTGCCGCCGGCTTGGCTACGAGCGAATCATCGTCCAGCCGTATTTCTTGTTCGACGGCGTACTCTTGAAGCGGATCCAGGAAGCCGCCGAGCGCCACAAGGCGGCCGATCCGAGCACCGACATCGTCAGCGTGGGCCACTTCCGGCTCCATCCTCTCTTGATTCGAGCCTTTGAGGATCGCGCCTACGAGGCGATGCACGGCACGCCTCACATGAATTGCGACCTTTGCAAATATCGTGTTCGCTTGATTGGACGCGAAGTTGACCTGGGTTCACCTCAGGTGGGTCATCATCACCACGTACGCGCTTCGGACGACGTTGACGACGGTCATGGTCACGACCATCTCCTCCGTCGCTGGCGAGCGCGTAAGCCGACGATCGAGACGGATCCCGACTTCCACCCTTGGGACGAACGGCTCTTGCGCCGCTTGCAGCTCACGAATTGAGCTTGAGACCTCGCCTTCTTTCCTTCTTGCTTGTTGTGTTGGCATTCCGAGGGTTGTCCGTGGCCAAGCCGGTCTCGATCGCGATCGTTGGTGTTGGTCCCGGCGACCCGGAACTACTCACGCTCAAAGCGGCTCGAGCCTTGGAGCAGGCTGACGTCATTTTGCACGCGGGCCCTCGAGACGACGCCGGATTTGCAATCGAGGTGGTCGCCCCCCTGCTCCACCCTCGCCACGAAATTCGCGGCATGGGGTTGGCCATGCGACGCGGACCCGACGATGGCTCGGTGGGCTACGACCGAGTGGCTCAAGCTCTCGTTGACCATGCGCGCGAGGGGAAGAACGCGGCGTTCTTGACCGAGGGAGACCCCATGCTTTTCGGCTCGGGATCCTACGTCGCCGAGCATCTCGGCAGGCTGGCGCCCGAGTTTGCCGTGACCCTGATTCCGGGGATCAACGCCGTCAGCGCTGCCGCGTGTCGCGTTGGCTGGCCGCTCGCCCAGAAGGATGAGATCCTCACGATCTGCCCGGCGACGTATCATGCGGACGAGGTCGCCCGGATTCTGGATCAAGGGGGACCGGTCTGCTGGCTCAAGGTTGTCGGGGCCTTGCCAGGTATCGTGCAAGAGCTACGGATCCGGAATCGTCTCGATCGGGCCGTGCTCATCGAAAAGGTCGGCCGTCCTGACGAGCGGATTTTTCACGACCTGACCGAAGCGCTTGGTCAAAAGCTGTCTTACTTCTCGCTTGTCCTGGTACGCTGATTTCATGAACGCTCCGAGTCTCCCTGCCGGTACGCTGTTCGTCGTCGGTCTCGGCCCAGGTTCCGCCGGACTGCTGACTCCCGACGCCTCCTCCGCGCTCCGCGCGGCCGAGATAGTGGTCGGCTATCACGGATACCTCGACCTCATCGCCGATCGCCTCGAAGGGAAAACCCTCGTTGGCAAGGAGCTTGGCCAGGAAGTCGAGCGTGCGCGAACCGCCCTGGAGCTGGCGGAGGGGGGACGAACCGTCGCTCTCGTTTCCAGCGGCGATGCCGGCGTCTACGGCATGGGCGGGGTCGTCTGGGAACTTGCGGCGGAGCGCCATCGTCCCATCGAGATCATCATGGTGCCGGGCGTGACCGCGGCCTGCTCCGCCGCCGCGCTCCTGGGCGCTCCGCTCGCCCACGATTGGGCGTGCATCAGCCTCAGCGACTTGCTGACACCTTGGAACGTGATCCTCGAGCGCATTGAGGCCGCCGCCAAGGCGGATTTCGTGCTCGTCCTCTATAACCCCAAGAGTCGGACGCGAACCCATCAGCTCTCGGCCGTGGCACGTCAAATCATGGCGTTTCGGCCTCCGAATACGCCGGTCGGCCTGGTCGAGAACGCGTATCGCCCTAGTGAGCGGGTCGAGGTCGTCTCGCTCAAGGACCTTGCGGACGGCTCGGCCAACGTCTCGATGTTCACGACGGTCGTCATCGGCAGCTCACGCACCTTCCTCGCCGGCGCGAAGATGGTTACGCCTCGGATCTACGCCGCCAAAACAACTCCGGCCGTCTCCGCCGAAAACCCGTTACAACGCCTTCCGGTCAACGTCGCGGCGGGCGATCGGATCATGGCGGAGTCGCTGGCGATCATCAACGCCGAGATGGGGCCGTCTCCCATCGATCCCGGGGAGCGAGCGATCCTCCGGCGCGCGATTCACGCATCGGCTGACTTTGACTTCTTGAAATCCTTCCGCTTTGCTCCCAGTGCAATCGCCAGCGCCATCTCTGCATTCCGGGAGGGATCTTGCGTCGTGACCGACGTCGAGATGCTCCGTGCCGGGGTGCGCCGGGACCTTGCGGATCCGTTGGGGATCAAAACCTTCTGTGGTTTGAATGATCCCCGAGTCGACTCGCTTGCACTCGCCGAGGGGATCACCCGCACGGCGGCTGGAATCCGGATCGCGGCCGAATCCATCGGCGAGGGTGCGGTTGTCGCGATCGGCAACGCGCCCACCGCGCTCGAGGAAACCCTCCGCCTCATCGAGGCGGGGACATGGCGTCCTTCGTGTGTGATTGGGATCCCCGTCGGCTTCGTGGGTGTGCTGGAAGCGAAGCGACGACTCAGTGAGTTCTCGGGAGTCCCTTGGATCACGAGCCTGGGGCGCAAGGGAGGGACACCCGTGACCGCGGCGGTTGTCAATGCGTTGCTCGAACTCGCCAGAGCATCGGGTGAGGCCTCGGGATGATGGCGACGGAACGGATCCCTTTCGAACTCGTGCGCGGTCTGAGTGTGGCGCCTCGCAACCCGCAAGGCACGCGCGAAGGCTACACTACGGGGGCCTGCGCGGCGGCCGCCGCCCAGGCCGCCTGCCGCTTGCTCGTGCGCGACGAACGGCCCGAGACTGTCGCGGTCCCCTCCTCCTTGGGATTCGAGATCCAGATTCCGATCAATCGACTCGCCTATGCCGAAGGAGTCGCGACCGCAGGGGTCATCAAGGATGGGGGCGACGACCCCGATGTTACCCACGGCGCCGAGGTCATCGTAACGGTCAAGCGCGTCGATATCCCGGGAATTCGCCTCCTCGGCGGCGAAGGGGTTGGGACGATCACGCAGCCCGGACTCGAACTGCCACCCGGTTCACCGGCGATCAACCCGGTCCCTCGCAAGATGATCTTCGAGGGGATCGCGATCGCCCTGGGGACGGAAGACCCGGCTTTCGGGCTGGACGTGACCGTGTCGATTCCTGGGGGCGAGGCTTTGGCCAAAAAAACCCTCAACGCGCGTCTCGGCATCCTGGGCGGGCTTTCCATCCTGGGGACGACGGGCATCGTCCGACCGATGAGCACCGCGAGCTGGCGCGCCTCCGTCGTCCAATCGATCGACGTGGCGGTAGCGAACAGCCTCGAGCATATCGTGCTGACGACCGGGGGCCGCAGCGAGCGCTTCGCCGAGGCCGTCTATCCCCAGTTGCCCGAAATGGCCTTCGTTCAGATGGGGATTTTCACCGGCGATAGCCTGAAACGTGCCGTGGACCGCGGGGTTCCCCTGGTGACGATCTGCGGAATGATCGGCAAGATGGCCAAGCTCGCCGCCGGTCAAATGCAGACGCACGTGGCCGGAGGAGCCGTCGACGTTGGCTTCATGGCCGACCTGGCTCGCGATGCGGGAGCCTCGGAGGAGCTGGTCACAGCGATCGCCGAAGCCAATACGGCAAGACATGTTGAAGACCTGATCGACGCTGCGGTGTTTACTCATTTCTACGACCACATCGTCGAGCGGGCCGCGTCCTCCTGTAACGAACACGTCGCCGATGCGCTCGACCTCGAGGTGATCCTGTTCGACTTCAACGGCAAAATCCTCGCACGAGCCCTCGCGCCCAAGCGGAATCGTCCCTCATGAACCTCCCCGTCTTTGTCCTCGGGATGAGAGCGCAGGGGGTGGAAAGCCTGTCGAGCCACGCTCGCCAGGCCTTGGCCTGCGCTACGTTCGTCGCGGGCGGCAAACGCCACCTCTCGTTAGTGGCACCGGCCAGTCACGTCGAACAATTGACAATCACCGATAACCTGAGTGTCCTCGTAGACCGGCTTCGCCGGCGCACCGAACAGGAACGTTGCGTCGTGTTGGCGTCCGGGGATCCCCTTTGCTTCGGCATCGGCGCTTCGTTACGACGTTTTCTGGATCCGAGCGAACTGGTCATCGAGCCTTCGGTGTCGAGCTTGCAACTCGCCTTCGCCCGTGCGTCGATCCCCTGGATCGATGCCGAGGTGGCAAGCATCCACGGCCGTCCCTTGAAGTCGACGCTGATCCCGTTGCTCGGCCGCCCCAAAATCGGACTCTTCACGCAGGACGGCGCAAGTCCCAGCGCGGTTGCCCAGTTCTTCCTCGAGCGCGGTCTGAGTGACTACACCGCATGGGTCTGCGAGAACCTCGGCACATCGGATGAGGTGGTGACACAACGTCCACTTCAAGAGTTACCGGGATGCCGATTCGGCGATCTGAATTTCCTGATCCTGATGCGCGATCAATCGTCGAAGCCGCGTGTTGCGATTCCGTCCGATCGCCGATTCGCCGTTCCCGAGAGCGGCCCGGTGCTGCTCACGCACCACGACGTCCGCGCCATCGCCTTGAGCCGTTTTCACGACCTTCCCGAAGGCCCGCTTTGGGACCTCGGCGCAGGCTTAGGTGGGATTTCGGTCGCCCTTGCGAACCAGTTTCCGGGCGTCGAGGTCGTTGCCGTCGAACAATCCCCCAGCCGATTCTCCTACCTCGAACAGAATCGCCGTCGCTTCGAGGCATGGAACCTGCGTCTGGTTGCGGGACCTGCACCTGACGTCCTGGAGGTTGAGGATGATCCCGCCGGCGTCTTCCTCGGCGGCTCCGGTGGCAAGCTTCAGGCGATCCTCGACCTGGTTCTCACCAGGCTGAGACCAGGCGGTGTTTTCGTGGCCGACTTCGTGGGGCTCGAAAACCTCGCCGTGACTGTCGATTTCCTTCGCCGCGTAGGTTGGGCTCCTGAACTCACGCAGGTGCAACTGAGCCTCGGGCAAGACCTGGCCGGGCTGACGACGCTGGCGCCACTTCGGCCGGTCTGGATCGTTCGGGGCGTCAAACCCGGACCGTCATCGCAGTAGGAGATAGGCCAGGCCAATCCCGCTGCCGAATGCCAGAGCGAGCGAGCCGAGGACGGTCAGGAGCGCGGTTTTCGGCTTATGCTCGGCAAGTTTGGCGAGGGGTAGAAACCAGCCTGGATAGTGCGGCCGCTCGGTGACCACGACGGGCGGGGGCGGAGGTGCGGGAGGCTCTGGCGCTGGAGCTCTCTCAGGAACAGGCTTGGCTGGGGCGGGCGCGGCCGCTCGCTTGACCTTGGGACGAATCAACGCTTGCATCGCCTCCGCGGCTTCCTCCGCGGATTGGAACCGATCGTTCGGTTTCTGAGCAAGCAACTTGTCCATCACCTCCGAGAGCCCCGGCGGGAGACCGGGCATGACCTCGCTCAAGGGTTCCGGCCGCCCGCTGATTCGTTTGCCCAGGCGCTCGATCGGGTTTTCGCCCGGGAAAGGTAAGCGACCGCTCATCAGGTGATACATCGAGCAGCCGAGGCTGAAGAGGTCACTTCGACCGTCGACGTCGCGCCCGCACGCCTGCTCGGGAGACATGTAGTCGATCGTCCCGACGGCGATGCCGTCGGCGGTCGCAAAGGAGGTCTGTTCGTCGGCCTCCATGAGCACGCCCAGACCGAGGTCGAGAACCTTGAGCTTCTGATCCTCACTCAACAGCAGGTTGGACGGCTTGATGTCGCGATGAACGATCCCCTGCGAGTGTGCATGGCTGAGTCCCAAGGCAGCCTGTGCCGCGAAATTCACCATGTCTTGAGGGGGGATCGGCCCTTTGCGATAGCGTTGACTCAGGCTCTGGCCCGAGACGTATTCCATCACAATGTAGAGAACTTTGTTGATTTGATCGGCGTCGAACGCGCGCACGACGTTCGGATGGTCGAGACGCCCCACCAACTTCATCTCGCGGTGAAAACGGGCCACGACCCGATCGTTGTTGGCGATCTCCGGCGCGATGATCTTGAGCGCAACGACCCGTTCCATCATCAGGTGCTGCGCTTTATACACGCGACCCATCGAGCCCGAGCCGAGCCGGTCGAGGATCGCGTAGCGCCCCACGACCATCCCGTGCGACTTGTTGTTCAAGAACCGCTTCGCCTGGTATTCCGTGAGAATCTTCTCGCGAATCAGATGCTCGGCCAAAGCTTGAGGGGCGCTAGGGAAGGCACCGCTCAGGACTCTTTTTTTTACATCCTCGAACTGGCGATCGGTCAAGACTCCCGCCGCACGGATCACCGCCAGGAGGTCAACGGGGAGACTTTCAGGCGCTTTGGGCTTATCGAACGTCGCCATGAAGAGTCCACCTCGAGTTTGCGTCACTCAGAAAGAAATGACGTCTTCAGTCGATTACGCGAGTTCTTATTTTCGTCCCAAACAAGGTTTCGACCATACCATAGCCCATGCCGAACCTCAATTTCCTATCCACGAGCCCACCATGGGTTCTCCATGTTCAACAAGGCACGCGAAATGAATCCATGATTCTCGGCAATCATCGAATGGGGATCTCCGAGTTTCAGGAACTGCCGCTGGCTCAGCCGAAGTGGTAAGATGAAATCATAAGGTGGGACCGCGATGCGACCACCTTCCTCAAAATTCACGAGAGCGAGAAAGGTCAGCCCATGACCATGACGCGAGGCCTGTTCGTTTTCGGAGCCCTGGTTGCCGCCGCTTTCAACTTCGCCGTTCCGGAAGCCAGGGCACAATATCGCTCGAGCTCCCATGTTCCGAACAGCTACGAGGACTTTCCGAACAATCAAGGTAGCCTCTTCTACCAATACCGGGGTCCCGGCAGCGCCAAGAAGACGCGGACGACCCCTCGGCGTTCCTTCTTCCAAGGCAATGCCGCAACACAACGGGTCGTACCCAACCCGACTGCGCCTCAGTCTTACTATTATCTCCCGCAACAAGGAGTCCGGCAGCAGTATTACTACGCCTCGCCGGTGCAGGGTGGATATGTTCCCCAGGCTCCCGTTTATTACTACTATCCGTCCGGTTACGGTACCCGTTGATTCGGAGCCGATGACGCGACGGACGGGGATCGAGGAACCGAAGGAAATCGCACGCATCCTGTCCACCCCGTAGGAGGGGACTTGACTTGCCGACCCGTTTGCAAAAGCTTCGGTAGGCCCGGGCCTGCCCTCCAGGAAAGCACGAGATCGAGAAGCACACGGGGCGAGCGCTCGCTCCTGATCGAGGAACACCGAGCATGACGGCGACGGCCGCAACACAAGTCTTGGCGGGATTTCCGAAGTCTCAAGACTTCTTCGTCGGGATCGACAGCGACGGCTGCGTTTTCGACACCATGGAGGTGAAGCACAAAGAGTGCTTCATTCCTAACATCGTGAAGTTCTTCGGCCTCGCGGCGATTTCCAAATACGTGCGTGAAGTGGCCGAGTTCATCAACCTCTATTCTTACTGGCGCGGAGTGAACCGGTTCCCGGGGCTCACCATGACCCTGGACCTGTTAACGACCCGGCCCGAGGTCAATCGTCGTCGATTTCGAGTTCCGGAACTCGCGGGGCTTCGTGATTGGATCGAGCGTGAGACCAAGTTGGCCAACCCCACGTTGAAGAACGAGGTGGCGGCCACGGCGGACGCCGATCTGGCCCTGGCCTATGAGTGGAGTGAGACCGTCAATCGCGCGATCGGTGAGATTGTTCGCGACGTCCCCCCGTTCCCATTCGTGCGTGAATCCCTCGGTCTCCTGCAAGGCAAGGCCGACGTGATGGTGGTCTCGGCCACTCCCACGGAAGCCTTGAATCGCGAGTGGGAAGAGCATGGTCTCATCTCGTCCGTCTCGCTCATTGCGGGGCAAGAGCTTGGAAGCAAGAAGGAGCATCTCGCCCACGCAACCGGGGGACGCTACGAACGAGGCAAGGTTCTCATGGTGGGGGACGCGCTCGGGGACCTCAAGGCGGCCGAGGCCAACGACGCGCTCTTTTACCCGATCAATCCCGGGTTTGAGGACGAGTCCTGGCGTCGGTTCTATGAGGACGCGCTCCCTCGATTCTTCGCGGGAACCTATGCAGGCTCGTACATGAGCGAGCAGATTGCTCAGTTCGAGAAACTCTTGCCGCAGAAACCGCCCTGGAAAACCACCTGAGCCACGGCCACAATCTAAGCTCGCAAGCCCCGCCCAAACCGCGTAGGATGTCACGCGACTTCGCGTGCCAAGGCGCAAGGCTTCGATCGAGACGTTTGCGTGAAGCGGAGTTGGTCCTTGATCCGTCGACGGATCGGTCGACTTCGCGGCTCAACGTTACAATACTTTCTCAGATCCCCTTTGAACCTGAGGATTGCTCGAGCACTCGCAATGACCACACCAATCGCCGACATCGGCCTTATCGGCCTCGCCGTGATGGGAGAGAACCTCGTTCTGAACATGGAGAGCCACGGGAGCACCGTGGCCGTCTTCAATCGTACGACCTCCAAGGTCGACGAATTTGTGAACGGCCGAGGCAAAGGCAAGAAGCTCGTCGGCGCTCACACGGTTCAGGATCTGGTCGCGTCGCTCAAGCGGCCGCGAAAGATCATGATCATGGTCAAGGCGGGTCCGCCCGTCGACGCGGTCATCGATGAGCTGGTTCCTTACCTCGAGCCGGGCGACATCCTCATCGACGGTGGCAACACCTACTTCCCCGACACCACCCGCCGCACGCAGGCCCTCAAAGCTAAGGGCATCCTGTTCGTCGGCACCGGTGTCTCGGGCGGAGAAGAAGGGGCCCTCAAAGGCCCGTCGATCATGCCCGGCGGCAATCCTGAGGCCTGGCCTTTCGTCAAGCCGATCTTCCAGGCGATCGCTGCCAAAGTCGCCGATGGCACTCCTTGCTGCGACTGGGTTGGTCCCGAAGGGGCTGGCCACTTCGTGAAGATGGTGCACAACGGCATCGAATACGGCGACATGCAGCTCATCTGCGAAGCCTACGACCTGATGAAGACGCTGCTCGGCCTGAAGCCCGCCGAAATGCACGACGTCTTCGCTCGCTGGAACCAAGGGGTGCTCGACAGCTACCTCGTCGAGATCACCCGCGACATTCTCGCCTATAACGACCCTGACACCGGCTCCCCGATGGTCGACCTGATCCTCGACGCCGCCGGCCAAAAGGGAACCGGCAAGTGGACCGTGGTCTCTGCCCTCGACACCGGGACTCCCTTGACCCTGATCGGCGAAGCCGTCTTCGCGCGTGTCCTCTCCTCCCAGAAGGATGAGCGCGTCGCGGCCTCCAAGGTCCTCAAGGGACCCTCGACCAAGTTCGCGGGGGATCCCAAGGCCCTCATCAACGACATCGAGATGGCCCTCTACGCCAGCAAGATCATCTCCTACGCCCAAGGCTATGCACTCATGAACGCCATGGGTAAAGAAGCCGGCTGGGAGATCAACAACGGTGGCGTCGCCCTCATGTGGCGCGGGGGTTGCATCATCCGCAGCGCCTTCCTCGGCAAGATCAAGGAAGCATTCGACAAGAATCCGAAGCTCACGAACCTGGTCCTCGATCCTTACTTCACTGGCGAGCTGACCCGTGCCCAAGAAGGTTGGCGCCGAGTTTGCGCCGCGGCAGTGACCTCGGGGGTTCCCATCCCCGCAATGTCGACCGCCTTGGCCTACTTCGACGGCTACCGCAACGATCGGCTCCCGGCCAACCTGCTCCAGGCCCAACGCGACTTCTTCGGTGCGCATACCTACGAGCGCGTCGACAAACCGCGCGGGCAATTCTTCCACACCAACTGGACCGGCCGTGGCGGTACGACCTCCTCGACGTCGTACAACGTCTGACCCGTACGACGGCTCGTAAATCGTGCCCGACAACGACGACCCCGCGCCGACGCGCGGGGTCGAGTTGTTTTGGTCTTTGGACGTGGGAGCTTTCTGGGCCCCCCTGCTGGCGAACCTCGAGGCGTCAGAGATTGTCTGCGAATCGACCTAGTGCTTTGTCAACGTTCGATTGACGGGTAAGCGATTTCTTTTGGTAGGGTGGGCATTGCCCACCAAACTGTTGGCCTCAGCGAAGATCGGTGGGCAATGCCCACCCTACGGCAGGCCGT
>Ga0153954_1000491_pt1 | contig 31072 bp, 22 predicted proteins | sample TSFL038MetaG_FD_102277 | JGI IMG/M metagenome (GOLD analysis project Ga0153954, IMG submission 102277) | Attine ant fungus gardens microbial communities from Florida, USA - TSFL038 MetaG | ecosystem: Host-associated > Fungi > Mycelium > Unclassified | place: USA: Florida, Wekiwa Springs State... | reverse complement strand
TGGGGGGCTTTTTTGTGGTTTAGGTCATGTCGGGGGGTGGGTCGGCCTCCGTGGTGGGGGCGTTCTTTGAGGACGTCGGCGGGCTTCAATATCCCAAGGCCGCTTCGAGCGCCGGGTTCCTTAGGGGGGTGCTGGTGTGCGCGGTCGCGTTGATCCTGCGCACTGTCGACATCCGCAAGGAAATCACGCGATGAGCGCCGAGCCGGTCGCCGTCAGGCCTTCACCGGACGCGCATCCGCAAGCCTCGGCGCAGGCGCCGGGTCTTGTTCGCCGAAAGGCCATCGCGCCCTCCAAAGGCAAGAGGCCCTGGACCTTCTATGCGCTGGCGGCGCTGTTCACGGCCTATGTGCTGGCCCTCTACGGCCCGATGTTCTGCATCTACGTCCTCTCTTTCCAGGACGTGCGCGGCGATCTTGTCTTTCCGGTCCGCGGCTTTCCGTCGCTCTGGTGGTTCGACCAGCTTTTCAGCCAAGCGCAGACGGGCGACATCAAGGGCGCCTTCAACCGCTCGATCGTCCTCGCCATTCTCGTCACAGTCCTCACCGTCGTGATCTCCTTCCTTTCCGGACTGGCGTTCCGACGAAAATTTCGAGGCGACACGGCGATCTTCACGGTGATGATCGGCAGTCTGGTCGCGCCCGGACTCGTGCTCGGCATTGGCGTCGGCCTTCTGTTCAGCGCGCTCGGCCTCGAGACCCACTGGTACAGCTCGGCGCTCGGCGCGCATCTGTCATGGACGCTGCCCTTCGGAGTCCTGGTGATGTTCGCCGTCATGTCGCGCTTCGACCATGTGTGGGAGGAAGCGTCGCGCGACCTTGGCGCGACGAGGTGGCAGACAATCCGTATGGTGATGATACCTGTGCTCGCGCCGGGCCTCATCGCGGTCGCCTTGTTCGGCTTCACGCTCTCTTATGACGAGTTTGCGAGGTCAGTTCAGACCGCGGGCGCGCTCAATACGCTGCCGCTCGAAATCTGGAGCATGACGCTCAATATCACCTCGCCATCGCTCTATGCGCTCGGCACGGTGACGACGCTTGTTTCATTCGTCATCATCATAGCGAGCTTGTACGCGATCGCGGCGCTTCAGAAGCGCCGCGCGCAGCGGCAGGCCGGTCACTGAAGAGGAGCCCGATGCCGAAAGGTCAAGGACAGATCGAACTCGCGGGCCTCGTGAAGAGCTTCGACGGCGTAACCAGAGCGGTCGACGGCGTCAATCTCGTCATTCCCGACGGCGCCTATTGCTGCTTCCTTGGGCCCTCGGGGTGCGGCAAGACGACGATCCTGAGGATGATCGCCGGTCACGAAGACCCGACCGAGGGAGAGATTCTGATTGGCGGTGAGAATGTCGTTGGCCTGCCGCCGGTCGAGCGGCGCACCGCTATGATGTTTCAGTCCTATGCGCTTTTTCCCCATCTGTCCGTGCGCGACAACATCGCGTTCTCCCTCCGGGTGCGCGGCGTGCCCAAGGCCGAGCGGCTTAAGGCCGCCGACGCGATGGTCGAGAAGGTGAAGCTGACAGAACTGCGCGACCGGTTGCCGAACCAGCTCTCGGGCGGACAGCAGCAACGCGTCGCGCTCGCGCGCGCGGCGATCACCCAACCTCGCGTCCTTCTTCTGGACGAGCCGCTGTCCGCGCTGGACGAGCAGCTCAGGGTGCAGATGCGCGCCGAGTTGCGCCGGATGCAGCGGGATCTCGGTATCACGTTCGTTCACGTAACGCATACTCAGCACGAAGCGATCGCGCTCGCGGACATGGTCGTAGTGATGGAGCACGGTCAGATTCGGCAAGCGGGCGCGGCGCGTGACGTTTACGCATTTCCGAGGGATCGCTACGTGGCCGAGTTTCTCGGCGGACAGAACGTCATTTCCGGACGCGTCGAAAGTTCGGCCGAGGGATTTGTAGCGATCCGGCCGCCCGAGCAGAAGCCAATTCGCGTTCGATGCGGGACGACGAAGGAGCCGGAGCGCGGCGCCCAGGCTGACGTCGCTGTTCGGCGCGACGACATCGTGCTCCTGAAGCCTTCCGACACTGTCGATCCCTCTCTCGTCATGCTCACGGGGCGAGTGCGAACGCTCGAGTATCAGGGCTCGTTCGTGAAGGTGATGCTCGATCCGGTCGGTCAGGACGATTTCATCGTCTATGTCCCGGAGCGCAAGTTTTTCGAAACGCCGTTCCAGATCGGGGAGCCCGCATTCGCCGCCTGGGAGGTCGAGCACGGACGGCTGCTCGCGTAAACCCCACCCACTCGAAGCGGACCCATCGCAAAGCTGTCGCGCCTAAGAACGCTCAAGGAGAAGTGAAATGGCTGATTACGAAACATTCGATCTAGGGGACGCGGTTCTGCAATGCGGGCTCACCATCCGCGACGCCAAGCTCGCGTACAAGACCTATGGAGAGCTGAACGCCAAGAAGGACAACGTCATTATCTTTCCAACCTGGTACTCGTCGACACATCTCGACAACGAGTTCATGATCGGCAAGGGAATGGCTGTCGATCCGGCGAAATACTTTGTCATCAGCCCCAACATGCTGGGCAACGGGCTTTCAAGTTCACCGAGCAACACTTCGGCGCCGTACGACAGGGGGCGCTTTCCCAAGGTCACGGTCTACGACCAGGTCAAGCTCCAGCATAAGTTCATCACTGAGAAATTCGGGATCGAGAAGATCAAGCTGGTGACTGGCTGGTCGATGGGCGCTGCGCAGTCCTTCCAGTGGGGCGCGTCTTATCCGGATATGGTCGAGCGTATTCTGCCTTTCGCCGGCGCCGCCCGTTGCTCGCGCCACAATTTTGTCTTTCTGGAGGGCGTGAAGGCGGCGCTCCAAGCCGACGCTGCGTACATGAACGGCATGTATGACGATCCCCCGAAAAAGGGCTTGCGCGCCGCCGCCCGCGTCTATGCAGGCTGGGGCTTCTCGCAGACGTTCTACCGCAAGAAGCTCGAGCTCTCACCTCCCAAGCGCCCGTTCGATGGAAAGCCGGCGGACGTTCCCTGGAACTACTCCTCGCTTGAAGATTTCCTGATGTTCTTCTGGGAAGGCTTCTTCCTCGGCAAGGACGCGAACAATCTGCTGACGCTGCTCGACTGCTGGCAGACCGCAGACATCTCCGGCGACCCGAAGTACGGCGGCAATTTCGAGAAGGCTCTCGCGGGGATCAAATCGAAGGCGATCGTCATGCCGGCGTCGACCGATCTCTACTTCCCGCCCGCCGACAGCGAGTACGAGGTGAAGCACATGCCGAACGCCGAGCTTCGCGTGCAGGAAACGGACTGGGGACACTTCGGCGGCGATCCGCGAGGAACCAGCCCCGACATCGTTCAGGTCGACACAGCCATCAAAGAGCTGCTCGCGCGCTAACCCCCCGACGGATGACGAAGGAGCAATGCGAATGACCGACACGCTCATAAAGATCGACCTGAAACAGTCGGCCTACGACAACGACATGATTCACAATCGCTGGCACCCGGACATTCCGATGGTGGCCTGGGTCAAGCCGGGCGACGACTTCATCGTCGAAACCTATGACTGGACAGGCGGCTTCGTCAAAAACAACAATTCGGCCGACGACGTACGCGACATCGACTTGTCGATCGTGCATTTCCTCTCTGGGCCCATCGGCGTGAAGGGCGCCGAACCCGGCGACCTGCTCGTCGTCGATCTGCTCGACATCGGCGCGCTTCCGGGCAACGAATGGGGCTTCAACGGCTTCTTTTCGAAGAAGAACGGCGGCGGATTCCTGACCGATCACTTTCCGCTCGCCCAGAAGTCGATCTGGGACTTCAAGGGGGTCTACACATCGTCCCGCCATGTTCCGGGCGTGAACTTCGCGGGATTGATCCATCCCGGTCTGATCGGCTGCCTGCCGGACCAGAAACTCTTGGACACATGGAACAAGCGGGAGGTCGACTTCATCGCGACGAACCCGAGCCGCGTTCCGCCGCTCGCCAACCCGCCCTTCGCGAGCACGGCCCATATGGGCAGACTGTCGGGTGAGAAAAAGGCGAAGGCGGCGAGCGAAGGCGCCCGCACCGTGCCGCCGCGCGAGCACGGGGGCAATTGCGACATCAAAGACCTGTCGCGAGGCTCGAAAGTCTATTTCCCTGTCTATGTGGAAGGCGGCGGCCTCTCCCTGGGCGACCTCCATTTCAGCCAGGGCGATGGGGAGATCACCTTCTGCGGGGCGATCGAGATGGCGGGCTGGGTTCACCTGAAGGTCGATGTTCTGAAGGGGGGCATGGCGAAATATGGAATCAAGAACCCGATCTTCAAACCGTCGCCAATCACGCCGAATTACAAGGATTACCTCATATTCGAAGGCATTTCGGTCGACGAACAGGGGGCTCAGCACTACCTCGACGTGCACATCGCCTATCGCCAGGCCTGCCTGAACGCGATCGAATATCTCAAGAAGTTTGGCTATTCAGGCGCGCAGGCTTACTCCATTCTTGGCACGGCGCCTGTTCAAGGGCATATCTCGGGGGTTGTCGACATACCGAACGCCTGCGCAACTTTGTGGTTGCCGACGGAGATTTTCGATTTCGACGTCAATCCCAGCGCCTCGGGGCCTCAGAAAGTTATTGATGGCTCGATCCAGATGCCGCTCTCGCCGGACGTCTGAAGCACTACGGCGCAGTCACGGTTCCGGCCGGGCGCGAGCCCAGCCGGGACGTTATCGTCGGTAGGGAGCGCCTCATGCCGGTCTATGACTACGAATGCGGAACCTGCGGCGCCTTCTCGGCGATGCGCCCGATGGCGCAATGCGCGGAGCCGCTTGACTGCCCCGATTGCGGAGCGATGTCGCCGCGGGCGTTTCTCCGGGCCCCTGCCATCGCCTGCACGGACGCCTCGACCCGCAAGGCCATGTCCCTGAACGAGAGGGCGCGCCATGAACCGCGGCTCGCCTCCAAGCACGGGGCGGGATGTGGATGTTGCAATGGCCGCAAGATCCAAAAGCGCAGCCTGTCGCAGGCGGCAGGCGCGAAAAGTTTTCCTTCTGCACGCCCCTGGATGATCAGCCACTGAATTGCAACCGATCTCGTTCATTCGCTACAGCCCAGAGACACGCGAACGGCGCAGCGTTTTGCCACGGGATCGGACGAAGGTCGGGTCGTCGGCGCCGCAACGGATCATGCGGATCCGGCGCCAGTACAACAGGTGGGTCGCCGACCAGTCCCTTGAGGACTACGCGCTGCGGTTCACCGGGCTTTCGGCGCGTCGCTGGTCACACGCGCGGGTCGCCAACACCGCCATCGGGTCGATTTCCTTCCTCGCGCTCGAAGCGATCGGCGGCCTGATCACGCTCCAGTGCGGCTTCTTCAACGCCGCGGTCGCGATCGCGACCGTCAGCGTGCTCATTTTTCTCACCTCTCTGGTCGTCGCCTATTATGCCGCAAATTATGGCTTGGACATCGACCTGCTGACCCGGGGCGCGGGTTTCGGCTATCTCGGCTCGGCGCTGTCCTCCCTCGTCTACGCGATCTTCACATTCATTTTCTTCGCCATCGAAGCTTCGATCATGGCCGTCGCCCTGGAACGGGGGTTCGGGGTGCCGCTTCCGATCGGCTACGCGGTCTCCTCGATCGTCATCATTCCGATCGTGGCTTTCGGAATCACCTTCATCAGTCGGCTTCAGCTTGTGACGCAGCCGGTCTGGGCGGCCCTGCAGCTCGCCCCGTTCGCGGCGATCGCCTGGAGGGCGCCTGAAGCTCTGCGGACCTGGACGGAATTCCCCGGGCTGTCGGGCGTGGCGGGGAGTTTCAGCCTCGCGCTTTTCGGGGCGGCGGCATCCGTTGTCTTTTCTCTCATGGGTCAGATCGGCGAACAGGCTGACTTTTTGCGCTTCATGCCGCGACGCGATGCGACGCGGTTCGATTGGCGCTGGTGGTGCGCAACTTTGACAGGCGGTCCAGGCTGGATTCTCGTCGGCGGCGCGAAAATGTTCGCAGGATCGCTGCTTGTAGTTCTCGCGCTGGGTCATGGCCTGTCGCCGGAACAGGCAGCCGAGCCGGTGGAGATGTACCTCGTCGGGTTTGGATACGTCTTTGGCTCTGGCGGCTTCGCCCTCCCGGCTACGATCGCCTTCGTCATCCTTTCGCAGATCAAAATCAATGTGACGAACGCCTATGCAGGCTCGATCGCTTGGTCCAACTTCTTTGCCCGCCTCACGCATAGTCATCCCGGCCGGGTCGTATGGCTGGTCTTTAATGTCGCAATTTCGCTTCTGATCACCCAGCTCGGCGTTTACGCCGCGCTTGGAACCATCCTCGCCGTTTACTCCAACCTCGCCGTCGCCTGGATCGGCGCGCTGGTCGCGGACCTCGCGGTCAACAAGCCGCTCGGCCTCAGTCCGAGGGGAATTGAATTCAAGCGGGCCTACCTTCCCGACACCAATCCCGTCGGGTTCGGCGCGATGACGTTCGCGACGGCGCTCGCCATCCTCGCATTCACCGGGATCTTGGGCGCGCGAGCCCAAGCGCTGGCTGGCTTCATCGGGCTCTTCACCGCCTTCATCGTCACGCCGTTGCTCGCGTTCCTAACGGGGGGGCGTCACTATTTCGCGCGGGAGCCGGATACGCCGCCTCCGGACGCCCGCACTCAGACCTGTTGCGTCTGCGAGTATGTATTCGATCCTCAGGACGTGGCGAGCTGCCCGGCTTATGACGGCCCGATCTGTTCACTATGCTGCACGCTCGACGCGCGCTGTGGTGACCGCTGCAAGCCGACGCTGAAGCTTGCCGCGCCCGTCACCGACCGTGTAGGCGGCTCTGCGCTTGCCGAAACGCCGGTCGCCTCGCGTCGCTGGGCGCTCGATTACGCGACGGTCTTCCTATCGCTCGCAACGCTCATCGGCTGCATCGTGATCTTTGTCAATTTGCAGGCGCGCGCCCGGCATTCCGAAGAGATTTCCCTCATCAACACGCTGTCGTGGACAACGTTTTGGGCGCTCATCATCTGCGCGGCCGTCGCCGCCTGGATGATCGTGCTCGCGCGCAATAGCCGCCGCCTTGCGCAATGGGAATCAGAGCGTCAGACGGCGCTTCTGATTGACGAGATCGACGCCCATCGCCGGACAGACGCGGCCCTGCAGGCGACGACCGCGGAGGCGACAGACGCCAAGGAGGCGGCGGAAGCGGCCAACCTCGCCAAGAGCCGCTACATGATCGGCATAAGCCACGAGTTGCGCTCGCCGCTCAACGCCGTCCTCGGATACGCGCAGATATTGTCCAACGATCGATCGATCCCGGTAGGCCGATCGAATGCGATCAACGTGATTAGGCGAAGCGCCGAGCACATGTCCGGGCTCGTCGATGGGCTCCTTGATATTTCTAATATCGAGTCCGGGCGCTTTTACCTTCGCCGCGAGGAAGTCGCTCTGCGTGAGACCTTGCAGGAAATGGCCGACATGTTCCGAATTCAGGCCGACGCGAAAGGCCTCGACTTTGCGTTTGTCATCGACAGCAATGTTCCGGAAGTCGTCTATGGGGACGGACGGCGCGTTCGGCAGATTCTGATCAACCTGTTGTCTAATGCGGTGAAGTACACACAGCGCGGGAGCGTCCGGATAGAGGCGCGCCATCGCAACATGTTCGCCGAAATCGAAGTCTCGGACACCGGCCCAGGCATCGATCTCTACGATCAAATCCGGATATTTGAGCCGTTCGAGCGCGCAAAACAGCCGACGGGAGCGCCCGTTCCTGGGACGGGATTAGGCCTCACGATCACAAAGATGCTGGTCCAGATCATGGGCGGTGAGATCAGCCTCAGCAGCGTGCCCGGAGAAGGCAGCGCGTTCAGGGTTCGCCTGCTGCTGGCCGAAGTCAGCCAGCCGGACGTCAAGCCCGATCCCACGCGCCAGATCGTCGGGTACCGCGGAGCGCGACGGGTGATCCTCGTCGTCGACGACGATCCTGACCATTGTGCGATCATGGCGGAGTTGCTCGGCGGGATCGGATTTGTCGTCATCGTCGTCGAGACCGGGCGACGGTGTCTCGAACTTGTCCAGGAGAGCCGCCCCGATCTCGTTCTGCTCGATGTCTCCATGCCGGGCGAGGACGGGTGGGAAGTCGCAAAGGTTCTGCGCGTGGTTTCGCCGGAGACGCGCATCGTCATGGTCTCCGGTAACGCGCACGAGATCGATTCCCAGAGGGACCAAGGACGACCATACGACGCCGCGCATATCAAACCTTTCAACGTCGACAGCCTTTTGCAGTCTCTTGGCGAGCTTCTCGGGCTGCAGTGGATTCTTGCCGATGAGCGCGCCTCAGAAGAAGCGGGAGAAATTGCGTGGGCGCGGCAGCCGGATCGGGAGGAGACGTTGCCGAGCGTACGCGAGCTTGATGATCTCCGCCGGCTTGGCGAGATCGGATATGTGCGCGGTATTCGCCAAAAGCTTGCGGAACTGGCGGCCCGGTCGGACGATTACGCTTGGCTCGTGGACGAACTCGAGCCTCTGTCGCGCAACCTCGATTTCCCGCGCTATATCGCCGCCCTTTCGGACCTCATCGAGCGGGCCGAAAGACAATGAACAACCGTCACACCGTGGTGATCGTCGACGACTCGGTGGACTCGCTTAATTTTCTCACCGACGCGCTCGAAGACGCTGGGCTGACTGTCCTGGTCGCCTTGACAGGTGAAACCGCGATCTCGCTGATCGATCGGATCGGGCCCGACATCGTGCTTATGGACGCCGTTATGCCCGGCATCGATGGCTTCGAAACCTGCCGGCGCCTGAAAGCCAATCCCGCCAATGCTGATCTGCCTGTAATCTTCATGACGGGACTTAGCCAGACGGAGCACATCATCCAGGGATTTCAATCCGGAGGCGTCGACTATGTGACCAAACCCGTTATTCCTGACGAACTGCTCCCGCGCATCAGGCGGCATCTCGCCACGGCGCAAAGCGTCAGGACGGCGCGCGCCGCCTTAGACTTGACCGGCCGATTTCTCATCGCCGTCGACAGCGACGGGCGCACGGTCTGGTCTACTCCGCAGGCGACGAGGCTCCTGACGGAGGTGTTCGGCTACCATGATATTGCCGCGTTTCATATTCCATCAGAGCTCTCGTCCTGTCTTGCGCCGTCGGATGAAGCCAAGCCGGAGGCGCGGACGAAAGTCGGCGGTCACTACCTTCAGCTGACCTATGTGGGAAAGGTGTCCGATCGCGAAATTCTTCTTCGTCTCGCCGTGGTCGATGACAATTCGGAGAAGGCGGCGCTGAGAGCTGCTTTTCCGGTGACCGAGCGTGAAGCTGACGTGCTGCTTTGGATCGCCGCTGGTAAGTCAAACCGGGACATCGCAGACATTCTCGGACTCAGTCCCCGCACTGTGAATAAGTACTTAGACCAAATTTACGAGAAGATTGGTGTGGAGAATCGCACCTCTGCTGCGGCAAAGGCGGTTAGGGCGCTCAGTGTGGGGTAGTCCAGGGTCGGTCGGCAATCATTGCAGCTGAGAAAGTCGCCCTCGAGGCGGAGATCGTCGCGCACCGCCGTCACTCAGGATCACGCTTCCACCATTCGCCGAACGCGCTGTATCGCTCGCCTTTTGCCTGACCCGGCCGTGGACAAGGCCGGAAGGAAGACGGAGATGACCCGTGGCATCGCGCGCCTCCAATTCGAAATCCGGGCTCTCGCCGGCCCGGCGGCTCTCGGGTGGTCGCAGCCGCAAATCGAGGAGCCCTGGATAAAGGAGTAATACCAAATCACCTTGAGCCTGCGCCCGTGGCCATACAGAAAACCCTCGCCAACCGCCGCATGCAAAGCCGCGGAAACTGTGGGGTTGGTCGGCCGGCGCCGACTATACGGAAATGAATTGGTTTCTGTATAGTTGGGTGATATGCGCCGCGCGCAACACGGGCGACGGACGCGTCATTATGGCCAGGCGCACCAAAAACCCCGCAGTAGCGATTTACACCCGCGTATCCACCGACCACCAAACCACCGAAAACCAGGAGCGTGACACGCAGATCGAGAGTCGAGCAGGCGCCATTGTTAGGATGGCCAGACGCCTCGTTCGGGTGACATTCACTAGGACCTGAACGCTTCGACCGCGTCTGTCCTCGCTTCGCAGAACGCTGAATCCGAGCCCAGTCGTGACGAACTTCGGCTCAGAATCGGAGCTCGTTTTGAATGATTTTCAGTGGCGTCGGCGAGGCCGTGTATAATGCGAAGTGTGGTGGACTTCCGGCGAGCCGCCCACTAGGACATTCCGCGCCCCGACCTTCGCTTTGAGCGTGCGGAGTTGATGAGAACCTGGGACGTGGAGATCATCGCGGCCACACCTCCCTTTCGCAGTGGGGAGGTGGACATTTCGACGCGGCGCTTTGGGGGGCTCACGAAGACACTTGGCTTCATGAGGACAGGTGGCGAAATCAGGCGCAATTGCTCCCGAATCGAAACGACCGCGAGGCGGGTGGACGCCCGGGCGGAAGGCACGCTGGGTCAGCAGATCTATCAGCAACTCGAGGGCAAGATCCTTCTCGGCGAATGGTTGCCAAACGACAAGATTACTCTCCGCACCCTGGCGCTGTCGCTCAACACCAGCATGCAGCCGGTCCGCGAGGCGGTGGGAAGGCTTGTCGCAGCGTCCGCGTTGGAAGCGGCGCCCAATCGAGCTTTCCGCGTGCCCGAATTGAACCGCGAAGCGGCGGATGAAATCTGGTCTCTGCGTCTGCTCCTCGAGGGAGAGGCGGCGGCTCGCTTCGCCGCCCGGAAGGATCCTTCAGCGTGCAGGCGCCTCGCCGAGGCGACGGACGCTTGCCGCGCGATTGACTTCGGCCGGGACCTGCGCGCGACGATGGGCGCCATTACCGCGTGGAATGCGAGCATCGTCCAGGCCGCCGGATCGCAATTGTTGTACGACGATATTATGCGGCTGTATCTCCGTTATGCGCCTTTTCTGGCGCACGCGCTCGGTATGCCGGTTCCGCACGACGAGGAGTTCCTGTCCTTCATTTTGCACATTCAGGACGAGCTGCGACTTGCTATCCAAGCGGGGGACGCGGCCGCTGCGCGATATTTGCGGTGCGCTGATCTCAGGTCTTTCCAGCGCTACCTCTATCAGCGGATTGGTTGGTCATCGCCGTCGTCGATCGCGTAGCCAGCCGCCGATCCAGCCGGCCTCGGATGAGGAACGAATCTTGCGAAGCGGGGATATTGTTTTGCGAGGGGGGCGACTATGGCGGCGCGGCCGGCAAGTTTGAAAGACGTCGACAGGGTTCGCCATCCCTCTATCGGGTCCGAAAAGGATCTCATCGCGCGCGCTGAAGCTCTGATTCCTGTCCTTCGTTCCCGTGTTGAAGAGACGGAGGCTGGCCGCTCGCTTACGGCGGAGACGCGCCGGGACCTGATGGAGAGCGGCGTTCATCGGGTCTTTCAGCCGAAACGCTTCGGCGGCGCCGAAGGCTCGCTCCGGAGCGGGGTCGATATCCTCGCCGCGATCGGCCAGGGATGCGCCGCCACGGCCTGGGTGCTCGTTCAGAACATGACGCATAACTGGATGGTCGCGCGGTGGCCGATTGAAGCGCAAGAGGCGGTCTGGGGAGAAGAGCCGGCGGCGCTGTTGAGCGGAATTCTCATTCCCGGCCTTGGCAAGGCTCGCCGCGTCGAGGGAGGCTATCGGCTCTCCGGCCGCTGGCCTTTTCTAAGCGGCGTCAATGTCTGCGACTGGGCGCTGTTCACCGCCTTCACCGACGGGCCGAACGGCGAGAAGGAAGATCGGCATTTCCTGCTTCCGCGCTCCGATTTCGAAATCATAGACACTTGGAAATCGGTGGGTTTGCGCGGAACCTGCAGCAACGACGCGAGAGTCGACGACGCGTTCATCCCCGAGCACATGACGACGACGGTCGAATCCCTCAAGGGTTCCATCCCGCCGCCTGGCGCCGAGTCCCTCGCACCCTACTGCCCGTGTTACGCGATGTTCGGCGTCTATATAGGCGCGGCCGCACTCGGCGCTGCGGAGGCGGCCGTCGCGCTCTATGTCGATCAAGCCAGAAAGAGGGTTGCGACGTCATCCTCGATGGCGGTTGCGAACTTCATGACGCAGCACATCAAAATATCCGAGGCGCTTGCCTGCCTCCGCGCTGCTCGCCTCATGCTCTACGGCGTATGCGATCTCGCGACGGAGATTCTCGCGTCGGGCCGCCTCCCCAACGATGAAGAGCGGACCCGCTTCCGCAGCGAAGCGGCGTTCGCCGGACGCCTGTCAACCCAAGCCGTGAACCTCGTCTGGGATGCTGGCGGAGGCGGCGTCGTCTACGATCACAACCCTCTCTCTCAAGCCTTCCGCGACGCCAGCACGGCGGCTCGCCATCTCACGCAGAACTGGGACATCAACGCGGCCGCGCACGGGCGCGTTGTGATCGGCCTGCCGATCGATAACCCTTCGCTCTGACTTCTCCGTCGCTGGTCGGAGGGAGGGAGCCCGACGCCTTGCAGACGCGGAGCAAAGGGTTCGGCGGGCTATTGAGCTCGCTATCCGGCGGCGAATGGATCTAGCGGTAATTTTACCGGCGCCCCCTAATGTTTTCAGGGTCTTAAGACCCCGTTTAGTTCCGCGCTCGGAAAGCGAAGCAACCTGAGCCCGTCAAAGCGTCACAATCGCACTTTAATAACATAAAATATATGTTATTTTTCGGAGAAACCCAGCCTTCATCCAACGCCGATCGGTTCGCGGCTGAATTCGGCTTCCGAAAAAGCGGCGCGCATTTTCGCGCGCAGGGCTCGCGTTGACGGGCCGTCGATCGCCAGTGTGTCGGCGTCCGCGTCGCCGGTTGTCACGACGCCATAGACCGATTTCGCGCGCTCGGTGGTGATCCAGCCTTCGCGCAGGTCATGCAGCACGCGCTCAGGCTCGCGCTGGAACGGGTAGCCGTAACCGCCGCCCCCAGCCGAATGGGAGACCACGAACTCGCCCGGTTCGAGCGTCACGCCATAGCAGGCGGGGAGGGGCGTCAGCGAGCCGTCGCGCTCGCGCTTCAGCGCTCTCGCCGGGCCGCCCCGTCCTCCGCCGATCGCTCCCATGGCGCTGTTGATCGTCCCGTCGGCGTTGTACAGCACCTTCATCGTGCACCCGGGGATGGGGCCGAACTCGCCATAGATCGATGGCGCGCCGCGGAACATGCCGGCGCCTTCCGTATCGGGCATGATGCCGCGGCGCACGACATGCACCGGATGGCCGAGTTCGTCCACTTCGACGCAATCGATGCGGCACATGCCGGCGTTACCGACATGGATGATGGAGAGGAAGGCGTCTGTCACCGGCGTCGCCGCGCCGCCGCTCACCGCGACATGCACCTGGTTTACGAATGGCGCGCCGCCGCGCCGCGGGTCCTTGCCGGAGATGACCCCCATGCCCGGTCCATGGATCGGACCGGTCTCGGCCTGTCCGAAGCCCGGAGCGATCTCCGCAAGCGCGCGCTGGACGGGGTTCGAGACGCGGTCGGCAAGGTTGGTCGTCGCGACTGAACAGGAGAAGGGGTGGCGGGGAACACCGACCGTGCAGTTTTCGCGAAGCTTGATCGTGATGCGCCGAAAGCTGCCGTCATTGGCGGGGACATGATGGTCGAGGATGCCGTTGTAAATGCCGACCATTGCGGCGCTGATGGCGGTCGATTCCGTGAGGTTCAGCCCGCACGGCTGGCAATCCGGATTGTCGGTGAGGTCGACGACGATCCTTCCGGCCTCCGCGTCGACCTCCACATCGACCTTGACGGGGATGCCGTCCGGAACGCCTGGGAACGGATCGTGCGCCGTATGAATGACGCAGCGGCCGGATTTGAGGCGACGGATCGCCTCATCCATCTTCCCCTCGGAATAGTCGAACCACGACTCCGCATAGCGCTCGAGTTCACTCCAGCCAACCTCCTTGCCGAGCGCCAGCAATTCGCGCTCGGCGATCCGCACCGCGCCGAGTGAGGCGAGATAGTCGCCCCACCAAACTTCCGGCACCCGGATGCGGAACTTACACATCCGAACGATGTCGGCGTTGTCCTGATAGTTCTCCTGAATCTTGACGGCGGAGAAGATCAGCGCGCCTTCGTTGTAGACGTCCACGACGTCGCCGAGATAGGTGGACGGCCGCGAGTTGCCGCAATCGGCTTGATGGGCCTTGGCCAGAACCCAGTAGCGCAGCACGCCTTCCGAATCGATCACCGGAACGACGAGACAGTGATCGGCGGCGTGCGAATTGCCTTCGTAAGGGGAATTGTGGAGGAAGCAGTCCCCGGCCCGGAGCTCGGGATGATATTGGCGCACCGTTCGGCAAATGATGTCGGGGCCGACCAACGTATGTGTCGGCAGACTTTCGGCGGCGGCCAGCAGGCGGCAATCGGCCGTCAACACCACGCAGGAAAAGTCGTGCGCCGTGTTGAGAATGCCGGAGCGCGCGGTGCGAAAGAGGGTATTCTGCATTTTGCGCGCGACGCCATCCATGCGGTTCGACAGGATCGCCATGCGAACGCCGTCCGGGCCGCGCGCTTTGAGACTCGCAACGGAGTTCATGACATTCATTGCCGCCGTCCCTCAAATCGTCGGAAAAGCCTGAGCGGTCACGGATTGCGTCTTCATCCAGCGCCGCGAAGCTCCGCTCTGAGAGCGCGGGTAGCTGCTTCCTCAACTGAAAAGACGCCGGGCTCTGCGCCCTCCGCCGTCGCGACGCCATAGACCGAACGGGCGCGCTCGGCGGTGATCCAGCCTTCCTGCAAATCGTGCATGACGAGCAGAGGATCGCGTTCGGTCGGCTTACCGTAGCCGCCGCCGCCGGATGAATAGGACACGACATATTCACCGGGCTCGAGCGTGACGCCATAGCAGGCGGGCAGGGCGGTGAGCGAGCCGTCGACCTCCCGCTTCAAGGCCCGGCTCGGACCGCCGCCGCCCCCGCCCAACACGCCGATCGCATGGTTGATCGTGCCGTCGGACGTGTAGAGCACCTTCATCGTGCAGCCGGGCGTCGGGCCAAATTCCGAGACCATCGACGGGGCGCCCCGGTATTGCCCGGCGCCCTCGGTGTCGGGCGCGATATAGCGGCTCGCGATGTGCAACGGATGATGCAGTTCGTCGACTTCGATCGAATCATGGCGGCAGAGGCCTGCGTTGCCGATGTCGATGATGGTCATGAAAGCGTCGCTGACCGCCGTCGCCGCGCCGCCCGTGACGCCGATGAACACCTGGTTGACGAAAGGCGCGTCTCCATGACGCGGATCAAAGCCGGAGATCACGCCCATGCCGGGCGGCTGGCTCGGACCCGTCTCGGCCAGGCCAAAGCCGGGAGCGATTTCAGCGATCGCACGCTGCACGCAGTTCGCGACACGGTCGGCGAGATTGGTCGTGGCGACCGAACAGGAGAAGGGGTGGCGCGGAATGCCGACTGCGCAGTTTTCGCGCAATTTGAGTTGGATGCGGCGGAAGCTGCCGGCGTTGGTCGGCACGGTGTGGTCGAGGATGGCGTTATAGACGCCGACCATAGCGGCGGTGCTCGCGGTGCCTTGCGTGAGGTTGAGCCCGCAGGGCTGGCAGTCGGGATTGTCCCGGAGATCGACTGTGATGGTTCCGGCTTCGGCGTCGACCTCGACGTCGACCTTGATCGAGATACCGTTGGGGAGGCCGGGAACCGGATCGTGCGCCGCCCGCGTCGTCGCCTTGCCGGACTTGAGGCGGCGAACCGCCTCGATCATCTTGCCTTCCGAGTAGTCGAACCACGACTCGGCGTAGCGCGCGAGCGCGTCCCAGCCGACCTCTTCGCCAAGCGCCAGAAGCTCGCGCTCAGCAATGCGCACGGCGCCGAGCGAGGCGAGATAGTCGCCCCACCATTGCTCGGGGACACGGATGCGATTGCGACACATCCGAATGATGTCGTCCTTGTTGCGATAGTTTTCCTGGATTTTGACCGCCGAGAAGATGAGCGCGCCTTCTTCGTAGACGTCGGCGACGTCGGCGAGATAGGTCGAGGGCCGCGAGTTGCCGCAATCAGCCTGATGCGCCTTGGCGAGCGCGAAGAAGCGCAGCGCGCCGTCCTTGTCGACGATGGGCGCGATCAGGCAATGGTCTGCCGCGTGGGAATTGCCCTCGTAAGGGCAGTTGTGCAGAAAGCAGTCGCCGGCTTTGAGGGTCGGGTGATAGCGCTTGACCGTCTCGCACATGAGGTTCGGCCCGATCAGCGTGTGGATCGGCAGGCTCTCGGCGCGGGCGAGCAGGCGGCAATCGGGCGTGAGAATGACGCACGAGAAATCGTGCGCCGTGTTGAGGACGCCCGAGCGCGCGGTGCGGAACAACGTATTCTGCATTTTCTGCGCGATGCTGTCCATGCGGCTCGACAGGATTGCGGTTCTGACGCCTTCGGCGGCGTTCCGATTCCGTCCCGTATCGCTCACTCTTATCGTCATGACGGGTCTCTTTGCTTGACCAGTTGGGCCACTGGGACCTCAGGTCAGAAGGTAACCTGTAGGCTGCCGCCGGCAGTGCGCGACGCGGTCGCCCAGGGGTCGACGACCACCGTTGTGAACGAGGATTCGACGATCGCAGGGCCTTTGACGTCTTCTCCCGGAGCCATGGACTCGAAGCGCACGATCGGCGCGTCGGTCCAGCCCGTATTGGAGAAATAGATTCGCCGCCGCGACAGGCTGCTCTTGGCGAGCGCGGCGTCCGACAGGCGCCCCCCTCCGGCTTCGCGCAGGCGGCAGCTCACTTTGGCGCGCCAAGTTACGAACTCGACCTCGGAGGCGGGGTCGTTGATCTCGAATATTGTCTTGTGCATGGCGTGAAACGCGGCCTTGAGCGAGGCGAGGTCTTCCTCCGTGCGGACCTCTCCACTCGTCAACGGAACCTCGATCTCCCAGATCTGGTGGGGGTAGCGCGCCTCGACCGAGATCTCCGTCGTCACCTCGACAGCGCCTTCGCCGGGCCCTTCGGCGAAGGCCCGGCACTTGGCCTTAAGGTCGCCGATCACCGCGCCAACCTTGTCGAACGGGAAGCGATCGCTGGTGCAGAACAGCATCTGCGCATGGTCGGACGAAAGCTCCGACATCAATGCGCCGGCGGCGCTCAAGACCGCGCCGGCCTCGGGGATCAAGACACCCGCGCAACCGAGGCGTTTGCCGACCGCGACCGCGTTGATGCCGGCTGCCCCGCCGCCCCCGATGAGCACCGCGGTCTGCGGATCGATCCCCTGGTTGACCGTGATGTCGTCGATCGCGCCGACCATTTTTTCGGTTGCCAGTTGAAGCACGGCCGCCGCCGTTTCCTCGACGGACAGTTCAAGCTTTGTCGCCACTTTGTCGCGCACGGCGGCGATGGCCGCCTCGCGATCCAGCTTCATGGCGCCGCCAAGGAAGAACTCCGGGTCGATGTAACCGAGCGCGATGGCGCAATCGGTGACGGTCGGCTCGACGCCGCCCTTCCCATAGGCGACCGGGCCTGGCGTCGAACCGGCGCTCTTCGGTCCGACCTGAAGCAAGCCGCCGGTGTCGACCCAGGCGATCGAGCCGCCGCCCGCGCCGATGCTTTTGACGTCGACCGACGGAAAGCCGGTCATGTGACCGCGGAAGCGCTGCCCGAGCCAAGTCTCGCGCGTCCACGGGATGCGCCCCTCGCGCACCAGGCTCACGTCGTAGCTCGTGCCGCCGGTGTCCGCGACGATGGCGATCGCATTGCCGAAGTCGCGCTGGGCATAATAGCGGCCGGCGACCGGCGCCATAGCGGGTCCGGAGTTGATCGAGTGAATCGGCGCCCTAGCCACCGCCTCCGCGTCCATGATGCCGCCTTGCGACGTCACCATCAGCGTGCGGCCGTTGAAGCCCGCCTCGCGCAGCCGGTTTGTCAGTCCGTCGAGATAGGCGAACATGAGGGGCTTCAGCGACGCGTCGATGACCGTCGCCGAGGCGCGGCGATATTCCCGCAGCGTCGGGTTGAGTTCGTGCGAGAGCGTCACGGGCACGCCGGGCAGATGCTCCGCCAGAAGCTCGCCCAGTCGCCGCTCATGCTCGGGGTTGACGATCGACCAGAGCAGGCAAACGCCCACCGCCTCGACCTTCAGCGCCTTGAGCCGCCCGATGACTTCGAGAACCGCGCTCTCGTCGAGCGCCTTCAGCACCTGGCCTTCGGCGTTGACGCGCTCGGGAATCTCGAATGTGAGCCGCCGCGGCACATAGGGCTCGGGGTAGGGGACGCGAAAATTGAAGGGCTCGATGCGGCCGCCCTCGCGGATCACCAGCACGTCCCGATGCCCCTCGGTCGTCAGGAACGCTGTCTTGGCGGTCGAGCCGGTAAGGATGGCGTTGATGGCGCGCGTCGTGCCGTGAACGAAGGCCGTCGCCCGCGCCAGCAATTCCCGCCGAGCGACGCCGTAATGGTCCGCCGCCAGTTTGATCGCGTCCAGGACGCCGCGAACCGGGTCGTCTGGGGTGGTCGAGGCCTTGAACAATTCTATGGAGTCGCCGTCCTCGACGACGAGATCGGTGAACGTTCCGCCGGTGTCGCAGGCCAGTCGCATCATTTCCCCACTGCATTCCTGGGCGATTTCTGTGATTACAGAATGCTGCAAGCGGCATGCCGGGAGGAAAGCCGGCTCGGCTCGCCACCAGCAATCGGCTCGAAGAGTCCAGAAAAACACAGGAGAGGCGCTTCTGCAAACGGCCGGTGGCCCTACGGATCCATCCCAGAAATCAACTGTGATCACAAAAGTGGCGCCGCCTCTTCAAATGGGATAGATTGAACAACGATTGGTCAGCAGGGGCCCGCAAAGCCCCATGCGCCACGCTGAGGAATCAATATCCACGTGGGGGGCCCTTGGTGGCATGCGGTTTGCTCTCGGAAGTGAGATCGCGCGACTGGACCCATGCTCACGCCTCGGCCGTCTTCTGTATTTCGACTTACGAGTCAGCCACAGAACCAAGCGGGCGATTGGGCTCGCTTGCCTTTGTTTAATGGGAGCGCACGCTGAGCGATGTCTGAAACGTTGCGAAACTACAGCCTCGAGGACATGGACCGGCAAAGCCTGCTCCATCCGCTGACCTCAATCGCCGATCACATGAAGACCGGCCCGCGCATCGTCAGCAGCGCCTCAGGCGTCATGCTGAAGGACACAAATGGCCGCTCGCTGATTGACTGCTCAGGCGGTCTCTGGTGCGTCAACATCGGCTACGGGCGTCCTGAGATCGCCGAAGCCGCCAAGCAGGCGGTGCTCGATCTCAATTATTTCCACCTCTTCACCTCCTATTCGCATCCGCCCGCCATCCGTCTTGCCGACAAGGTCCTGTCGCTTTTCCATCAGGGCGGCGCCGGCCACCTCAGCAAAGTGTTCTTCGGCACGTCCGGGTCAGACGCCAACGATACGGCGTTCAAGCTCGTTCGCTATTACAACAATCTGCGCGGGTTACCGGCGAAGAAGAAGATCATCTCCCGTGAGGGCGGCTATCACGGCGTTACCCTCGCATCAGGGAGCCTCACGGGAATCGCCGCTTATCACAAGGCGTTCGATCTGCCAGTCGAGGGCGTGCTGCATGTGAGCTGCCCGCACCACTACCGCTTCGCCAAGGACGGCGAGACCGAGGCCGCGTTCTGTGACCGGCTCATCGGCGAGATTGAGTCGCTCATTCTCCGCGAAGGGCCGGAGACAGTCGGAGCGTTCATCGCCGAGCCGATCATGGGGACGGGCGGCGTGCTGATCCCCCCGCAAGGGTATTTCGAGCGCCTCCAGGCGCTGCTCGACCGCCACGACATCCTGCTCATTGTCGACGAGGTTATCACCGGTTTCGGCCGCCTCGGCGCGTGGTTCGCGACGGAGTTCTATAAGCTCAAGCCCGACATTGTGAGCCTCGCTAAGGGCATCACCAGCGCCTATTTCCCGATGTCGGCTTCCCTCGTCTCCCAGCGCGTGTGGGACGTGATGGAGAAAGCCTCGCCCGAATTTGGCCCGGTGATGCACGGCTTCACCTATTCGGGCCATCCCGTCGGCGCGGCGATGGCGCTCGCCAACCTCAAGATCATGGAAGAGGAAGACCTGGTCGCCAATGCGGCAAGCGTCGGCGCCTATCTCAAGAAAGGCCTCAAGGAGCGCGTCGGCGATCACCGCTACGTCGGCGATATTCGCGGCGAGGGCTTGATGATCGCGACGGAGCTGTCGGCGGACAAGGCGAAGCGCGCTCCGTTTGCGCGCGCCGCGGGCGCGCACCGAATCGTGGCCAACAAGGCCTATGACCTCGGCCTCGTCGTGCGCCCCTCGCCATTCATCGAAGCGCTCGCGTTCTCGCCGCCGCTTTGCATCACGAAGGACGAGTGCGATCGCGCTCTCGATATCTTTGCCGCTGCGCTTGCGGCGGCGACGCCGGAGCTCGACGCGCTCGCCGAATCGAAGGCGGCCGCATGAGGCGAGGAGGGCGGAGCGGCTGTGCGGCGGTTGAGCTGGTTTTGCGGAGTTTTTGATGGATGTGCTGTTGGGCGTGGACGTAGGCGGGACCTTCACCGACTTCGTCGCCTATGACTCGAAGAGCCGGGGCATCAATGTCTGGAAGGTGCCGACGGTGCCGGGAGATCCGGTCGCGGGCATCCTCGACGGCATCGCGCAGGAACTGCCGCCTGAGGCCATCCGCCTCCTGCGGCTCGGCACCACTGTCGCAACCAACGCCATCCTCGAGCGCAAGGGCGCGACGGTCGCCTATGTGACGACGCGAGGCTTCCGCGACGTCCCGTTCATCCAGCGAGGGAACCGCAAATTTCACTACGACATGAGCTGGGTGAAGCCGAAGCCGCTGGTGAAGCGCCGGCACTGCTTCGAGATCGACGAACGCATCGACGCGGCGGGCAAGGTCATCACGCCGCTCAGCGAATCCGACCTCATCGAGGTGGCGAAGACCATCCGCAACACGCCGGAGATCAAGGCGGTCGCCGTCTGCTTCCTCTTCTCCTACCTCAACCCGGCGCACGAACAGCGCGCCAAGGCGATCCTCTCCGAGCATCTCGGCGACTTGCCGATTTCGACTTCGTTCGAGGTGTTGCCGAAGTGGAAGGAATACGAGCGCGCCTCGACGACGCTCGCGGACGCCTATCTCAAGCCGGTTGTGAGCAGCCAGCTCTGGTCGATGCGTGAGCGGCTCGACAAGGCGGGCGTGCGCGCGCCGTCCGTGGTGATCAAGTCGAACGGCGGCGAGATGTCGCTCGAGGCGGCTGCGCGGGCGCCGGTCAATCTCGCCATGTCCGGGCCGACCGGCGGGGTGATCGCGAGCCGCTACCTCGCTCAGCTTAGCAGCATCGACAATCTCGTGACGCTTGACATGGGCGGCACGTCGACCGACGTCGCCACCATCCTCAACCGTCAGGAAAGCTTCACCACCGCCTTTGAGATCGAGTGGGGTCTGCCGATCCAGATTCCGATGCTCGACATCCGCACCATCGGCGCGGGCGGCGGCTCGATCGCCTGGATCGACACCGGCGGCATGTTGCGCGTCGGGCCGCAGAGCGCGGGCGCCAAACCGGGGCCGGCGTCCTATGGCGCAGGCGGCGTCGACGCGACCGTCACCGACGCCAATGTCGTGCTCGGCCGCATCGATCCGGACAACTTCCTCAACGGACGGATGAAGCTCGACAAGAGCGCGGCGGAAGCGGCGGTCGACCGTGTCGCGAAGGCGATCGGCCAGACGCGCGACGACACAGCGCTCGCGATCGTGCGCATCGCCAACAACAACATGGTCGGCGCGCTGCGCTCGGTGCTGATTGAGCGCGGGCTCGATCCGCGCGATTTCACGCTCTCGACCTTCGGCGGCGCGGGGCCGTTGCACGCCTCGGAGCTGATGGTCGAAGCAGGCATTCCGCGCGCCATCGTGCCCATGCATCCCGGTCAGTTCTCGGCTTACGGTTTCATCGTCACGAGCGCGCGTGTCGATCGTCAGCGCACGACCCAGCTCACGAGCCGTAATTTCGACGGCGCGCGCGCCGCGGACGTCATGGCGAGCCTGGTCGAGGAGGCGATCGGCGAACTCAAGGCTCAGGGTTCGACCAAGGACCTGCAGGTCTTCCGCTCGCTCGAGATGCGCTATCTCGGCCAGAACTACGAGCTTGAGCTGCCCGTTGCGGCGGACGCGCTGTCGAACGAACGCGTGCCGCAATTGTGGGCGGCCTTCCATGAGGCGCACAAAGCCCGCTTCGGATTCAGCATTCCCGGCGAGATCATCGAGATCGTCAACTATCTCGTGACGGTCACGTCGGCCGGAGAAAATCCCGACCTGCTGACGTTGCCGCAAGCAGCGGCGCCGCCCAAGCCCGTGACGAGCCGGATCGTCGTTTTTCCGGGCGCGCGCGTCGATACGCCGGTCTATCGGCGCACCGATCTCGGCGCGGGCCACAAGGTCGTTGGGCCTGCCGTCGTCGAGGAGGCGGCCTCCGTCACCATCGTCAATCCCGGGCAGATCCTGAGCGTCGATCGCTTCGGCACGCTCCACATCGCCCACGCCTGATCATCGGGGACCATTCCCATGCGCTTCTCAGAGAACGGCCTCTACATCGAGAAATACGTCAAATGCGCCAACTGCGGCCTGCTCGTTTTCGGGGCGGGGACGCCGGGATTGCGCGCGGGGAAAAAAGCCACCTTCTGCTCCGACTGGTGCGTGCAATGGTCGACGCTGAAGGAGGAAGGCGAGCGCGACATTCGCCTGCCGATCGTTCAGCCACGCATGGCGATCGAGAACCGCGCCGTGCACATGAAGGACGGTTCGCCGCCCGATCCCGTGATGATGAACATTCTCGATTCGACGATGGTCTCGATCTGCCGCGAGATGGGCATTCTCCTGATGAAGACGTCCTATTCGACGATCTTCAATGAGGGTCTCGATTTCACCTGCGCGCTCTCCGACGCCAAGGGCGACATGATCGCCTGCGCCGAATTCTGCCCAACCATGATCGGTGGCATGCCGATCCTCATCAAGACGATCTCGCAGGAAGTCGATTTCGCTTCGCTCCGCGAGGGCGACGTGATGCTGCACAACGATCCCTATCGTGGCGGCTTGCACTGCCCTGAGCACACATTCTTCAAGCCGTTTTTCGCTGACGGCGAACTGGCCGGCTTCGCCGTCTGCATCGGTCATATCGCCGAGATCGGCGGCATGGTGCCCGGCGCCTTCTGCGGCGAGGCGACCGAGATCTTCCACGAGGGCCTGCGTGTTCCGCCCGTCCACATCAAGAAGGCTGGCGTGGACGTCGAAGAGGTCTGGAAACTGCTGCTCGCCAACACGCGTACGCCGCGGCAGAACTACGGCGACTTGCGCGCCATGATCGGTTCGGTCGACCTGGGCGTCGACCGTATCCAACAGATCATGCAGAAATACGGCAAAACGGTCTTCCGCAAGACCTGCGAAGACCTGATGGACTATTCGGAGCGCCGAATGCGCGCTGAACTGTCCTCGTTTCCGGATGGCGTCTACAGCTTCGAGGACGTTGTCGAGAATGATGGGATCGAGGCGGTTCCTTATACGGTCGCTATCGATCTTCACATTCAGGGCGACGAACTCGTCGCCGACTATTCTCGCAGTTCGTCGCAGGCGAAGGGACCGATTAACGCGACCCTCGGCGTCGCGACCGGCGCCGTTTACAACGGCATGCTTCACGTCACCGACTCTTCGATCCCGAAGAACTCGGGCTGCTTCCGGCCGATCCGGGTCGTGTCGCCGCCGGGCAAGGTAACGAACGTCGACTATCCGGGTCCGCTTGTCGCTGGAAACACCGAGACGCATCCTCGGCTCGCCAACATCGTCATCGGCGCGATGAGCGCCTGCAAGCCCGAGCGCGCGATGGCGTCCGAAAGCTGCACCGGCACCAACTTCGTCTTCGGCGGTCAGCATCCCGAATATGACGAATATTTCGCCTGCTATGACCTCATGTCCGGCGGCTGGGGCGGACGTTACGGACACGACGGCAACGATTGCGTCATCTCCATCAATGGCAACTGCCGCTTCAATCCGACGGAAGTGTTCGAGGCCCGCTTCCCTCTTCGGGTCGAGAACTTCGAGCTGATCCCGGACTCCGGTGGCGCTGGCCAGTGGCGCGGGGGCCTGGGTTTCCGCCGCACGCTGCTCATCACCGAAGTTCCGATCACCGGCAGTCAGTGCAGCGATCGGCACGAGGTGAAACCCTTCCCGCTGTTCGGCGGCGAACCGGGCGGCAACGGCGGCACAAAGATCATGCGCAACGGCGACAGCGAATGGCGCACCACGAAAGAGCTGTTCGGGAAAGTGTCGACCAGCAAATACGCTAACGCGCATTTCGCGCCTGGCGATCGCGTGCTGCTGTGGACGCCAGGCGGCGGCGGCTACGGCGATCCGGCAAAGCGCGATCCGGCGATGGTCGAGGAAGACGTCGCCGAGGGTTACGTGACTCCTGCCGGCGCCGCTGTTTTCTACGGAAACGTCGCGAGTTCGACATCGTCGTGACATCGCTTTGGCGGCGGCGCCACACCACGTAGTTCTCCGCATAGTGTCGTGTATAGAGGGTTTGGTAAGAGCGATAGCAAAATTCTAATGAAATCAAACCGAATCCGATAGTCTTCCGCTCTGTGACGGAGCGGAGTCGCGGTATTGTGCAAGTAACACACAGAGTTATGAATTAAACCACCTGGCTCTATTCGATTGACATGCGCAACAGAGTGCAATTGCAGAAGTATATGTGCAAAATATCTTGAAATATAATTTATTTTCTGCTTAGAAACGGGCCTGGGCATGATTGTTGCTTGGATAACTCGAGTGACAGGGAGAGGGTCATGGACGGACGTAAAGGATTCGGTGGTCAGCAGGGGTTGTTTGGGCGTCCGCTTTCGCGGCGATCCGCACTGAAAAGATTAGGGGCCGGTGGCGCGGGAGCGCTCGCGGCATCTGCCGGTTTCGCAGGCGCCGCTCGTGCCGCGGATTCGACCAGTATCGTGAACTGGGCGTGTGCTGGTCAGAGGTGGGAGTTCCCACAGAAAGGCGTGTTGCCACTGTTCAAGGCGAAGTTCCCCAATATCGACGTCCAGATTTTCGCCGAGCCGATTGGGGATATGCTGGCCAAGACGGCCGTGGCCATGGCGTCCAAATCCGATCGGTATGACGTGATCTTCGACGACTACAACTATTCGCCGCAGTTCATTGCCGAGGGCGCGCTCGAGAACCTTGACCCCTATCTCGACAAGGATCCGGAGTTCAAAAAGGACATCCTCGCGGACATTCCTGAAAACGTCCTCGACCTCTATCGCGACAAGCCCATCGCGCAGGGCGGCAAACTCTACGGTTTACCCCCCGACAGCAATTGCCAGATGCAATATTATCGCGCCGACATTTTCGAGAAAGCCGGGTTGAAGCCGGCCCAGACGTGGGAAGACGTTATCGAGAACGCAAAGGAACTGTCGAAGGGAGGCGTGAAGGTCACTGGCACGACGATGCGTCGAGGTTTCTGGGCCGGCTGCGCCTTCATCACGCTCTTGCGCTCTCACGGCGGCGACTGGTTCGATAAGATGGAGGCCGGCGGCTGGAAGCCTCAACTTGACACTGACGAAGGCCATAAGGCGATGGACGTGTTGGTGCGTCTCATCCCGTACATGGAGCCGACGGCGCTCAACGCGTCGGATGACGAAGCCAACACCGCGATGCTGAACGGCACTTGGACTTATGCGCCGTTCGAGTGGGGCGGCTCGTCGATGAACGATCCGAAATACACGAAATTTGCCGACGTCTGGAAGGTCGCTGTCACCGCCAAGGGCGCGAATGACAAAGGCCGGCACGCACCGCACATGGGTGGCCTCGGGCTCATCATGCCGGTTTACTCGCACAACAAAGACGCCGCCTGGGAATGGATTAAGTTTTGCAACAGCGGCGACAAGCAGGATCCGGCCATTGGCAAAGCTTGGGTTGAGAACGCGGGCCAACCGGCGCGCATCTCTCTCTTGAAGAAATATACGAGCGTACGTCCCTACTATGCCGGCATGATGGAGTCGCTTCCCGTCGCCATGCGGTTCTTGCCGATTCCGGAATCCAACGCGCTCTATGAGATCGTCGGAACCGAGATCGCGGCCGTGGCGATCGGTCAGACCCCGCCGGATCAGGCGCTCAAAAACATGCAGAAACAGGCAACGCGTCTCATGACGAAGGCCGGTTACTACAAGGGCTGAGCCGAGTGCAATCAATGTCCGTCGCCGCGAGGCTCCCCCAATGGCAACGTCGTGAGAAGCTCGTAGCGCTACTTCTGCTTGGGCCAGCAGTCCTCTACCTGCTGGCCCTCTCGATCTATCCGACGATCTATTCGCTGTGGATCGCCTTCCATAATTATTCGCTCTACCGGCGCGATCTGGTTTCCTTCGCCGGCTTCGACAATTTCACAGATCTGCTTGACTCTGACATCTTCAAGCAAAGCTTCGTGGTCACGCTTGTCTTCGCGTTTTCGGCGGTCGCGGTTGAGCTCGCGCTAGGCTTCGCCATCGCGGTCCTGCTTGATCGCAAGATGCGTGGAGCGAATGTCCTGCGGACGCTGCTCATAATCCCCGTGCTCATCTCGCCGGTCGCGATGGGCTTGACCTTCCGTTACATATTCGCGCCGACCTACGGGCTCCTGACTTACCTGATGAAGAGCGCGCATCTGCCAACGGCGGACTGGACGGTCAGCGTCACCTGGGCGTTGCCCGTGGTCATTTTTGCCGACGTCTGGCAGTGGACGCCTTTCGTCGCTCTCATTCTGCTCTCGGGCATGCAGTCGGTCTCGACCGAGGTGACCGAGGCCGCAGAACTCGACGGGCTTACCGAATGGCAGAAGCTTTGGCGTATCGTGCTGCCGCTGATCCGGCCTGTGTTGCTCGTTGTCGTGCTCATTCGCCTCATCGACTCCATCCGTATGTTCGACTTGGTCTTTGTGATGACGCGCGGCGGCCCAGGGTCGACCACCGAAGTGCTCAGCCTCTTCAGTTACGTGACGGGCTTCGCTTCCGGCGACATGGGATCGGCCTCCGCGATCGCCTGGGTGACTGTCGTGCTGGTCAACATCCTGGTCGCGGTTTTCCTCCGCTTCCTGTCCAAGACGGCCTGACGTCATGACCGCTCAGCAGGCGATCTCATCCGCACCGGCGCACGACAGAGCCGCCGCCCAAGCCACGAAAGGCCTCTCTTTCCGACCGACGCTCGGGAACATCGGCGCCGTCTTCGTCGTCGGCCTCTGGCTGTTTCCAGTTTATTGGATAGCCCTGACTTCGTTGAAGCCGATTGTAGAGATCAACAATGCGGTGCCGATTTTCATTTTCACCCCGACGCTCGAGAATTACCGGGAGCTTTTCACCAAGTTCGATTTCGCCCGCGTTCTGATGAACAGTCTTGTGATCGCATTCGTGAGTTGCTTCGTCGTCATCGTGCTCGCTGTGCTCGCCGCTTATGCGCTCGCTCGAATGAAGGTGCCGGGCGAAAAGCATATCGCGCTGTGGATCCTGTCGCTGCGCTTCCTGCCGCCGATCGCCGTCGCGATCCCGTTCTACATTCAATGGCAGGACCTGAATCTGCTCGACACATATGCCGGCCTCATCATTATCTACGTCGCTTTCAATCTGCCCTTCGCGATCTGGATGATGCGCGGCTTCCTCGCCGACGTTCCGGTCGCGTTGGAGGAAGCGGCGCTGCTTGACGGGTTGACTCGGCTGCAGATCATCCGCCGCATCGTGGTCCCCGTCGTCATGCCCGGCATCGCTTCGACCGCGATCTTCACTTTCGTATTCACTTGGAACGAGTACCTGATGGCGCTGATGCTGACGGCCTTCAAATCCGTGACGGTCCCGGTGACGATCGCAAAATTCGTCCAGCCCTATACGATCTTGTGGGGGCAACTCAGCGCCGCAGTGGTTATCCAGGTGGTGCCCATGCTGATCGTCGTCTTTCTCCTGCAGCGGCATATCGTGCGCGGCATGACGCTCGGCGCGGTCAAGTAACAATCGAGACGGATAAGAACGATGACGCTGCGGTTGCAGAATGTGCAGAAAGCCTATCCGTCGGGCTTCATGGCGGTCAAAGGCGTTGACCTCGACGTTGAGGATGGCGAGTTCTTCACGCTACTCGGTCCGTCCGGATGCGGCAAGACGACCACCTTGCGGATGATCGCGGGCCTTGAGGCGCCTACCGCCGGCAAGATCTTCATCGGAGGCAACGACTTCACGGACACTCATCCGCGCGACCGCGACGTCGCCATGGTCTTCCAGAGCTATGCGCTCTATCCGCATATGACCGTGCGCGAAAACCTCGGGCTCAATCTCGAGATCAAGCACGTAGCGTCTGCGGAGATCGTGGCGCGAATCCAGAATATCGCGCGAATGCTGGACATCGGCGCCCTGCTCGACAAGAAACCTGGAGAGCTGTCGGGCGGGCAGCGTCAGAGAGTGGCCCTTGGCCGCGCGTTGATCCGGCGGCCCAACATCTTCCTAATGGACGAACCGCTTAGCAATCTTGACCTCAAGCTGCGCGAGCGGACGCGCACCGAGCTCAAGAAACTGCACGAGACCCTGAAGGTGACGACGATCTATGTCACCCATGACCAGGCGGAAGCGCTTGTTCTGTCGAATCGCATCGGCATCATGGATTCAGGCGATCTCATCCAGGTCGGCACGCCGCAGGAGATTTACGATAGGCCGAAGAGCGTGTTTGTCGCTCGATTTGTTGGCACCCCGTCGATCAACCTTGTCAACGTCGTGGTCCAGAATCTCAACGGCCGACTCGCGATAAGGCTTACGGGCGATGAGAAGCCGCTCGACTCTGTTTTGCTTCCTGCGTCCGAGGAGGTGTTTCGCAAGCTCGGGCAGTCTGGACTCGAGCTGATCCTCGGCGTGCGGCCCGAAGCGATCGGAGTGCTCACTGGGCTGCATCCCGACGCTGCGCCCGCGGAGATCGACTTGGTCGAGCCGATGGGTTCGGTTAACAATATCGTCTTGCGCTTTACCAATGGCGTTGGTTCGACCGCGGACGGCGAACCGCTCATTGGGGTCGTGACCTCGAATGAATCGCACGAGCGAGGCCAAAAGGTTTGGATCCGTGTGCGCCCCGAGCGGCTTGTCCTTTTCGACAAGGCGACGGGTCACACGGTGACGGTCTTGTCGAAGGAGCGCTGGGAGGAGCTTTAGCGGGAGCGGCTAAACACATCCTCCGATTGGAGGGCGGGGCTGAACCGCGGGACATTGGCGCTTTCATGCTGAAAGCGATGGTTCCTCGGCGCTCGGCGCCACCGGTCATGCGAACCCCGGCGTTGCTTCTTTTCGGGCGACGCCTCTACCGCGAGGCGCGTCTGGCCGCTAAAAACACGGCTGAACGTCCCACCACACAACGATGTGAGCAAGGAATGTCGTCATCGGATCAACAGCGACTGGCGCGGCTCGAAGCCATCGAAGCCATCAAGCAGCTGAAGTATCGATACTGCGCCTATTGCGACGACAAATATAATCCGCCGGGCATCGCAGCCCTGTTCACCGAGGATGGAATCTGGGAAGGGGAATCGTTCGGCCGGCACGTCGGGCGGGAAGCGATCAGGACTCATTTCGAGCGCGTGTCCGGCGAGATCGTCTTCGCCGCCCATCTGGCGCTGAACCCGATCATCGACGTTGATGGCGATGCGGCGAGCGGACAATGGCGGCTCATCATGCCGGCGACCGTCGTGACCAACGGCGTGAAGGAAGCCCGATGGCTGTTGGGCGCCTATGACGACCGCTACGTTCGGGTTCGCGATGTGTGGCTGTTCAAACATCTCAGCTTTCGCATCAACTTTTATTCTCCACATCTCGGGAGTTGGGCAGACTCGGCTGTGGCGTAGGCGCGACCCCAGTTCGCGCCGCGTGGCCCACATCGAAACTGGATTCACACCGAAAACCTGGAAGCAAACATGAGCAAGAAGATCGTCGTCATCACGGGTAGTGGAATTGGCATCGGCCGCGCCTCCGCCCTCGCCTTCTCAAAGGCTGGCTATCATGTGGTTGCGACGGATGTTCTCGAAGACGAAGGCCGCAAAGTCGCGGATGAATTGGCGCGCGGCGGCGGCAGCACGGAATTCCACCCTCTCGATGTCCGCAGCACACAGCAAGCGAATGCGGTGATCGCCGAGGTCGAGAAAAAGCACGGATCGATCGATGTCGTCCTCGCCAATGCCGGCATCGCGCACAAGGTGTCGCTAGCCGAGCTCAGCGACGACAAATGGGCGCACACGCTCGACGTTGATCTCAACGGCGTTTTCCGGGTTGCGCGCGCAGCCGCGCCGGGTATGCGCAAGGCCCGCAAGGGCTGCATCATCGCGCTTTCCTCGATCATGGGCGTAGCTTACGGGTGGGACGAGCACGTCCACTATTCGGCGGCGAAGACGGGCGTGGTCGGCCTGGTCCGAGGTCTGGCGGTCGAACTGGCCAAGGATCAGATCCGCGTCAACGGCATCGCGCCAGGCTACATCCGAACGGCTCAGGCTTTGTCAAAAGAGCACTCCCTTGGCCCGGCCGGGCTGGAAGCGGCGGCCAATATCATACCGCTTGGCCGAGTGGGCGAGCCCGAAGATATCGCCGACGTCGCAGTGTTCCTGGCCTCTCACGCTGCGCGCTACATCACCGGACAGGTTATGGTCGTGGACGGCGGTCTTCTCGTCGGACGATACTGACCCGACGAGCGGACCGTCATTGGGACCCGTCTCACCTTCGTGTTCGACGAGACTCTCGCCGGAGCCTCGACGCTTATCCAAATTGCCCTTCGGGAGCACTTGGATATAATCCATCTACCGGTCGCGGAAATCCGACCTCAAGTCGGACTGCGCAAGGAAGAGCGCCATGACTTGGCGCGATGTCGCTGCTCAATGCAGCCGCCCACGCCGAGCCGGGAGCGTTTGGTGACCGGATAGTGTTCGGGGAATCGGCAGTTTTTGATGGGACCGGCCGCGACCCTGGGCCTCAGCATGCCAGAAGGCATTCTCGCCGATTTCAACGAGGTCAGCGCCGCAGGGTAAGCGTGATCTGATGACCGCGAATGGCTATGCGGCGATGGCGTGAGGGGCGAGGCGGGTCCAGTTCCAAGGTAGGAGTTCGTCAAGGCGGCTGATCGGATGATCAGCGATGCGTTCGATG
>Ga0153954_1000490_pt1 | contig 31160 bp, 29 predicted proteins | sample TSFL038MetaG_FD_102277 | JGI IMG/M metagenome (GOLD analysis project Ga0153954, IMG submission 102277) | Attine ant fungus gardens microbial communities from Florida, USA - TSFL038 MetaG | ecosystem: Host-associated > Fungi > Mycelium > Unclassified | place: USA: Florida, Wekiwa Springs State... | reverse complement strand
GGCGCACCGGCGATGCCGTCTACAACGCCATCGCCGACATCCTACTCCTCACATCTCCTGCCGAATGCTCAAACTACTTCGCTCAGGCAGGATATGCCAAACCTCAAACCATCACGCTCTAGGTGCGCTCGACGCACATGGCGATGCCCATGCCGCCGCCGATGCACAGGGTCGCGAGGCCCTTCTTGGCATCGCGCTTCTGCATCTCGAAGAGCAGCGTGGTCAGAACGCGCGCGCCCGAGGCGCCGATCGGATGGCCGAGCGCGATGGCGCCGCCGTTGACGTTGAGCTTCTCGGGATCGAGGCCGAGCTCCTTGCCGACGGCGACCGCCTGCGCGGCGAAGGCTTCGTTCGCCTCGACGAGGTCGAGGTCCTTCACCGTCCAGCCGGCCTTCTTGAGCGCGGCCTGCGAGGCGGTGACGGGGCCGATGCCCATGATCGAGGGATCGACGCCGGTGGTCGCCCACGACACGATCTTGGCGAGCGGCTTGATACCGCGCTTCTTCGCCTCGTCGGCGCTCATCAGCACGAGCGCCGCAGCGCCGTCATTGATGCCCGAGGCGTTGCCGGCGGTGACCGTGCCGCCTTCCTTGGTGAAGGCGGGGCGGAGCTTGGCGAGCGTCTCGACCGTCGTGCCGTGGCGCGGGAACTCGTCGGTGTCGACGACCACGTCGCCCTTGCGGGTCTTGATGGTGACCGGAACGATCTCGTCCTTGAAGCGGCCGCTCTTCTGCGCCGCCTCGGCCTTGTTCTGCGAGGAGGCCGCGAAGGCATCCTGCTCGGCGCGCGTGATCTGGTACTTCTGCGCGACGTTCTCGGCGGTGTTGCCCATGTGGTAGCCGTGGAAGGCATCCCACAGACCGTCCTTCAGCATGGTGTCGACGAACTTCATCTCGCCCATCTTCACGCCATCGCGCATGTGCGCGGCGTGCGGCGCCTGACTCATGCTCTCCTGGCCACCGACGACCATGATGTTGGCATCGCCGTTGCGGATCGCCTGCCAGCCGAACGCGACCGCGCGCAGGCCCGACCCACAAAGCTGGTTGATGCCCAAAGCCGTCTTGTCTACGGGGATGCCGGCATTGACCGCGGCCTGGCGGGCGGGGTTCTGGCCCTGCGCCGCGCTCAGGATCTGGCCCATGATGACCTCGTCCACTTCCTCGGGCTTCACATGAGCGCGCTCGAGCGCGCCCTTGATCGCGACCTTGCCGAGGTCGTGCGCCGGCACCGCGCCGAACGCCCCGTTGAACGAGCCGACCGGCGTGCGAGCCGCGCTCGCGATCACAATTTCCGTGGCCATGTGAATTCTCCTGTAGCCGCCCTGAAACCCAAGGTGGGGATGTTATAGAGCCGCTGCCAGCACCCGCAAGGCAGGGCCGGATGCCTTTATGTAAGGCAAGCCCGAGCCCGCTTTGGTCGGCTCCCGTTAAATAAACGGGAAATGAGAACGACGAGCGCCTGCGCAGCTGCGCTAATTGCGCTAACTGGCCGGAGCCACCGCTGGCCGGAACCTGAGCGAAGGGCGAACGCAAAGCGGACGGATCTCGTCATCGCCGCAGTCTGCAGCGACGGCGATCGGAGACCTGGTTTTGATCAATGGATTCACGCTCCGGGGTGACGCTCAGGAGCGGGTAAAGCCGTCATCGCTCCAGCCTTCGCTGCCCACGCCGTGGCGCACGAAGAACAGCGTGTCCGGATCGATCTGCTGCTTGAGGGTGAGCAGCCGGCCATAGTGGCCGCCCCAATAGTCCCGTTGCCACTCGGACTGGAAGTAGCTGCTCTCGGCAACGTAAGAGCCCGAATCGCCGGCAAGAGCCTGAATCGTGTCCTCCGCCCGGCGGACCTTGGCGGCATTTTCGGCGGCTTCGCGCAGATTGGGCTCATGCCCGGGAAAGCCCGGCAGCGCGGGCGGCCCCTCGCTCGCCACGATGGCCAGGGCAAAGGCGTCGAGCACGGCGGGGTTCACCGATGTGTCACGCGAGGCGGCGATCGCCTCGGGCGAACCGCCGGCCAGGCCCTTCTGGAAGTGCACCTCGACTGACGAGCGACGCGCCGCCTCGATCAACCCGTCGACCAGCTTGCCGCGCGCCGCATCGGCCAGCAGCGATTGCGGCAACCAGCGCGAGGCGAAGGCCTGAATGTAATGGCCGGTCTCGGGAACGTTGGCGCTCCAGAAGATATTGTCCGCCGAGGCGCCGGGCCGGTCGTCCTGATGGATGGCCGAAGGCGCGTGCGTGCGGATGAAGCCGGGATCCCAACGTCGCTGGCCGGGCACGGCGTAGATACGCGCTGGTGCTTCGAGCGTGTAGTCGCGCGAGGCCTTGAGCTCGTCGAGGAACGGCTGCCACAGCGCGGTCGCTTCCTCCTGCGTCAGGCCCTGGAACGCCATCTGGATGTCGAGCCGCCGTCGCGGGCGGATGTTGGCGATCTCGCCCCAGTGCGGATTGAACAGCCGCTCGCGATAGAAGACGAAGAAGCGCTCGACCAGGTCGCGGAAGGCTTTGTCGCTCGCGGCCTGGATCACCACCGAGACGCCGCCGAAGAACTTCGGCAATTCGTGCGTCGCGAGCGTGACCCGGGTCACCACGCCGAACGTGCCGCCACCGCCGCCCTTCAACGCCCAGAAGAGATCGGGATTGGTGCAGGCATTGGCGATGCGCACCGCGCCGTCGGCCGTCACGACCTCGGCTTCGAGAAGACTCGCCGCCGCGATGCCGTACTGCTTGGAGTAACTCCCGAAGCCGCCGCCTTGCAGCAGGCCCGCGACGCCGACCGTGCCGCAGCCACCGCCCTGCACGTAACGGCCCGCGCCCGTCGTGACGGCGTTGTAGGTGTGCATCCAGATCGCGCCCGCGCCGACGGTGACCGCAGGCCGCGCCGGGCTGGAACAGTTCTGCGGCACGAAGGCCTCGTGCAGCACGGCCCCATCCATCGCCCGCGTGAAGATCATCAGCGAATGAGCGGCATTGGAGGTACCGAGATAGGAATGGCCGCCGCCGCGCACGACCAGGCGCAACTTCTTCTCGCGCGCGAAGTTCACTGCCGCGGCCACATCCTTGGCGCGCTTCGCCATCACGACGTACTCGGGTGGCGAGGATTGCCAGCCCTGATACCAGCCCATCGTCTGGGTGAGGCTCGGATCGTCGCCGATGAAGTACGGATTCTTGAGCTCGCGGAAGACCTCACGGCAGGCGGCCCCCTCCGGCGTGGTGCGGCAGACATCGAGCGTCGGCTTCACCCGGATGAGCCGCCCGTCGACCGCGTTCCCGAATTCGTCCCATTCGGCCTGGCTGGGCCAGCCTGGATCGCCCGGCCGCACCCGTGTGAAGGGGATAGCCTGCGCGCGCGCGACGAACGGCAGCGCAAGGGCACCCCCCAGCAAGGCGCGGCGCTGCATGCTCATGTGCGTGTGAAGCCGTCGCGGCTCCAGCCTTCGCTGCCGATGCCGTTGTGCACAAAGAACAGCCCGTCCGGATCGTACTTCTGTTTGATCGCGGCGAGCCGCATATGGTTGGCGCCCCAGTAGGCCTGCTTGAAGTCCTTCTGGAAGTAGCTCGACTCGGAGAAATAGGCGCCGCTGCTGGGCGCGACCTTCTCGACCTCGGCGATACAGGCCCGCGTTGCCGCTGCCTCGACCTTCGCCCGTGCCAGATTGGGCGAGTGGCCGGGAATACCCGGCATCGCCGGCTCGCCCGAGGCAGAGATGATGACGAGCGCGACGGCATCGCATACGGCCGGGTTCATCGCCGTGTTGCGCGCGGCCGCGATCGCTTCGGCCGGCGCGCCGGCCAGGCCCTTGTTGAAATGAAGCTGGAGCGCCCATTGCCGCGAGGCCGCGAACATCGCCTCGGCAAGCTTCTCGCCGTTGCCTTCGGTGAGCAGCGCCTGCGGCACCCAGGCCGATTCGTAGTTGTGCAGGAACCAGCCCGTCTCGCCGACATTGCCGGCCCAGAAGATCGCGTCCGCCGGCGCGCCGGGCCGATCGTCCCAGCGGATGGCCTCGGGCGCATATTTGCGCAGGACCGCGGCATCCCAGAAGTAAGCGGCGGGCACGGCCAGCGCCCTCACCGGCCGGATCCAGGCATAATCGTCGGGCGAGGCGGCGATGAAGTCGAAGAAGGGCTTCCACGTCGCCTGCGCCGTTTCCTGGTCGAGGCCCTGGAAGACCATCTCGATGTCGAGCACGTTGTCGCGGCGGAAGCGCACGGTTTCACCCCAGTGCGGATTGAAGAGCTTCTCGCGATAGAAGCGCAGGAATTCGGCGATCAGCTTCTTGTAGGCTTCGGGCGTCGAGGCCTCGACCGCGCCGAACGCGCCGCCCAGGAAGTTGGGCAGCGGATAGGTCTTGAGTGTAAGCCGCGTCACCACGCCGAAGCTGCCGCCGCCGCCGCCCTTCAATGCCCAGAAGAGATCGGGGTTGGTGCAGGCATTGGCGATGCGGATCTCGCCGTCGGCGGTGACGATCTCGGCCTCGAGCAGGCTCGCCGCCGCCATGCCGAAGTTCTTCGAGAAGCTGCCGAAGCCACCGCCCTGGATCAGGCCCGCGACACCGACAGTGACGCAACCGCCGCCTTGCACATACCGCCCCGCCTTGGTCACCGCGGCATAGGCCTTCAGCCAGATGTTGCCCGAGCCGAGCGACACGGCGTGCTGTGGCGCTTCCGAGCAGCCCTGGGCGACGAAGGCGTCGTGCAGTTCGATCTGGTTCATCGGCTGCGTGCGGATCAGCAGCGAGTCGGGCGCGTTCGACGTGCCCTGATAGGCATGGCCGCCACCGCGGACGACCAGCCGCAGCTTGTGCTCGCGCGCGAAGTTCACCGCCGCCGCAACGTCGGCGGCGTTGCGGGCGTCGATCGCATAGGCGCTGGGACTCGACGTCCAGGCCTCGGCCCAGCCGGTCGTCTGCGTCAGCGCGACATTGTCCCGGATGAAGTACGGATTCTTGAGCTGCTTGAAGACGGCGTCGCAGGCCGCCTTGTCGCCGCCCTTGCAGGCGTCGAGCGGCGAGTGCACCGCCGTGAGCTGCCCGCCGACCTTCGTGTTCAGCCCCTGCCACTCGGCCTCGCCCGGCCAGCCCGGCTCGCCGGGCCGGACGCGCTTGAAGGACGCCGCTTGAGCGGTCGCCGTGCCGGCCAGCAGTGCAAAGGCGCCGGCCGTTTGGATCAGATGACGTCGCATCATAGCCTACTCCTCGATCGGATGACGACGCCTACCTAGCGACCAAGTCCTTGATCCTAGGGCGAAATGTGATGACCGGCGAGCGACGTGGGACGACCGGCAGCAGGTTTGGGATGAGCGGCCGCCCCTCTTCCCCATTCAAATGGGGAAGTGCCCCGTCATACGGGGCGATGGGGTCATATCGCGGCCCGGAGGCCCGCAGTTCCGACCCTCGCCAAAGGCAGAATGCCCGACGACGCTCCCGTCAACACCGCCGATGTGGGCGAGATGAAGGAACGTCAAGCTTGCAGCATTGACCCGCGGATCAGTCCTCAGCCGAACTCAAGTTTGCCTTTCGCCCGGGCGCTGCGACTACGGATATGCTCGCGGGGTGGACCACCACAGACATGCAGGACCAAAATGAAGGATCTCATCGAAACTGACGGTTACACCGCGAGTCGAAAAGAAACCGGATCGAAGGTTAGCATCAGCCGCACACAGTTTGATCGCTCGCAGGAGGCATTCGTCTACGAAAATGGAACTTACGGCCTGAAAATTGGCTTTCCTGCATTGTACGTATACGAGACGTTTCCGCTCGTTAGGAAAAAGGTCGAGCGTGTCGTTCAGCAGCCACTTTGTGTGGGAGTCGTCCTGATAAAGGAGCAACTGAAGGATGCGATAAGACCACGGGTAAGTGCGTCAGCTCCATCATCCACGGTGGATGATCTCGTCCGAGACGTTCATGAACTTCTGTTGGGATTATTGCGCGGCAACCCCGTTCTCAAATTTTATCATTTTGACTCTGAAGTACCCGTTCATATCTACGAAGCAGAAGTACGCCGCTTCTGGGACACGCTAGCTACTCATTCCGACACCAGAAAATTGCGACCCGAAGAAATCTCGATTTTGCCCGCGACGCTGGTGATGTGAGGACGCCTTGAAAGAAGCGGTCACCCGACAAGCTGCAGTGAGATCAGGCCATGGCTGACATGAGTGTTTTTGTCACGCAAGTGGCTAATGGCGAGATTCGTTCTCGCGGGGTCCACGTCATCAGGCAAGCAGCACCTTTCCTATTCCAATGGAAGAGTGCGAAGTCATATCGCGGGCCGGAGGCCCGCAGTTTGACCCCTCCGTCGCGGATTACCGCGACACCTCCCCATTTGAATGGGGAGGAGAAGCTAGCTCCGCACCGGCGCCAAGGCTTCGAACTTCTGGCGGTAGCGGCGGCTCAGGTTCACCTCGGCGCCGTCCTGCAGGCGGATGCGCCAGTCGCCGCTCACCCAGGGGGTGACCTCGGCGACGCGGGTGATGTTCACCACGTGTGACTTGTGGACCCGCACGAAGCGGCGCGGGTCGAGTTCGGCCTCGAGCTTGGCGAGTGAGGAGCGGATCTCGAAGGTCTCGCCACCGACATGCAGGATGGCGTAGTTGCCCGACGCCTCGATCCAGTCGATCTCGGCGACCGCGACCATGACCTCGCTGCCGCCGCGCTTGCGCACGGCGAATCGTTCGGGCGGCGATTCGACGGCGGCGGGCGAATGAGCGGGCGCAGGCGCCGGCGCAGCCTGCGCCGCCTGGCGCTGCGCGAGATAGCCGAAGCCCAGGATGCCGGCATTCATCATGGCGTAGGTGAAGACATCCTTGGTGAACTCGTACCACAGCCGGTCGAGCGTGATCGGAAAGTGAAAGTTCTCGCCCAGGATGCCGGCGAACCAGATCACGCGCAGGCCGGCGAAGCCCAGCGTATGGACGAGGCTGAACAGCACCAGCGCCACGCCATGCACCGCGACGTTGCGCGCGCTCGTGAACGGGAAGTGCCGCTGCATCCAGTAGATCGCCGGCACGAGGGCGGCGAGCACGATGTGGCTGGTCGCCTGGGTGGCGAAGTCGCGGCCGAAATGGCCGACGCCGCTCCTTCTCACATCGTCGGCGTAGGTCACGTAGGCCTGCGAGAAGCAGGAGATGGTGAGGATCGCGCCCCAGATCAGCGGGATCCGCCAGCGCACCGCGAAGGCCTTCAGTCCGGTCACAGCGCCTTCAGCCAGCCGATCAGCGGCGTCCAGCACAGCTCGCGCGCGCGGCCGCTCACCACCATGCCGATATGGCCGAGCGGCACGTCGAGCCGCGTCGCTTTCTTCAAGCCTTTCTTCGGATCGGCCAGGGCCGCGGCCGAGAGAGGCGGCACGATGCGATCGCCCGACGGAATCATGACGAGCGACGGTGTCTTGATCTTCCGCGGCTGGATGCGCCGGCCGCCGACCGTCCATTTGCCCGTGCCGGTGAGATTGTCGCCGTACCAGCCGACCAGGCATTCGCGCGCGGTCGGCCCGGCGAGCGGCGCGCCGCCGTTCAGCCAATCCTCCAGCAGCACGAACTCGCGCGCCGGCTCGCCCGCCGCATCCATGCCGAGGAAGCGCCCGAACTTCTTCACCGCGAGCCAGGGATCGAGCGACCAGAACAGCGTCTGCAGGATATCGACCGGCAGCTCGCCCGCCTTGTCGGCGAGCTCCGCCAGCAGCGGTCCGGCCGAGAGCAGGAAGGCGTGGCCCGCCTTGTCGGCATGGAAATCCCAGGGCGCGGCGAGCAGCGCCAGGCCCGCGACACGGCGCGGCTTGTGCGCGGCGAGCGCGACGGCGAGCGTGCCGCCCATGCAGTAGCCCATCACCGCGGGCTTGCGGCGCGCGCGCTTGTTCACGAAAGCGAGCGCGCGTTCGAGGCGCGCGACATAGGCCGTCGTATCGAAGCGGCGTTCCTCGTCGTCGGGCGTGCCCCAGTCGACGAGATACGGCCGGAGCCCTTCGGCCGCGAGCGCGCGCATCAGGCTCTTCTCTTCCGTGAGGTCGAGCACTTCCCAGCGATTGATCAGCGAGGGCACGACCAGCACGGCACGCGCCCGCTTCTTGCGCGCGCCCTTCTTCGTGTAGCCGAAGTCGAGCAGCCGCGTGTTGCCCTCGCGCCAGACGGCGGGCGGATCGAGCAGCTCGCGCTTCACCGGATGGCGGCGATAGGCCATCACGCCGTCGGCCAGCCGCTCCAGCCGCCGGCCGATCTCGCGCTGCAGCGCCTGGTCGAACCTGCCGGCGCCGGCCCGGGCTTCGAGCGCCTTGGCCTCGTCGATGATTGTCGTCAGCGATTCAGGAGGCAGCGAGCTTTCGTTCGAGCTCCGCGATCCGCTCTTCCAGAGCCGCCACACGCTTTCGGAGCTCGCCCACGTCATCAGCGCCGTGCTGAGATGCAGCGGCAGCGGTCGAGGTCCCAGTCTCTGAGCCGGCATGGGAGGCACCTTGGGCGGCTTGTATTGCGGACGCAACCTGAGCGTTCGCCGCCGCGAAAAGCCGGGCGATCTGCTCGGTCAGCGCGGGATCGGCGGCCAGGCCGGAAAGCTGGCTCTGCCAGAGGTCGAGATAGCGCCGCGCCAGACGGTCGAAATCGCCGGAGTGGTCGGGCGGAGTGTCCGAGGCCATGCCGGCACTATATCGCATAGCTGGCAGCACGCGTCTTTTGCGGCTGCGTCCGTACCTTGTCGCACTGCGGCATCGGCGCTAAGGTTCCCTGGCATGACATGAACGAGCGTTCAGGGAGCGCAGCGTAATGGCCGATCAGGCAGCAGCGGAGAGCGGTCCCAAATCGGCGCCGGTCGTCATCAAGAAGTACGCCAATCGCCGGCTCTACAACACCGCGACATCGGCTTACGTCACGCTCGATCATCTGTCTCAGATGGTGAAGGACAAAACGGACTTCGTGGTCTACGACGCCAAGACCGGCGAGGACATCACCCGCTCGGTGCTGACGCAGATCATCGTCGAGGAGGAGAACAAGGGCGGCCAGACACTGTTGCCCATTCCGTTCCTGCGCCAGCTCATCTCCTTCTACGGCGACAGCCTGCAGGGTGTCGTACCGCAGTATCTTGAAATGTCGATGACGCAGTTCGCGCGCAACCAGGAACAGATGCGCCGCTACATGCAGAACGCGTTCGGCTTCAATCCCTTCCAGCAGTTCGAATCGATGGGCAAGCAGAACATGGCGATGTTCGAGAACGCCATGCGCATGTTCAATCCATTCGGCGCGGGACAGCCCGGCGGTCCGATGCCGGGTGGTGCGATGCCCGGTGGTACGATGCCCGGCGGCGCGCCCCCGTCGACAGCGAACGGCCAGGAACCGCCGAAGGCGCCCGAGTCCGCGGCCGCTCCAGGCGGCGAAGTCCAGATCGACGATCTCAAGCGCAAGCTCGACGAGTTGCAGAGCCAGCTCGCGGAGCTCAGCAAGAAATCCTGACCATGGCTGCCACGCCTCAGCCGCCGCAGAAGCGGCGCGTCATGTCGCCGTGCATCGGCATCTGCATGATCGATCCCAAGGGCAGCGGGCTCTGCCTCGGCTGCAAGCGCACCGTCGAGGAGATCGGCCGCTGGATGGGCCTCGACGACATCGAACGCCAGAAGATTCTCGATCAGCTTCCGGCCCGGAAGTATTAGCTGCTCTTCCTCCTCCCCCGTCTTACGGGGGAGGATACAGGAGGGGGCAAAGCCCAATCGAACTGTCCGCCCATTTCAGATCATGATCTGAAATCTGAGCGAGCGACTGCGTTTCCTTCCCCCTCCCTACCCTCCCCCGTAAGACGGGGGAGGAGGAAGAAGTTAGCCGCTGCGTGACGCGCCCAGGCCCTGCAGGTCGGGCGTGCGGGCCAATGCCAGATCCTCCGGCTGGAGATCGAGCCGGCTCAAGGTCCGATCGAGCAGGCTGAGCTCTTCGCGCAGCGCGGGGGCGCGGGCCTCGGGCAGGACGCCCAGCAGGTTCTCCAGCATGGCCCTGAGACGGCGCGCGACCTGGAAGTCCTTCGCGCCGTGGAAGCGGATCTCGCGGCAGGAAAGCTGCACGAAGTCGTTCCAGTTGGCCGTCGGGAAGATGACGCAGACGCGACCCTCGGGATCGCGCAACGCATCGTCGTGCAGGTGGCGCCGGCCAACCGCGCGCAGCAGCCGATGAAGCTGGTCGATGGCGAGCACCGCCGTCGTCGGATCGTTGATCGCGGCCGACAGGGCCTTCAGCGCGATGTCGACGATGATCCGGAAGGCGAACGTGGCGTCCTGCTCGACCGTCCGCTCCGCGCCCATCGCCACGGCCTGGCGCAACAGGCGTTCGTCGGCCGCCGCAGCGCCACCATGCAGGTGCATCAACGGCTCGCCGACCGCCACGAAGTCGCCGACCTGGTGGGCGAACTCGATGATCCCGCCGGTGCGCCGCGCCTCGAGGACGAGAGCATCGAGATCGACGGCGAGGATGATGGCCGATTTCCCCTCATGCGGGATCGTGCGCGCCGGCGTGCCCGGAGACGGCGTCGGCGCGGTCGGCCGGTGAGTGCCCTTGATCTTGTCCGGATAGACCTGCTCGATCACCGCCAGGCCGCTCTCGCCCACGCGCCAGACGATGCTGACCGGCCGCAGCAGGCGGGCCGCATAGTCGATCAGGTAGAGGAACGCCGCGATCGATCCTCCGCCGAGCACGAAGGACACCGTCAGCAGGACGTAGGGGACGCGCGCCTCCGTCCGCGCCATCGTGCCGATGGCGAAGGCGAGCGTCAGGATGAACAGGGTCACGATGGCCTTGAGCGTGCTGTCGCGCAGGATAGTCGTGGCGATGATGCGCGGCGTGAGCTGCGCGCTCGCCACCTGGATGGCCACCAGCAGCGAGCTGAAGGTGAAGACGATGAAGGACAATGTCGCCGTGGCGATGCCCTGCAGGGCCGTCTGTGCGACGGCGGCCGAGACGACCCAGTCCCACGACCAGTTGGACCATTCGTCGAGCCAGTTGAGGAGGCGGATGAGGACGAGCGCCGCGACATAGGACAGCAGCGGGATGAGCCAGAGCGACGACCGCGTGTAGCTCTTGAGAACGTAGCGCCAGTTCCAGCCCATGCGATCAACGACCCTTGAATATCGGCTTGCGTTTCTCGCGGAAGGCGGTCGTGCCCTCCTTGAAATCCTCGGTGAGGCTCGCGAGCACGTTCTGGTCGACATCCATGTGCGCGGCGACGTCGGACAGCGCGTGTGTCACACGATTGACCGACGTCTTCACCATGCGCACGGGCAGCGGTGGCTGCGCGGCGATGCGCTCGGCGAAGGCCATAGCAGCGGCGAGCGCCTGGCCGGTATCGACGACCTTCTCCACCAGCCCCCAGGCCAGCGCATCGTCGGCGCCGATACGGTCCGACGCCAGGATCACGGCCTGCTTGGTGCGCGCCGGACCCATCAGCGCGACAAGGCGCGGGATCGAGCCCCAGCTCATGTTCATGCCGAGCTCGACCTCGGGAATGCGGAAGTGCGCGTTCTTCCCGCAGAAGCGGAAGTCGAGCGAGACGGCGAGCGCCGCGCCGCCGCCGATGCAATGCCCTTCGATGGCGGCGATGGTCACCTGCTCGAGCTGTTCCCACGCCCTGCAGAGACGCGGCCCCAGCCGCTGCTGGTTCAGCGCCTCGCCGAGCGGCAGCTTTCCGCGCGCGGCACCTTCGGGATCCTTGAGGTCGAAACCGGCCGAGAAGGCCTTCGCCGAGCCGGTGAGGATCACGACCGAGGTCTCGAGATCATCCTCGAATTCGCGCGGCACGTCGCGCAGCTCGCGCATGGCCTGGCGACTCAGGGCATTGATGTTGTCGCCCCGGTCGAAATGCACGACGGCGATGCGGCCCTGCGGGCCCAGGCCCTTCTCGATTCTCACGAATTGGCGATCCATTCCCGCCTGTCTCCCCCATCTGTCCTTCCGATGTCGCAAGCCTAACGTACAATCGCTCGTCCGACCGCGTCACCGACTTAAGGAGTCCGCCATGCGCCTTCCCTTGATTCCGCCCGCCGACCTCAGCGAAACGCAAAAGACGCTTTATGCCGATATGAAGAAAGGCATCGCCTCCAACTTCAACCTATTCCTCACCGTCGCGCCCGAGGGCGGTCCGGAGGCGGGTGCGCTGATGGGGCCGTGGAATCCCTGGCTGCACGAACCGCGCATCGGCGGCGCGATCTGGGAACTCACCAAGGCGATGACCGCCGAAGCGAGCCTGCCCGACCCGGTGCGCCAGATCGCCATCCTGGTGACCGGCGCGCATTTCAACTCGGCCTACGAGCTCTATGCCCATATCGCCGTCGCCGAGAACGAGGGCATGACGGCGCACAGGCTCTCGACCCTCGTCGCCGGCTCCCGGCCGGACGATCTCAGTGACGATGAAGGCGTGGGCTACGACGTCGCCTTCGCCCTCGTGAACGGCGGCGTGCTGCCCGAGCCGGTCTATCGGCTGGCGGTCAAGACCTTCGGACAGCATGGCACCAACGAGCTGATCTATCTCGTCGGCCTTTATTGCCTGGTGTCGATGACCCTGAACGGCTTCAACGTGCCGGTCCCGGAACGCGACTGAAGCCAGCCGGCTTTACATTCGAGGACGGCTTGGCTTGACTGCGGCCATGCCGAAATCGATCTCCACCATCGCCCTCGAACGGCGCGTCGACGCGCTGTTCGCCCGTTACACAAGGCCCGGTTCGCCGGGTGCCGTCGTCGCCGTCATGCGCGAGGGCGAGATCGAGCTCTGCAAGGGCTATGGGCTCGCGAGCATCGAGCTCAACGTGCCGATCACCTCGCGCACGCGCTTCCGCATCGCCTCGGTCAGCAAGCAGTTCACCGTGACCACGGCGCTGCTGCTGGCGGCCGAGGGCAAGCTCAAGCTCTCCGATCCGCCGCACCAGTACCTCAAGGAGCTGAAGCCCCTTCCCGTCACCATCGACCAGATGATGCGCAATTCGAGCGGCTTGCCGGATTTCCTCGAACTGTTGCGCCTGGGTGGCCATGGCCTCGACAAGCCGGCGCGCGCCGAGGAACTGCTCGCCGCGGCCACGCGCAACAACCACCTGAACTTCGATCCGGGCAGCCGCTTCCTCTACAGCAACACGAACTTCCTGCTGCTCGGCCACATCATCGAGCGGCTGACGAAGAAGAAGCTGGGCGATGTCATGGAGGAGCGGATCTTCAGGCCGCTCGGCATGACCGACACGATGATGGCGCCCGACATCGCGACGGTGATTCCCAATCTCGCGACCGGCTATCTCGGCGACGATATCCAGGGCTTCCGCCGCGCCGCGCATGCCTATCCGCAGGGCGGCGAAGGCGGCCTGACCTCGACCGTCGAGGACCTGCTGACCTGGAGCCGCCATTTCGACGAGCCCGTATTGGGCAAGACGATTCCCGCGCAGCTCGCGGCCATCGCGCCCCTCACCGGCGGGCAGGAGAACCGCTATCGCCGCGGCGTCGCCACGGGATCGCTGCGTGGCCTCGACACGATCGGCCATGGCGGCCTGTGGCCGGGCTTCCGCACCGAGTTCCTGCGCGTGCCGCAGGCGGCATTGACCGTCGTGGTGATCGCCAATCTCGCGACCATCAATCCGTGGCGACTGGCGCATGCCATCGCGACCCTGGCCCTGGAGGGCCACAAGGGGCTGAAGCCCGCGCTGCCGCCGGTGACGCAGGACGAGGTGAAGCCGATCGCGGGCACCTGGTTCAATGCGGAGGAGCCCGCCCTCTTCCACCTCGCCTGGACCAACAACGAACCGACGGTGACGCAGAACGGCATGCCGACGGCGCTCGCCCGACGCGACGGCGGCTGGTGGGGCGCCGAGGCGGGTTCACTCGAATTTGCGTTGAAGGGCGACAAGGCCGGGCTGAAGGTCGACTTGGGCGCAGGCCGCACGCCGGTCTTCAAGAAGCTCGGCAAGCGCAAGGCCGTGCCGGCCGCGATCGTCGGCACCTATCGCTCGGCCGATTCGGGAGCGACCTGGACGGTGCGCAAGGCAGGCAATGGTTTCGTCGTCGATGTCAGCGGCCCGCTGATTGCATCGGGCCCGGCGTGGAAGATCGAAGGGATAGACGCCGATACAGTCGAAGTGATCTCGCCGCCGGCCTGGATCACGGCCACACAGTTGGCCCATATCGAGCGCACGAAGGACGGCAAGATGGGGGCCGGCAAGATCGCGGCGCTCGTGGTTTCGACGGGGCGGATCAAAAGGATGCGTTTCGACAGAGTTGAGTAACGGAGGGTTTCCATGACCGACCGGTTTCCGTCTCGCCGCAGCGTCGTTGCGGGCATTGGCGCCGCCACGCTGCTCGCGCCCGTCGCCCGTGCACAGGGAGGCGCCCTGCTCCATCGGCCGATTCCCCACGGCAACGGCGACAGCCTGCCGGCGGTCGGCCTCGGCACGGCCGTCGTCTTCTCCGGCGCCAATGCGCAGAACAAGGCCGGTCTCACGGCGACCGTCCGCGCGCTGATCGCGGGCGGCGGCACGTTGATCGACACAGCACCTTCTTACGGCGAGGCCGAAGGGTTGGTCGGCGATATCCTGAGCGAGACCGGGTTGCGGCCCAAGGCGTTCATCGCCACCAAGCTCGAACGCTTCGAGCCGGGCAAGGAAGCCGCCGAGGCCAAGGAATGCCTCGCCCGACTCAAGACCGACAAGATCGACCTGCTGCAGCTCCACAATGTGCGCGACCCGAACCAGGACATGGGCGGCATCAACGCGCTGAAGGCGCAGGGGATCTGCCGCTACACCGGCATCACCACGACCTTCGGGCGCGACTACGATGCGGCCGAGGCGATCATCAAGCGCGCCAGGCCGGATTTCCTCGAGGTCGACTACGCCTTCGACAATCGCAAGGCCGAGGAGCGTCTGCTGCCCGCAGCGCAGGATGCCGGCACGGCCGTGCTGACCGCGCTGCCCTTCGGCCGCGGGCGCCTCTTCCGCACGGCCCTCGACAAGCCGCTACCCGCATGGGCCGCCGATTTCGACGCCAAGACCTGGGCGCAGTTCTTCCTGAAGTTCGTGCTTTCGCATCCCGTGGTGACCGCCGTCATCCCCGGCACCAACAAGCCCGAGCACATGACCGACAATCTCGGCGCCGCGATGGGCCGCCTGCCCGACGCCCAGCAACGCCAGAAGATGATCGCGTTCCTTGAGACGCTGAAGTAGCGCGCGCTATCTCGCCATCTCATTCGGATCGCGGGCCTCCAGGCCCGCGCTCCGTCCCGTCAGATCGTGCGCTCGACCATGAGCTTCTTGATCTCGGCGATGGCCTTCGCCGGGTTCAGACTCTTGGGGCACGTCTTCGTGCAGTTCATGATCGTGTGGCAGCGGTAGAGGCGGAACGGGTCCTCGAGCTGGTCGAGGCGCTCGCCCTTGGCTTCGTCGCGGCTGTCGGCGATCCAGCGATACGCCTGCAGCAGGATGGCCGGGCCGAGATAGCGCTCGCCGCTCCACCAGTAGCTCGGGCACGAGGTCGTGCAGGAGAAGCAGAGGATGCATTCCCACAGGCCGTCGAGCTTGGCGCGCTCCTCCGGCGACTGAATGCGCTCGCGCGTCGGCGGCGGTGTCGACGTCTTCAGCCACGGTTCGATCGAGGCGAGCTGCGCATAAGGCACGGTGAGATCGGGCACCAGGTCCTTCACCACCGGCATGTGCGGCAGCGGGTAGATCTTGATGTCGCCCTTCACGTCGGCAATGTACTTGGTGCAGGCGAGCGTGTTGGAGCCGTCGATGTTCATCGCGCACGAGCCGCACACGCCTTCGCGGCAGGAGCGGCGGAAGGTGAGCGAGCTGTCGACCTCGTTCTTGATCTTGATCAGCGCGTCCAGGATCATCGGGCCGCAGGCGTCGAGATCGACCTCATAGGTGTCGACGCTGGGATTCTTCCCGTCGTCGGGCGTCCAGCGGTAGACCTTGAACTTCTTGATGTTCTTGGCGCCGGCGGGCGCCTTGTAGGTTTCGCCGACGCCGATCTTGGAATTGGCGGGCAGGGTGAACTCGGCCATCGCTTCCTCTTAGTACACGATCTCAGTAGACACGGGCTTTGGGCGGGAACGACTGCACGTCGTTGGTCATCGGCTGCAGGTTGACCGGGCGGTAGTCGATGCGGGTCTTGCCCGTCGCCTCGTCCACCCACACGGCCGTGTGCTTCAGCCAGTTCTTGTCGTCACGCTCGGGGAAATCCTCGTGCGCGTGGGCGCCGCGGCTCTCGTGCCGGTTGGCCGCCGAGTAGATCGTGCCCATCGCCTGCATGATCAGGTTCTCGAACTCCAGCGTCTCCATGAGATCGGAGTTCCAGATCATCGAGCGATCCTTGACCCGGATGTCGTCCTTGCCGGCATAGACTTTGTCCATGTTGGCGCAGCCCTCGGCCAGGCTCTTGGTCGTGCGGAACACCGCGCAGTCGTTCTGCATGGTCTTCTGCATCAGCGCGCGCAGCTGCGCCGTCGGCGTGCCGCCATTGGCGTTGCGCGCCTTGTCGAGACGGGCGATCGCTTCCTCGCCCGCGCTCTTCATGTCCTTGTGGCTTTCGTTCGGCTTCAGCTGCTCGGCCACGCGGTTGGCGGCGGAGCGGCCGAACACGACCAGCTCGAGCAGCGAGTTGGAGCCGAGACGATTGGCGCCGTGCACGCCGATCGAGGCGGCCTCGCCCAGCGCCATGAGGCCCGGCACGGCGGAGAACGGATCGCCGTCCTTCACCGTCATGACCTCGCAGTGATAGTTCGCCGGGATGCCGCCCATGTTGTAGTGGCAGGTCGGCAGGATGGGGATCGGCTGACGCGTGACGTCGACGCCCGCGAAGATGCGCGCGGTCTCGGCGATGCCGGGCAGGCGCTCGTGGATCACCTTCGGATCGAGATGCTCGACGTGCAGTTCGATGTAATCCTTGTTGGGGCCGCAGCCGCGGCCTTCGCGGATCTCGATGGTCATCGAGCGGCTGACGACGTCGCGCGAGGCGAGGTCCTTGGCCGACGGCGCGTAGCGTTCCATGAAGCGCTCGCCGTTGGCGTTGGTGACGTAGCCGCCCTCGCCGCGCACACCCTCGGTGATCAGGCAGCCCGCGCCGTAGATGCCGGTCGGATGGAACTGCACGAACTCGAGGTCCTGCAGCGGCAGGCCGGCGCGCAGCACCATGGCGCCACCGTCGCCCGTGCAGGTGTGGGCCGAGGTCGCCGTCTGGTAGACACGGCCGTAGCCGCCGGTCGCCAGCACCACCTTGTGGGCGCGGAAGCGATGGATCGTGCCGTCGTCGAGGTTCCAGGCCATCACGCCGCGGCACACGCCGTCGTCCATGATGAGATCGAGCGCGAAATACTCGATGAAGAACTCGGCGTGGTTCCTGAGCGACTGCTGATAGAGCGTGTGCAGGATCGCATGGCCGGTGCGGTCGGCCGCGGCGCAGGTGCGCTGGGCTATGCCCTTGCCGTACTCGGTGGTCATGCCGCCGAACGGACGCTGGTAGATCTTGCCCTCGGGCGTGCGGCTGAACGGCACGCCGAAATGCTCGAGCTCGATGATCGCGGGAATGCCGTCGCGGCACATGTATTCGATCGAGTCCTGGTCGCCGAGCCAGTCGGAGCCCTTGACCGTGTCGTACATGTGCCAGCGCCAGTCGTCGGGGCCCATATTGCCGAGCGCCGCCGAGATGCCGCCCTGCGCCGCCACGGTGTGGCTGCGGGTCGGGAAGACCTTGGTGATGCAGGCCGTCTTGTAGCCCTTGTTGGCCATGCCGAAGGTGGCGCGCAGGCCCGAGCCGCCGGCACCGACGACGACCACGTCGTACTCGTGATCGATGATGGTGTAGGCGCGGCCGCCGATGTTGAACGTGCCGGGCTTCGGAGCGGCGCTCGAGGCACCGGTGCTTGCGTCGGGCATACTCAGGCTCCCAAACCGATACGCAGGATGGCCACGATGGCGCCGAGGCCAAAGAGCACTGCGATGAACTTCGTAAGGACGATCATCACCACGCGCGTGCCGCCTTCGGTGTAGTCCTCCCACACGACCTGCATGCCGAGCTGCGCGTGGTGCAGGCCGACGGCGATGATGAGCGAAAGAAGGATCATGACCAGCGGCGAGCCGATCCAGGCGCGCACGGTGGCGTAGTCGGCGCCGCTCAGCATGACGAGCGAGATGGCGAACCAGACGACGAGCGGGATGAGCGCGATCGCCGTGAGGCGCTGGGCCCACCAGTGACCGACGCCCTCCTTGGCCGAACCGAGGCCGCGGGCGCGGGCGAGAGGCGTTCTGCGATCCATGATCCCCTCCCTCACACCAGCCGCAGGCCGACGATCCACGACACGACGGTCGCGATCAGGGCAACGACGATGACGGTCCAGCCGCTGCGATAGGCGTCCTTCAGCTCGAAGCCGTAGCCCGCATCCCAGAAGAGATGACGGATGCCGTTGCAGAGGTGGAAGAACAGGCTGAACAGCCAGCCGCCCAGCACGATCCGGCCGACGATCGAGGTGTTGAAGCTCTCGAACATCGCGTAGGTCCGCGGATTGGCGGCGGCGTACATCACCCAAGTGGCGAGATAGAGCGCGCCGACCGAGAGCGCGATGCCGGTGGCGCGGTGCAGGATCGACAGCCATGCCAGAAGGGGAAGCCGATAGACCTGGAGATGGGGAGAAAGCGGCCGGTTCACAGGCCGATTGGCAACGCTCATCGCGTGAAAATCCTCTGAGCCCAGGGCGATCGAATAAGGCGGGCGAAACTTATTTATCCCTCAGCCCTTCCAAGTCAATGAAACTCAGCTTTGCGAGAGGGCTAAGCCCCGGATTCACCAATGAAATCCGCCTAGCGGCGGCGCCACTTCCTCCCCAGTCATCTGGAAGAGGGAGGAATAGTGCCTAGCGCCTCGGCATCAGCAGCCAGTAGTCGAGGTCGAGCACGACGGCGGGGTGGTATTTGCCGTCCGCGCCCTTGCCCGGGAAGTCGGTGCAGGGCTGGTTCTTTGCGGCAATGGTTCTCACCCGCACGGCGCCGAGATCCTGCCGACCCGGCAGGGGCGCCTTTTCCAGCACTTCCGACCAGGCATAGATCGTGTCGCCGCCGAAGGTCGGGCCGACATGGCTGCCGGCGTTGAACGCCGCCATCCGGAAGCCGTTGGCGAGGCCATTGAAGGAAAGCGCGCGGGCCAGCGAGATGACGTGGCCGCCATAGGCCAGCCGCCGGCCGAAGCGCGTGGTCTTGCCCAGCACGGCGTCGAAATGGATGCGCGCGGTGTTCTGGTAGAGGCGCGTCGAGAACATGTGGTCGGAGTCCTCGACCGTGTAACCCGACACATGGTCGATGCGCTCGCCCGGCGAGTAATCCTCCCAGCGATGCGGCGAGCCCGCCGCCTCGTCGTCGTAGCCCATCATCCTGTAGTCGGGCACGACGAGGTCCGCGGGCGCGACCGACGGTGCGGTCTTCGGCACGATCGGCTCGCCCACCGTCGCCGCGGCATCGCGCTTGTTCACCATCACCCAGCGCACATAGTCCATGACCATCTCGGCGCGCTGGTTGATGCCGGTCGAGCGCACCCACACCACACCGCTCTGCTTGTTGGAGTTCTCCCGCAGGCCGATGACCTTGGACGAGACCGAGAGCGTATCACCCGGATAGACCGGCACGCCCCAGCGGAACTCGGCATAGCCCAGGTTCGCCACGGCGTTGAACGAGATGTCGGGCACGGTCTTGGCGATCACGACATGGAAGACCAGCAGGTCGTCGAGCGGTGCGCGCGGCAGGCCGAGCGCTCGGGCGAACACGTCGGACGAGTTGATGGCGAAGCGCGGTCCGAACAGGCCGACGTTCAGCGCCGCATCGGCCTCGGTCAGCGTGCGCGGCGTGGCGTGGCGGTATTCCTGCCCGACCTTGAAGTCTTCGAAGAAATTACCGGCGTCGGTCTTGCTCTTCTGGGTCATGCGGCCTGCAGCTCCTTGATGGCCGAGGCGAGCGCGAGCGCCCGCTCGGCCTGCTCGACGTGGAGGTTCTCGATCATGCGACCGTCGACGGTGACGACGCCCTTGCCCTCGGCCTGCGCCGTCCGGAACGCCTCGACGATCTTGCCCGCCATCGCGAGCTCCGACTCGGACGGCGCGAAGATCTCGTTGCAGGGCTCGACCTGGCTGGGATGGATCAGGGTCTTGCCGTCGAAGCCCATCTCGACGCCCTGGCGGCACACGGCCTGGAAACCGTCGGCGTCCTGGATGTCGTTGTAGACGCCGTCGAGGATGGTGAGACCGTAGGCGCGGGCCGCGAGCATGCCGAGGCCGAGCGCCGTCACCAGAGGCAGCCGCATCGCCGTGTGGCGCGACCGCATATCCTTCACCAGATCGTTGGTGCCCATGACGAACAAGGTCAGCCGCTCGTGCGCGGAAGCGATCTCCTCGGCGCGCAGCATGCCCTTCGGCGTCTCCATCATCGCCCAGACGGCCATGGTTTTCGGCGCGCCGGCCGCATTGAGCAGATCGAGCACGGCGGCGACATCGGCCGCGCTCTCGACCTTCGGCACGAGGATCGCGTCGGCGCCCGACGTCGCGATGGCCGCGATATCGGCCTTGCCCCATTGCGTACCGAGACCGTTGCAGCGGATGGCGATCTCGCGCTTGCCGTAGGACCTGCTCTTCGCCGCCGCGACGACGTTGGCGCGCGCGGCCTCCTTGGCGTCGGGGGCGACGGCATCCTCGAGATCGAAGATCAGGGCGTCGGCCGGCAAGGTGCGCGCTTTCTCCAGCGCACGGGTATTGGCACCCGGCATGTAGAGCACGCTGCGACGCGGACGGACCGGACGGGCCATGTCACCTCTCCTTGAAATCGCGGCGGACTATAATGACGGACCTCCTTGTGGCAAGTTGGTCGCGAATGCGATTCCTCTCGCTCCAGAGCCATGTTGCCTACGGCTATGTCGGCAATCGCGCCGCGACCTTCCCCCTGCAACGAATGGGCCATGAGGTCTGGGCGGTGAACACCGTCGAGTTCTCCAACCATACCGGCTACGGCGCCTGGCGCGGCCGCGCCGCCTCGGCCGAACAAGTCGCCGACATCGTGCACGGGATCGAGGCGCTGGGCATGCTCGCCAGGTGCGATGCGCTGCTGACGGGCTATGTCGGCGACGCGGCGCTCGCCGACGTGGTGCTCGACACCGCCCGCAAGGTTCGCGCGGCGAACCCGAAGGCGATCTGGTGCTGCGATCCGGTGCTGGGCGACACCGACACCGGCATCTACGTGAAGCCCGGCATCGACACCTTCTTCAAGGAACGCGCGCTGCCGGCGGCCGATCTCATCACGCCCAACCATTTCGAGCTGGAGCATCTCACCGGCCGTAAAGTCAAAACCCTCGCCGAGGCGCTGGACGCCGTGCGCAGTCTCCTGAAAGGTCCGAAGCTTGCGCTGGTCACCAGCCTGGTGCGCGCCGATGCGCCGCCCGACCAGATCGAAATGCTGGCCGTCAGTGCCGACGCCGCCTGGCGGGTGACCACGCCGCTGATCGGCTTTCCCGTGATGCCCAACGGCACGGGCGACACGGTGGCCGCCCTCTTCACGGCCCATTGGCTGCAGAGCGGCGACGTCGCGGGTTCGCTGTCGGCCGCCGCTTCGTCGATCTTCGCCGTGCTCGAACGCACGCACGAGATGGGCGAGCGCGAACTGCAGCTCGTGGCGGCGCAGGACCGCCTGATCGCGCCGCCGCGAAAGTTCACGGCCGAGAAGCTTTAGCGCCGATGAACGTCCCGGGCTTCGTTTTCGATCCCCTCTCGCTCGCGATCGAGGGCGGCGTCATCGGCTTCGTCATCGCCGTGCCCGTGGGACCGGCGGCTGCGCTCTGCATCCGCCGCTCGATCACCGTGGGCGCCGTCGCCGGCTATCTGACGGGCCTGGGCGCGGCGCTGGGCGATTCGGTGTTCGGCGCGGTCGCGGCCTTCGGCCTTTCCTTCGTCGAGGAGTTCGTCGCGCACCACGAGGCGTGGTTACGCGGCATCGGCGGCGTGATCCTCGTCATCATGGGCTGGACCAACATGCGCCATCGACCACGTACCGTTGGCGACCCCGTGTCCCAGGACGAGGATCATCGCTTCGCCACGCACTTCCACTTCGTGACCTCGACCTTCTTCATCACGGTGTTCAATCCACTCACCGTGATGGCCTTCGGTGCCGCCTTCGCCGGACGCAATCTCGCGGCGGTCGGAGGCAGCTTTCCCGACGCCGCGCTGCTGGTCGCCGGCGTGTTCTGCGGCGCCTGCGCCTGGTGGGCGATCCTGTGCACCGCCGCCGTGGCGCTGCGCCAGCATTTCACGAAGAGCGGCGTGCTGTGGCTGAACCGCGGCGCCGGCGCCATCATCCTCGCCTTCGGCGTCGTGGCGCTGGTGTCGCTGCTGCCGCTGCCGTGGAAGGAGATCGGCAGTTACGTCGGGATCTGAACATCCCTTTGTCATCCCGAGGCGCAGCCGAGGGATCCCTCGCTATGAGCTCGGGATGACAAAGGTCCAGGATCAGGCGAGCGTGCAGGCTTCCTCGAAGTCGAGGCGCGGGTTGCTGTTGAAGAGCTTTGAATGATCGCCGTAGCCGATGTTGCAGAGGAAGTTGCTCTTGAAGCGGCCGTCGGGGAAGAACTCGGCATCGACCTTGGCATTGTCGAAGCCGCTCATGCCGCCGACATCGAAGCCGAGCGAGCGCGCGGCGATCATCAGATAGGCGCCCTGGAGCGAGCTGTTGCGGAAGGCGGTGGCGAAGGTGACTGCCTCCTTGCCCTCGCCGCTGAACCAGAACGGCGCGGTCTTGTCGTGCGGGAAGGTCTTGTGCAGGTTCTCGTAGAACTTCATGTCGTAGGCCACGATCGCCGTGACCGGCGCCGACATGGTCTTGGCCGTGTTGCCGCTCGACAGCGCGGGCTTGAGCCGCTCCTTGCCCTCGGGCGTGCGCACGAAGACGAAGCGCGCCGGCTGGGAGTTGGCCGAGGTCGGTCCCCATTTCAGCAGATCGTAGATCCGGCGCAGATCGTCGTCGGAGACCGGCTTGTCCAGCCAGCCATTGTGCGTGCGCGCGCCGCGCAGGATCGTCTGTACCGATTTTTCGTCGAGCATGGGTGCGAGTGTCCTTCAAAGATTGACCGCACCGTAGCGAAGCCTTTTGGCACGGTCGAGCCGGTGCGTCCGTAAGTCGGGCACCGCAGCGAAACCCGCCGAATTCACGGGCCCAGCCCGCACAATCGTTCAAGACGGTCCGCCGCGGACCCGGCAGGCTGGCGCCATGACCTATACGCCCATCTCCTTCGCGCAGAAGTTCGGCCTGTTCTCCGAGCAATGGCAGCCCAAGGTCGTCGCGGAGATGAACGATTACCAGTTCAAGATCGTACGCATCGAAGGCGACTTCATCTGGCACAGCCACGCCGACACTGACGAGACCTTCATCGTGCTCGACGGCACCTTGCGCATCGACTTCCGCGACGGCGCCGTCACCTTGAAGGCGGGCGAGATGTTCGTCGTCCCCAAGGGTAAGGAACACAAGCCCTACGCCGAGAAGGAGGTGAAGATGCTCCTGATCGAGCCACGCGGCGTCGCCAACACCGGCGACGAAGCCGCCGGAGAGCGCACGGCGCAGAACGACGTCTGGATCTGACGTGTGACAGGCGCGCCGATCGCGCCCTAGGATGGCGCTCATGCGGCTCCCCCTCCTCGCCACGCTCCTTGCCCTGATCGCCACACCGAGCTTCGCCCAGAGCGGTGCAAACGATATCGACTTAGACGCGCTCGCCAAGCAGCCGGGTTTCACCGTGACGAAGAAGGTCGAGAACGGCGAAGAGATCGTCGAAGCGCGCAAGGCCAGCGTCACGTTGCGCAAGGCCAGCAAGGGCGTTACGGGCTCCGACAGCAAATCCGCCGTGCTCTGCGCGTGGCAGATCTACGTCGCCGTGAAGCTCGCCGCCGATGTCTGCTTTCCCGACAGCCATGCCGAGCTCAGGCAGGACCTCACCGACGCTGTCGGCCGCATCAAGAGATTCATCGTCGCCAACAGCCTCACGCCGGTGACAGACGCCGACCTCGACGCCTATGTGCAGCACGAGGCGCAACAGGCGGCGAAGCGGCCGCGGAGCGCCAGCGTCACGGAACTTTGCAGCGGCTCGCTCAAGGAACTCGAGGACGAGGGCCACGCGAAGCGTCGCTCCGAAGTCGACGATCTCCTGGCCGAGCCACGACCGCCGGTGATGAATCCCTGTTTGTAGTTTTTCCTCCCCATTCAAATGGGGAGGAGATGACTACCAAGTCGGCGGGTGCAGCTTCAGCAGTTCGAGCTCGTCGTTCAGGCGGGTGAAAACGCTTTCCCAGTCGCCGGGTTTGGGCTGACGGAACAGGCGGGCCGACGGATACCAGGGTGTGCGCGTGCCACCCAGTTGCCAGCGCCAGTCGGCGGCGGACGGCAACAGCACCCAGGTACGGGTACCCATGGCGGCAGCGAGATGGGCGATCGGCGCATCGATGGAAATGAGCAGGTCGAGCTGCGACAGCGCGGTCGCGGCTTCGGCGAAATCGAAGATGCCGCGGCCGACATCGTGCACCAGCCCGGCCGCGCCGGAGCGCTGCAGATCCTGCTGCGGCGCGCCGCCCTGCAGGCTGAAGACCAGGAGCTCGGGATCGCCGGTGAGGCCGAGGAACTTCTCGAAGGGCGCCGAGCGGCGTCGGTCCTGCGGCTGGTTGCCGGTCGCGGCCCAGTAGATGCCAACCCGCAGGCGCGCCTTCTCGAGACGACCGAGGCGCACGCGGCTCTCCGGCGGCGCCTTGAGATAAGGCGCGGTGAAGGGTGCGAAGTCGACGCGGCAGAGATGGGGCAGCGAGACCAGCGAGGCGTGCAGGTCGAAGCGCGGCAGCTTCTCGCCTTCGGCGACGACGGTGTCGATGTAATCGCAACCCGCCAGCAGCTCCTTGAGCGGCGCCTGGCAGAGCACGATCACCTCGGCGCCACGCCGTTTCAGCTCGCGGGCGAAGCGCACGAACAGCAGCACGTCGGCCAGGCCCTGCTCGGGATAGAGCAGGATGCGCCGGCCCTCGACCGGCCCGCCGTCCCATGCCGGCCGGGCGAAGTCGGGCGCCGGCGTCTCGGGCAGGCGCTTGCGCGTCTCGTAGGCCTCGAAGCCTTCGACGAGATCGCCACGCATCAGCAACGCCAGAGCGAACTCGGTGCGCACGCGCTTGTTGTCGGGCATCAGGGTCAGGGCCCGCGCGAAGCAGCCGACGGACTCGTCGATGCGGCCGAGATCGCGCAGGCAGAGCGCCAGGTCGAGGTAGCCCTCGGCATAGTCGCGGTTGAGCGCAATCGAGCGGAAGTGATGCTTCACCGCCTCGTCCAGCCGATTGGCCGCGCGCAAGGCGTTGCCGAGATTGGAATGCAGCGCGGCATTGTCGGGATCGGAGTCGAGCGAGAGGCGATGATGCTCGACCGAAGCTTCGAGCTTGCCGGCCAGCCGCAGGGCCACGCCGAGATTGTTGTGCAGCTCGGCGCTGTAGGGCTTCTGCGCCAGCAGCTTCAGATAGGAGGAGATCGCCTCGTCGAGCCGGCCCGAGCGCTGCGCCTGGGTCGCCAACCGCAATTGCTGGGTGAAGCCGTCGGCCTCGCCGAACAGCTTGATCGGCGCGGAGGTCGATTCCGGCCGCAGCAGATGGATCGAGGAAGACTCGGTCACATCCGCATCATTACATCAGATTCAGCCCTTAAGCATCTGATATAAAAAGGGAAATCTGTAACGCTTGTATCAGCGATTCGAGCAGGCCAGCGCCTACTAGATGTAGCCCTTGATCAGCTCTTCGGCGATCTGGATGGCGTTGAGCGCCGCGCCCTTGCGCAGGTTGTCGCTCACGATCCACAGCGCCAGCCCGTTCTCGACCGTGGGGTCGACGCGCACGCGGCTGACGAAGACGGCGTCCTGGCCGGTGATCTCCTTCGGCGTCACGTATCCGCCTGGCTCGCGGCGGTCGACGACGAGAACGCCGGGCATGGCAGCGAGCACCTGACGCGCCTCGTGCTCGTCGAGCGGCTCCTCGAGCTCGAGGTTCACCGCCTCGGCATGACCGATGAAGGTCGGTACGCGCACGCAGGTCGCGTGGACCTTGATCTTGGGGTCGAGGATCTTCTTGGTCTCGACCACCATCTTCCACTCTTCCTTGGTCGAGCCGTCGTCCATGAACACGTCGATGTGCGGGATGACGTTGAAGGCGATGTTCTTCGAGAACTTCTTGGGCTCCAGCGCCTCGTTGACGAAGAAGCTCTTGGTCTGATTGAGCAGCTCGTCCATCGCGTCCTTGCCGGCGCCGGACGTCGACTGATAGGTCGAGACCACGACGCGCTTGATCTTGGCGGCATCGTGGATCGGCTTCAGCGCCGTCACCATCTGGATGGTCGAGCAGTTCGGGTTGGCGATGATGCCGCGGCCCTTGTAGCCCTTGATCGCCTCGGCGTTCACTTCGGGCACGACCAGCGGCACGTCGGGGTCCATGCGCCAGTAAGACGTGTTGTCGATCACGACGGCGCCCGCCTTGGCGGCGCGCGGCGAGTGCTCGGCCGAGACCTTGGCGCCGGGCGACGACAGGGCGATGTCGATACCCTTGAAGTCGAACTTGGCGAGGTCCTGGACCTTCAGGACCTTGTCCTCGCCGAACGACACCTGGCGACCGGCGGATTTCGCCGAGGCCAGCGCCACGACGTCATCGGCCGGAAAGTTCCGCTCGGCCAAAATCTGAAGAATTTCGCGCCCGACATTGCCGGTCGCGCCCACGACGGCGACTCTGTATCCCATGCGGGCGGAGATAGGCGTAACGCCGCCGTTTTGCAAATCCCCGTTCTTCGTCCTCCCCCGTAAGACGGGGGAGGAATAAAGGCGCTTACTCCGCCGTCGCGCCGGATGCCTTGATGATGGGCAGCCAGAAGTCGCTGTCTTTCTTCAGGAAGGCCATCGCCTCTTCCGGGCTGCGCGCGGGCCAGGGCGAGATGCCCTGGTCGAGGAACTTCTTGCGCATCTCCGGCGTGTCGGTGAGGCGGTTGAACTCGGCGTTGAGCTTCGTCACCAGGGGCTTGGGCAGCGCGGCCGGTGCGCCGAAGCCCAGCCAGGTGTCGACCACGAAGTCCTTGAACCCTGACTCGATCATGGTCGGCAGCTCGGGGAGCTGCTCTAGCCGATGGTCGCTCGTGACCGCCAGCGCCTTGAGCTTGCCCGCGCGGATCAGGCTCACGACGGTGGGCGTGTTGAACATGCCCATGTCGACCTCGCCGTTCACGACCGCCTGGATGCCGGCCGTGGTCGCGCGATAGGGCACGTGCGTCATCTTCACGCCCGAGCGCATCTCGAACAGCACGCCCGACATGTGATGGCTGGTGCCGACGCCGCCCGAGGCGAAGGTGTAGGCGCCGTTCTTGGCCTTGGCCTGCGCGACGATGTCGGCGACGCTCTTCGCCGGATTCGACGGATTCACGATCAGCACGTTGGCGACCGAGAAGTTGATCGACAGGATGATGAGGTCCTTGAACGGGTCGTAGCCCGGGTTCTTGTAGAGGCCGAGATTGTAGACCAGCAGCCCCTGGGCGATGACGCCGAGCGTGTATCCGTCCGGCGTCGAGCGCGCGAGCTCGGCCATGGCGATGGTGCCGCCGGCGCCGGTCTTGTTGTCGATGACGATCGTCTGGCCGAGCGTCTTGCCCAGCTCCTCGCCATAAAGCCGCGCGCCGATGTCGCCGGTCGCGCCCGGCGAATAGGGCACGAGCATGCGGATCGGATGCGTCGGCCATTGCTGGGCGCGGACGATTGAAGGTGCCGCAAGTGGCGCGACGCTGAGCGTGCCTGCAATGAACGATCGCCTGAGCATGCCCCTTCTCCCCCTTCTGTCACTCCATCCTGTCATCCTGAGCGAAGCGAAGGATCTCATGCCGGCTCCGCCCGCACACTGAGGCAAGCGGCGATGAGGTCCTTCGCTACGCTCAGGACGACAGAGAGTTAAAGCCCCACCGAGTGCGCGACGAGTTGCGCCAGTTGCTTGCGCAGCTTGGCGACCAGCGGGCCGCTGCCGCGCTTGCCCAGGAGATTCTTCATCTCATAGGGATCGGCCTTCAGGTCGTAGAGCTCGTCGCACTCGACGCCGTCGAGCGACTTCTGCGTCCAGTGGATGTACTTGTGGCGCGTGGTTCGGATCGCCTTGTAGCTCATGCCGATCAGCCACGGCATCGCCTGCTCGCTGAAGTACTCGCACATGAACGACGTCCGCCAGCGGCCTTTCTTCGCGTTCTTGCTCAGAGGCCTGAGCGACAGCCCCTGGATATGCTCCATGTCGGCGGCCTTGGCGCCGGCGAGGTCGAGCACCGACGGCGCGATGTCGAGGGCCAGCACGAGATCGTCGTTCACCGTGCCCGGCTTGAACCAGGCCGGGTAGCGGATCAGGAACGGCGACTTGATACCTTCCTCGTAGGCGAAGCGGCGCTCGGGTCCGAGCCCGTGCTCGCCGAAGAAGTAGCCGTTGTCGCCCAGGAACAGGATGAAGGTGTTGTCGAGCTCGCCCGTCTCCTCGAGTGCCTTGAAGACATCGCCCATGCCTTCGTCGACCGAGGCCATCATCGCGGCGCGAAGCCGGATCTCCTCCTCGGTGCCGGCCTTCATGCCGTCGAGCAGGGCGCGCGAGACCTCGTTGGTGCGGAGCTTGTGCGCTTCCGTCCAGGCCGGCTTGTCCTTCACCACCTCGGTGGGTGAAATCGCATTGGGCCGGCGCGGGAAGTGCTCTCCTTTATAAAGGTCGGCATGGCGCGGCGCGGGCAGGTAGCCGCCGTTCTTGAACGAGACCTGGCCGTCGGGCGCCTGGTAGGCGTCGGGATGCACCGCCTTGTGTGCGAAGAACAGCGCGAACGGCTTGTCCCGCTCGCGGCGCAGGAACTCGACGGCGTGTTCGTTCAGCAGATCGGTGATGTAGCCCTGGTGCTGCCGCTCGTCGCCGTTGATGTTCAGGATCGGATCGACGATCGAGCCGTGGCCCGGGAAGCTCACCCAGTGATCGTAGCCCGGACGCGGTCCGCCGGAATTTCCCATGTGCCACTTGCCGACATGGGCCGTCTCGTAGCCGAGCTTCTGCAGGACGACGTTGTAGTTCGGCAGGCGGTGGCTGTGCGCGTCGCGCGCCACGTTGTCGATGATGCCGTGCCGGCTCGCATACTGGCCGGTCAGGATCGACGCTCTGTTGGGCGAGCAGAGCGGCGTCGTGTGGAACGCCGAGGTGAACATCGCGCCTTCGTGGCCGATGCGGTCGATATGCGGCGTCTTCATGTAGGGATGGCCGCAGATGCCGAGCTCATCGAACCGCAGATCGTCGATCAGCACGATCAGGAAATTCGGTTTACGCTTACCCTTCGTTGGCATGTCATCCCCTCCCGTGGAGGGATAGTATCGGCAAAAAAGGATTCAGTGCATGGTCGATTCTGCCCTGCCTCTCGCAGGACTGCGCGTTCTGGATATCAGCTCCTTCATTGCCGCTCCGGCGGCGGCCGTGGTGCTCGGCGACTGGGGCGCCGACGTGATCAAGGTCGAGGGGCCGGACGGCGATCCCAACCGCCGGATCATGCACGACTCGGCCAACTACCCGAAGGCGACCGTCAACTATCCGTGGGAGATGGACTCGCGCAACAAGCGCTCGATCGTGCTCGACCTCAAGAAGCCGGAGGCGCGCGCCGCGCTCGACCCGCTGCTGAAATGGGCCGACGTGATGATCGTGAATTTCCCGCCGCTGGTGCGGGAGAAGCTGAAGCTCGGCTATGACGACGTGAAGCCGGTCAATCCCAGGCTGATCTACGCCTCGCTCACCGGCTACGGCGAGACCGGTCCCGATCGCGACCGGCCGGGCTTCGACGCCACCGCCTATTTCGCGCGCTCGGGCCTGCTCGACGCGCAGCGCTACGAAGGCGGCCCGCCGGGCGTGCCCGGTCCGGCGCAGGGCGACCGCGCGACGGCGATGGCGCTCGTCTCGTCGATCCTGATGGCGCTGATGCATCGCATGAAGACCGGCGAAGGCTCGTGGGTCGGCACCTCGCTGCTCGGCAACGGCCTGTGGTCGTGCGGCGTGATCGCCCAGGCCGCGCTCGCCGATGCCTACCTGCCGCATCGGCCGCCGCCCGACCGGCCGCGCTCGGCGCTGGGCAACATCTACCGCACCTCCGACGATCGCTGGCTGCAGCTCACCATCGTCAGCGAGGACAAGATGTGGCCGCCGCTCGCCGCGGCCATCGGCCATCCCGAGCTGGTGAAGGATCCGCGCTTCGCCGAGACGCCCGAGCGCCGCAAGCACTCGGCCGATCTCGCCGCGATCATGAACAAGGCCTTCGCCGGCAACACCTACGAATACTGGCTGAAGGCCCTGGCCGCAGGCGGCATCACCTTCGGCGTGATCAGCCGGCCGCAGGACGTGCCGAACGACGCGCAGGCCGTGGCCTGCGGCGCGGTGGTGAAGACCGAGATCCCCGACCTGCCGCGCACCTTGAGCAACCCGATCCGTCTCGGCTTCGCCGAGCAGCGCACCGCGCATCCCGCGCCGAAGCTCGGGCAGCACAGCGAGGAGATCCTGCGCGAGGTCGGACTCGCGGCGAACGAGATCGAGACCCTGAAGTCGATCGGCGCCGTCAAATGAGCGATGGCCCTCTGCCTCTGGAGGGCCTGAAGGTCCTCGACATCAGCACCTTCATCGCGGCGCCCGCTGCCGCGGTGGCGCTGGGCGATTTCGGCGCCGACGTGATCAAGATCGAGGCGCCGGGCGAAGGCGATCCGCATCGCCACAACTACAAGCGCGCCGCGACCTATCCCAGGAGCGAGCACAACTTCCCGCTCCAGCTCGACGGCCGCAACAAGCGCTCGATCGCGCTCGACCTCAAGAACGACACGGCGCGCCCGGTGCTCGAGAAGCTCATCCGGCGCGCCGACATCATGATCGTGAACTTCCCGCCGCCGGCGCGCGAGCGGCTCCGGCTGCGCTGGGAAGACGTGCAGGCGATCAACCCGCGCCTGGTCTACTGCTCGCTGACCGGTTACGGCGAGACCGGTCCCGACCGCGACCGACCGGGCTTCGACATCACGGCGTATTTCGGCCGCTCGGGCATCCTCGATGCCGCGCGCTACGAGGGCGGTCCGCCCGGCATCTCGCTGCCCGCGCAGGGCGATCGCGCGACGGCGATGACGCT
>Ga0153954_1000489_pt1 | contig 31232 bp, 45 predicted proteins | sample TSFL038MetaG_FD_102277 | JGI IMG/M metagenome (GOLD analysis project Ga0153954, IMG submission 102277) | Attine ant fungus gardens microbial communities from Florida, USA - TSFL038 MetaG | ecosystem: Host-associated > Fungi > Mycelium > Unclassified | place: USA: Florida, Wekiwa Springs State... | reverse complement strand
TGGCATCGGTCTTGCCGAGCTTGGCGATCTCGTTAGCGATCTTCTGCTCGGTCTGGATCTCGCGCAGGATATCGTCCATCGAGGCGCCGAGCGGGGCGCTCATGAGCGCGGCCAGCGCCTTCTGCGCGGCCGCGGCTTCCTGCTGGAGCTCGGTGATGTTCTCGCCGATGCGATCTCGCTGGGTGCTCTTGCCGACCGCGAATTTCGAGCCCGGAGGCGCGCCTGGCGGCTTGGCGGGCGCCGGCGGCGGCGTCTTGGAATCGACCCACTTCTGATAGACGGCATAGGCCGCCTGGTACTGGACGCGGATGTCCTCGACGGCCTGCTGCTGCGCGGCGATCGCCGACGGCAGAGCACCGGTATTCTTCAGGATCGTGACCTTGTCCTGCGCGGCGCCGAGCTTGGTCGACATCTTCTCGAGCTCGTCGAGGGCACGCGCCTGGGCGTCATAGCCGGCAAGCCGGCTGCCGCCTGCGCCGCTCATCAGGTTCAACACCTCCATCATCGCGTCCATCGCATAGCGATGGGTGTTGATGAGCGCCAGGCTGTCGGAAATCTCCTTCATCTGCGCGGCGACGAAGGACAGGCCCTTGGCCTCGATCGGCGCGGCGAACTGCGCCCACAGCACGGCGATCTTCGCCTTGGACTGGTCCGACTGGTCCTGAATCTCGTGCAGGGTGGCGACGACTTCGGAGCTCATCATCTGGCCGGCACGCTGTGCCCCATCCGTCAGAGAACCGACACCTTGGGCGACTTCCTTTAGGAAGGGCGCTGTCTGCGTCGCCGAGTGGCCGAACAGAATCAACGAATTGGCAGCGGCAACCGAGCCGCTGCTCTGGTTGGTCAAACTGAGTGCGCTCTCCTGCAGGATATCGTTGAAGTCGCGGATATTGCCTTGGGAATCGAGGATCGGGACGTTCAACGCCTTGAAGGCATCGGCCGCAGCCTTATCGCCGTTGGCCGCCTGGCCGATGGCAGCGTTGAATCGGGCCAGCCATTCCTGACCCTGCTGCAGGCTCACGCTGACCGTGCGCATACCGTATTGGTAAGCCTGCATCTGCGTCGTGGTGATGCGTAGCGCCTCGGACTGCTCAACCAAGGCTGCCGCCTGTTTGGTGACGGCGTCGTTGTACTCCAGCAATTGCCGTCCCAACTCGACGACGCCCAGCGCTTCGATCGCTGTCTTGAGCTGGCCCATCATGGTCGCCGACTCTCTCGACGAGGCATTCATCGAATCGAGCGTCACCTGGGCGTTGCGCAGGTTGCCGACGAGCTGCTGGAACGCCGGGCCGCTGAGATCCTGCGCGGAGATGACGAGGTCGAGACGCGGACCGGCAACCATGTCTCCCTCCTCTCCGTCTTCAATCGGTCTTGTTGCGTTCGACGTAGGTCGCGAGCGTCAGGTAGAACTCGCAGACCGGCATGGTATCGAGGTCGCCGATCCGGCAGCGCAGGCGATCGGCGAGGCCGGCGCGCTGGCGGATATGATCGCGCTCGATCTTCAGCCGGTCGTCTAGGCTTTTGGGCCTTCGGCGCCCTCCTCGTCGGCGGCGGCGACGAGATCGGCATCGAGGCAGGCCATGATCTTGTGGCCCAACCGCTCGACGACGGCGGGATCGACCATCGAGGCGAGCTCGTCGCGCTCGACGTCGCCCTGGAAGAGAGGCTTGCCCTCGCCGTCCTGCGCCTTGACCATGACGATGTCGAGGAAGGTCCTCTGGCGCAGCCGCGGATCGGTGCCGAAGACCTGGTCCTTCTCGCCGAGGGTCCACGGCCCCCAATAGACCGTCAGGTCGATATCGGGGAGCTTGAAGCGCCAGCGCTTCAGGCGGGTCGCCGCCCAATGGGCGATGAGCTTGTCGACGGCGCGCATGCAATGAGGCCTCTAGAACGTGCGTAAGGGGAGCTGTGCGGGCTCTCGCGGTTGGTTACAACCGCTGCCGCCCGCCCGGTCTTACCCGCAACTAGTTGCGGGTAAGGTCACCATCGATGGTGATGGTGAAATCGCGGGTGATCTTCGAGCCCACGCTACCCTTCTCGCCGAGCTTGGTGACGAAGCCCGCGCCGGACCAGTATTTCTTGGCCACGGTCGTACCCTCCTCCTGCAGCTTGTAGTTGACCAACGCTCCCGTCAGGTGCGCAGTGACCAGCGCTTCCTGCCCGGCGGTATCCGTCGGATCGTAGTTGCAGGTGACGCCGATGGTGCCGCCATACTGTCCCGGCAGCGCGTTGCGCGAATTGCCGCTCTTCATGAAGGAGGCGTCGTCGGCCGACACGTCGGTGTCGAGGGTCCAGTCCGTCACCTCGCTGATGTCGCTCGATGTGGCGATCGTCACCTTGCCGTTCTTGCCATGGATGCGCATGGGCCGTCCTTTCCTAGACCTTCGTGTCCGGTGAACCCGCGGGCGTCGTGAAGACGACGCGGTATGTGAGTTTTATGGAGCCGCGGCGCTTCTCGCCGCCCGACTCGGTCGCGATGGCCGTCGAGACCAGCTCGAGGCGATCGACGAGGGCTTTCAAACCGGCTGCCTTCAGGAGCGCCGGCTCGACCGCGAGGGCGATATCGTCGAGCGTGTCGTCGGGATCGATGCCGGCGGTGCGGCAGATGCCCTCGACGGTCACGCGCTCGTCGCGCTCGAGCGGAATGTCGGCATCGGACGACGCCATGGAATCGTAGGCCGAATTGCCGACCGGATCGCCGCCATGGGCGTAGACCAGCAGCGCCGGCAGCGATGCGTCCTCGGTCGGCCAGCTGCGGCCCTTGAAGACATTGCTGCCGGTCAGAGGCAGCCCGCGCAGCGCCACGACGAAGGCGTCGCGGATCTGACGGCGCAGATGAGCGGCCATCAGGATTTCCCGTCGGCGGCGAGTTCGAGATCGAGGCGGACCATGCCGGTGCCGTCCGGCAATACGGCGCGCGCGACGTATCGCGTCGATCCTATCCGCACCCCGTCGCCCTGAACGAAGCCGTCAAGCAGATCGGTCTCGCGACAGATGAAGAACGGCGCCCGGTCGATGGCTCCAACGTCGGAAGCATTGCCGAATATGGAAGCCCCATTCGATAGAATGCCATCCACCGAATCGGACACGACATCCCCGTGGGTCAGGACAACGCTCGCGCCGAATTCCTCGGGATCGAGGAATGCGGCCCGATCGTCGTCGTCTTCGACCGTCATCGGCGGTCAGGCGACGACGGTATCGATGAAGAAGCCGAGGTCGTTGGCGACCACGACTTCCTTGACCGACTCGGCGACACGCACGCGCTGGCCGCCGCGGACGCTGATCCTGCCGTCCGGCTGGGCACCGGCGATGCGGGTACCGTACTGGAAGGTCCCGCCATAGCTCGGCACGTTGGTCGACGCGCCGCCCTGGGCGTAGAGCGAGTCGAGATAGAGGAGCGCGCAGCTCTTGCCCCAGATGCGACCGTAGGAGGCGGTCTGGCCGCGATTGGCGGTGTTCTTCATGCCCGCGCCAATCAGCACGTCCTTGAGTTCGAACAGCGCCGCGATCTGGGCCGCGGAGGCGATGCCGGCGTCACCGGCATTGCCGTGGACGGCCTTCACGATCTTGGGGTGCTGCGACAGCTTGGTGAAGGCCGCGCGACCGATGACCATCGTGTTCGGCCGGATCAATGGCGTGTCGAGCGCCGCCGTGATGTCGCCGATCGGATCGGAGTCGGCGTAATCGGACCACTGCTGACTCCCGGAGAGGGATTCCGACTGCCCCGACGCATAGTTCCCTGCACTGAAGACGATGCCGGCCACGCGGATCTCGCGGTCGAGCATGATCAGGTTGGTGAGGCTCTGCGTCGAGAAGGCCGTCAGGTCGATGCCCTGGCTGGACGCCTGGTCGATGTCGGCCTGCGGCAGCGGATCGTCGAGACCGTAGTCGAGCGTGGTCGCCGGCGTCTCGGTGGCCGTGAACTCGAGCTCGGCGGGCGCGCCCCGGCGGCCAACCGCGGTGTTCGGGACGGTGAACTGCTCGGCCTTGGTCCAGACCTTGTAGTTGAAGGTCTGGCGCGTCAGCACCGGGTTCACGCGCGGCAGCACGCGATCGGCGATGTAGTCCTGGTTCTGGTAGGCGATGGCGATCCCGGTCAGGACCGGATCGATGGGAAACGGAGCGATGCTCATGGAGGGCCTCAGGGTTAGAAGGGGTTACTCATGAAAACTCCGGCCAAAGGCCGGAGTGAAAGTGCGCGCGGCTCAGTGCGCCAAGGGGCGGACGGGCGCGGTTATCAGCCCTGGACGCTGCCGGGACTCAGCAGCACACCGACGATGTCGCCGGCGTTCGCCGTCTTCATCGCGATGCCTGCCACGCGGTTGTCGTTGCCCGTGGTCGGCGCTGCCGCCACGGCGGCACCGTTCGCGTCGGAGGTCACGAGGCCGCCGCGGGTCAGGCCGCCGGTGCCGACGACAACGTCGGCGATGCGGTCGAGCTGGACGTCGACCCTCTCGCCGTTCTTGGCCCCGCTCGGCTGGATGCACACGCCGACGATGAGGTCGGTCGCCGCCGCGGCATGCACCACGGTGTCGTCGGCCGAGAACTTGACAAGGGAGTTGGCCGGGATGTCGGCGCCGGCGGTGAAGGTCTTGACGAGACCGATATGCATGGAAGTCTCCGGAGAAAGGGTTGCGGGAAAATTGGCGATGCCGGTGGGCGCGCCGGTCAGGCCGCCTTGAGGCGCGCCGACACGATGGCGCCGGCCTGAGCCGCGCTCAGCGTCTCGCCGCGATCCCCAGCGGCCTTGATCTCCTTGGAGATCTCCTTGGCGATCTGGGCAGCGTCGAGTTCGACCGTGCCGTTGGCGCCGGTGGTCGACGCCCCATTGCCGATGGCACCGGGCTGCTCGGCCTTCATGTCAGCGAGGCGCTGCGGCGCGGCGGCCTTCAGCTCGGTCAGGATGCGCGCGGCCGCCTGGTCGGGCGTCGTCTTGCCGTCGGCGACGGCCTCGGCGACGATCTTCTCGGCGCCCGGCACGAGATGCGCCTGGATGCCGAGGATGCGCTCGCGCTCGGCGGTCGCACCCAGGGTCGTGCCTTCCGCGATACCCGCGGTCGTGCCCTGGCTGATACCCTGCGCCAGCGCCTCGGCGGATGCGGAGGTCATCGCTTCCTGACGAATCTGCGCGACCAGGTCGGGATGAGCCGCCGTCAGGTCGGCCACGGTACGAATGTCCATCGGTGTGTTCTCCGATTGCGCCGCCACCGCGGCTCCGGATGGGAAGGAACGAGCCGAGCCGCCGGTGGACGGCGCGGCCGAACTGAGGGACGCGAGAACCGATTCGAAGCTCGACACGCCGTCGACCAAACCGGCCTTCACGGCGTCGGCGCCGACGAACATGCCGCCCTTGCCGAAGTCGTTCAGCACGGTGTCGACGGTGATGCCGCGATACTTGGCGACCGAGGCGACGAACTCCTCGCCGAGGCGATCGGCGATGGCTTGCAATTTGGCGCGGCCGGCATCGGTCGCCGGGTCGGGCCGCTTGTCGGGAGAGACCGACGAGACGAGCTCGATGGTCTTCACGCCGCGTTTGGCATCGGCCTCCCGCGTATCGCGCAAGGTCATGACGGCGCCGATCGAGCCGACGACGGCGGTCGGATCGGCGAGGATCCTGTCGGCGGCGGAGGCCAGCCAATAGGCTGCCGAGCAGCATTGATGGCCGACATAGGCCTCGATGGGCTTCCGGCCGCGCGCGCCATAGATCATGCTCGCCATCTCGGAGACGCCGTTCACGTCGCCGCCCGGCGAGTCGACAGTCAGCAGGATCGCCTTGACCGACGGATCGGCCAGCGCCGCATTGAAGTCGGTCGACAGGACCTGCAGCGAGGTGGCGCCGCTCAAGGCCGTGAACAGGTTGGCGTAACGGAAGAGCGGGCCCGTCACCGGCAGGACGGCCACGCCGTTGCGAATCGTCGTCCGGGCGGTGTTGTCGAGCGGCTTGTCGCGCTGGGCGGCAAGCGCTTCGAGCGCCGGCCCATGCTCGCGATTGGCGACCTCGAGGAGCGCGCGGAGATAGCCCTCTTCCATCGCCCAGGCGGTCGCGGCGACCGTGTCGAGGACACGGAACGGCAAGCGCTGCTCGGTCATGCCGCGTCCTTTCGTTCGGGTTGGTCTGCCGGCTGATCCGGTGCCTGCTGGTCGTCGGGCGGCACGTCCGTCGCGGGAACCGTCGGCTGGTCGCGTTCGACGATCTGGTCGGGCACGATCGTGCCGTCATTGCGACGGGCGCGTTCCTCAATGACGCGCTGGCGATGCTTGCGCCGCCAGTCGCCACCGGTCAGGCGGGCGGTCTCTTCCTGTCGGGTCGAGAATTCCTCGTCGACGCGCATCTTCGCGGCACCGACTTCCTTCTGCTCGTCGAGCTGGCCCGGCGGCGGCCCGATCCAGTCGCACGACGTCCACGCCTTGAAGTAGGCCGGATCGCTCAGTGCACCGGCGAGATCGGGCAAGCGCCCGCGAGCGACGCCTTCGAGGATCGCCATCTCGTAGATCGGTTGGGAGAAGCTGCCGGCATGCCAGGCGCGCCGCGCGTTGTACATTTTGAAGGCCTCGATCAGCGCGCCGCGGGCGGCGCTGTAGGAAGCCGTGAAGTGCTTGATCAGCACCTCGAGCGGGATCTCCAGGCCGACGCCGATCCACCGCAGCATGGAGAGCATGAACGGGTCGAAGGCCGTGTTCGGGCGATTCGGCAGGAACGAGGCGAGCTGCTCGCCCGGCATCAGGTTGGCGAACTGGCCGGGCGACAGGAAGCCGCGATCGAAGCCGTTGTCGCCCGCCTCCTCGTCCTCGTCGCGGCCGGCCAAGTCGACGCCGTCGCCTTCCGGCGTGGTCGTCGTGATGGCGAAGCAGGCGTTGGCGACGGCGGCGACGATCTCGGCCTCGCTGTAGCGGCCGAGGTTCAGCAATACGTCGATGACGGGTGCGAGGAACGGGACGCCGCGGACCTGGCCGGGCCGCGTGCGCCGGAAATGCTGCAGCACAAGCGGCCGCCCGGTCTTGGCGCCGTAGGCCGGGATGCGCTCGAAGCGCAGGCCCGACATCATGACTTCGCCGGGATGGCGATCGGAGAACCAGAACGCGACCTTGCGGCCGTAGGAGTCGAGCTCGCAACCGCCGACCAGCTCGAAACCGCCGGGCATTTGCGTGCCATCGGCGCGACCATCCGGGTTCATGCAACGGTCGGCCTCCACCACCTGGATGGCGAGTTCGTAGGGCGATGCCGGATTGGCGATGAAGCGCGGGATCGAGAAGCAATCGCCCGATGCGAGCGTCGACCGGAAGGTCAGATCCTGCAGGCCGTAGAAGTCCTGATCTCCGGTGATGTCGATGGTCCGCGACTCGGCAAGCAGGTCGAATTCCGCGCCGATCTGCGTCTCGAGTTCGGCGGCCTTGTCGGGGTCGAGCTTCAGGATGGCGGCGTCGAGGCGCGGGATCGGGATGACGCCGGCGCCGATGACGTTGGTCACCACCGACGCCAGCGCGCCGCCGGCCAGCGGGTTGTTGCGTTCCATGTCGCGCGAGCGGGCGCGCAGCTGGCGCAAGGAGCCCAGTTCGTCGGACCGTGGACCGCCGGGACGTGGATTGAAACCGGCGAGGTTGCCGCGCTGCGAGGCGCCGGTGTACTGGCCGCCATACTGGCCGATGAAGGAGCCGAAGACGCCCGAGGCGGCGATGCCGGCGCGCGCCTTGGCACGACGGTAGCCCGCTTCCGGCGAGAAGTAGGCGACCGTCTTGTCGATCCAGTTGGCCTTCATCGCACGATGACTTTCGTGCGGCCGATGCCGGAGCGGCCGGAGGCTTCGCGCTTCGCCATGCCGCGCAGATACTTCTCGCGCTCATAGAGCGTCGCCAGGTCGCCGCGCACCATGCGCCGTGACGAGCCGTCGGTGCCGATCTCGTAGCTCTGGCCGCTCTTCTCGATCTTGGCGATGGTCGCCTGCACGCTGGCGAGCTGGTCGGCGTAGGACGTCGGCATCAGAGACGCCCTCCGAGGCGCGAGAGAAAGGTGCGCCGTCGCCGCGGCGGTAGCTGAGTGGCCGGCGCTGCCGGCTTGTCGAGCTCAACCGCGCGCTTGTCGGCGACGGCGAAGGATGGCGGCCGCGTCCAGTCGATGCGCTCGCCGCCTAGGCGGATGAAGCCGGCGCGGGCATAGACCGCGAGGTCCCATCCTTCGTTGGCGACCCGCCGTTCGTTGTGCCAAAGGCCGTCCGAGTCGCGGGACTCGGCGCAGAGCTGTTCGAACAGCGGCGCCGGCAGGTTCTTCGAGATGTGCAACGCGGCCTCGGCCGGCTGGCCGTTGCTACGGATGCCGCGGCGCAGGGCGTTGGCGACGCCATCCTTCAGCAGGTTCACCGCCAGCAGGTAGAGGTCGACGCCGGCGCGGCTGAGGGTCTTCTTGCCCTGGGCAACCCGGCGCGTCTCGGTGCGCGGATCCCAGGGCGAGCGCCAGACGCGTACCGGGTTGGGCTTGTCGGTGCCCTTCACGAACATGGTGCGGCGATGCAGGTCGGGCCGCACACGGCGCAGCCAGCGCGCGAAGGCGTAGGCCCGCTCGGTCGCGCCCGCCTTGCCGCCCGAGTCGATGACGACGATCGCGGGCATGAGGCCCTTCGACGGATCGGCCTCGAGGCGCAGAGGCTTGTCATAGACCGCGGCGACGAGAGCGCGCCAGTGCGAGGATTCCGACGCAGGGTCGCAGGCTTCGAGATCGGATGCCGATTCGGCGCCGCCCGAGCCTTTGCCGACCGTAACGGCGGTCCCGTCGCCGCGGATGGCGATGATTTTGGTTTGGTCGACGATGGCCCCTTCGCCACCGGGCCCGAAGGCCGTCCACATGACTTCGAAGCGATCGGCCTGGACGTCGATCGAGGAGACCAGCAACGGCAAGCGGGTCGGCACGACACCGAGCGCCAGGTCGGGCGCCGCGTTGCGCAGGTCCTCGGGCGACAGGGCGTCGGATTCGTCGCCGGCCTCGTAGACCTCGCCGGCGTCGATGTTCCAGAAGGCGCGCAGCTCGGTGTCCGACCCGGTCTTCTCGCGCTCCTCGGTCGCCTTCAGCAGCTTGCGGACCAACTCGTCGAGCGTGGTGAAGGAAGCCTGCGGACCGAAGGCGCGATAGGAATCGACGATGGTCAGGCGCGTGTCGCCGGTCACGTTGCCGTGCACGTCGATCTTCTCGCCTTCCGCCAGCCATTCGCCGCGCGCGAGCAGCGTGTTGCGGTCGTCCTCGGTGTGGATCGCGCCGCAGTGCGGACAGTTGAACCAGATCTCGATGCGCGCATCGTCGGAGCGCGCGCCCTCGGGATACTGGAGATCCTTCACGCGGGTGACGAAGTACTCGCCGCAGTCGCGGCACGGCCAATAAAGATGCCGGCGCGTGCCCTGATTGTAGAGCGCCAGGCTGCCGGTCGTTGTCACGGCCTCGTGCTGGCCCGTCGGCTTGGGCGAACCCTTCACCCTCTTCCGCTTGGGCGAGCTCGTGACCAGCGTCTTACGGCGCGGGCCGAAGGTCTGGGAGCGTTTGTGGTACAGCGCGACTGGGTCGCCCTCGCCGTCGATGTCGTCATCCATCGAATCCCGCTCGTCCAGCCAGTTGTGCGGGACGGGCTTGGACGAGGCGTTGGCCGACGTCGGCCAGCTGAGGTTGACGATGCACTGGTCGAACGTCGTCATGAACTTCGAGCGACCGCGCTCGCGATCGCCGAGCTCGGGACTGGCATCGACCATGCGGCCGAGACGTCGTTCCGAGAAGTCCTCGGCCTGCTGCTTCTCCGGCAGCACGATCTGGAAGTCGGCCGGATCGACCCGTACCGAATGGAGCGCGAAGTTGAGGCCGATCTCGGTCTTGCCCGACTGCGCCGGGCCGACATAGAGCACGATCTCGTACCGGATGTCGGTCAGCGCCTGCATAATGCGCACCAGCGCCGGCGCGAGCGCGTGGCGCCAGGGACCGGAGTAACCCTGCGGGTTCTTCAGGACACGGTACATCTCCGCGGCCTGAGCGACGTCGACGTCGGGCGGCGGCAAGAGGATCGAGGCGACCTCGGCGCGAGCCTCGGCGGACGATGCCAGCGGGCCGACGCGGAAGCGCTCGGCGTCAAAGGGCATCGCTCGCCGGCCTCAGCTGCGGATCCTTGATCTGGCCGTTCATGGCGACCAGCGTCTCGCGCACCAGGCGCTCGGCCTCGGCCGACTGTTCGGGACTGAGACCGGCAGCGCGGGTCAGCGTCGCCGACCACCCGAGCATGTGCTGGCGGCAGACGCCGAACACGGCGGCGAAGTCAGCCCGCACGTCCTCGCGCGTGACGAGTTCGCCCTTCTGCTTGCTGACGATGATCGCCAGGCGCTCGGCTTCCAGAGCTTCGCGCACGCCGTCGAGGCCGCCCTCGGGCGCCAGACGCTCGCCGGCGAACATCTCGGCCTGGGCGGCGCCGATGCGACGCTGCCGGTCCTGTTCTGCCTCGGCCTTCAGCGCATCCTGCTCGTCGCGCCACACCTTCACGGCATGGAAATCGAACTCGTATGCCACGCCGTTGGAACCACCGCTCTCGAGCGGGCACTTCTCAGCGATCCAGCCGTCGACCGTTGGGATGCTGACGCGGAACATGCGCGCCAGCTCGGTCTTGTTGACGATCAGCTTCTCGGTTGGCTCGACCATGAGACAACAACCGGAACAACAACCGGCCTCCGAAAAATCAGGTGAAAAATCACAAACCCAACACGGTTCGAATTACCCGCGATGGGGGTGGGCGCCGGGAGGACCCGCAGAGGGTCAGCCTCAGCGGAGGAGGCCCTTGGTGGCGGCGTAGTCCCAGGCGCGCTGGTAGTTGCGTGGCATCCACGCGAGCGCCGAGCGTTGGCCTACTCCGGTGAAGTCGAAGCGGGCTCGATAGGCCGGCGCTCGTGTGAAGATGAGCACGGGCGCGACACGATGGCCGGACAGGCGCTGATAGACACCCGGCGCCAGGCCACGGCCGGGCTTGGGTACGAAGTACTCTTCGTTCCGTCGCACGCCACGGCCTCGGCCATTGCGTGCGGAAGTGTAGCCGCCCGTACGCTGTGCACCGAGGGCCGACAGGATCTTCACGATCTGCCCGCGGCTCATGTTGCCGTATGCATCGATCTCGGCTTTCGCGCCGGGCATGGCATACATGCCGGACGGCAACAGACCGCGACCGCGCAGCGCCTGCTCGAAGCGCTTCAAGTCGCGTCCACCGCCTTCGATCTCCGGCGCCAGATAGACACCGGCCGCCGTGCCCTTGGGCGCGAAGTCCTTGAAGTAGACATGCGACTCCAGCCGTCCCGGCAACGCCGGCTGGGTGAACAGCGAATTGAGCGTGAACGGCGTCGGCCGATCGAACACCTCCAGCATTTCCGCCGTGAGGTCGATCTGCACGTCCGTCGCCGTCCAGTTGAGCGCCAGTTCCACGACCTTGGGCTGCGCCTGGTTCTGCACCCGGTCGATCTTCTGCTGGAACTGCTTGATCGTGTCCCGGATATCGATCCGGAACATGGCTACGGAACGATGGCGCCCGCGTCGTAGCCGCGCAGCACCTGAATCTGGTTCGACCCACGGCCGATGGCCGCGACCGTGACCTTGTTCGTGCTGACCATGTCGCCCACGGGATCGAGCCGTCCGGCCGTCGCGCCCATCACATAGACCGTGCCGGCCGCCGGTGCCGCGCCGGCGCCGAGCGTCACGATGGCGCCGGGCAGCGCGATGGTGCCGCGCGCGCCTGCGGCATCGGCGGTGAACAGCGCGATGCCATTGCCGTCCTGACCGGCTTCCGGCGCCGTGCCGTCGCACTGCGCGTTCTTCCAGGTCTGGGTGGCGGCGTCGTAGTAGACCGATGCGCCTGCGGTGAACGCTTCACCCGCGACGGCGCCGACCGCGGTCGGACCGGAGACATACGCCACCTGCGCGGGAGTGACCGATAAAGCCGCCATGGTAGGCCTCGATTTGTGGGGTCAAAAAGGTTCGGCCGCGAGGAGGTTTGCTCCTGCGGCCGACTGTGCCCGATACATACCCGAATTTTGGAAAGCGTGGAAAGCGCTTTCAGATTTTTCTGTGCATGAACTGAGCGACGCGATGGATGTCGTTGAGATCGGGCGATGATCCGGCATCGTTGAAGTGTTGCGCCAGCGTGCCGAGCATCGCCTGCTTGCGGCTTCGGACGGTCGGATGGGACGTGCGCAGCGCACGCGCCGTCTCGCGATCGCTGATGTTGGCCGCAATGGCGAGGATGATCGGAAAGTCGACCTCGTTCAGGAACGGCGCCAGCAGCGTCTCGACCTCGTTCGCCGCGTCGCTGTCGACCGTCGTCACCGGGATGCGCAGGCGCGTGCCGATGGCCGCGTCCTTCCAGGCTTCGCGCACGACCTCCGGCATGCACGAGCCCTCACGGCGCGGCGCGGGATTGGGATCGCGACTGCGCACCCACATCCAACGCTGCAGGCGGGCGCGGACGGTGAGCGCGCACCACGGATCGCCCAGCATCGGCAGCCGCATCTCGACAGGCTTCGACGCCTCAACGAACCGCGTCCGGGCATGGCGCGTACGTGGAATCGGCAATCCCGCATCATCGACCACGACGACGCCATCGGCGTTCGTCACCACCCCTGCCCGCTCCTCGAGCCCCGTCTCCACCACGATTTGCCGCTGATCCATGACCCTCTCCCCCGCCACACGCACCGTCCTGCCGAGCCTCATGCCCACACGCCCGACGGGTCGCCTCGCGCGCGCGCAGCTACACCGATGACAGCTGCAACAACCTTCTGATCTCTCCATTCTGGACTCTCTGATGCGAAGCCGGTTTCGTGGAAAATCAACGGCTTGGCGCATCGAGATCGCGAACAGTTCGCCGACTGTTTGCGAATCATCGGCGGACTGTCGGCGATCCGGGCGCGGTCTTCCCCGCTTTCCTCACGCTTATCCCCCGTTCCGCCCACAAGCACCGGCCGGAACGGCAGCGCGCCCTGCGGACCGTTGCCGCCCTCGCCGCCTTCGGTGTCGTTGCCGCCGCGCTTCCTCTTCGGGACGGCCTGGCGCTGCTCGTCGCGCTCGGCGATGTCTTCCTCGACCGTCGCATTGAACAGATAGCCGTCGCGCTCGTAGACCTTGCCGCGCTTGAACAGCTCGGCCAGCGGCTTGTTCACGCTGCGCCAGTCGCGCGCGCCCGTCATGTCGGCGATCCGGCGCTCGTCGGCCGGCACGCGCTGGCCGTCACGCCAGCAGGTGATCAGGTCGGCATAGAGGCCCTTGGCGGCATAGGACATGTTGCGGGTGCCGGCGAACCACCGATTCACCACCCACTTGAACCACGCGTCTTTCACAGATCGGTCCCGATGCCGTACAGTTTGAAGGCGGCGCACACGCGCCCGAAGTAGTACTGGTCGCGCCACCACATGCTGAGATGCATCTCGTGGTCGAGGTCGTCGACGTCGCCGAGATCCGGCCGCAGCCGGCAGATGGTGGCGATCGCCGCGCGTCGCTCCCAGCGCGGCGCGCGGTGGAACAGGCTCTCCATCGCCGTTGAGACGACGAACTCGCGCGGCGCCGGGCGTTTCGCGGGCTTGTGGGCGGAACCGTCAGGCATCAGCCGACGACCTGCGAGAGCAGCGGCGCGTCCCCGTCGATGCGGCCGCGCGCCAGGCCTGCGTATTCAGGATTGAGCTCGACCAGGACGGCATCGTGGCCCATGCGATCGGCAACGAGGCCGGTCGTGCCGGAACCGCCGAAGGGATCGAGGACGAGGCCGCGCCGATCCTTGGGGAGCCCGGCCATCAGGCATCGCTCGACCAGCGCCGGCGGGAACGTGGCGAAGTGCGCTTCCTTGTAGGCAGCCGTTGCCAGGTGCCACACCTCGGGCTCGTAGTTGCGCAGGTAGCGCTTGTCGACCGGCGCCGTCGTCGATGCGTGGAAGCTGCCTTTGCTCCGGATGTTCGAATCTTCAGGCGCGCTCTTGGGCGTCACGCCTGGCACGCGGCCCTTCTCCCGACCGCCACGATGAAAACTGCCGTGAGCCCCCGGCCCCGTGTCCCAATTGTCCGGCATCTTGTAGGGCCGAGCGACACGCGCATTCGTGTTGCCACTGACAGGTGCCTTGACCGCCTCGAAGTCGTAGAACGGTGCATCCGTCTTCCCCAGCAGGAAGATCTTCTCGTGCGCGGTCGACGGCCGATAGCGGCCGGAGGAATCCGGCATGCCGTTCGGCTTGCCCCAGATGATCTCGGAGCGGACCCACCAACCATCATCCTGCAGCGCGATCGCGAGCCGGTTCGGGATCATGCAGAGGTCTTTCGGCTTCAGGTAGCCGCCGGCGACAACTTTTCCGGTGTGAGGCACGCCGTCGTTAGCACGGTGTGCTTCGCCATTCGACTTGCGAGCTGCGCGCCTCAACATCGTTTCTTGAGAACGCCAATTCGGATCGTAAATCGGCCCGATGGTCGAGAACGGCTTGTCGCGGAACGTCCGATCATCCGTGCCCGCCGCCTTGGTATCGGCCGCGCTGCGACCATTCGGCGCCGTGGCATAGCAATCGCCGTAGTTGAGCCAGAGTGAGGCCTGCGGCTTCATCACGCGCCGCACCTCGGCGAAGACGTCGACCATCACCGACAGATGCTCGCCCAACGTCCGCTCGAGGCCGATCTGCCCCTCGACGCCGTAGTCGCGCAGCCCCCAATAGGGCGGCGAGGTCACGACGATGTCGACTGAGTCGGGCGGCAGCTCGCGCAGCTTTTCGCGCACGTCGCCGATCAGGATGGTGACGGTCATCATCCAACCCCGCAATTGCAGCGATCGAGCAGGTCAGGCTGCAACAGCCCGACCTCCCGATTTCGGATGAAGAGATCGACCTCCGCTTGGGCGGCGGCGCGGTGGTCGCGCACGTAGTCCCGCATTTGGCGATAGGTCCAACCGTCCCGGCGGAAGCGCGCCGCATTGGCGCCGCGCGGAATTTCTTCTTCGCCAAAAAGCCCGTCGACGATAATGGTGCCGCATTGACCGGCGGCAACCAGAGCCGAAATTGCGTCCTCTTCGCCGATCCACCAATCTGCCGCACGGATGTCATGCAGCAGCACCATCAGAATCTTTTCGCGCGCCTTCAGATGACATAGGCGGCAGTTCCCAAAGGCTTCGTCTTCCAGTGCGAGGTCGAACTCCCGAGACGCCCAGCTAACCAACACATCGAGCTTTCGGATACCGGCCTCGTAGAGCGGCCACGCGCTTTCGTAGCGTTCTTTCCCAGACCGATTGCGCGCGAGCCCCTTTTTGTAACGGGGCTCTTCATCGCGCCGGATACCAACCCAAGCCGTCCAGGTGTCCCAACCTTGAGCGAGGCAGAACGCCTTGGCGGCTTCGACCTTCAGTACTGTCGTGCAGAATCGGGCAACACTGTTCGGCAGAAATCGCCGCTTCCGGTTAATCTCCGAGAACCAGCGGCCAGTCCGGTCCATGGAGTTGTGACCAACCTCCTCGAAGCCGGGGCTTCCCGGTCGCCATTCAATGCGATGGACACGATGCCCCCACCACGCCTCGCATCGGTCAACGAAGCGATAGGTTGCCTCGTCCTCCAGGCCGGTGTTCTGGAACGAGATCAACACGTCAGCGGGGAGCCGACCGCCATGGGCCTCGATGGCACGCGTCACCATCTCGCCAGATGTACGGCCACCACTAAATTGCAGAATGCCGGGACCTTCGACGCGGAAAGGATCGCTCATCAATGCGCCGCCCTTTCCTCGCGCGCGTCGCCGCCGGCGAAATTGTCGATGATCAGGCCTTCGTCGAGCCAGCGCGGATCGAAGGTGGCGGCGTCTAGCGGCACGGTGATGATCCGACGTGAAGGAAGGAAAACAGCCCCGCGAGGACCAGCACCAACAGCGCGACGCCCAGCAGAACGAAGGGCGCGGCACAAGGCGACGGACCTTCCACGGGCGGCATGGGCGGCGGCTTCGGCATCAGTAGCCGCGCTCCCGCTCGTCCATGCGCCGCTGCCAATGACGCCATTCGGGCTCGGCCAGCACCTTCGCCGGCACGACCACACAGTCGGCATCGCGCCATTCCGGCTTGCCGCATTCGGCCTCTGCCTCGGCGCGGGAATGGAACACAGGCTCGGAGAAGACACCCTGGCAATCATTGTGGAGTACCCACACGTCGCCATGATCGAACTCGAACAAGGCACAGAGCGGACAGTAGGCGGTGTGGCGCGCCCCATGGACGAAGGCCCGCTTGTCGAAGCGCCAAAACAGGCACTCGCACATATCGCAACGGACAACCGGCAAGCAGCGCAACGCGGCGGTGGTGAGAGTCCGGAGGCTCATGCCCTACCCCACAGCTGCCGGTACATCTCGAGGAACCGATCAACGGCGGTCGGCGGTGTCCAGGCGACGATCCGGAGGCCGAGATTGGCGCGCTGGGAGATGCCCGTTTCCGCGAGGGCGGCGTACGGGAACAGCGCGATCATCTCGTCGATGACGATGCGACCGTCCGCATCCTTCACCGCGAGCGCGATCGGCGGGAGCTCGAAGCGCTTGAGGATGGCTTGCTCGACCAGGCTCTCGATCAGCGCGAAGCCCGGCAGGTCGCGTTTCAACGGACGGATGACATCGCCGACATAGGCCTCGGCCGCATCGTGCAACAGCGCCTGCCGGGCGAGGTCGGGCTTGCCCTGCTTCACGAACCATTCGGCGAGCAGCACCGAATGCTGCGCCACGCTGTAGAAGTGCCGCGTATGGCCGTTGTAGCGGCCTTGATGCCCGAGGGCGTGGGCGATGTCGTCGATGTCGACGTCGCCCGGGCGTGGATCGAGCGGCCAAAACTGCCGGCCCGACCAGGTCATCATCCAGTCGCCGCGGCGCTCGTTCGCAACGGGCGCGCTCACCGCAGCACCATCGCGCCCAGCACCACGCCGGCGGCGAGCATCGAGGCACCGGCGATCAGCAACAGGAAGCCGAGATCGAACCGCTTCGCCGGCACGATCGGATCGCGCGTCGGCGGCAGGGCGTGCCATTTCCGCCACTGAAGGTCGCGGGTCATTCCTCTCCCCTTCGCTTCGGCTGTTCGGGCACGCCGAGGCCGCGGCCGTCGGCGTGCTTCAGGATCTGCTGCCAGGCCGCGGCGCTGACCTGCACGGTGCCGCGCTGGCCGAGGCTGGCGACGATGCCGCGCGCCAGCTTCAGCACCGCCGTCCGGCGCACGAGGTTCGTGTCGATCGTCCAGGCGCGGCGCAGCGTCGTGCACAGCGTGCCGGCGTCGAGATCGGTCTCGCGCTCGGCGCCGCGCATGAGGTCGACGCCGCGCCTGTGGGCGGCCGAGGCGATCGACTGCATCAGGCTGTCGAAGTCCGGCGCCTGCGGCGCGTTGGGACGGCTGAGGCGCGAGGCGATGTCGCCGGCGAGGGAGAAGTCGTTCATGGTCAGCGGCGCGAGGCGCGGGCCTTGCGGGTCCTCGGCGGCTCTGCCGGCGCCGGCGCCGACGGCGGCTTCACGAACAGCCCGCGCCGGAAGGCGGCGATGCGCTTCTGCAGGGCGCCGGTGTCGGCTAGCAGGCGGCAGCGCTCGGGCCAGTCGATCGTCTTGTCGTGGTCGGCCTTCACGAAATCGTCGAGGCAGCGGGCGGCATCGCAGACGATGCGGGACACCTCGACATGCGGCGGCGGCGGCGCGGCGTCGTTGGTGGCCGGCAGCGCGGCGATGACGTTGTGCTGCGCGACCTGGCAGAACACCGCCGGGAAGCCGCGCTTCACAAGCCCGGCGTCGATGACCAGGGCGTCGCGCAGCTGTATGTGATGCGCGCGCTGGTCGTGGTCGCTGAACTTGCGCACGAGATCGCCGCTGACGCCGATCCAGTGGCCCAACTCGTCGGCGCCGACGAAGCCGATCGCCTGTTCCAGGGCGTCCTCGAGGGACCCCGGTTCGCGTACTTTAGCCATATCGTTTTCCCCGCTCGTCGAAAGACAAGAACCGCCGTCAGGCCGCTCCCATGTCGGTGGTGCCCCTGAAGGAGGCGGTTAAGTTGAGTGAGTTGAGTGAAGGCATCAGGCAGCAGCCTGCTTCTCGGCGATGCGCGCGAGCACTTCGAGGGTCACACCCTCGATCTCCCGCTTTTCCGCGGCGGCCACGACCTTGCGCCAGACACGGTCGGGCAGAGTGTTGCGGTTACGCCAGGCCCGGCAGGTGCCGGATTCCTCGCCGATATCCTCGGCAAAGGTCACCGGGGACGGCTTGGGCCAGAGATCGATGATGTCGGCGAACGTGTGCACACCAGAAACGATACAAAACGTATCGTTTCATGACAAGGCAAAATGTATCGCTTTGAACGATACACTTTGTATCATGTCCACCCAGGGCGAGAGATTGCGCCAAGCCATTGAACTGGCGGGCTTTACCAAGATCGCACCGTTCGCCGAGTCGATCGGCGAGCCGGCGGTGAAGGTGCGCCAGCACATCAATCGCGACAGCATCCCGTCGGGCATGGTGGAAAAGTATGTGCGCCGCCTCTCCTCCATCGGCGTGACGACCGACTGGCTGATGTTCAACAAGGGCAAGCCGCCCAAGGGCCTCAAGGAGGCGAAGAGCGGCACGACGCGGCTGTTCGGCGAGGACCGGCCCGCGGGCGCATCCATCCAGATCACGCATACCGTCGGCGCCGGCGACGAGATCTTTCCGGTCCATGGCGACTCGCCGCTCGGCCATGTCGCCGCGCCGCCAGGCTATGAGACCGGCGGCGCCGTCGCCATCAAGGGCGATTCAGGGCTGCCCGCTTTCCACGACAAGGACCTGCTGTTCTATAAGGAATGGGAGAGCCCGCCGACTCGCGCCCGGCAGCTGCCCAAGCGCGCCGTCATCCTCGAGCTGAAGGATGGGCGCAGCTACCTGAAGAAGCTGCTGCTGGGCTCCAAGCCCGGCCGCTATCACCTGCTCAGCATCAATCCCACGACGCCCGTCATCGAAGACGTCGCCGTCAACCGCATGGCGCGCATCGGCTGGGTGTGGGTGGAAGGCTCGCCGCTCGCGGACTGAGCTTCGGAAACCAAGCTCAATGACAAGTCGAAGACCGGTGCCTGCTTTATCGCGATGTCGAAGAAACGCAAGTTCTACAACTTATTGGGGATTCGGAAACTGCCAATATGATTGAACAAGAGGGGCGATATCGTTGCGAGGCTTCACGACCTGCGCCAGTGGCAAGGCGCTATTATGACATCCAAAATCGCATTGGACGCCGCTGTCCGCTGCATCACTTCTGCGGTGTAGTCGAGTTGGGGTCGATATATGATTGAACTTAGTGTGCTCACCGTTGTGTCATTTGGAGCTTCACTGCTCTGCTTCTTTTTTGGCTTTCGAGTCTATTTCATCTCGCGCAGACTGCGAAGAGAAGGTTCTTCGGGTCAGATTGGTCCTTGGGGAACTGCAACCCAAACTCCTGAAACGCGAGCCCGAAGGGACGCGCTCCACAAAGCGAGGCGTCGTAACCTTTATTTGGCTGGCCTTACTACCGCCATCGTTGTTGCGCTGTGGTTGTTTGCGACCGTTTGGGTAGCGGGCAAGTCAGTTCCCATTGTGGTGGAAGCTGGACAGCAAACTCGAGCCCAGCCGAGTGGTGTGCAACCTCCATTCGATCGTAAGACGGAAGCTGCTCTAGCGACCTTCCGCTGGTGGATGGCTCTAATTAGCAGTTCAATTGCTGCTGTTGTCTTTGCCGTTAAAGGAATAGTGGAATGCCTTTTAGCGCAACGGCATCGCGTGCCGCAAAAGCGAGCAGTATTTCCGGACACATTTCAATTCAGTTCATACGGCCCTGATGGACAGCTAAGTCTGAAGCGAGCGACGAGGGATTTAGCACTGGCAACCATAGGTTTATTTTGTGCCATCGTCATATGCATGGTGTGCAATTCTTGTTTTGAGCGCCGCGCGCATGCGGACCTGGTCCGAGACACCGAGAAGGTGAGGAATCAGACATGACGCTAGCCGAGCGCCGGGTCACCTAGATGCGCATCCCTTCGGTGATCAGAATGCAATGCCTCGTCTCATTGAAAAACAAATATCGGATTGTAGTAATAAATGGTCCGTTTTGCGGTCTGTTCGACCATGCACAATTGATAGGTGTACGCAGATGCAGTTCCATATGTCTGGAGCTCCCGCGCAAATTCGCAATCTGATTCAGCCAAAGACTTCCAAGCCTGATGTGCTCTTATAAAACCTGGAAGGGCCGGCTCGGGATCAGGGCCCGGTCCTTTGCCTTTGGTATCGAGATCTATCTTCGCGAGCTTAAGCATTGCCGCGTCATAGGACTCCTTTAGCAATTTCTGCCAAACGGCGAGCTCCGCGGCGGCGCAATCACGCATTGTTTCGGCTACCCTGCCAAACGCCTCATTATCTCTCACGCACCGCCATGTTTCTGCCAAAGCGCAAAGGCGTTCGCTGCCTCTTACTGGATTGACCAAGACGATCTTTTCTACGGATTGCACGCACAAACGTATTCGCTGCTCTTCCACTTCGATCGTGGGTGATTTTTGCGCCAGCGAGGCCTCGTGAGTGGCTATTAAGACAAAGACACACACCACTCCGAGCAAACAACCTTTGACCGCGCGCCGCGCACGCAGTCCACGTTGCTGCCAAGAAACCATGCCTGGAATCACATTGCTCTCCGTCTTTTTGCGCATCATCGGCACGTCTCCTCCCCGACGTCGCTGCCGCAATAGCGGCACTTGATCGCCTGTCTGGATGAGACGCCCGAGGAGAGCCGAAAAAGCGTTTCTTCCCATGGCTGTAGCCTCGATTTCCACGGGCCCGGGCGCAAGCCCTGATCGTTCCACAACCGGGCCGAATCGCATTCGATACAATTCGTATTGACCATAAACGATACGTTTTGTATCGTTCTGTTCGTCGACGCCCTCGTGGTGGGGGATGAGACCGGCGGCGGGGCCTTTGTTATGAAGGATTCGCTGTAGCAAGGGGCTGAGCCCCGCCGCCGAACACCTTTCCAAACGGGGAAGCGCGATGGCGGCGACGGTCCAGACGAACGCGACGACAACGGCGGTCTCCGGCACCGGCCCGCAGGCGCCCAGGGTCAAGGCCCTGCGCCGATTGATCGACGGCCTGACCGGCGACGTCGAGACGGTGACCTTCGAGGGCATCGCCTTTCCGCTGACCTTTGCCTTCGACGACACGCCCGGCGAGCCGTGCCCGATCGTGATCGGCGATGCCGATGGCGAGGAGCTGGCCCGCGCCCGCTCGCCCTATCACGCGTCGATCATCGCCCGCTCGCTGAACAACGCCTACGGGCCGGGCGTGAAGACGCTTCCCGCGGCGCTGATGCGCGAGATTCGCGCGCGGCGGCCCGATCTGGTGCAGCCGTGAGGGCTTTGCTGCGCCCGCTGCGCGAGGGACCGCGCGCCGAGACCTTGAACGTGCGCCTGCTGTCGCGCACGGGCCGCGACCGCATCACCGTCGAGGTCGGCCCGCGCAACATCTACGCCGTCGACCGCTTCCGCCTGTTCGATCCGGCGCAGTCGGCGCGCCGCATCAGCGAGCAGGAGTTCGCGACCTTGCCCTGGTCGGGCAAGGGGCCCGACCCGTTGAAGGCTGTGGCGAGCGACGCGGTGACGTCGTGATGCGCACCGTCGATCCGTTCTCGCTGCAGGCCGCCGCGCAACGCGTGTGGGCCATCCGCTTCCTACTGCCGCGCGGCGCCATGGACCTGACGGCTGCAGTGACGTCGCTCGAACGCCTGCGGATGCATCCCCATCCGCGCATCGCCGCGCTCGCCGACGCGACTCTCTGCGACATCGCCGACCGTTTGATCTTCAAGGGGAAAGAGGCTGCATGACCACGCTTGGCAAGAACACGCCGGACGCCGCCGCCCTCACGGGCTACCTCGAGCGCATCGAGAAGCTGAACGGCGAGATCAAGGACCTGCAGGACGATCGCAAGGTCGTCTATGCCGAAGCCAAGGCGCAGGGCTACTCCAATCGCCAGATGCGGCGCCTGATCAGGGTGCGGGCGATGAAGCCGCACGACCATCAGGAGGACGAGGCCGAGTTCGCCGTGTACGAGCACGCCGTCGGCCTCGCCGTCGAGCCGCCGCTCCTGCGCTTCATGGCCAAGGCCGGCCACGACACCGCCGTGCGCGACCAGGTCATCGAGGCAATGAAGTCCTTCGTGCCTCCCTACGGCAAGGGCGAGATCACCGTGACCATGGAAGGCACGCCGGTGCGCCTGGTCCGCACCAAGACCGGCGAGGTCGAGATCAAGGACGTCGAGAAGCCGTTGCCGTTCTCGCCGGCTCCGGCCTCGAAGGGCAAGCCGAAGGCCGAGGTGCCCGACGTCGACGACGACGGCGCCTATGCGCTCGGGCGTCAATACGCCCGCGACAACCGCCCCATCATCGAGAACCCGTTCCCGTTCGGCGACGGGCGCAGGCCGCGCTTCGACGCCGGCTGGCGCAAGGAGAATGGCGGCGACGGCATGGGACCGAGCGAGGGCTGATGGCGCGCCGCCACCAATCCTCCGACGCCGAGGACCTGCTCGACTTCGGTGATCTCCTGCAGCCCAGCGAGGCCGCCGAGCCGATCCTCGGCAAGGGCGTGCGTGGCGCGCTGCTCGAATGGCTGGAGGAGATCTGGGCCGAGGCCGAGCTGATCGCCGCCAACCTGAAGCCGCGCAAGCGCGCGATCTTCGACGGCAAGCCCGGCACCGGCAAGACCACGCTGGCGCATCACCTCTCTGCGCGGCTCGGGCTGCCCATGCTCGTCGTTCGTCCCGAACGGCTGATCGATTCCTTCGTCGGCTCGACGGGCCGCAACATCGGCGACCTGTTCGACATGGTCGCGAAGACCGGCCCGGTCCTGATGTTCATGGACGAATTCGACGCCGTCGCCATCAAGCGCAAGGCGGCCAACCACGGCGCCGAGGAAGAGCGCAATTCGTGGGTCAACACCCTGTTGCAGCGTATCGAGCAGTATGACGGCTACCTGATCGCGGCGACCAACTTCGCGAGCCATGTCGATCCGGCCATCTGGCGTCGCTTCGACGTCCATATCACCCTGGAGCTGCCGGGACATTTCGAGCGCGAGCGCATCCTCGAGCGCTACCTGAAGCCCTGGGGCCTGCCGAAGCAGCCCCTGCGGCTGCTGGCCGACAGCATGGAGACGGCGAGCCCGGCGCTGATGCGGCAGTTCGTCGAGGCGCTCAAACGCAACCTGATCATCGGCCCCAAGGTCGGCTGGGACCTGCGGCGCGACCAGACGATCGACCGCATTGTCGCCGGCATCCAGCCACATCCGGAATTCGGCAAACCCCGCCTGTGGAGCCGGGGCGCAGCCGATGCCGCGATCGCCGCGATGCCGTGGCCGTTGCCGAAGGCCGACGAGATCGATGAGACGGCCGCCCCCCCAAGTGCGCCGGCGGATACCGTCGTGCCCTTCCCGGCTAAGGCCAGCGGATGAACGAGCGCGCCATCTCCGTCGTCACCGACGAAGTCGCCGACCGTCTGCGCGATTTCGTCGATAGCATCGTCACACTTCGCGACGGAGCCTATGGCGGCCACGAGCTGGTACAGCTTCTCCGGCGTCACGGCCTCGTCGTCATCGATCCCATGCGGCATCGGTCCCTCATCGACGAGACCGTCTATGCCGGCGCGCTCTACCGCTCGCGCCATTGGCAAGACCTCGCCGAGCAGCGCGCGCCCGTGCCGATGGTGCTGCATTGCCCGAAGTGCGGCGAGCAGCACGTCGACAAGCCCGACCCGCCGCACTGGACCAATCCGCCACACCGCAGCCATCTCTGTGCGCAGTGCGGCTGGATCTGGCGGCCGGCCGATATCGACACGGTCGGTGTCGAGGCCACGCTGACACGCGGCCGCCTCGACGGCACGTATCAGCAGCCCGAGGCCGCCGCCGAAGGCACAGCCCCCGAGTCCCATGGAGAGTCCGACGATGTCACTCGCTGACGCCCGCGCCGCGGATGCCTTTTTCGCCGTCCTGCCGGTGCCCCCGCGCAAGCCGCCCTCGCTCGCCGAGCTGCGCCGCCACGCCAAGCGGCGCACGCACCTGATGGCGCAGGTCATCGTGCAGCGCATGACGACCGGCAACGGCGTCACCGACGCCGATCTGCGCCAGGCCGGCTTCAGCCAGGGCGAGGTCGACGCCTATTTCGACGAGGCTCGGCGCACGTCGGGCATTCAGCTGGAGGTTTGACGACCCATGATCACGAGGAATACGGCGATGGATATCGCCCTCGCCTATCGCGAGATCGAAACCGCAGAATCCCTGCTGGCTGAAATCGTTGAGGGCCTGCAACGTCGGCAGTTACCGGACGTCCGGGATGCCTTTGGACGACAGCAGGACGGACTTCAGCTCGGTGTTCCTCACGGCACCGGTCACCGGCTGTTCAACGTGCCCTGGTCGCTTGCCAAGCCCATCATCGAAGCGCATGTCGCGCACCATCGGTCGCGCATCGCCATTCTCACTGAGAAAGCGCGGGAGGAGATGAATGGCGGCCTCACGGTTGAGGAGCCGCGATGATGGGCGACCACCTGATCGACGGCGAGTTCCAGTCGGACAAGTACCCAACCACACCGCGCGGCAAGGTCCCGCTGAGCTGCAAGGACCCGATGGCGCAGGATCTGCTGTGGGACTACGCCCAACGTCGGCGCACGATGGATGCAGAGTTCGCCGACGACCTCGCGCAGGCGCTCAAGAACGCCGGCTACAAGCCGCCGGCGCCGAAGGTGGACTCGCGGCTTCTGCCTGCCCATCTCAGCATGATGCGGCATGCTCTCGGCACCGATCGCGGCGGCGTGGCCTGTCGCAACCACTATGCCGCCGGCCGGGCCACCTCGACCGAACGGCTATGGCGGGACCTCGAGAGGGTCGGCTGGGCGGAGAAAATGCCGGACGGCGCGTGTAGCGAGACGACCATCATCTTTCGCGTGACCGATGCCGGGCGCGAAGCGCTCATGATCCGGGAAGCATAGATGGCCGAGACCACCAAGATCGAATGGGTCGACCACACGTTCAACCCGTGGATCGGCTGCACGCGGGTCAGCCCGGCCTGCGACCACTGCTATGCGGCGGCGATGTCGCATCGGCGGAAGTGGGCACGCTTCGAGACGGGCGCGCCGCGCAAGCGCACCGGCGCCGCCAACTGGCGCCAGCCGCTGTTGTGGAACCGCAAAGCCGAAGCCGCCGGCCGGCGCGCCAAGGTGTTCGGGCCGAGCCTCGCCGATCCCTTCGATGCCGAGGTGACCGATGCCTGGCGCGACGACTACGTCGCCCTGATCGAGCAGTGCCCGTCGCTCGACTTCATCCTGCTGACCAAGCGCCCGCAGGTCGCGAAGAAGTATTTCGCGAACCGCACCGTGCCCGGCAACCTGTGGCCCGGCATCACCGCCGAGAACCAGAAGATGCTCGAGCTGCGCGCGCCGGCGATCCTGTCGATCGACGCCAAGGTGCACGTTCTGTCGGCCGAGCCGCTGCTGGGGCCGCTGGATCTGACGAACCTCGATGAAGGCGGCGGCAAGAGCTACAACGCCCTCACCGGCTGGCTGACCTTTCCCCGAATCAGTCCGCGATATTTGCCGAGCATGGTGCAAGGGCACACGGGGAAATTCGGCTGGGTCATCGCCGGCGGCGAATCGGGACCGGGCGCACGGCCGTCACATCCCAGTTGGTTTCGCTCCCTGCGCGACGCCTGCCAGACGGTGAACGTGCCGTTCTTCTTCAAGCAGTGGGGTGAGTGGATCGGCGTGAGTGATCTGCGCCGACTGCCCGGAGGCGGAGGTCCCGGCTTCGGCGACTATGACCACTGCAAGCAGGATGTCGCCGCCGACTCCGTTCGTGTCGGCAAGAAGAAGGCGGGCGCCCTGCTCGACGGCCGCGAGCATCGGGAGTTCCCGGCGTGAAGGCCCTGACTATCTGGCAGCCTTGGGCGACGCTGATCGTCGAACAGTGGAAGCCGTTTGAATTCCGCGATTGGCCGGCGCCACGGGCTATCGTCGGGCAACGCATCGTCATCCATGCCGCCAAACGGCCGCTAAAGATTACCGAGCTGCACGCGATCATCGACTACACACTCAGCGCCGACGGCCGGCGCGACGGTATCGACCTGCGCGCGGCGGACCTACTCGAAAAGGTTTGGCGCGAGAAAGTGTCGTTGCCATTTTCGGTCGCCCTCGGCACAGCCCGGCTCGGCGAGCCGCGCGGCTACCGCGACAAATGGGCATGGCCGATGCTCGATATCGAGAAGTGGCCGCAGCCCGTGCCGGCGAAGGGCGCGCAAGGCTTCTGGAAGTGGCGGGCGTGATCGTCGTCCGCGTCGAGCTGCACAGTGCCGTCAGCGGCGAGGTCACCGAGCTCGCCCGCGCGCACATCTTCAATCTCGGCGGTACGCAGACCGTCGCCGACTATGGCGTGCGCACGATCCGCGGACGCAGCACGCGGGCGCTCGACCTCGGCCACGTCCAGCGCAGCGGCAAGGTCGAGAACCACCCGAAGGCCGCGCTGCACGTCTGGCACCTGGTCGCCAAGGCGCTCGCTACCGTGGGGTACGGCAAGTGAGCGGCAACACCCGCCTGCTCTGCCCGGCCTGCGGCACCGCGCTCGTGCGCGGCTACGGGCGCCGGGCGGCCGGGAACGTCGTGCGCCGGCGCCGCGACTGCCCGGGCTGCAAGACGCGCTACAACACCGCCGAGGAGATCGTCGGCGTCAATCGCAAGCCGCTGCGCGCCCGCTCTGTGGCGCGGCACCAGGCCGACGACAACGCCCATGCCTGAGGGTGGTACGGTGACGCCCCTACTCCTCTGCGAGAGCCGCGGCCGCCCGCTCGCGCAATTGCGTCAGCGTGACCGGTTCCGGCAGAGGCTTCACTTCGGCGATCCACGAGGGCGGCGCGATATCAAAGCGCTCAGCCCGCAGCATCGCGTCTTCGCCGGCCGCGTACTGATCGAGCGACAGGTACTCCAAGGCCTGCAGAACATGGTGCGCCTCGTAGGCCGTGGGCTCCCGCCGCGCGAGCGCGAGGGCTGCCAGAAAGCGATCGATGCGTTGCACGACATTGCGCCGTGCCGTGCGCCGGGCCACCGGGGTTTCGCTCATGGAGCGGGAGCCTAGCATGACCGAATGGCTGACCATCCCCGAAGCCGCCACCCGGTGCCGGTATTCCCTGCGGACGCTTCGCCGCTTGCTCGCCTTTCACGGAATCGCCACCATCGGCACCGGGCGGCGGGCACGGCTGACCCTTGAAGACCTGGTCGAGCTGGAACGGAAGGAACGGGAGCGGTGCCGTACAGAATCCCCGGATTCGGGGGCAGCTTCTATGAGCCCGGCGAGCGCAAGGGCAACAGCTACGTCGTCTGGCGCGGTCGGGACGATGCCGGCATCAAGCTCGAGATCTCTACGGACGCGCGAGATCCAAAGGGCGCTCAAGCGTACGTCCGGAAGCACCTTGCCGAGCGGTCCCGTCGTCGCCCTCCAGCCGCGCGCGCCGAGGGCGTAACCCTCGCCACCGTCAACCTGCACTATCGCGCTGACCGCGGCATCGACGCGTTTCATCCCGACGCCAAGCGCCTCGACTTCATCGTCGGCCGCGACGGCGACAAGCTCGTCACCGATATCAACAACGTCACCGTGCGGGCGACGGCCGAGGCGTGGCTCGACGAGCGACGACGCACGGTCGCTGCGGGCCTGGCGATGACGCCCGAGCAGAGACGAGCCGCCAGGATCAACAAGGGTTCGCTCAAGATGCCCACCTACGCCGCCGCGAACCGCGAGGTCATCACGCCCTATCGCGCGCTGCTGCACCGCGCCGTCGCCGAGGAATGGCGGTCCGAGATCGTCGTCCGGAGCGTGCCCGCGCCGGAAGGATCGCTGCCGCCGGCGCCCCCGGTCATCGCCAACGAGGAGACCGTGTTGACGCTCCTCGAGGCGATCGAGAAGAAGATCCGCACGGCCCCGACGCCGTGGACCCTGGAGAAGCAGCTTCGCAAGCGCGCCTTCGTCTGGCTGGTGCACGAGCGCGGCTACCGGGTCAGCGAGTGGATGCGCTTCGATTGGGCCTGGGTGGACCTGCCCAAAGCCGCGGCGCGCATGGCGATCACCAAGAACAAGACGAACCTGCGTTGGGAGGAGTTCGAGCTCAGCGCGACGGCCGTCGCCTTCCTCGCCGCGCTGGGGCCGCAGGACGAAGGCCGCATCTTTCCGTGGCACTCGCGCAGCAACATCTACCGATGGTCCGACGACCTGATCGGCCCGGCACTGAAGTGGCGGCCGCACGAGAGCCGGCGGGCTATCGTCAGCCACATCGTCGCGTCTACCGGCGACTACAAGCAGGCCGGCCGCTACGTCGGGCATGCCAGCGAGCGCACGACGTACCGCTATCGGATCCTGAAGCCGGCCGAGCTCGCGCCGGCGGTGAGATTCGCCACGAAGGCTTAAGACCGGGGGGAAATGACGATGATCGCTGCGAGTTGCCCGAAATGCGGCCGCCACTTGATGACACTGACCCAGCACAAGACGCAGGTACAACCGACCTTCAACGAGTATGGCTTCAGCGTAATCCAGCTCAAATGCGGCTATGCCGACTGCCAACACCTTGTGGGCATCGTCCCCGATCACGGAGCTCTCGTCGACGAAGTCGCCAATGCGGTCGTCGACAAGCTGCGCAAGGCCGGCCGGTGAGCCATGAGCGATCCCTTCTACATCGACTTGTGGCAGGACACCGTCCGTCACTGACAGGCGACACCAGGATCCCTCACAGCATCGACGGCCACGACATACTGATTCCGGGTCCTGAAGCCAGCGGAAATTGCGTCGGCGGTGCCACTTGGCGGCGTCACTAAGTCGCTCAATTGAGCATGCGGATACCTCGGTCCGTGGCATTCAACATGGTATATTCAACCGTTGCTCGCGGGGACTATCCATGCACTTGAGCCATGTTGTCATAAAAAACTTTAGGGCACTCGAGAACGTCGATATCGATCTTACGCCCCACATGAACGTGATCGTCGGTCCAAACGCGGTCGGCAAGACCACCATTCTCCAGGCGATCCGCCTATGTCGAGCCCTGCTGGCTCCACGGACGGCCGCAGAAGCTAACCAGGCCCTGATTTCCCTGGGGGCTGCATCCCCACATTTTCCACAAAAGAATTTTTTTGGCGTCCTCGCGAGAGACTCAAGCAAGCCGGTCGAAGTGAGATGCACGTACAAGCTGAGTGAACTTGAAGTCTCTGCAATCGAACAAAGCAAGACCGCCTTGGTGCAGCGAGCGTTCCAAGCAAACCTGGGACAACCCTTTGCCAATCCGGCGACCTTTGTTCAGTTCATGTCTTCGCCCGAAGGCCAAACCGCAATCGCCAACATTACTCAGCAGCTTGGATCGCCGATTGAAAATATGAAGAAAAACAAAAGCCTTCTATTGGGCCTTACGCTCGACGCGGCGTCTGGACAGATCCGAAGCGCCGAGGGATTTGCTGGCCTAGCCCTCGCATTTTTGGAACAGAATCTGAATCCTTTCGTGTCGCAGTTCAGTTTCTTTCCGGCTGATCGGGCTTTGCCCCATGGGGAAACGCCGGTTCAGCTAGGCGCGGCGGATACCCAGCAACAACTCGAAGCGCACAACTCGCAACCCCATCTAAAATATCAGCGCCTCAAGAATGTAATCTTCAACAGCATCGTGATGGGTGACGAGCATCACCAGAATCTGAAAGATGAGTTCCGACGAATCTTTGATGGGATTCTGAGGGGGCGCCAACTTAAAAAAATAGGCACGAACGATATTGGTCTACTGACGGTGCAGGTTGAAGACACTGAAACCGGGCGCATATACGAGATCGACACGTTGAGCAGCGGCGAAAAAAATCTCGCGCTTACGTTCCTTCTTATCGCGCGCTCCATAAGTCCTGGAGGGATCGTGCTGTTCGACGAGCCCGAGCTTCATCTAAACCCCTCGGTCTGCAAGGAGTTACTCAAGTTCACTTTGGATTCTTATGCGATCCCAAGAAATCTCCAGTTCATAATGTGCACTCATTCACCCGAGATCTTGTCGGGCGCCTTTGAAGACGATAGGTGTGCACTCTTTCATCTGATTTCTCCGACGAACATCTCTCGTGTTGGTCGCAAGGCTTTGGACGAATATTCCGAGGCGCTGGCGAAACTTGGATCAACCGTCAGTGAAGCGTTGCTGTATCGTGGAACAGTATTTGTTGAAGGGGACGATGACGTCGCCTTCTTGGAAGAGGGCTATCGCGACCTACTGAAGCGATTCAAAATTAAAGATCGTGGGGGTCGAAAAGAAGTTGAGAAGGTTGCCGCCGACCTTCAGCGGTTGGAGGCCGAAGGGGCGCGGGTCGATCCCGTTCTACTTATCTTCGACAGAGATGACCTGCCTAGCAACCTTAGAAGCAGCAACGCCGTGCACGTCCTCCAATGGTCAAAGCGGTGTCTAGAAAACTATCTCCTCGATCTGGATGTGATCACCGATCTTCTAAAGAGCGAGAGTATTGCGAATAATCCGGTCAGGAACGAGGGGGATGCGAGGAAGGTCTTTCGAGATCTGGCTTTCGCTCAGCTTGATGAAGTGGTGGCACGAGAGATGTACAGCACCATGGGCTACGTCGATCCTGGGTTGCGTCCGGAGGATGTAAGTCGAGGCGACCTAGTCCAAATGGCTGAGGCGCTCTACACGCGAGCTGACAACAGCCGGCGATCGCTGGCTCTAGCTCCTAGGAACCAATGGGTCAGTGATTTTACACGTCGCTGCGGCGAAAAGCGCAAGGAGCTAGAGCCTGTATGGGAGGCGAACTGGCGAGACCTATGTGACGGCAAGCGGTTGTTTAAGGACTTGCCAAAGAAGGGCATCCTTCGCATCTCAGCGAAGGACTTCAAGCGCCGCATCCTTCGCCAGATGACAGATATGAAATCCGAAAACTGGCGGCTCGTTGAGAGCTTGCTCAAAGATCATCTACCGACGGAAAGTTCGACCGCGCAACCTGCCGGACAACCCGCCAGCACTTCCTAGTGGGTACCGGTCGCCGAGCGGCATCGCTCCATCTTGACGTACAATGCGTGGGGAAATATGGGGAAAGTGCGTGGTAGGCCGCAGGAAATCTGATGATTGCACTCCCTTGGTAAGGGAGAGGTCGACAGTTCAATCCTGTCCGGCAGCACCATCCTCCTTCGAGGCGCGACACTTGAAGATGGAAACGCTCCTGGCGCTGGCTCTGACGATGGGCACCACCC
>Ga0153954_1000488_pt1 | contig 31414 bp, 25 predicted proteins | sample TSFL038MetaG_FD_102277 | JGI IMG/M metagenome (GOLD analysis project Ga0153954, IMG submission 102277) | Attine ant fungus gardens microbial communities from Florida, USA - TSFL038 MetaG | ecosystem: Host-associated > Fungi > Mycelium > Unclassified | place: USA: Florida, Wekiwa Springs State... | reverse complement strand
GACGAGTTCGCCCTTCTCGTTGAAGGCGTCGCCGACATTGTTCAGATAGGTCTCGGGCCGGCCCATGATCGTCCCGCAAATGCCGGGAAGGATGTGCTGCAGGCTCTTGGCCGCATTGACACCGCCGAGCGGGCCCGGCGAGTTGGAGATGATGCCGGTCGGCTTCTCCAGGAACGAGCTCTTGCCATAGGGGCGCGAACCGACGTCGATGGCGTTCTTGAGAACCCCCGGAATACCGCGATTATATTCGGGCGTAACGAACAGCACGCCGTGCGACTTCTGCAGCTTCTCGCGGAAGGCAAGCCAGTCCGCCGGCGGATTGGCTTCAAGATCCTGGTTGAAGAAGGAGATGCCGTGCAGTGTCGTCACCTCGAGCTTCAGCGAGGCCGGCGCGAGCCTGGCCAGCGCATTGGCGATCTTCAGCGAAAAACTTTCCTTGCGCAGGCTGCCGACGAGGGTGACGATGTGGTGGGTGGCCATGGGATCTCCTCAAACGAAAAAGCGGAATGACGATCTGACTTACGCCAGATCGGGAAAACCATGCAAGTGCATGGATTGCGAATTTTTGGAAACGCTGCGTTTCGCGCAAGTACACCCAACGCAAACGGGCCGCCCCGCCGGGGACGGCCCGCTCGCTCATTCCTGACAATCAGATCGTCGGATTCCAGGCCGACGGGATCAACCGATAGCCCTTGCCGTCCTTCTCGACATGGCCGATCGAGGGGAAGGTGAAGTGGAAGCCGACCACCGTCATCTTCTCAGCCGCGGCCATGTCGTAAAATTTGTGCCGCGTGCGCTGCGCCAGATCTCCATCCGTGTCGAAGGCGACATGCCAATCGGGATTGCGCAGGAACAGTTCGGGAATATTGGTGACGTCCGACTGGATCAGGATCTTTGAATTGCCGGATGCCAGCGCAAACGACGTGTGTCCTGGCGTATGCCCGGGCGTCGAGATCGAGGTGATGCCGGGCGTGACCTCCTTGCCCCACTCATATTTCGTCACCTTCGACTCGAGACCGGCAAAGGTCTTCTTCACGTTGGCGAAGTAGTTCTTCATCATCTCGTTGGACTGCGCCTTCGAGGCATTCTCCTCGCTGGTCCAGAACGCCCAGTCGACCGCGGGCACCATGATCTCGGCGTTCGGAAATGCGAGCGATCCGTCGGCGGCACGAATGCCGTTGGTGTGGTCCGGATGCAGATGTGACAGCAGCACGACGTCGATGTTCTTCGGATCGACGCCCGCGGCGGCCAGATTTTGCAGCGTCCGTCCGACGGCGCCCTTACTCGGCTCCAGGTTCGCGACGCCATTGCCGGTATCGATCAGAATAAGCTTCTTCCCGGTGTTGATCAGCTGCGGGTTGAAGGGGATCGTGACCATGCCCTTCGGCATGTAGGCGGCGTCCGCCGCCGCCAGCGCCTTATCCTTTGAAACATTGGCAACGAACTTGTCCGGCATCGCAAAGGTGCGGGCGCCGTCGTTGATCGAGGTGCATTCAAAATCGCCGACCTTGTAGCGATAGAACCCCGGGGCCTGCGCGCCGGCCGCGGGTACGGAAGCCCGCGCGCCGGGCATGCCGAGCGGTAACAACGCGCTGGCCGCGCCGGCCGCAGCGGCGCCCGCCAGAAGTTGGCGACGATTGAGATCAGTCATCAAATATTCTCCCTAGGGTCTGAGCATCAGCGGTTTTCCCGCTTTCGTTGAGGCGGCGAATGTTCTCCCGTCATTGGGAGAAGGCAAGCCTCCTTTGGCGGTCAAACCCCGGAAAGATGATCTTCATCCAGCCTTGTTCGGATTGATCAGATATTTTTCGCCTGTCGCGCGCTTGGCGTAGACGGCGAGATGGGCAAGGTCCAAAGCCTCCTGCAGCGACACCACTTTGGTAAAGTGGCTTGCGAAGGTGGTCTTCAGTTCGGAAACCACGCGCTCCCTCAGCTTCTGTCCCTCGACCGGGCCAATCTTCATCAGGAACGGGAAAAGCAGCCAGCCGCCCACGCCCCATGCCATGCCGAAGGTCCGGTTGATCTCGACCGGGCCTGTGTTGAGGCTGCCATAGAGATAGACCTGCTTGTGCACGTTCGAGCCATAGCGGCTGTAGACCTTTGCGCCCTTGTTGATCGCCGCCTCCATGGCGGTGAGAATCTGGCCGGCAAGCGTGCCGCCGCCGATCGCGTCGAAGGCGATGGTGGCGCCGGTCTCGCTCAGCGCTTGGGTGAGGTCGTCCATGAAACCGGGCGCCGAGGAATCCACGACATGCCTCGCGCCGATCTTGCGCAGAAGGTCGGCCTGCTCGCGGCTGCGCACGATGTTGACGAGGCCGATGCCGTCCTTGAGGCAGATCTTGTTCAGCATCTGCCCGAGATTGGAGGCGGCCGCGGTATGTACCAGCGCCTTGTGGCCCTCGCGGCGCATGGTCTCGGTCATGCCGAGCGCCGTGAGCGGATTGACGAACCAGGAGGCGCCCTCTTCCGCCGTCGTGCCTGCCGGCAGCGGCATGCACTCGTTGACGCGCAGGCAGCGGTACTGGGCATACATCGTGCCGCCGATCATTGAGACGGTCTTGCCCATCAGCGCCTTGGCAGCCTCGGACGAGCCGGTCTTGATCACCACGCCGGCGCCTTCATTGCCGACCGGCATGGATTCGTCGAGCCGGCCTGCCATCGCCTTCATCCCGGCTGCCGGAACCTTGGCCGTGATGACTGGGGAATCCTTGGTGCCGGAAGCTTTCGCGGTGGAGAGATCGGCAGCGCCGGTCAGAAGTCCGATATCGGACGGATTGATCGGCGTCGCCTCGACACGGACCACGACCTCGTCGGGGCCGGGCTCGGGAGTCTGCACGTTCAAGAGCGAAATCTCGAGCTCGCCGCTCTTCTTGATCAGCGAACGCAGTTGCAGGCCGCTTTTACCTTCGGATGCCACGCGCGACTCCTCCCACTCATGATCGTTCTGACGGCGTCACTGGGTGAGTTGATCAATTAGGCCCGTTGAAACGGAGAGACAAGGGGCAGCGGATAGCCGCCCGCCCCGTCCAGCTTTCGGATCCGGCCAACGGCCTGGCCCGGTCAGACGATCAACACATCGTGCGGCGTGAGCGGCGCGGTCACACCAGCGAGCGTGACGGACCCATGCTGGCCGAGATCGGTGACGGTGTCGTGACCCATGGTCGCAATCGAGAGGTAAGCGGGGTCCGGCGCCAGCGCGGAGCTGATTTCGAGCTGGTCGTGGCCCGGGGCTTCTCCCACCCGGAAATGATCGATAACGGCGTTCGTGGCGGCCTGGCCCGCGGCCTGCGCGAAGACGAAATTATCCCCGCCTGCGCTGCTGATGATGTCACGACCGGCCGTGGCGCTGACGGTCACGCCCGAGGCACTGGCGATCTGGGTGTGCGAACCGTCGATGTTGTCAAACGTCGTCGTCAGCGTGTGTCCGGTCGCACTGATCGCATCATGCCGCGCCGAGTAGGATTGGCCGGTGGTCCCATCGGTCTGGGTGACTGTTTGCTGCGAGAGATGCTCGGAGTCCCGACCGGCGATGCCGTAGGTGTCGATGGCGGACGAACCCTCGGGGACGCGGGCCGTCTCGCTCGTGAGCGCCCCGCTGGTCGCAAAATTGAATTGGTCGTAGGAGCCGTCGGTGTGGCGGATGGCGAATTGAGGCAGATGGCCCGCGTTGTCGTAACTGTCGGCGCCGCCCGCCGCGATCGTATCGTGTTCGGTGACGTGGTCCCTGCCCGCAATACCGGATGTGTGGATATCCCGTGGGCCGTCCGCATGGCGAATGGTTTCCGTCCAGTCTCCCCCGGTGGCGGCCATCTGGACGGCATCACCCGGGGACGTCGGAGCGATCAGACTGGCGACGCTGACGGTGGTGTCGGCAAACTTCAGATATTGGACGTTGGTCAGATGATCGACGCCACCATGACCTGCGACCGTGTCGGTCACGACGATCTGGTTGCCGACGACACCGATGTTGTATTCACCGGAATCGAAATGGAATGCAGCCGTATTGGTCCCCCCACCGCCGTCGACGGTGTCGTTGCCGGCGCCGATATAGATCACATCATTTCCGGCGCCGCCGTAGACCGTATCGTTGGCGGTGGAGTCGCCGACAAACCAGTCCTGGTGGTTCGTGGTGTCGAAGTGGATGGTGCGGACGTAGAGATCGAATGTCCCGGGATTGCTCGCATTGGTGGCGTCGCTCGGGCCCAGCGCAACGCCGTTGATGGAAAAATCCTTCACGTGCAGCGAGCGCCCCGACGTCGCGTTCAGTAACGCGATGTCGACGCTGTTGATCGTACCGAACGTCGAATTGTCGAAGGTCAACGTATAGGTCTGATACCCGGACGGGTCGGTTGCCGGCTTGAACTCGAACACTGCTGAGACCGGCTTGCCGTTGACGAGAATTTGCGCCTGCGCGCCGTCTCCGCCGACGACGGAACCCCACGCCGTCAGCTCGATCGTCGTGGTCTTCAGCGGCGCGAGCGTTGAGGGGCCCGTATAGATGGTGTCACCGCCATCCCCGACGTGAATGACCTTGTCGCCAAGATTGGCATTGATCACATTGTTGCCGGCGCCGACATCGATAACGCCGGCGACCGGCGCCGCATTGACCGTCAGACCGGGCACGGCGCCCTGGTCGTGGAAATATTGCGACACCACGCTCTCGGCCGGCTTGCCCATCACCGAAAAGCCGGTGGCATTGACTTGATTGTTGAGATCCCACTGCCACAGCTCGACGCCCTTCAGCCAGCTGCCGCCATGGGTGGCCCAGACCTGGAAGAACGCATTGTAGGCATCCGCCTGGGCGTTGGGATCTGCCGTGACATTGGAGCTGAGGGTCGATGGGGAGATTGCGGCGCCCTCGATGCTGCGATACCCCATCTCGGTCATCAGCACCGGCTTGTTGTACTGCTCGGACAGCGAGTGCAGAAAATCGACGGGCGACTTGTATTCGAACGCCTGCGCGAAATACGGATTGTAGGGAACCTCGGTCCAGGCGTTGATCAGATCCTGCACCGTGGGAGTCTGGCTCGATGTCAGCGGCGGATAGGTGTTGACACCGATCGTATCGACGTCGTCCCAGAAGGAGACATGGGACGCCTCGTCGGTCGCCGCGGCGTAAGTGATTTCTCCGTGATAAACTTGCCGGACAGCCGAGATGATGTCCGTCCAGTAGGAGCGATATTGGGAACCGGTCAGGCTGCCCATCTCGTTGCCGATCACGAACGTCTGTACGCCGCCCTCTTGCGCAATCGTGGCAAGGTGAACGATTTCCGCCTCATACGCGCCGAAAAACCCTGCGGCATCCGACGGCGCCAGCGCGTGGCTCGCAGTCCCGTCCAGCGACGAAATTGCCGCCTTGAACACCACCGACAACCCGGCCGCATGCGCGGCCTGAAAGCCCGCGAGCAGGCTCGCATCGCTTTCCGTTTTCGCCGGGTCCGCAAAGACCGAGTCGCTGGTTGCGCTATTCGTCCAGATTCTGGCAGTCAGCTCTATCGAGTTCGAGCCGAGAGAAGCGATGGTCTGGAAGGCCTGATTTGCCGAAGCGGTAGAGAATTGTCCGTTGTACTCGGACAGTGCACCGAAGCCTTGTACGTCGAAGAGATTTGCCACGCGCGGATTCCATCTTGACCCCGACGAATGCTTAAACTCCGTCGTTGTCTTTTCTCTGACGGTTACCGCGAAGCGTTACATTCGCATAAGAGAGATCGGGTTCCGCACGAGTTTCGAAGCGCTGCGAATCTTTCGAAGCTCACACGTTCCAAATCTCCGCGCAGTTCCGCATGCTGAACTGCGCGGATGATTCCGACGGCACATTGCACGTGCAGCGACGGACAAGCGATCGCTCGCCGGGAAACCCTGTCGTTCCATCCTCAAATGAAACGATGCGCCGAAAGTCTCCAGGCGCGTGTGTCAAGCCAACGCTTTAAGCGCCGCCTTCCCCGCATATTTCGCCTGCTTGCCGAGCTGCTGCTCGATGCGCAGCAGCTGGTTGTACTTGGCGGTGCGGTCCGAGCGCGCCAGCGAGCCGGTCTTGATCTGACCGCAACTGGTGGCGACCGCGAGGTCGGCGATGGTGGAATCCTCGGTCTCGCCGGAACGATGCGACATCACGGCAGTGTAGCCGGCCTTGTAGGCCATCTCGACCGCGGCCAGCGTCTCCGTCAGCGTGCCGATCTGGTTGACCTTGATCAGGATCGAATTGGCTCGGCCGTTCTTGATGCCGTCGGCGAGCCGCGTCACATTGGTGACAAAGAGATCGTCGCCGACCAGCTGGCACTTGCCGCCGATCAGATCGGTCAACTCCTTCCAGCCCTCCATGTCGTCTTCCGACATGCCGTCCTCGATGGTGACGATCGGATAGCGCGAGACGAGGTCGGCGAGATATTTCGCCTGTTCGGAGCGCGAGCGGGTCTTGTTCTCGCCGCCATAGACATAATTGCCGTCCTTGAAGAACTCGGTCGCGGCGCAATCGAGCCCGAGCATGACGTCGTGGCCGGCCTTGTAACCCGCCTTGCCGATCGCACCCATGACAAAGTCGAGCGCGGCGTCCGCCGACGGCAGATTCGGCGCAAAGCCGCCCTCATCGCCGACATTGGTGTTGTGGCCGGCCTTCTTCAATTCGCCGCGCAGCGTATGAAAGATCTCCGAGCCGCAGCGCAGCGCGTCGGCGAAGGTCGCCGCTCCCACCGGCAGGATCATGAATTCCTGGAAATCGATCGGATTGTCGGCATGCACGCCGCCATTGACGATGTTCATCATCGGCACCGGCAGCGTCCGCGCCGAGGTGCCGCCGACATAGCGGTAGAGCGGCATGTCGAAGGATTCGGCCGCGGCCTTGGCGCAAGCGAGCGACACGCCGAGGATGGCGTTGGCGCCGAGCCGGCTCTTGTTCGGCGTGCCGTCGAGTTCGATCATGGTCTGGTCGATCTGGACCTGGTCCTCAACCGCGGCGTCGGCCAGCGCCTCGAAAATCTCGCCGTTCACGGCCTCGACCGCCTTGCGCACGCCCTTGCCGAGATAGCGCGCCTTGTCTCCGTCACGAAGTTCAACGGCTTCATGCGCGCCGGTGGAGGCGCCTGAGGGCACCGCCGCGCGGCCGATCGACCCGTCTTCGAGCACGACATCGACTTCGACCGTGGGATTGCCGCGGCTGTCCAGGATTTCGCGGCCGATAATGTCGATGATGGCGGTCATGATTGCCTCTTTGGAAGGTGGGATCGGGCGGGTTCGCGCCGCTTCTACCGCAACGCAAGACAGCGGAAAAGGTCGCGTGACGGGGCGAATATCATTGGTTATGAGGGCGGGAAGGAGATCCGAATGACGAAGCAGCCCAACAGACAGCCAAAGTCAGGTGACCTGCAGCTTGGGCGCGCAGTGGAATGGCCACGCACGCCGGAGGAGGCGCAGATCGACCGTGTTCCCAACCCGCAGGCGGACACGGATTACCTGGTGCGCTTCACCGTGCCGGAGTTCACCTCGATCTGTCCGATCACGGGACAGCCGGACTTCGCGCATCTTGCGATCGACTATGCCCCGGGGCGATGGCTCCTGGAGTCGAAGTCGCTGAAGCTCTACGTCGCGAGCTTCCGCAATCACGGCGCATTTCATGAGGACTGCACGGTGATGATCGGCAAGCGCCTCTCCGCCGAGATCAAGCCGAAATGGCTGAGGATCGGCGGCTACTGGTATCCGCGCGGCGGCATTCCGATCGACGTATTCTGGCAGACCGGCAGGCTGCCGCGGGGTCTCTGGGTTCCCGAGCAGGGCGTTGCGCCCTATCGCGGGCGCGGCTAGCCGGTTTCTAATCGCGCTCCGGATTCGCAGGTCGTTCTACCGCATCCGCCGGCGTGCGTGGCCGCAAGAGGTGCGCGCAAGTGAGGCCGAGCACCATCATGCAGACGGCTGCCGTCACCAGGGTCGGGATCTTGCCGCCATGCTGCAGGCCGAAGCCGTAGGCAATCGGGCCGACCGTCTGCCCCATGAAGAAGAAAAACGAATGCAGCGCCAGTGCGGTCGCGCGCGCTTCCACCGAGAGTTCGCTGGCGAAGACCTGGATGCAGCCATGGATCATGTAGAAGCCCCAGCCCATCATCAACAGGCACAGGAACTGCAGCTTCCAGCCCGGGCCGAAGGCGGTGGCGATGAGCTGCAGGCCGACCAGGGTCGCGCCTGCGATCATCATGCCCTTCATGCCGAACAACGACAGCAAGCGCGAGACGGTCGCGGTGTAGAACAATCCGCCAATGGCAAATCCCGCGATCACGATTCCCGCGACCGAGAGTGACGTCTCGCCAAGATCGAACAGGAACGAGGCAATGAACGGAAACAGGCCGAGCACGCAGCAGCCTTCGATGAAGACCGTCGAGAAGCACACGCGCGCGTTGGGGTTGGTGAAGATAGTCCGATAACCGTGGCGGAGCGCGCCGAGACTCGCGCGTGGCGAATCCTTCAGTTGCGAGCCGCGAAAACCCGCCGCGACCGCGATCGCCGCGACGACGACGATCCCGCCCAGAATCGCGAGCACGCCGCGCCAACCGAGGAAATCGCCGATCAGGCCGGAAAAGGTCGCGCCCAAAAGATTGCCGCTCATCGAGCCGGCCAGCACGCGACTGATCCCGATCTGCCGTTTGTCGGAGCTGACGAGATCACTGGCGAGGCCGAGCGCCACCGGAAACACGCCGCCGGCGCCGACACCCGCCAGGATGCGCGAGGCGAACAGCAGCGGAAACGAGGTGGCCAGCGCGCCGACGACATTGGCAATGCCGAGAACCACGAGGCAGACGATCATCAGCCGCGCCTTGCCGAAGAGATCGGCAGCCGCACCGATGAGCGGCTGGATCGCAGCGAAAGTGAAGGCGAACACCGAAGCGAAACTGGCTGCGGTTGCGATCGTGACGCCGAAATCGCCGGCGACATGCGGCAGCACCGGATCGAGTGCACGTCCTGAAAGGGCTGCCGAGAACGTTGCCAGCGTGACGACATTGAGCGCCGGTGGCAGGCGCCGATCCTGCGGCCGCGCGACGGTCTGATGCATCAGGGCGCTTTGCCCTTGGCGAGCGCGTCGAACGCCATGAGCTTCCGCACCAGTCCCTCGAACTCGCGAAGCGGCACCATATTCGGTCCATCGGACGGCGCGCGATCGGGATCGGGATGCGTCTCGATGAAGACGCCGGCCACACCGACCGCGACCGCGGCGCGCGCCAGCACCGGCACGAATTCGCGTTCGCCGCCCGATGCCGTGCCCTTCCCGCCCGGCTGCTGCACCGAATGGGTGGCGTCGAAGATGACGGGCGCGCCGGTGGTGCGCGCCAGAATCGGCAAGCTCCGCATGTCGGAGACGAGCGTGTTGTAGCCAAAGGACGCGCCGCGCTCGGTGACGAGCACATGGCGATTGCCGCCGCCGGTGATCTTGGAGACCACGTTGGTCATGTCCCAGGGCGCAAGGAACTGGCCCTTCTTGACGTTCACGACCTTGCCGGTCGCCGCCGCAGCGAGCAGAAGGTCAGTTTGCCGACACAGGAAGGCCGGGATCTGCAACACGTCCACCGCCTGCGCGACCTCGGCGCATTGGCCGGCCTCATGGATGTCGGTGAGCACGGGCAGGCCCAGCGAGGATCGGATCTCGGCGAAGATCGGCAGCGATTGCGCAAGCCCGAGACCGCGCGCGGCCGAGGCGCTGGTGCGATTGGCCTTGTCGAACGACGTCTTGTAGACGAGGCCGATGCCGAGCCGGCCGGCAATCTCCTTCAGCGCCGAGGCGACCTCGAGCGCATGCGCGCGGCTTTCCAGCTGACATGGCCCGGCGATGATCGAGATCGGCAGATCGTTGCCGAACCTGACCTGTCCGACATCGACGATCGGCGCGGCGGATGCGGTGGCATTCAAAGGCAAGACCCTCGTTTCCGTGCGACCATAAAGGCCGACGCCGCCGGATCAACCCTGTTTCGGCCCACGAATGCTCTCGAATATCAGGGTTGCGCCGGCGGATTCAGACGGGCCTCGAGGCCGCTCACTTCACCGCAGAGAATCCGGTCGGCACCAGGAGCTGGCTCACGATGTTGCCGACGATCTGACCGTCTTCCTCGGTCTTCGCGCGCGCGGAGATCCAGTCCGGATCGTTCTGGAATGCGGTCCATTTCTTTTCGCGCTCGGCGAGCGACTCCCAGGCCAGGAAATACGTCAGCTCCTGGTTGGATTCGCCGATCAACGTGGTGAAGAAACCGGCCTGCTTGATGCCGTGCTTCTCCCACAATTTCAGCGTGGTGGTATCAAAGCGCTTCAGCAGCGCCGGCAGCCGGCCCGGCAGGCAACGGTAGACACGCATTTCGTAGATCATCGACACACTCCCTTTATTCTGTTCTTGCAGTAGCGGGAGCGTCTTGTCGCAACAAACCGCGACAAGGTCAAAGGCGCTGTAGGGTGGGCAAAGCGAAGCGTGCCCACCCTGTCGCCGCGAATTAATTGCGGTGGGCAAAGGCGCACTTGGGCGCAAGTGCGCCTTTGCCCACCCTACAGCCGCAATCAGCCTGGCGCGTTACACCAGCCGGCTCTGCACCATCGCGGCCTGGATGAAGGACGCGAACAGCGGATGCGGCTCGAAGGGCCGCGACTTCAATTCGGGGTGGAACTGCACCCCGATGAACCACGGATGGTCTTCGTACTCGACGATCTCCGGCAGCACGCCATCGGGCGACAGGCCGGAGAATTTCAACCCGTGCTGTTCGAGGCGATCCTTGTAGGCGGTGTTGACCTCGTAGCGATGGCGGTGGCGTTCGGAAATCTCGGTGGCGCCGCCATAGACATCCGATACCCGGCTGCCGCGCTTCAAGACTGCGGGATAGGCACCGAGTCGCATCGTGCCGCCGAGATCTCCGGCCTTGGAGCGCTTCTCGAGCTCGTTGCCGCGCAGCCATTCCGTCATCAGGCCGACCAGCGGCTCCTTCGTCGCGCCGAACTCGGTGGAATTGGCTTCCTCGATGCCGACGAGGTTGCGCGCGGCCTCGATGACCGCCATCTGCATGCCGAAGCAGATGCCGAAATACGGCACGTCGCGCTCGCGCGCGAACTGCGCCGCCTTGATCTTCCCTTCCGCACCGCGCTGGCCGAAGCCGCCCGGCACCAAAATGCCATTGACGTGCTCGAGGAACGGCGCGGGGTCTTCATTCTCGAACACCTCGCTCTCGATCCAGTCGAGGTTGACCTTCACCTTGTTGGCGATGCCGCCATGTGAGAGCGCCTCGATCAGCGACTTATACGCATCCTTCATGCCGGTATATTTGCCGACGATGGCGATGGTGACGTCACCTTCCGGGTTGCGGATGCGCTCGTTGATGGTGTTCCAGCTCAGCAGCGCCGGCGGAATTTTGGGCACGATGCCGAATGCCGCAAGCACTTCGTCGTCGAGGCCGGCGGCGTGATAGGCCTCGGGCACGGCATAGATGTTGTCGACGTCGCGCGCCTCGATGACGGCACTTTCGCGCACGTTGCAGAACAGCCCGAGCTTGCGCCGCTCCTCCTTCGGGATCTCGCGGTCGGTGCGGCACAAAAGGATATCCGGCTGGATGCCGATCGAGCGCAGTTCCTTGACCGAATGCTGGGTCGGCTTGGTCTTCAATTCGCCGGCGCTTGGGATGTAGGGCAGCAGCGTCAGATGGATGTAGACGGCGTGGTCGCGCGGTAGCTCGCTCTTGAGCTGGCGGATCGCCTCGAAGAACGGCAGGCCCTCGATGTCGCCGACCGTGCCGCCGATCTCGACCAGCACGAAATCGTACTCGTCATTGCCGGACAGGATGAACTCCTTGATGGCATTGGTGACGTGCGGCACCACCTGGATGGTCGCGCCGAGATAGTCGCCGCGCCGTTCCTTGGTCAGGATGTCCTGATAGATGCGCCCGGTGGTGATGTTGTCGGCCTTGGTCGCCGGCCGTCCCGTGAAGCGCTCGTAATGGCCGAGATCGAGGTCAGTCTCGGCGCCGTCATCCGTGACGAAGACTTCGCCGTGCTGGTACGGCGACATCGTGCCTGGATCGAGATTGAGATAGGGGTCGAGCTTGCGAAGCCGGACCTTGTAGCCACGGGCCTGAAGCAGAGCGCCCAACGCCGCCGATGCCAGACCCTTTCCGAGCGAGGAAACCACGCCGCCGGTGATAAAGATGTACCGCGCCATGGGACTTTACCTTTAAGGCCAGTAAGCCGATTCGCCAAAACGATTCGTCGCCTGCGACAAAGTTTTGCAGCGGCTGTGGGTATGCGAAAAACAAAAGCGCTTTCAGTGCTTTGATGGGGATTCCTGATGCAGGAAGCTAGCCGCGATCCTGCATGGCCACCCTGCTTTATTGCGAGCGCGGCGCCTGCGGTGCTGCCGGTGCCTGGTTCTGCTGCTCATCCGCCTTCTTCAGCGTGTCGAGCACGCCACCCGAGGTCGGCGGCGCCACCGGCGCCGCGCCGGCCGGCTGAGTCTGTGACGCTGGCGCCTGAGTGCCGAGGATCGAATTCGACTGGTGATTGTAGCCCGCGAGCCACGACAGCACGAGACTGGTGAGGAAGAAGAGACCCGCCAAAAAGGCCGTCGTGCGCGTCAACAGATTGGCGGTGCCACGGCTCGACATGAAGCCGGCGCCGCCGCCCATGCCAAGGCCGCCGCCTTCGGATTTCTGCAAGAGCACCGCGCCGATCAATACGACGACGATCATGAGGTGAATGACAATAATGACAGTCTGCATCTCTACCTTCCGTCACAAGCCGGGCGTGGCCGGCATCCGGCTCGTGGACTTGCAGGGCTTTCGTGAAGTCGCGCGGTGTTACACGATTGCACCGGGCATTGTCACCCCCGACATAAGCGCGGTTATTCTGCTGACAAGGCGGCGCTGGGCATACGTTTTCCGTTCTTGCTGGCTGAGTGCAATTTCTATTATAGTAGATGTATGGACACTATAATAGACGACATCGGCCAACGGCTCGCCCGGCGTCTGCGGCTGGAGCGCGACGGCCGCGGCTGGTCGCTCGCGGACCTCGCGGAACGGTCCGGGGTCTCGAAGGCAACCATCAGCAAGATCGAGCGCGCCGAGGTCAGCCCGACGGCGGTGGTGCTGGTGCGGCTCGCCTCGGCCTTCGATCTCACGCTCGCCGGCCTGATGTTGCGCGCCGAAGGCCTGGGCCAACGGCTTTCCCGCGCCGGCGAACAGCCGGTGTGGCGCGATCCCGAGACCGGCTATGTGCGAAAGCAGGTGTTCAGCCGGCCCGATCATCCCGTCGAGATCGTCCGAGTCGAACTGCCCGCGAAGCAGCGCGTGACCATGCCCGCCTCCTCTTACGCGCATATTCGCCAGCTGGTCTGGGTGCAATCCGGCAGCCTCGTCATCACCGAAGGCGGCGAGCGGCATGTGCTCGGTGCCGGCGATTGCCTCGGCTTCGGACCGCCTGCGGAGACCACCTTTGCCAATGAGAGCAATGCGGCTTGCGTCTACGTGGTCGCGCTGACGCGGAGCTAGACATGGAAGGCATCACGATCGCGCCGTTGACGGATCTGCCGCATATCCGACGCCGGCTCAGCGAATTGCTGGTGGAAACGGTCGCCAGCGGCGGCTCGGTGAGCTTTTTGCATCCGCTGCCGCTCGAGACGGCCGACAGCTTCTGGCGCGACTCGCTTGCCTCAGCCGCGCGCGGCGAGCGGATCGTGCTCGGCGCGTTCGACGGCCAAGAAGCTAGACAAGAAGAAGATAGACAAGAAGATGGCCAAAGCCTCGTTGCGACCGTGACGCTGCTGCTCGCCCTTCCCCCGAACCAGCCGCATCGCGCCGAGATCGCCAAGATGATGACCAGGCTCAGTCATCGCCATCGCGGGATCGCGCGTGCACTGATGCAGGCAGCGGAGCGAACGGCCATCGAGCACGGACGCACCCTGCTCGTGCTCGACACCGCCGTCGAGGATGGCGCCTCCCGCCTCTACGAAGCGCTGGGCTTCCATCTGACCGGCATCATCCCGGATTACGCGCAAAAGCCGCATGGCGGCCTGACCGCAACGATGATCTACTGGAAGCGGATCGCCGGCTAACGCGCGACGTCATCGCGTTAGCTTCTTGTTTGCGCAAGACCTCCGCGCAAACGCGTTACGCGTTTGTCGCGAGGGAAGCCGCTACACACTTTGCGCTAATGCGGCCCTTCGGGTCCGGATCATGCGTTAGCAGCCGGCCGCGATCGCCAGGAAATCGGAAGCTTTCAGACTGGCGCCGCCGACCAGCGCGCCATTGACATTGGCGACCGCCATCAACTCGGCCGCGTTCGACGGCTTGACCGAGCCGCCATAGAGGATGCGGATCTTGGCGCCCTCAACCATGAAGCGGTTCGCGAGGGAACCGCGGATAAAGCTATGAACTTGCTCGACATCCTGCGGTGTCGGCGTCAGCCCGGTGCCGATCGCCCAGACCGGCTCATAGGCGACCACCAGGTTTCCGGCCGTCGATCCCTCCGGCAGTGAGCCCTTGAGCTGGGCGCCGCAGATATCCAGCGTCTTTCCGGCATCGCGCTGCTCGCGGGTCTCGCCGATGCAGACGATGGCGGTGAGCCCCGCGCGCCAGACGGCCTCCGTCTTCTGGCGCACCAGCGCGTCACTCTCGCCGTGATCGGCGCGCCGCTCGGAATGCCCGACAATGATGGCCTTGGCGCCGGCGTCAGCCAGCATTTCCGCCGAAATGTCGCCGGTGTGCGCGCCGGAGGCCTTGGGGTGGCAATCCTGCGCCCCGACTGCGAATGCCTTGACGCCCTTGGCGCGGTCGGCAAAGGCAGCCACAAGGGTTGCCGGCGGACAGACCAGCAGATCGGCCTTGGCGGTAACCGCAGGCGCCCCCGCAAGCATCGCCTCAAATTCCCCCGCGGAGGCCTTGAGGCCGTTCATTTTCCAGTTGCCGGCAATCAAGGGCCGGAGGGCATCAGTCATGGCGCAATCCCCAGATCATTCACTTTTCAGCGCTAGCAGAGCCGACCGGACAGTTCCAGTGCAGGAGGCCCCGGCCGTTAACCCCTTCGCGCGGCGTTCGGTCCCGCACCTCCCCGGTCCGCTTAAGGTTGCGAGGGGGCGACGGCCACTTTATGATGCGTTATCAACTCGGTGACGCCCTTTTGCGAAGTACGCTATAAGGCGCGCCCTTTCCTCCTTTAGACAAGTTGGACCTATGCTTCGAGGATTACGCAAAGCCTCATCAAACTGGCTCGGCAAGGCCATTATGGCCCTGGTGATGGGTGTATTGATCGTCAGTTTCGGTATCTGGGGCATCGCCGACATTTTCAGGGGATTCGGGCAATCAACGCTGGCCAAGGTCGGCCACACCGAGATTTCGCTGAACGAGTTCCGCGGAATCTATTCCGACCGGCTGCAACAGATCGGCCGTCAGTTCGGCCGTCCCCTGACGCAGGAGCAGGCGCGCGCGTTCGGCCTCGACCGCCAGGTGCTTCAGCAGACTCTCGCCGAAGCCGCGCTGGATGAGAAAGCCCGGCAGCTTGGCCTCAATCAGTCCGATGCCGAGACCATGCGCGTGATTCTGGCAGATCCGAATTTCAAGGGCGTGAACGGCCAGTTCGACCCGCAGCGCTTCCAGGCCATCATCCGCCAGTTCGGCTACACCGAAGCGCGCTATCTTGCCGATCAGAGGAAGGTCTCGCTGCGCCGGCAGCTGACCAATACCCTCACCGCCGGGCTTTCGCCGTCGAACACGCTGATGGAAGCGTTGAACCGCTTCCAGAACGAGCAACGCTCGATGGAATTTGTCCGGCTCGGTCCAGGGCAGGCCGGCACGATCGACCCGCCCTCGCCCGAAGCGCTCGCATCCTATTTCGATGAGCACAAGGCGCAATTCCGTGCGCCCGAATACCGCAAGATCTCATTCGTTGCGATCACGCCGGAGGAGATCGGCAAATGGTCCAACGTTTCCGACGACGACGCCAAAAAGCTGTTCGACCAGCGCAAGGACCAGCTCGGCACGCCCGAGAAGCGCCAAGTCTCCCAGATCGTATTCCCGAACATGGAGGAAGCGCAGGCCGCGCGCAGCCGCATCGCATCCGGAACCTCCTTCGACGACATTGCCAAGGAGCGCAAGCTGGCCCCGGCCGACGTCGATCTCGGTCTCGTCACCAAATCAAGCATCCTCGATCCTGCGGTGGCGGATGCCGCGTTTGCGCTGCCGTCGGGTGACGTCAGCCAGCCCGTGCAGGGCAAGTTCGGCATCGCGCTCGTCAAGGTCGGCGTGATCCAGCCCGCGATCGAGCCTGATTTTGCGAGCGTCGCCAGCGATCTCAAGAAGGAGATCGCGGTCGAGCGCGCCCGCAACCAGGTATCGACGCTACGCGACAAGATGGAAGACGAGCGCGGCGGCGGCGCCAGCGTGATCGAGGCGGCGCAGAAACTTGGCCTGACGGCCGTGACCCTCGACGCGGTCGATCGCATGGGCAAGATGCCAAACGGCCAGCCGGCCAACATTCCGCCCGGCCTTGACGTGGTGTCGCAGGCCTTCAACAGCGATGTCGGTGTCGACAACGACGCCATCTCCTATCGTGGCGGCTATGTCTGGTATGACGTGCTCGGCATCACCCCGCCGCGGGACCGCACGCTGGACGAGGTGAAGGACCAGGTCGAAACGCGCTGGAAGGACGACGAGATTGTGCGCCGCTTGCGCGCCAAGGCGACCGACATGGTGCAGAAGCTCGAACAAGGCGGCAAGCTTGCCGACGAGGCCTCGGCCATCGGAGTAAAAGTCGAGACCGCGGCCAATTTCAAGCGTGAAGATTCGCCGCCCGGCGTGCCCTCGGGTGCGATTGCGGCCGCCTTCCGCACCGCCAAGGATGGCGCGGGTCAGACCCCCGGCAGCGGCAACACCGAATGGATCGTCTACCGCGTCACCGACATCACGACGCCGCCGGTCGATCTCAATTCGGAAGACATGAAAAAACTGAAGGAGCAGCTGGTGCGCGGGCTGAGCGACGAACAGGTCGCGCTCTATGTCGCCAAGCTTGAGAAGGATATCGGCGCCTCGGTTAACGAGGAAGGTTTTGCGCAAGTGACCGGCGCCGCCCAGCAATAACCAGTGACCCCAGAGTACGCGATGGACGACCTCAAATCGATCATTGGCAAAGTTGCCACCGGCGCCACCCTGTCACGCGAGGAAGCGGCATCCGCCTTCGACAGCATGATGTCCGGCGAGGCGACGCCCTCGCAAATGGGCGGGCTGTTGATGGCGCTGCGCGTTCGCGGCGAAACCGTCGACGAGATCACCGGGGCGGTCTCGGCGATGCGCTCCAAGATGCTGCCGGTGACGGCGCCCGCCGATGCCGTCGATATCGTCGGCACGGGCGGTGACGGCTCAGGTTCCGTCAACGTCTCGACCTGCGCTTCGTTCATCGTGGCAGGCACCGGGGTTCCGGTCGCCAAGCATGGCAACCGCGCCTTGTCGTCGCGCTCGGGCGCGGCCGACGTGCTTGCGGCACTCGGCGTCAAGATCGACCTTACGCCTGACAAGGTCGGCCGCTGTGTCAAGGAAGCCGGGATCGGCTTCATGTTCGCGCCCTCCCATCATCCGGCGATGAAGAATGTCGGCCCGACCCGGGTCGAACTCGCGACCCGCACGATCTTCAACCTGCTCGGACCGCTCTCCAACCCGGCCGGCGTCAAGCGGCAGATGGTCGGCGTATTCTCGCGGCAATGGGTGCAGCCGCTGGCGCAGGTGCTGAAAAACCTCGGTGCCGAATCCGTCTGGGTGGTGCACGGCTCCGATGGCCTCGACGAGATCACCCTCGCCGGCCCGACCTATGTCGCGGCGCTCGAGAACGGCAATGTGCGTACTTTCGAAGTAACGCCAGAGGAAGCGGGCTTTGCCCGTGTCGGCGGCGACGCGCTGAAGGGCGGCGACGCCGAAGCCAACGCGACCGCGCTGCAAGGCGTGCTCGACGGCAAGCCCAGCGCCTATCGCGACGTCGCATTGTTGAATGCCGCAGCGGCCCTGATGGTCGCCGGCAAAGCGAAGAGTCTTGCCGATGGCGTTGCGCTCGGCAACCAGTCGCTCGACAGCGGCGCGGCGGCAGCACGGCTCAAGCATCTCATCGCGGTTTCCAACGACTAGGGCGTAGCGTGAGCGATATCCTCACAAAGATCGAAGCCTATAAGCGTGAAGAGATCGCCGCCGCCAAGCGCGCGCATCCGCTGGCGGACGTCGAGGCACGGGCGAAAGCCGCCTCGCCGCCACGCGGTTTTGTCCGCGCCATCCGGAACAAGCACGCCGCCGGCGATTATGCGCTGATCGCCGAAGTGAAGAAGGCCTCGCCCTCCAAGGGGCTGATCCGCGCCGATTTCGATCCGCCGGCGCTCGCCAGGGCCTACGAAGCCGGCGGCGCGGCCTGTCTCTCGGTGCTGACCGACACGCCGTCGTTTCAGGGGCATCTCGATTTCATGGTGGCGGCGCGCGCGGCGACCGGCCTGCCGGTGCTCCGCAAGGACTTCATGTTCGACACCTATCAGGTCGCGGAAGCCCGCGCCCATGGCGCCGACTGCATTCTCATCATCATGGCCGCGCTCGATGACGCCGCCGCCAAGGACATCGAGGATGCGAGCCTTGCTCATGGCATGGACGTGCTGATCGAGATCCACGACCGCGGCGAGCTCGATCGGGCCCTGAAGCTCCGTTCGCCGATGATCGGCGTCAACAACCGCAACCTGCGCACCTTCGAGACGACGCTTTCGACCAGCGAGGCGCTGGCGCCGATGATCCCCCGCGACCGCCTGATGGTTGGCGAGAGCGGCATCTTCGCGCCCGCCGATCTCGCGCGGCTTGAGCGCGTTGGCATGTCGACCTTCCTGGTCGGTGAAAGCCTGATGCGTCAGGCCGACGTGACCGCAGCGACTCGCGCCTTGCTTACGCGAAGCCACATCGCCGCCGCGGCGGGCACGCGCTGATGGCGCGCGAATCTTCCAAAACCAGCCCTGCCCTCACCCACATCGATTCCAGCGGTGAAGCCCGCATGGTCGACGTCTCGGAAAAACCAGCGACCGAGCGCACGGCTGTGGCCGAGGGCCGCGTGCTCATGAGCCAGGCGACGCTGGAACTGATCCGGTCGGGCAATGCCAAGAAAGGCGACGTGCTCGGTGTTGCGCGCATCGCCGGCATCATGGCGGCGAAGCGAACGCATGAGCTGATCCCGCTCTGTCATCCGCTCGCGCTATCGAAAGTCGTGCTCGATATCGCGCTCGAGCCAGAGCTTCCGGGCTGCATCGTGCGCGCGACCGTGAAGGTGACCGGCCCGACCGGCGTCGAGATGGAAGCACTGACGGCGGTATCGGTCGCCTGCCTCACCATTTACGACATGATCAAGGCGGTCGAGCGCGGCGTTCGTATCGAAGGCATTCATCTCCTTGAGAAAAAGGGCGGCAAGTCCGGCCACTACAAGGCCTGAGTCGCCGTCCTTCACGACGGAGTGATTGGCACAACGGGAAGAGAGCGCCCACTTCCAGTGTTGGTTTTCGGTTTTCCTCGATGTTTCAGCCAGCGGGAGAAAGCCAATGACGATCGTCAGGATTTTGGGCGCAGCAGTGGTTCTGTCGGCACTTCCGGCGTCGGCCCCGGCCCAGCAGGTGATGTCCGAACCCGGCTATTGCGCCTTCTTCTATCCAAACGCCAATTGCACGAACAAGGGACCGGGCAATCCCTATACCGATCCGAATTACCGTCGTAACGGCGGCCAGAGCTCGGGTCCGTGGCCAAACAACGCTACCGTCCCCCCTCCTGCAGCGAAACGGCCACGACGCTCCTACGCGTACCAGTGACGGACATGACGCCGCTTGTTGGCGCGCTCGATCGATGACACGGTGGGGCTTGCGCTTTAACCGGGCGTTAACTCCGATTCCTAACGTCAACTCCACACCGGCATCGTAGCTTCCGGCCGGGCCGGCGCGTGAACCCACGCGCCCGGCTACCGAGCCTCGGCAACGATCAGAATTATTATGACCAGTGCAAGCGCTTCCGTCGACGTGAAGACCTCCGTTCGTGGCGACCCGATCCGATGGCTCGTCGTCGGCGGCCTCCTCCTGATCGCCGCGATTACGATCGGCACCACGATCACGGCCGGCAATTTCCGCGAGCGCGCGCTCAGGAGTGCCGAACAGGAACTTGAAAACAGCGTGCTGCTGATGGTTCGCCATTTCGACCAGCAGCTCGACGACTTCATGGGCATCCAGCGCGACATCGTCGCGCAAATCGAGAACTCCCGGATGACCTCGCCCGACCAGTTCCGCGCGCTCCTGTCGAGCCCGGAATGGCATGATATGCTTCGCCTGCGACTGCGCGCCTATACGGACGTCGCCGGCGTCAACGTATTCGATGCAAACGGCGTTCTGATCAACTCGTCGGAGCAATGGCCGGTCCCCGACATAAGGGTGGCCGATCGGAACTTCTTCAAGGCGTTCAAATCAGGTTCGCCGTTCGAGCGCTTCCGGATAGAGCTGGTGCAGGGCCGGTTCCGGCAAGGCTGGGCGACCGTGGTCGCCTGCAAGGTGACCGGACCGAATGGCGAATTCCTTGGTGTCGTGACTCGCGCGCTGACGCCCTCGACCTTCGAGAAGTTCTTTGCCTCGGTCACGCTCGCCCCGGGGGCCAGCATTTCCATGCATCATCGCGACGGCACGCTGCTCGCCCGCTATCCGCAGACCGAGGGCATGGTAGGACGAAACTTCAGGCACGGGTCGGCCGACCAGGAGAAAATCTTCGAGCTGAACCAGTACACCGGCCGCATGATCAGCCCGATCGATCGGGAATACCGCCTGGTTTCGTCGCGAGCGCTCTCGGATTTTCCGATCGTGATCGTCGCCACCACGACGGAGGACGTCGCACTCGCCGAATGGCACGAGCAGATGCGCTTCCTGATCAGCGTCGGCGGCATTTCGGTGCTGCTGATCGCCGTGCTGCTCTTTCTCGTGGTGCGGCGCCTGTCGCGCGACCACGATGCGTCGCAGCGGCGACTGACCCTGGAAAAGCAGCGGCTCGACAAGGCCATCAACAACATGACGCAGGGCCTGTTGCTGTTCGACTCGTCGAGGCGGCTTGTGGTCTGCAACCACCGCTACATCGAGATGTACGGCCTGTCTGTCGACGTCATCAAGCCCGGTGTCAGCTTCCATGAGATCATCGCACATCGGAAGGAAACGGGTTCGTTCGCGGGCGACGCCGACGAATATATCGAGTCCACCTTGCGCGATATCGGGCGGGAGAAGTTCACCATCATCGAGACTCCCGACGGCCGCTCGGTACAGATCGTCAACGAGCCGCTGGCGGACGGCGGCTGGGTGGCAACCCATGAGGACATTACCGAGCGACGACGCACCGAGCAGCGCATCACCCATCTGGCGCATTACGATGCGCTGACCGATCTGCCGAACCGCGCCTTGTTCCACGAGCGGCTGAAGCAGGAGCTGACGCGGATCAAGGAAGGCCAGCAGCTCGCCGTCTATTACATCGATATCGACGAGTTCAAGAGCGTCAACGACTCGCTCGGCCATCTGATCGGCGACGAATTGCTCAAAACGGTCGCCATCAACCTCAACCAATGTGTCGGCGCGGCAGGCTTCGTTGCCCGGCTCGGCGGCGACGAATTTGCCATCGTCCAGACCGGCGTCGAAACCGCCGAGGACGTCATCGACCTCGTCACGCGCACCTTCGACGCGATCCGAACGCCGTTCGAATGCCTCGGCCATCAGCTCACCGCCGACGCCAGCATCGGCATCGCGCTCGCGCCCGAGCATGGCACCGATCTCGACCGGATCCTGAAGAACGCGGATCTCGCCATGTACGCCGCCAAGGCAGCCGGCCGACGCACCTACCGCTTCTTCGACCCGACGATGGACGCCCAGATCAGGTCGCGTCGTCAGCTCGAGGTGGATCTGCGCCAGGCAATCGCAACCGACGCGATGGAGGTCTACTACCAGCCCTGCGTGAGCCTGCAGGACGACCGCATCACCGGCTGCGAGGCGCTGGTGCGCTGGCGCCATCCCGAGCGCGGCATGATTTCGCCGGCTGAATTCATTCCCATCGCTGAGGAAACCGGGCTGATCAACCAGCTCGGCGAATATGTGCTGACGACGGCCTGCAACGAGGCTGCGAACTGGCCCGACGACATCCGCCTCGCCGTCAACGTGTCGCCGGTGCAGTTCAAGAGCGGCACGCTGGCCTTGAAGATCATATCGGCGCTCGCCGCGTCCGGCCTCGCCGCCGACCGGCTGGAACTCGAGATCACCGAGGCGGTGCTGATCCGCGACGATGAGGCCGCACTCGCCATCCTGCATCAGCTCCGCGCCATCGGCGTGCGCATCGCGCTCGACGATTTCGGCACCGGCTACTCGTCGCTGAGCTATCTGCAGCGCTTCCCCTTCGACAAGATCAAGGTCGACCGCAGTTTCGTCAAGGACATCACCGAGCCCGACAATGGGTCCTCCAGCATCGTCCAGGCGGTCGTCAACATCGCCACCGCGCGCCACATGACCACCACCGCCGAAGGTGTCGAGACCGAGGAGCAGCGGCAGATGTTGCGCACGCTCGGCTGCTCGGAGATGCAAGGCTATCTGTTCAGCGCCGCGAAGCCGGCCAGCCAGATCCGCGACCTGTTCGCCGCCCACCCCAAGGCCGAAGCGGCGGTGCCGACCAAGGACGCCCGAACGCGGCGGACGAAAACGGCGTAAACCCCAATTGCCTCCTCGCCTGACAAAAGCATTAGGGCGGCCTTGAGCCGCCCTAATCGTCTTCAAATCGGATATTTTCGCTGGCCTCAGTTCGGCACGGCCGCCTTCGGGGCCGGCGGCGTAGCGGGCCGCTCGGCGGTGACGGTGACGCCGCGCAGGAGATTGAAGGCGGCGGCGAGCGCCTTGTCGTCCTTCTCGTCAGGCGGCACGTAGGATTGCGAACCGCTCTGCTCGGCGCCTTCGGCCGAGAGATGGCCGCGCATCGAGGCCTCGCCCTTGATGTCGGCACGGCCCTTCAGCTCGTCCGGCACGTCCTGCAGCACCTCGATATCGGGTTTGATGCCGAGCGCCTGGATCGAATGACCTGACGGCGTGTAGTAGCGCGCGGTGGTGAGCGCCAGCGCGCCATTGCCGGCGCCGAGCGGAATGATGGTCTGCACCGAGCCCTTGCCGAACGAGCGGGTGCCGATCAGCGTTGCGCGCTTGTGGTCGTGCAAGGCACCGGAGACGATTTCCGACGCCGACGCCGAACCGCCATTGATCAGGACCACGAGCGGCTTGCCCTTGGTCAGATCGCCGCCACGGGCGCTGAAGCGCTGGGTTTCTTCCGGGTTGCGGCCGCGGGTCGAAACGACCTCGCCGCGGGGAAGGAACGAGCTCGACACCGAGACGGCCTGATCGAGCAACCCGCCTGGATTGTTGCGGAGATCGACGACATAACCCGCGAGCTTCTCCGGCGGAATCTCCTTCTGGATATCGGCGATCGCCTTGTGCAGGTTTTCCGTGGTCTGTTCGTTGAAAGAGGTGATGCGGATATAGCCGATGTCGCCGCCTTCGGTGTGATAGCGCACCGGCTTGACGCGGATGATCTCGCGCGTGAGCGTCACGTCGATGGGCGCGTCCTTGCCCTTGCGCAGGATCTTGAGGTGGGTCTTGGTGTTGACCGCGCCCTTCATCTTGTTGACGGCCTGCTCGAGGGTCAGCCCCTGCACCGCCTCATCATCGATCTGGCTGATCAGGTCGCCCGACAGAATGCCGGCCTTCGCCGCCGGCGTATCGTCGATCGGCGCCACAACCTTGACGAGGCCGTCTTCCATCGTGACCTCGATGCCGAGCCCGCCGAATTCGCCCGACGTCGTCTCCTGCATCTCGCGCCAGGCCTTGTCGTTCATGTAGCGCGAATGCGGATCGAGCGAGGTCACCATGCCGTTGATGGCGCCTTCGATCAGGCTGTTGTCAGACGGCTTCTCGACATAGTCGGAGCGTACGCGCTCGAAGACTTCGCCGAACAGATTGAGTTGCGAATATGTATCGCCTGCGGTCGCAGCCGCCTTCGCCCTGGCAATCAGGTTCTCGCCCGGGCCGGTGACCATGAAGGTCAGGCACGCGCCGGTCAGCGAACCCAGGATAAACAGGTAATTCTTCCGCATATGTCCGCCGCCTTCCGCGCTGGATTTATTGCCAAAATGGGGTCGAAACAGGAAGCTCACAATAGCTTTCTGGTTTCTTCAAGGCCAAGTTGCAAGCCAACCTGATACGTCGACGGTTGCGTTCCGAACCCGCGCCTGGCCCGTGTACCGAGCCACCAGCCAACCTGCGGCGGGACATTACGGAACGGACCATCGGCGCCTAATTTCAGGGCAGCATCCATCGGCCAGTTCGGATTATTCAGGATTTCGCGTCCAACCGCGATCAAATCCGCCTGACCGTTCGTTAAAATCTGTTCAGCCTGGTCACCGTGAATAATCAGCCCGACCGCCATGGTCATGATATCGGCGTGGCGGCGGACATATTCCGACAGCGGCACCTGGTAGCCGTATTTGATTTCCTTTTTGATTTCCTTGCCAAGGATCGGTGCCTGTTCGGTGATACCACCGGACGAGCAGTCGATCACGTCGACGCCCTTGGTCTTGAGGATTTTCGCCAGCCGCGCGCTCTGTTCCGGCCCCCAGCCGGCGTTGTCCTCAACCGAAAGTCTGACGAACAAAGCTTTGTGATCCGGCCAATGAGCGCGCACGGCTTCCGCGATCTCGATGAGGAAACGCATCCGGTTTGATTCGGAACCGCCATACTCGTCGGTCCACTGGTTCGAGCGCTCGGACAGGAACTCGTGCACGAGATAGCCATGGGCGCCATGCAGCTCCAGCACCTCGAAACCGGCGTCATGGGCGCGCCGCGCGCCATAGCCCCAGGCCTGCACCAGGTCCTTGACCTCCTGGCGCTCAAGCGCCCGCGGCACCGGCCATTTGTCACTGTGGGCGATGGCGCTCGGCGCGACCGGTGTCCAGGCGTCCCAGTCCGCGATATCCGGCCGGGGCTGTAACGGTCCGTCGCCCTCCCACGGGCGGTTGGCGCGCGCCTTGCGCCCGGAATGGCCGAGCTGAATGCCCGCGACAGCACCCTGCCCGTTGATGAATTTGACCAGCCGCTTCAGCGGCTCGACAAAGACGTCGTCCCAGATGCCGAGGTCGCCGACCGTGCCGCAGCCGCGCCGCTCGACCTTGGTCGATTCCATCATGACGAGGCCGGCGCCTCCCGCCGCGAATTTGCCGACATGCATCAGGTGCCAGTCGGTCGGAAAGCCCCTCACCGCCGAATATTGGTGCATCGGCGCCACGACGATCCGGTTGCGCAAATTCACGTCCCGGATCGAGAACGGCGAGAACAGCGTCAGCCCGGACATGACCATTTCCTCGCGCAATATTTTGCTTGGCGCGGACGATATCGGCCGCCACGCAAGCCGCAAAGCCGGAATTCCCGACCACGGCAAGCCCGCCCCGCCCGAGAGCCATGCAATTTTGGGATGGCGTGAAGCTTCGGGACGCGATAGCGAGAAGGAAATGACGGCCCAGCGACATCAAGGGGGGATTTATGAACGAAGCGATCCGGCCAGTACGCAATGTCGAACTCGGGGCAAGCAACGAGCCGTTCCAGAACCTGCACGAGTTCGTTCACAAGGCGCGCGCCAACCTCAACCAGAACGCCTGGGACTATATCGTGGGCGCCGCGGAAACCGAGACCACGATGCGGCGCAACCGCATGGCGCTGGACGAGATCGCCTTCCGCCCGCGCGTATTGCGTGATGTCGCGAAAATCGACGCCTCGGTCGAGCAGTTTGGCCGCAAGATGCGGCTGCCGGTGATGCTGGCGCCGGTCGGCGCGCTGGAAATCTTCGATCCGGACGGCGCTGCTGCCGTGGTGCGCGGCACCGGCAAATTCGGCGCCGCCCATATGCTGAGCTCGGTGTCGGCGCCCGGGCTGGAAAAGACTGCCGAAGCCGCGCCCGACGCGATGCGCCTGTTCCAGCTCTATGCGCGCGGCGACGACGCTTTTGTGGAGGATTATGTCGCCCGCGCGGTCGCCCAGAAATACACCGCCTTCTGCCTGACGGTCGATACCGCCCATTACAGCCGGCGCGAACGCGATATCGCCAAGCGCTACGTCCGCGAGAGCCGGCTGCGCGCGACCGGCGGCGATTTCCAGAAATCGCTGAACTGGCGCACGGTCAAGCTGATCAAGGACAAGTTCAAGATCCCGCTGATCATCAAGGGTATCGCCACCGCTGAGGACGCCAAGATCGCGCTCGATCATGGGGTGGAGTGGATCTACGTCTCCAACCATGGCGGCCGCCAGCTCGACCATGGCCGCGGCGCGATGCATGTGCTCCCGGAGATCGTCGACGCCGTGAAGGGCCGTGCGAAAATCATGGTCGACGGCGGCTTCTGCCGTGGCACCGACGTGGTGAAGGCCATCGCTTCCGGCGCCGATATCGTCGGGATCGGCCGCCTCCAATGCTGGGCGCTGGCGGCGGCTGGCGAAACCGGCGTGCTCAGGATGCTGGAACTCCTGGAAGACGAGGTGATCCGCGTGCTCGGGCTGCTCGGCCTGACCTCCTTCAAGGAGCTGGACAAGTCCTATCTCCATCCGGCGATGCCCACGAACATGCCGAGCGTGTTCTCTGCCTTCCCGCTGCTCGATATCGAGCCGTATCGGTACTGAGGATTTTGGCGAGGGAAATGGCGTGTCATCATTGTCACGCCATTTTGCGCTACACATCTGACCACCATGACCCCTGCCCCGCTTTCGCCCGGCGACACCGACGCGCTCTTGTTCGATCTCGGTCGCGTCGTATTCGATATTGATTTCCCCAGGGCGCTCGCCTGCTGGGCAGGCCATGCCGGGTGCGAGCCGTCCGATATCGCCGCGCGCTTTGTGGTGGACGAAGCGTACCATCACCACGAGACTGGCACGATCAGCGACGAGGACTTTTTCGGCAATTTGCGCCGCTCGCTCGGCATTGCCATCACCGACGAGCAGTTCCTGGAGGGCTGGAACGCGATCCTCGTCGGCGAGATGGACGGCATCGCGCCGCTGCTCGAACGGGCGGCTCAACATTTTCCGCTTTACGTCTATTCCAACACCAACCGTCCGCATGTCGCCTATTTCACCGAGATCCATGCGCACACGCTGAAACCGTTCCGCGAGCTCTACTACTCTTCGACGATCGGTCACCGGAAACCGGACGCCGCGGGCTTCGATCATGTCGTCAACGCAATCGGCGTTCCGGCCTCGCGCATCGTGTTCTTCGACGATCTCGCTGCGAATATCGAAGGCGCGAGAGCCCGCGGGCTGAAGGCGGTGCATGTGAAGTCGTCGCAGGATGTCGCCGACGCGCTGAAGGCGCTGGGGGTTTGATCAGCAGTCGAATGGGCCGTCGTTGCGAGCCAACGGGTCGCAATGACGTGTCCACAGATGCGCGTTCTCGCGGTCGATTTCGCCCGAGGTTTGCAAAGCTTGAGTCCCTCCGAGAATAGAGGGCGCAGGGAAGACCGGATGCTGGTTGCACCCGCGGCCTCGTGTGCAGTGAAAAAAGCACACGAGTTCGAAACCACAGGTTCAACCGGAGCGACCCGGCCTTCCCTGCGCAACGGTTGAACGGCTTATACGCGCTCTCCCCGGTGTCCGGGCTTTTTTAGCCACCGTCGCTTCCACGAAACGTCCCGCGAGAAGCTTGATCCCAGCGTCGGGAGATCAGGACCACACGACTTCGCCGTCCGCCTGCGACATCACTCGTCAGTTGATATCGAAGCGTCCATCGCATCCCGCACCAACGTTCGTGACGATCGCGATACGCCCTCTTGTGAGGCGCGAGATGGGTGTGACCTTACAACTGATTTGCGCTTCTGAAAAAGCGAAATCTTTTTCGCGGAGGGGCTTGACGCGCATGTCCGAAAGCCGACCCGACGGGCAAATCAGGCAGTCCAACTCTCACGGTCTCGACCAGCCACGCACTGCATATCTCGCGGACGTGGCTACCGCGCCACGACCTTCGACCTCTGCGCCTCCTCGATATGGCGCCGCTGATCGAGGAACGCCTGGCTCGATCGCGTCTTGTACAATTCGAGGTTCGCGGTCTCGTCTGTCGACAGCGTCAGCGCCTGGTCGCGGTATTCCAGCCGGCGCGGATCGTTCCTGACCTTGCGCGCGAGATGCTCAAGCCGGATCGCGAGCGTTGCCCAGCGCGCCGCCTTCACCGCAGTCTCGGCAAGATAGCGCGGATAGAACAGCCAGACCGGTTCGACGGGTAGCTCCGGGCGGCGCTCGTGCCGGCTCTTCAGCCGGAGTCCGCCGCCCTCCAGCGGATGGACATGCTCGATCGGGTGATAACCCTTGAAATAGAGCGCATAGGTCTTGATCTTGCCGAGGCTGTTATCCATCGCCGCCGCGCGCCGCATGATCGTCTCGATGTGCTCCCAGCTGTAATAGGCGTCCCAGGCGAGCCTGTAGGCGCGCTCCCATTCCGCCGTCGACATGATCGAATGCGAAACGCAGACGTGATCGAGATCGTATTTGTTCAGATCCGGATCCATCGTGACGCCCTTCGTATGAAGCGTCTTGTGGTCCTCGGAGCCGGGCAGCGGCGTCAGGAAGAAAAACTCCAGCATGTCGATCGGCAATTCGTGCTGGATGATCTCGATGTCGCGGGCGATCGACTCCGGCGTATCGTTCGGAAAGCCCAGGATGTAACCGGCAACCGTCATGATCCTGGCCTTCTTCCAGGCCAGCATCATCTCGCGGTAGTCTGTGATCTTGTTCTGACGCTTCTTGGCGCCGAGCAGGCTGTCCGGGTTGATGTTTTCAAGGCCGATGAAACAGCGCCGGACGCCGGCCTTCGCGCACTTCTCGATGAAGTTCGGCAGCTTGTGGCAGAGCGTGTCGACCTGGATCGTGAACGAGAGCTCCCACCCCTCCTTCTCGCGAAGCGCGATGATCCGGTCGAGCAGGACCTCCCAATCCTTGTTGCGGGCGAAATTGTCGTCGGTGATGAAGAAGCCGCGGATGCCCTGCGCGACGTTGGCGCGGATCACGGCTTCGATGTCGTCGGCGGTCCGCCGACGCGACTTGCGGCCCTGCACGTTGATGATGGTGCAGAACGAGCACTGGTAGGGGCAGCCGCGCCCGGCGTCAAAGCTCGTGGTGTGGCCCCAGACGCGCGCGATCTGCTGGCGGGGAATGATCGGGAGCGGCTGGCTTTCGAGATGCGGCAGGTCGTCCATCACGTCGTACAGGGGCTGCAGCTTTCCGGCGAGCGCGTCCCGCAGCACGCCCTCGAGCCGGCCCTCGGCTTCGCCCGCGAACACGGACACGCCGAGGTCCATGATCGCCTGCACGCCCCGCTCGCGTTCCGGCAGCATGGCGAGCGTCCCGGAGACGTGGAAGCCGCCGATCGCAACGTCAACTCCCCGCCGGCGAAACTGTCTGGCGAGATCGAGCGAGCGCGGAAACTGGTTGGACTGGACGCCGACCAGCATCACCATGCCGGCGTCGGCGGCCTTGATCGATCGCGTCAGCTCGTCGACCCGGACCTTCCAATTGGTCTCATCGATCGCCTCGATGTCGATGTCGAAATCGGCCCCGAGCACTTTCCGCTGGCGACAATCGAGCGCAATGCCATAGAGGCAGGCCAGTGAATTCGACGGCAAGCCGCCGCGCCACCATCGGATGACGTAACCGTCATTGTCGTAATGTGAGGGCTTGATCAGAACAAGTCGGAAAACCTTGGTGCTCGTCTGCATGAGCATGGGGCAACCCGCCATCGGTCAAAATCAATTTCCACCAGAGCGTCGCAACTGCGTCCGCTTCCAACGGAAAGGCGGACATGGAAACAAACTGATCGTCGAATTGGACCCGATCGGCGCGTGCGGCACCGATACCTCGCCAGCAGCCTAACATATCGCCGAAAGCGACCGTAGGCGGTTTGCGCCGGAAAATGTGCGAACTCCCGCAACTGGGCTATTTTCGACACAGTCAGCCTTGCCGCGTTTTGCCTCGTCGCCCGCTCTCGGCTAGAACCCTACTCCGTTTCCTCACAGTGGAGTGCTGCCGTGGCGCTGATGCCGGTTGCCGATGCCCTTGCCGCAATCCTCGCCGGCGCCGAGCCGACGGCCGAGGAAATGGTGGCGCTCGAACAGGGCTATCATCGCGTGCTGGCGCGCGACATCGCGGCCAGGCGCACGCAACCGCCGCAGGCAATGTCGGCGATGGATGGCTATGCGGTGCGCGCCGCGGACGCCTCCCATGTCCATGCCAAGCTCAAGGTGATCGGCGAAGTCGCCGCCGGCCGGCCCTTCGATCGCGCGCTGGGCCAAGGCGAAGCGGCCCGCATCTTCACTGGGGGTGTGATTCCGGATGGCGCCGACGCTGTCGTGATCCAGGAGGATACGGTGGCGGACGGCAATTGCATCACGGTCACCGAAGCGGCCGTTGCCGGGCGGCACGTCCGCCCCGCCGGCGTCGACTTCAGGGAAGGCGACGTGCTGCTCTCTGCCGGCAGCCGGCTCACCGAGCGCGATCTCTCGCTCGCCGCCAGCATGAATTATCCGGAGCTGCCGGTGCGGCGGCGGCCGAAGGTCGCCCTGCTCGCGACCGGCGATGAACTGGTCATGCCGGGATCGACGCCCGGCCCCGGCCAGATCGTTTACTCCAACGGTTATGCACTGCGGGCGCTGGCGCGCGCCGAAGGCGCCGACACCGTCGATCTCGGGGTTGCCGCCGACACCATGGAAGCGACCACCGCGGGCATCCGCCGCGCGCGCGAGGTCGGCGCCGACATCCTGGTGACGACCGGCGGCGCCTCCGTCGGCGACCATGACCTCGTGAAGGAATCGCTCGAGGCCGAGAGCGTCGCGATCGCGTTCTGGAAGATCGCGATGCGGCCGGGCAAGCCGATGATGCATGGCAGGTTGGGCGCGATGCGAGTCGTCGGCGTCCCCGGCAACCCGGTGTCGTCCTATGTGTGCACCTGGCTGTTCGTCGTGCCGTTGATTCGGGCGCTATCCGGCCGAAAAGTGATTCACCACACGCGCGAGACCGCCCTGCTCGGCCGCGATATCGGCGCCAACGACGTGCGCGAGGATTATCTTCGCGCACGTCTTGCGAAGCGCGACGACGGCGCCTTGATTGCGACGCCCGTCAATCATCAGGACTCATCACTGCTTGCGAATCTCGCTGCGTCACAGGCATTAGTGATCCGCGCACCATTTGCGCCGGCGGCAAAAGCGGGCTCGCCTTGCGAGATCCTCCGGCTATCGGAATAGGCCTCTGGCCGAGTTCGCGAGCTCAAACTTTCTCGCGTTCACGTCGTATTAAGTGGTTGCGGAACACATATCGAACATATAGTGTCCGTTCATGATTTGTTTCGAG
>Ga0153954_1000487_pt1 | contig 31424 bp, 32 predicted proteins | sample TSFL038MetaG_FD_102277 | JGI IMG/M metagenome (GOLD analysis project Ga0153954, IMG submission 102277) | Attine ant fungus gardens microbial communities from Florida, USA - TSFL038 MetaG | ecosystem: Host-associated > Fungi > Mycelium > Unclassified | place: USA: Florida, Wekiwa Springs State... | reverse complement strand
TCAACAAGCTCAAACAGTTCCGCCGCGTCGCTACACGCTTCGAAAAGACCGCCCGGAACTACCTCGCCGTCGTCACCCTCGCAGCCATCGTTCTATGGCTCAGGTAACTGTCCACAGCTCCTAAGGAGACGATTGTTTGCACCAGGCCATGCGGCCCCAACAGCATGGAGAGAGCCTGTAGGAGGCTCGATTCGATCGTGACGGGACTCATTTATGGACGCGCTTGAGGCTTGGAGCGGCTCCAAGTTTGATGGAGAGGCAAAGACGATCGGACCTTACTTGCAGAGGTCCGCAATCTATATTTTTCTGATTTCATTCGCGTGCGTGTATTACCTTTTGAACGCACCGGTCCTCATCGACCACTATGATTTGGGATGGCACCTGGCCGCCGGAGACTTGATCAGGGCCCGAGGCGATGTCCCGTTTCAAGATCCATGGTCCTTTACCCATGGAGACAAGCAATGGTTTAATCTCTCGTGGCTTTGGGACGTGATTGCCAGTGTCATATTTCAATACACGAAACTTGGCGGCATCGTATTTTTTTCAGTCGCATGCGGTGCAATCATCGTCGGATATCTCGTGTCAATCTGCTTGCGCACCGGAGCCTCGACAGCTGCAGTCTGCATTTCCGTTTTCTCCGTATGTTTTCTCTATCCGTCTTTTGCGACCTCTCCCAATACTTATCTCGCCGCTTCGCCGAACACTCCCACCATGTTGTTTTCCGTCATTTTCTACGGAGAATGCCTGAGAAGAACGAGATGTTTTTTGCTGCCGGCCATCATGCTCCTATGGGCCAATCTGCATGGCGGCTTCGTGCTTGGTTTTCTTATTATTGGCATCTTCTGCGGCATGGCTTTGCTCAGAAGGGACTGGACGGCTTTTAGAACCTACAGTCTCGCGGCAGTCGGCTGCCTTCTTGCGACATTTATCAATCCTCTCGGCTTGCATATCTACGACGGCGTCGTGTCTACACTAGGCCACTTTGTGCAAGCCTACATCACCGAGTGGTGGCCTTATACTCGGAACATAACCATGCCGGGGAGCATTCCCGGTATCATATACATCCTGATATTTGTTGCGCTTGAACTGCGCTACAGGGGCTCGAGTCCTGTTCCTCTGGAGACGCGGCTGCTGTCCTGGCTCTTTTTGTTCTTGGGGCTTTATCAATTCAGATACATGTCCTTCTTTTTTCTATTCTCGACGGTCGCATTGGCGCTCCACATCGACCGGCTGCTGCCCAAACGGCTCGAGGATTTTGAAGTTCAAAGGTCGTTGCTGGTTGCCGGCATCGTTGGTGTATGCGCTCTGCCATTCACCTTCATGCGAATAGAACCGGCTCTCGCACTTCCGCAAATGCTGTCAAAGCAGGATGCTCTTTATCTTCAAACACATTTTTCGCATGCGCGGCTTCTGAACAATTGGAACGTCGGCGGGCTCCTGATTTTCCGCACGCATGGCACCGTACCCGTTTTCGTGGATGGTCGGGCAGCGACCGCTTATCCGGACGATCTACTGCGTGACTATTTCAAACTGGTCGCGTTGGACATTGATGAGGCCGCTTGGACCACGGTGCTTGAGAAATATCAGATTGATACCGTGCTTTGGGTGAGGGCGCATGAACAGCTAAGGCGGTTTCTCGTGGACAAGAAAGGCTGGAAGGAAGAATACACGGGAATGTATGAGAGCATTTACGTTAAGCCATAACGCGGCATGTCTTACGCGAATAGAACCAGCTTGCTGACATGGCCGCCAACGACCTGGCGTCGTCCGGCTTGCGTCAATCAGATGAGGAATCAGACCCGATCGAGCGCGCTGATTGTGACGTAGTATCCGTCGGGATCGCGGAGCGCGAACTCCATCGTCCCGGTGTTGGGATTCACATGTGGCTCTTCTTCCAGGCATCTGACGAGCGTGCTCGCCCCTGACAAGGCGACATCGAAATTATCGACCCGGAAGAACAAGAGGAGGCCGTTGCCAGGCTCGGCGTGATCGGGACTTGTCAACGAGGGATGCTCGTGGGCACCCCACTCGTGGAGACAGAGCAGGACCGTTCCATCCGAATCGACGATTTGCCCGAAATAGTCGTGGGCAGGCGCCGCCTGCGGCAAGCCAAGCAGCGACTGATACCACTGGAAGCTCCGGGGCACGTCAGCCACGCCAATGATCGTCCAGATGCGCTTCATGGGCAGCTTCGCGGCCTGACCATCACCAGTGTAACGACCTGATCTGGTTCTTGCGATGGCTCAACTGGCCTTGCGGCCCAGGAAGGCCGGAATCTCGAGCACGGCTTGCTCGATCGATTGGCGCACAGCGGACAGGCGGCCGTGCGGATCGGGGCTTCGCGGCGCCGCATGGCGTGCATAGTCCGGAATTGGCTTTACCGGCAGCGCTTCTGGACGGAGCGGCGGACTCCGCAATTGCGGCCGCGGAGCATTGCTCTCGACCTGCGCAGCGCCAGGCTGGCCATCGTTGCGCAGCCTGCCCGCGAGTTCCGTAAGTGAACCTGCCACTTGCGGCTGGCGCGGTGCAGCAACATTGTCGATGCCAGTCGCCACCACCGAGACGCGGACGACGCCTTCCAGGTTTTCGTCGAAAGTGGCGCCGACGATGATGTTGGCGTCCTCATCGACCTCCTCGCGAATGCGGGTCGCGGCTTCGTCGACCTCGTACAGCATGAGGTCCCTGCCGCCGGTGATGGAGATGATGAGGCCACTGGCGCGCTTGATCGAGGGATCCTCGATCAATGGATTGGAAATCGCGGCCACGGCGGCATGGAGCACGCGTTTCGGGCCGGAAGCCTCGCCCCTGCCCATCATGGCTTTGCCCTTCTCGCGCATGACGGTGAGAACGTCGGCAAAATCCAGATTGATCAGGCCTTCCTTGACAATGAGATCGCTGATGCAGGCCACGCCGGAATAAAGCACTTGATCGGCCCGCGCGAAGGCATCGGCGAAGGTCGTCTTCTCGTTGGACACCCGGAACAGGTTCTGGTTCGGGATGACCAGCAGCGTATCGACCGCCTTGAGCAGTTCCGAGACGCCTGCTTCGGCCAGGCGCATGCGCCGCTGGCCCTCGAAGTGAAACGGCTTGGTGACAACACCGATGGTGAGAATACCACGCTCACGCGCGGCTCTTGCGATCACCGGCGCGGCGCCGGTGCCGGTGCCGCCGCCCATACCGGCCGTGACGAACACCATGTTCGCGCCGGACAGCTGATCGCGGATCACGTCGATCACCTCTTCGGCCGCCGCGCGCCCCACTTCGGGCTGGGCGCCCGCACCAAGACCCTGGGTGACGCGCGTGCCCATCTGGATCAGGCGCGTGGCCCTCGATCCCGTGAGCGCCTGCGCGTCGGTATTGGCCACGATGAATTCGACGCCCTCCAGCCCCGACGCAATCATGTTGTTGATGGCATTGCCGCCGGCGCCGCCGACGCCAAACACAACAATGCGCGCCCTCATTTCGCGGATATCAGCAGTGCCTGTCATTTTTGCCTCACAGTTTCTCCGGTTGGCCGGGGACGGGAAGCCTATCGATGGCCACCCATGGCCTTGCGATCTGCCGCCACCAGGTCCGCCGCCAGATGCCCCGGCCGGCGTGCATCCATTCCGTGGCCGTCGGTCGAACCGGCAGGTCGGCCAGCGGTCCGCAGAGAACCTTCGAGCCGCGCTGCCGCCTCCTTGGCCGCCATCGTCTCGGCTGTGGCCTGCAGCAGTTCGACCATCAACCGATCGCCGCGCTCGCGCTCACGTTCAAAATCGGCCCGGTGACTCGCTGCCGTTGCTTCGAGCCGGGCGATCTCCGCCTGCAATGCCGCAATCCTCGCAGCCAGAGCGACGTTGCCTGCCTCACGACGGCCCGGTGATCTTGGCGTATGCTGTATCTCTGCGACATCCACGCTCACCAGTGCTTTGCCATCATCCGAAAGAGAACGCGGCAACCCGAGCCGCGTGACCAGCGAGCGAGCGGCCTTCGGCGAGATAGTCAGGCGAACGCCAAGTTCGGCATACGTCAGTGCTTCTAAGGACATCGGCCGTTCTCCTGGAACCAACCGGACGGTCTGTTAACCGAAAAGTAACCATAGGCTAGGCCGCGATAGTTAAGAGAGTGTTAACAGGGGGAGGCAATCCGTCCCTTGAGCGTGCTTTGACGCGGATGCGTTAGCTTATCCGGCCACACTTCGGTGCGACGGCCCATCGATCTTGTTCGCTCCGCGTCAAGCGGCTGGCAAAAGAATGTCGACGCCAGAAACCCGCGACCTGATTTGCCCGACGACGGGCGAATCAGTCGTGTTCCAGCTTTCAGTTTCTCGCCGAGTCCCCGTGCCATCCGAAATCGCCGGCGCCCCCTGCTTTCCGAGGGTGATGTTGATCCAAGACTCGGGCCGTCGTGCCGCGAGAATGCGAACGCGTGTCGGCAGCCTTTTTCGCGGCCCATCCCTCGAGACGCGACCTGACGGTCGCTCCTCGGGATGAGGTTGGAAGCAAACGACGCCGAAGTCAGCCCCCTCATGGTGAGGAGCACGGCAACGCCGTGCGTCTCGAACCATGAGGCCCCGAATTGCCTGTTTGACATTCGAACGCGAAGTTACCGAATATCCGGCATCAACGAATACTTCTCCGACACACGGGCTCACCTCTTGAAAAACCTTCTTACCGATATTGCCGGCGTCAAGGTTGGTCATGCCGATGATGCGCGGCTTGCTTCCGGCGTCACTGCGATTCTGTTCGACAAGCCCGCGGTCGCCGCGATCGACGTGCGCGGCGGCGGGCCGGGCACGCGCGAGGAAGCCGCGCTCCGGCCCGAGAGCACGGTCGAGGCCGTCGACGGCTTCGCGCTCTCCGGCGGTTCGGCGCTCGGCCTGGACGCCGCCGGCGGCGTCCAGTCGTGGCTCGCAGAGCACGGCCGCGGCTTTCGCATCCGCGACGCCGTAATCCCGATCGTGCCCGGCGCGATCTGCTTCGATCTGCTCAATGGCGGCGACAAGGCGTGGGGACGCTTTCCGCCCTATCGCGACCTCGGCTACGCCGCGGCCGCAGCGGCAAGCGGCGACTTCTCGCTCGGCAGCGTCGGCGCGGGCCTCGGTGCGACGACCGCAAATTTCAAGGGCGGACTCGGCTCGGCCTCCGCAACGACCAGCACCGGCGCACAGGTCTCAGCGATTGTCGTGGTCAACGCGGTCGGCAGCGTCACTGTCGGCGATGGCCCATGGTTCTGGGCCGCGCCGTTTGAAGTCGGCGGCGAATTCGGTGGGCGCGGACTGCCGTCCTCATTCACCTCGGACATGCTGGCGATGCGGCTGAAGGGCGGCCCGGCCGCGACGCCGGCTGAAAACACCACGATCGCCGTCGTGGTCACCGACGCGATCCTGACCAAGGCGCAGGCCAAGCGGCTGGCGATGATCGCGCAGACCGGGATGGCGCGCGCGATCTATCCGGTCCACGCGCCGCTCGATGGCGACACCGTGTTCGCGGCCGCGACCTGCGCGAAGCCGATCGATCCCGTCTACGGCCTGACCGAGCTCGGCGCGGTCGCAGCCAACGTGCTCTCCCGCGCGATCGCCCGAGGCGTCTTCACGGCGACCGCGTTGCCGTTCGCGGGCGCGCTCCCGGCATGGAAGGACCGGTTTGGCTAGAGCTTCACGTCAGAAGTTGAGCGGAAGCGATGCGGTGGTCGAATTGCCAAAGGACTGCTCGACGCGCGCAATCGCCTGCGTCACCATGTCAAACGATGGCGCGCTCGACGCACCGAGCGACACTACCCGCAGTTGCGATTTGTCGATGGGAATGAGCAAGTCCGTCAGCTTGATGGGGACACCGGATTGCAGGGCCGCGAACGGATTGCCTGGATCGCCCGTCGGATCATTGCTGTCGTCGGCAGTCGTGGAATCGCTCGACCCGCTCGATGCGGAGGCGTGCATATGATGGTGACCGCCGTGATGGCCGGCGCCCTGCAGCGCCGATTTCAGCTCATTGATGCTGACCGAACCGTCGTCATTGCTGTCGAGCTTGCCGAACACGTCGTCGGCCGCCGCGACATTGGTTCCGCCGGCGCCGAGCGCATTTTCGAATTCCGACTTGGTGATCGAGCCGTCGCCATTGCCATCGATCTGCGAGAACAGGTCCTGCAGCGCGCCCTGCTTATCGGTCGGCGCCGAGCTGGTGGTTCCCGACTGGCCCTGCGCGTCAATCAGCGCGCTCATGGTCTGTGGCGAGATCTGCGTCCAGGGGCTGGTTTGCGCGTTGAAACCAGTGGCGACCGGCGTTTGGGTGCCGGCAGTGCTGCCACCGAGATCGAACGGGCTGGAGGCGCCCTGGCTCTGGCCGGCGGCGGTCGAAGAAGACGACGAATTGGCCCCACCGAGGGATTGCAGGGCGTCCCAGATGGACGATGCGGCACCAAGTGCAGCCAACATGGCATAACTCCAGAACTGCGCCGCCCGGGGCGGCCCGACACGATTTGCCGAGAATGGTCAGCAAGCACCGTGCCATCGACGAAAACACGGCAAGACAAGGGATTTTCCGATTGCAGGCATCCCCGGCCCTCGGCAAGAGCTGCCGCCGCGGCAGAATTTTCCGCCTCGGTTGCTCCTCGGGATGACGCGTGTTACCCGGAAATCCGCCTGCGCAAACGACCGGAAGCCGTCCATGCCCCTCGCCCCACGTCCCCTCGTCATCGCGCCATCGATCCTGGCGTCGGATTTCTCCAAGCTCGGCGACGAGGTGCGCGCGGTCGATGCCGCCGGCGCCGACTGGATTCATCTCGACGTGATGGACGGACACTTCGTGCCGAACATCTCCTATGGCCCGGATGTCATCAAGGCGCTGCGCCCACACACCAGGAAGATCTTCGACGCACATCTGATGATCGCCCCCTGCGATCCCTATCTGGAGGCCTTCGCCAAGGCCGGCTGCGATCACATCACGGTGCATGCCGAGGCCGGCCCGCATCTGCATCGTTCGCTGCAGGCGATCAGGGCGCTCGGCAAGAAGGCCGGCGTCTCGATCAATCCGGGCACGCCGATTTCGGCGATCGAATATGTGATCGACATGATCGACCTGGTGCTCATCATGTCGGTCAATCCAGGCTTTGGCGGGCAGGCCTTCATCCCCTCGGCGCTCGGCAAGATCGGCGATCTGCGCGCGATGACCGCGGGGCGACCGATCGACATCGAGGTCGATGGCGGTGTCGCGCCCGACGTCGCGGGCCAGCTCGCCGCGGCCGGCGCCAATGCCTTTGTCGCGGGATCGGCCGTATTCAAGGGCGGCACGATGGAATCCTACAAGGCCAACATCTCCGCGATCCGCAACGCGGCGGCGCAGGCCCGCGGCGAAGCGGTCTAACGCATGATCCGGAAAAGTGTGTAGCGGTTTTCCGAAAAGATCATGCGCAAACAAGAAGCTAAAGCGCGATGAGGATTCATCCTGAAATCATCGCGCTTTAGACGCGGCCGCGGTCAGAAGATCGGCGGCATATCGCGATCCTGCGAGAGAGCCGCCCGCGACGCCAGCCGGGGCGACCGCACCACGGTCACGGTGCACGGCGCTTCGGCCGCAACCCTGCCCGAAACGCTGCCGAGCCGTGCCAGCACGCCGGACTGCTGACGCGCGCCGATGATAATGTGGTCGACATGATTGACGTCGGCGAATTCCAGGATCGCGGAAGCCGGATCGACCGCCTCCAATACATGCACGGTCAGGCGGTGCTCATCGAGCCTCAAGGGCGAGGCCCAATGCTTCAGCGCCACCAGCCGGTCGACATGCTTGTTGTGCCCTTGCTCGTCCAGCGTCCGGTCGACGCCGATGCGGCCGAGTTTAAGGACGTTCACGCAGGCGAGCCGCGCTGACGGCAGGCTGGCGAGGATGCGCTCGGCGGTCCGCCGCAAGGTCGCGTTCATCTCGTCCGTCCCTTCCGCGGTATCGAGCGCGACCGCGACGATCGGGCTCGAGGAGAGCTGCGCGGCGATGTCGGATTTCGGCCTCGGGATCGCGATGCCCTGGCTGAAGCGGCGGCGCCAGACCGCGATCAGCGGATCGCGCTTCATCCGCTCCGAACGCGCGGTGAGCTTGACCTGATCGGGATGACCGAGATCGAAGGCGAGCTGGGACGCGGTCGGATAGCGGTGAGCCGGTTCGATTTCCAGACATCGCAGCACGATCTCCTGCAGCCAGGGCGGATAATCGTCCTTCAGCCAGCGCGGCGGATGCGGATCGCGCCACAGCCGCCGCCGCATACCGCGCAACGTATCGGCTTCTCCGAACGGCCTCACACCGGTGGTGAAGAAATAGAGCAGCACGCCGAGCGAAAACAGATCGCTTCGCGGATCGTCGCGCACACCATTGAGCCGCTCGGGCGCCATATAGGGCGCGGTGCCGAAGGGCACACGGAACTCCTCCTGCAGGAGATCGGGCAGATGGTTGTGATGCGACAACCCGTAATCGATCAGCACAGCCTCGCCGGAGGTGCGGAACATGACGCTCGACGGCTTGATGTCGTGATGCACGACGTTCTGTCGATGCAGGTCGGCAAGGGCGAACGCGATCCTGCCGGTGAGGAAGCAGGCTTCGTCGTACGACAGCGGGAGGTCCGGCAGGCGCTTGTAAAGCGTCTGGCCCTGGATGCGCTCGATCACGACATAGGCCTGGCGGTCGAAATCGCCGGTCGCGAACCAGGCCGGCACGTGCGGGCCTTTAAGCCGCGGCAGGATCAGCTGCTCCATCTCGAAGGAGACGATCGACGCGGGGTCTTCACCTTCCCCGACGCGCGGGATCTTCATCAGGAGCGGCGCCGCGATATCGGGATGGGTGACGCTCCACAGCGTCGCCATGCCGCCGCGGTGGACGTATTCACCGATGATAAAGCCGTCCAGCACCGCGCCGGGTTGGATCAAGGGATCGGCCATGCGCTCACCTTCCCTGCGACAGGCGATCGGCGAGCCACGCCGGCAGGCCGTTGTCGCGGATGCGCTTCGCCGCCCTCTCGACATCATAAGCCACGCGGCAATAGGTAACTTCACGCGAGCGCGTGTCATAGGTGAGGAAAGAAGCCGCCGGATTGTGGTCGCGCGGCTGACCGACCGAGCCCGCGACCGCCAGCCATTGCCGACCCTTGAGCAACTGCACGGGAATTCCCGCGATCGGCACGAAGCTCGTCATCTTGGCGGTGGCGGACATCGAATACAGCGCGGGCTGGTGGATGTGGCCGCAGAAGCTGACCCGCGCGGATGTTGCTATCATGCTGCGCGCGGCATCCGCGGCGCACTGGACATAACGCCAGCGCCGCGGGCTCGAAGCTTCGGAATGAACGTAGAGGCGATCGTCCTCCTCGACGCTGAGCGGGAGCTCGGCGAGGAAGCGCCGCTGCGCTGCGTCGAGGCGGGTGCGGGTCCAATCGATCGCGGCCCGCGCCGCCGAATTCATGGTCTCGCTCGGGCTTCCGATTGCGTGGTCGTGGTTGCCGCGGACGGCGATGGCGCCCTGCTCAACCAGCTCCATCACGGTGTCGACAACCCATTCCGGATCGCCACCGTAACCGACGAAATCGCCGAGCAGGATGAAGTGCTCCGCGCCGCGCGCGCGGGCTGCGTCCAGGCTGGCGGCAAAGGCCTGCCGATTGGCGTGGATGTCCGCAAAGATGGCAAGCAGCACGCGCGTCCTCCGGCCCCCAAACCAGGGCCTGCAGTGACGCGAGGTTTGAGAGGAAGCCGCAGCATGCGCCAGCGGAAGCCGGTTTTCCACCCCGGCAAGGATCGCGGCCTATTGCTCGTCCTTGGGCGGCATTCGCGGCGGCAGCAGCGGCGTGAACGACACGCCTTCTCCTGGCTGCGCGGCCGCCTTGAACTCTCCGGTCGAAGGATCGCCCCCGGAGGTCTGCAAGACCACCTTCGGGAGGATGTATTCTCGCGCCGCGTCGATCAGCCCGCCTTCGCCGCTGCCAAAGTCGGCGGCGCGGCCGCCCTGGGGCCGTCCGGCGGCGATCTCGTTCTCCGCCGCATGCGTCTTTTCGGCCAGCGCATCGCTATAGGGAAGCCGATAGGCCCTCGGCACGCCGCTCGGCCGATTGTCTTCGTCGAGCGCCTCCACCCACAGATAGACCGACCCCGGATCGCCCTCCACCGTGTGGGGATCCACGATCCGCGCCTGCAGCAATTTGAAGCTCGGGGGCAACTTGTCGATACTGGCCCAGCCCAGCAGGCCGCGCGCGCCCGCGAAGCTGATGACGTAGAAGGCGCTGGTCACGACAACGGCGATCGCTTTCACCGGCCAAGGCAGCCGGGCATAGACCAGGACGACAAGCAGCAGCGCGCCGATCAGTGCGTAGCTGACCGACAGCGCGAGAATGACCGATTGCAAACTGTTCATGGCCGCAGCATCCGCACGCCGGTCTTGGGATCGAGGTCCGCGCCATTGGCGCGCACATTGCGGAAGGTCTCCAGCAGCGATTTCGGCCGCCGAAATACGTCGATCACCTTGCCCTCGGCGTCGACCTTGAACCGCAACGCCGTCTTCTCGTCGCCGGTATGATCCACCGTCACCTTGTCGTCGAAAATGACCTGGGCGGTCGGATTGAGCTTCTGGACCTTGATCGTCGCCGCCACCGGCTGGCCCGTGGTGGCCTGGAAGTGCGAGACATTGACGGTGTACTCGCCCGCGACGATGCCCCGCACCGTCACGATCTCCTCGCGGATCGGAGACGGAATTTTCCGGCCATTGACCAGGATGAAGTCGTTCGCGCCGCCGCGGTCGTCGCGGTCGAGGGTGAGGAAGCCGGCCTCGCGATGCCGGTACCAGGCAATATTGCCGATGGGATCCTGCACGAACAGATCGAGGTCATCGGGATGATTGTCGGGCCAGTCCATGGTGATGATGAACTCGGCCTTGGAGTCGATCTTGCCCTCCTTGGAATCGGGCGAAATCGCCAGCAGCGCAATGAAGAACAGGAAAGCGACGACTTGCAGCGCCTTGAACAGCATCACGCTGAACGGATCGAACGGCTCGTCGCGGGGATAGAGGGTGAAGTCATCCATCATGATGCCGCTCCAGGACAGGCGTCACGCGCGTCTCGGTCAGCATCACGGCATCGGAAAACACGCGCTGGGTCGCGGCATCGAGCATGTAATATTGAATGCGAACGAGGATCGAGCCGACCAGCCCCGCCAGGGTCGTGTACATGGCGACCGCCATGCCGTCGCTCATCAGCCCCATCGAGGATTTCATCGCCACCTTGTCGGCGGCATCGAGGCCTGCGATCGGCGCCAGCATGATGATGAAGCCGATGATGGTCCCGAGCAGGCCGAGCTTCATCAGCGTGTCGGACACGAAGGCGCCAAAGCCGTTGGAGCCGCGCAGGCGATCGGCCAGCGAGCGCAACAACAGCGTCTGATCGATGCGCCCCGCGCCCTGCGTCTCGGCCTTGGTCACGAGGCTCTTGATGTGATCCGTCACCAGGCCGGCCGGCAGCGCGCGTGTATCGGAAGCGAGCGCGGTGGCGCCGTCAGGCGCCGACAGGATCGCGCGGCAGCGTCGCGCGACGTCCGCCTCCCTGGCGATCGCCCGGGTTCGCCAGAAGCAGTGAAAGCAGGTGACGACGTAAAGCACCGCGATCAGGCTCGAAATATAGGTGCGATCGGAGACGACCATCAGCCGGATCAAGCCGTAGCGCCACAACAACACGGCTGCGAAGATCGAGAGACCGGTGAAGATCATCCAGAGCAACAGGGGCCCCCGCTCCGCAGTATCGCCGCTCGGCAACCTCACCTGCGCGCTGCTCATCACACTCATGGGCTATAGCTCCCGTAGCGGCAGTGTCAGGGACCGCCTGCCGACAAGCCAAGGGCGTAGTCAACAAGGGTGTCAGTTAAGCAGAGGCTGGATGGACCGTCCAAAGAGATATGCCCGCGATTGGCTGGGAAATTTTCCCAATCAGGTTCCAATGCCATGCTTGCCATTGGCATGGGGTCTCGCGGTTGTTACGCTCGTTCAAACGTCCTGGAGGTGATCGCATGCGCCTCATGCTTCAGCTCATCGCCCGCCTGCTCGCGGTTGTGCTCTTGGGTTTGGGAGCGGCGACCGTCTGGGCGACCTTCGATGCCTATCGCAGCGTCGACCGGTCAACCGCCGCATCGGCGGAGCGTGTCTCCCAGGCGCTGGAAGCGCTCTACTGGCGGGAACTCTTGTTGCGCAGCAACAGAACACGCGAACACCTGCTGCCGGTGCCGGAATGGCGCACCATCGAAACGATGAAATTGATCTCGCCCGGCGTTTGCATCCAGTTGCTGCCGAAGGCCGAATTCGAGAAACCGCTCTGCGGGCAAAGCAAAGGCATCGGCAAACCGGCGCCGGGGTGGTTTGCCGCAACGGTGCATACGCTGCTTGGCGATCACGCCGCAGTGGCCCGATCGATCAGCTCGCGTACCACGACCGCGGGCACCGTGACCGCCATCGCCGATCCGGATGCCGCAATCTGGCTCGCCTGGGAGCACATCCTGAACAATATTCATGTCGCGCTCCTGATGGCGGCGGCGATCGGCTTGCTGGCTTCGCTTGCAATCGCGCACACGCTCGCGCCGGCGCGGTCGATTGTTGCGGCATTGCAACGCATGGCCGATGGCCAATACCGGACTCCGCTGCCGCAATTACGCTCGATGGAACTTGCGATGATCGGTGACGCCGTGAGCGAACTCGGCGAGCGTCTCGCGGAGGCGACCGAGCAGCGCGCGGTATTGACCCAGCGTCTTCTGGAGATCCGCGACGACGAACGACGCGCATTGGCGCGCGAGCTGCACGACGAGTTCGGCCAGAACCTCACCGCGATCCTCGCCTTTGCCAACACGATCGAGACGGCGAGCACCGACAAACCGGACAAGACCGGCATCGCGCAGGATGCGCGGATGATCTCAGAGGCCACGATGCGCATCATGGCGTCGTTGCGGGATACGCTGAAACGCCTGCGCAATCCCGCCGCCGAGGAATTGGGGCTCGAAGCGAGCCTGGTCAACCTGGTCGAAAGCTGGCGGTCGCAAAGTTCGGCGCGCCCGATGGTTCAGCTCGACATGCAGGGCGATCTCGCCGATGTGCGGGGCGCGGTTGCCACGACGGCCTATCGCGTCGCCCAGGAATGCCTGACCAACGCGCTGCGTCACGGCGCGGCCAGCGAGATATCGCTGCGGATCGAGCGGCGCACCGGACCGGAAGACGCGCTCCTGATCCATGTCGAGGATGATGGCGGCGGCGACGCAGCTCATGTTGTGCAGTCGGCCGGTTACGGCCTGACCGGAATGCGGGAGAGAATAACCGCGCTCGGCGGATCGCTATCGATCGCGCGCGCGACACGCGGCCTCAGCGTCGCCGCGACCATTCCGATCGCGGCATGACACCCCCGGGGCCAAACATCTCGATCCTGCTGGTCGATGACCATCCCGTCGTTCGCCAGGGCTATCGGCGCGTGCTCGAAAACCAGGGCGACTTCCGCGTCATCGCCGAGGCCGACAATGCGGCCAGCGCCTATGCCGCCTTCAAGGCGCATGCTCCCGACGTCGTGGTGATGGATATCTCGATGAAGGGGGCAAGCGGATTGGAAGCCATCCGCAACATCCGATCGCGGAACGGCCACGCGCGCATCCTCGTCTTCAGCATGCACAGCGAAGCCGCCCTGGTGAAAGCGGCCTTCACCGCCGGCGCAAGCGGCTACGTCACCAAAAGCAGCGAGCCGGCAACGCTGGTCCGCGCCATCCGCTCGGTCGCGCACGGCGAGCGCGCGATGAGCGACGATGTCGCCCATACCCTGGCGGCCGAGAGCCTCAACCCGTCGCAATCGATACTCGATCGTTTGGGCGATCGCGAAATCGAAATCCTGAGGCAGCTCGCCGCCGGCTCGACCACGGAGCAGATCGCCGCCAACCTGAACCTCAGCACCAAAACGGTCCAGAACTATCACTACATGGTCAAGGCCAAGACCGGGCTGCACACGGATGCCCAGCTGGTCCATCTGGCCGTCGCATGCGGGCTGACCAACCTCTGACCGGCCGCCGGGTCTCGCGCAAAGCCCGGCCGTTTTCCACCCCGTCGTCTTCTCTCACGGGCCCTTTCGGGTGGCCTCGCGCAATTCGATCTGCTAAAGCGCAGCGTAAAAAACATTTGGCTCGGAGTCGCCCGCGCGACCCCTGCCCCACTTGGTTCGGAGCTGTCGATGATCCCCCGCTACACTCGCCCGGAAATGGCCTCGATCTGGGACGCGCAGACGCGCTTCAAGATCTGGTTCGAGATCGAGGCACATGCGGCGGACGCGCTGGCCGAGCTTGGCGTCATCCCCAAGGAAGCCGCCAGGACCATCTGGGCCAAGGGCAAAAACGCGGCATTCGACGTCGCCCGCATCGACGAGATCGAGCGCGAGACCAAGCACGACGTCATCGCCTTCCTCACCCATCTGGCGGAAATCGTTGGCCCCGAGGCGCGGTTCGTGCACCAGGGCATGACCTCTTCCGACGTGCTCGACACTTGCCTCAATGTACAGCTCAGCAGAGCGGCCGATCTTCTGATCGAGGACATCGACCGGGTGCTGGCGGCGCTGAAGAAGCGCGCTTTCGAGCACAAGATGACGCCGACGGTCGGCCGTTCGCACGGCATCCATGCCGAGCCCGTCACCTTCGGACTGAAGCTCGCCTTCGCCTATGCCGAGTTCACCCGCGCCCGCGAGCGTCTCAAGCTCGCGCGCAAGGAAATCGCGACCTGCGCGATTTCGGGCGCGGTCGGAACCTTTGCGCAGATCGACCCGCGCGTGGAGGAGCATGTCGCCAAGGCGATGGGACTGACCCCGGAGCCGATCTCGACGCAGGTGATCCCGCGCGACCGTCACGCGATGTATTTCGCGACGCTGGGCGTGATCGCCTCCTCGGTAGAGCGGCTCGCGATCGAAATCCGGCACCTGCAGCGGACCGAAGTGCTGGAGGCGGAAGAATTCTTCTCGGAGGGCCAGAAGGGTTCTTCCGCCATGCCGCACAAGCGCAACCCGGTGCTGTCGGAAAATCTGACGGGGCTGTCGCGCATGGTGCGCGCCTACGTCACCCCGGCGTTGGAAAACGTCGCGCTCTGGCACGAGCGCGATATCTCGCACTCCTCCGCCGAGCGCATGATCGGGCCCGACGCCACCGTGACGCTCGACTTCGCACTCAACCGCCTGGCAGGCCTGGTCGACAAGCTGCTGGTCTACCCCGCCAACATGCGGAAGAATCTCGACCGGCTCGGCGGGCTGATCCACTCGCAGCGGCTCCTGATCGCACTGACGCAGAAGGGCGCTAGCCGCGAGGATTCCTACAAGCTCGTGCAGCGCAATGCGATGCCGGTCTGGCGCGGCGAAGGCGACTTCCAGACACTGCTGAAGAAGGATCCCGAGGTGAAGAAGTATCTGTCAGATGCCGAGATCGATGAGCAGTTCGACCTCGGTTATCACCTCAAGCACGTCGACACCATCTTCAAGCGCGTGTTCGGGGAGACGTAGACCGCACCACGCGTCAAGCGCCGCTGAACGGCGTAAAAAAAACACTCAGCTCGGGAAACGAACAGACATGCCCATCGTCAACCGCATCGCAGCCCTCGCAGATGACATGACCGCCTGGCGGCATGATTTCCACGAGCATCCGGAGTTGCTGTACGACGTGCATCGCACGGCCGGAATCGTTGCCGACAAGCTGCGTGAATTCGGATGCGACGAGGTCACAACCGGCATTGGGCGCACCGGCGTCGTCGGCGTGATCCGCGGCCGCAGGAGCACCTCCGGCAAGACCATCGGGCTGCGTGCCGACATGGATGCACTGCCGATCGAGGAGACGTCGGGCGTACCGTACGCATCCAAGACGCCCGGGCTGATGCATGCCTGCGGCCATGACGGCCACACCGCCATGCTGCTCGGTGCTGCGAAATATCTCGCCGAGACGCGCAATTTCGACGGAACGGCGGTGGTGATCTTCCAGCCGGCCGAGGAAGGCGGCGCCGGCGGCAAGGCCATGATCGATGATGGGCTCATGACCCGCTGGGGCATCCAGGAGGTCTACGGCCTGCACAACATGCCTGGCATCCCCGAAGGCCATTTCGCCACCACGCCCGGCGCCATGCTCGCATCGGCGGACATCGTGGAGATCAAGGTCAACGGCAAGGGCGGCCACGGCGGCGCTGGCCCGCACAAGGCCGTCGACAGCGTTCTGATCGGATCACAGATTGTCAGTGCCCTGCAGTCGATCGTCGCCCGCAATGTCGACCCGCTGAAATCGGCGGTGGTATCGATCACCACGTTCCATGCCGGCTCTGCGTTCAATGTCATTCCCGAGACGGCGGAACTGACAGGGACTGTCCGCACGCTGGACCCCGCCGTGCGCGATCTCTGCGAGCGCCGGATCGGCGAGATCGCCGACAGCGTCGCCCGCGCCTATGGCGGCTCGGCGGAGACCAAATATACGCGGATGTATCCCGTCACTATGAACCACGCGCGCGAGGCGGCGGTAGCGGCCGAAGTGGCCCGCGACATCGTTGGCGCTGAGCGCGTGAACGACCGCGCCATACCGCTGATGGGCGGCGAGGACTTTGCCTTCATGCTGGAAGCGCGGCCCGGCGCGTTCGTCTTCTTGGGCATGGGCGACGGCAATGATTGCCATCATCCGGCTTATCGCTTCAACGACTCCATTCTCGGGCACGGCGCATCGTATTGGGTGCGCCTGGTCGAGAAGACGATGCCCGCCGAGTAAAGTGCTGAGCCCACGCGGGTAGACCTGCCGAGGCGGTCGCCGCGGGGCGATGCCGCCTATTTCACCAGCAGCGCGCCGCGCGCGGTCTTCTCGTTGTATTCGTCGAAGAACTCGTAACGGCCGGGCTTTTGGGCCTTGACCTTGATGGTGGCGTCCTTCCCGGCTGCGACGACCTTCTCGATGTGCAGCGCGTCGCTCTCCAGCTCCATCGCGTCCTTGTCGAGATTGCGAAATTTGAGCACGATCGGCGTATTGGCGGGCGCGTTGATCTCCGGCGGATCGAATTTCTTGTCCTTGTAGCTCAGCGGAATTTCGACAGCGCTTTCGGCCTGCGCTGCAAGCGGTGCGAAGGCGATGACAGCGACGAACGCTGCATTCCAGAGAAGGCGCGAGACAGACATGAAGAACCGCTCTTTCAAATGGTGAGGCCGAGCGATCCCATACGCTGCCGCTTGCGCGATCGAAAAGAGGCAAAAAGACGCGGTTTTATTGGAGAAATTCTAAGCTTACTCCGCCGGCGTGCCGCTCAGCATCCGCGCAGCGATGCGATCGCGCCGGATAAAGTGATGCCAGGCGGCGGCGACAACGTGCAGCACGATCAGCGCAAGCAACGCGTAAGCGAAGTAGATGTGTCGCTCCTCATAGGCATGGGCCGCAAGCTTGTCGGGAGAAGTGAACTGCGGCACGTTGAACCAGCCAAAGAAGCTCGCATAATTCTGCTCTGCCGGCCGCGCGCCCGACATCGCCCAGCCCAGCATCGCAACCAGGATGGTGACGAGATAAAGCAGCACATGGCTGACGCGCGCCGTGACTTTGTGCCAGCGCGGCGTGTCGTCCGGCAGCGCCGGCGTCGGGTTGATGCCGCGCCAGATCAGCCGGATCACGGTAAGCAGCAGCACGACATAGCCGATATCGGCATGGATCGAGCGGTAGAAGAAGCGATCGGCGCGCGCCGGGAAATGGTTCATCCACCAGCCATAGGCGATCATGCCGATGATCGCGACGCCCAGGATCCAGTGAAACCAGCGGGAGACACTTCCCCAGCTCGACGACGTATTTCCCATCATGGCAGCACGAAATCCCCTGATTTTAGCGCATTCTCATAGCTGGCTGGTCGGTGTGAGGCGATTTGAATCATTCCAAAATCGCCACATTGCCTGTGTTTGTGATCTGCTGAAGACAACTGATTGCTAACCCCCGATCGGGTAGGATCGCTCCGTGCCCCGACCTTCGACAATTCTGGTGTTCGATTCCGGCCTTGGCGGGCTCACCGTGCTGCGCGAGATCGTAGCCGCGCGGCCGGAGGCGCGTTACACCTACGTCGCCGACGACGCGTTCTTTCCCTACGGCCATCACAGCGAGGACGAGATCATCGCGCGTGTGGTGCCGCTGATCGGCGAACTGATCGACCGTCATGCGCCTGACCTGATCGTGATCGCCTGCAATACCGCCTCCACGCTCGTGATGTCCTATCTGCGCGATGCCTACAAAATTCCCTTTGTCGGCACGGTTCCCGCCATAAAGCCCGCCTGCGCGAGATCGAAAACGCGGCGGGTCTCGGTGCTCGGCACCAAGGGCACGGTGCAGCGCGAATACACGAGGGGCTTGATCCGCGATTTCGCGCAAGGCTGCGAAGTGACTTTGGTTGGTTCACCAGAACTCGCTTCGCTCGCCGAACGCGCACTGAACGGCCACGAGGTCAGCGACCGCGATCTGTCCGCCGAGCTTGCGCCCTGCTTCGTCGGCGCGAGCGAGGATGAGACCTCCCGCACCGATACGATCGTGCTCGCCTGTACACATTACCCGCTGTTGCTCGACCGTTTTATGAAGCTCGCGCCCTGGCCGGTCGAATGGATCGATCCGGCGCCGGCGATCGCGCGGCGGGTCTCGGACCTGCTCGGCCCGTCCGGCGGCGAGGCCGATCCCGCCGGCGCCAGGATGATCTTCACCTCGAACAAGCGGCACACGCTGACCCAGGCACTCATGCCGTTCTTCGGCGGCCGCGTGCCGGCCTGAGCCACGCCATCCTTGTCCGGCGTCACGGTGCGCTGTTACGTTCCGCTCGCCGCATAGGATGGAGCCTGGAATGACCACAACCGCGCCAACCCCGCTCAACCGCCTGCGCAAGGAATGGCGGGAGAAACGCCCGACCTTCGGCGCGATCGCGACCATTCCCAGCATCCCGACCGTGCAGATCATGGCGCGCTCCGGGCTCGACTGGATCATCGTCGACCTTGAGCACGGTCCGATCGACCTCACCTCCGCGCACGCCATGATCACGGCCACCGCGGGCACCCCCTGCGTGCCGCTGGCGCGCATCGCCGCCAACGAGCCATGGCTGGCGAAAGCGCCGATGGATATCGGCGCGCTGGGCATCAATTTTCCGATGATCTGCAACCGCGACGATGCCGAAAAAGCCGTGCGCAGCCTGCGCTACCCGCCTCGGGGCGATCGCTTCTGGGGTCCGTTCCACGCTCCCTTCCGCTGGGGCGTGTCGATGCCCGACTACATGGCGGCGGCCGACGACGACATGATCTGCATGATCACGATCGAGCATGCGGAGGCTGTCGAGCGCATCGACGAGATCATGGCCACTCCCGGCATCGACGTCGCGGTGATCGGGCCCGGCGACCTCGCGACCTCCATCAACAAGCGCGGACAGATCGACGACCCCGAGGTGCAGGCGCTGATGAAACGCGCCGAGGAAGGTATTTTGAAGAGCGGCGTACCGATCGGCGGGGTGGCGCGCACGGCCGAACAGGCGAATGCGATGATCGACCGCGGCTATCTTGCGCTGGCGCTCGGTTTCGACTGGTCGCTGTTTCAGCGCGGCATCGCAGCAGCGTTTCAAGGGATCAAGCGCTAGCAGGCGCCGCTTTACGCAACTTTTCGTGCTGCTAATCTTGCGTCACTTGGGAGGAAATCATGATCAAGAAAATTTTGCTTGGACTATCCATCGTCGCCCTGGCCTTTACGGGCAGCGCCCTCGCTCAACAGAGCGGCATCAAGCGCACGCCGCTGCAAAAGGTCGACTTTCCACCGGGCTACAATGTCGTAACGGCCATCGCCGAAGTGCCCGCGGGCGGCGCGTCGGGCCGGCATAACCATCCGGGTGTCGAGACCGGCTATGTGATGGAGGGAGAACTGGAGCTCGTGATCGACGGCAAGCCTCCGATGAAGCTCAAGGCCGGCGATTCCTACCAGATCCCGGAGGGCGCCATCCACGACGCCAAGGCTACAGATAAGCCATTCAAAGTATTGGGGATTTATATCGTGAAGGCAGGCGAGCCCCTGGCCAAGCCGGCGCCCTAGCCGGAGCGCGAAACCATCCCTTTCAGCGGGGCGTTTTCGTTGACAATCCGGGGGTTTCTGCCTAGAAACCGCCCTGCTCGCGGGCCGTTTTCGGCCCGCGATGTGTTTCGCGACCCGTGGTCCATCCCTTGAAGCTTTGGGGGCTGGACCTGTCAGCACCGGCCATGCCGGAGGCACAGGAGGGCGCGTTTCCTCAAAACCTGTCTAACGCTCAAAAGAGGACCGCGATGACCAAGCGCAGTGAGGCGAAGTACAAGATCGATCGCCGTATGGGCCAGAATATCTGGGGCCGCCCGAAGAGCCCCGTCAACCGCCGTGAGTACGGCCCCGGCCAGCACGGCCAGCGCCGCAAGGGCAAGCTCTCCGACTTCGGCGTGCAGCTCCGTGCCAAGCAGAAGCTGAAGGGCTATTACGCCAACATCTCCGAGCGCCAGTTCCACGGCATCTATGTCGAGGCAAGCCGCCTCAAGGGCGACACCGGCGAGAACCTGATCGGCCTCCTGGAGCGCCGCCTCGATACCGTGGTGTTCCGCGCCAAGTTCGTCTCGACCATGTTTGCCGCGCGCCAGTTCATCAACCACGGCCACGTCAAGGTGAACGGCCGCAAGGTCAACATCTCAAGCTACCAGCTCAAGATCGGCGACACCATCGAGGTCAAGGAAGCCTCCAAGCAGCTTGCGCATGTGCTGGAAGCGACCCAGCTGGGCGAGCGCGACGTGCCGGACTATATCGACGTCGATCACTCCAAGATGACCGCCAAGTTCTCGCGCATTCCCGGCCTCTCCGACGTGCCGTTCGCGGTGCAGATGGAGCCGCACCTGATCGTCGAATTCTATTCGCGCTGATCGGTTTTGGTTGCCAGGATTTTCGAAGGCCCCGGTTTTGCCGGGGCCTTTTTGTTTGGTATACTCCGGTTATGACCCGTCTTCTCGAGGAAGCCTTCAGCACAGTGGCCAACTTGCCAGACGCTCGGCAGGACGAGCTGGCGCGAATTTTGCTGCAGCTTGCAGGCGTCGATCAACCGCCGATCCAACTGACGCCGGAAGAAGAAGCCGATCTCGCCGAGGCAGAAGCCGAGATTCAGCGCGGCGAACTCGCCACACCAGAGGAAGTCCGCGCCATGTGGGCAAAGCATGGCCGGTGAACGTCCGTTACACCCGCCGCGCCCTGACGCAAATTGATCGCGCCCTCAGCTATGTTGAGAAGCGATCGCCTCAAGGAGCTGCTCAGATTCGTGATCGGCTCCTGGCTCTCGTAGCCCTGTTACAGGAGCACCCTCATGCAGGGCGTACAACCTCTCGTCCGAATGTCCGCCGGCTGCTTGCGCATCCTTACCCCTATTTGATTGATTATCGCGTGACATCGACCGAAATAACCATCATGCGATTTCGGCACGCGGCCCGTCGTCCCCTCGATCTCTAAAATGAGCCCCGCCATGCACTACACCCCTCCCCCGCGCGATCCCAAGGCGCCGCCGGTACGCATCAATCTTCTGTCCGACACCCAGACCCGGCCGACGCTGGCGATGCGGGAGGCGATGGCGCGCGCGGAGGTCGGCGACGAGCAGATCGGCGACGATCCGACCGTGAACCTGCTCTGCGAACGCGTCGCCGACCTGCTCGGCAAGGAGGCCGCCGTCTTCATGCCGTCGGGCACGATGTGCAACGTGGCGGCGACCTTGGTGCATTGCCGGCCGGGCGATGAAATCCTGGCGCACGAGACCGCCCATATCATCGCACGCGAGGGCGGCGCGCACGCGGCTCTCGGCGGCTTCCAGATCACGGCGCTGAAGGGCGAAGACGGGCAATTCACGCCGGACACGCTGCGCCAAGCGCTGCACCCGCGCAGCCGCTACCAGCCGCCGCAGGTGCTGGTCAGTGTCGAGCAGACCGCCAATATCGGTGGCGGCACGATCTGGAAGAAGGCGGCACTCGACGAAGTCGTGGGAATCGCGAAGGCCGCCGGAATGGCGACGCATATGGACGGCGCGCGTCTGCTGAATGCTTCGGTCGCGACCGGCATCCCGGCGCGGGACATCGCGGCGGGCTGGGATTCCGCCTGGATCGATTTCTCCAAGGGATTGGGTGCGCCGATCGGTGGTGCGATCGCGGGAAGCCGCGCCTTCATCGACGAAATCTGGCGCTGGAAGCAGCGGCTCGGCGGCTCGATGCGGCAAGCCGGCGTTTGCGCCGCCGCCTGTGTCTATGCACTCGACCATCATGTCGACCGGCTCGCGGAAGACCACGCCAACGCCCGCGCACTGGCCCGCGGCCTGTCGCAAATTCCCGGCATCGAGGTTCAGGAACCCGAAACCAACCTCGTGTTCTTCAAGCCCGATGGGGCGGGCGTATCCGGCGACAAGATGGTGACAGCCTTGCATCAGCGCAGCGTGCTGCTCGCCATGATGGACGGCCGCATCCGCGCCTGTACCCATCTCGACGTCACGGCGCCGATGATCGAGGAAATGGTCGGCCATGTGCGGGAGATCGTGCGAGGAGCGTAGCGGCGCCGGAGCCCGGGTGAGCGGAGCGATACCCGGGAGCCGCGACTTCAAACCCGGATATCGCTCCGCTCATCCGGGCTACGCAAGCGCCTCTACTTTCCTAACGCCTCATAGATCAGCCGCTTCGCTTCGCGCTGAATCCGCCCGCGCTGCGACGGCGATTGCATCATCACGATGGCGAACATGTCGTCCTTGGGATCGATGAAGAAGAACGTGCCGCCGACGCCATCCCAGCGGTATTCGCCGACGGGCAGCAAGCGCGTCGCGACGGTACGCACCGCAAAGCCCAGGCCGAAGCCGCTGTCACCGCTCGGAAAATAGAAATAGTCCCGGGCGATCTTCGTCGCCGGGCCAATGTGATCCGTCGTCATCGACGTGACGGTCTCCGGCTTCAGATAGCGCTCGCCATCGAGCGCTCCCCCTTCCAGCAGCATTTCGGCAAAGCGCGCGTAATCTTCGGTCGTGCCGACCATGCCGGCGCCGCCGGATTGCCAGCGCCGCGGCAGCACAGGATCGTCGAGGCCTGCGACCGGGCGCTCGAAGCGATCATAGGGCAGGAACTGGGCGCCCCGCCGACGCTGCGCCTCGGGAACGGAAAAACCGGTGTCGTTCATCCCGAGCGGATCGAGCAGTCGCTCCTTTTCAAACTCGTACAGCGATTTGCCGGATACCACCTCGACGACGCGGCCGAGCACGTCGGTGGAATGACCGTAGTCCCACAGCGTCTCCGGCTGCTCGGCAAGCGGCAGCCTGGCGAGGCGCTCGGCGAATTGCGCATTGTCGAAATCGCCTTCAAACAGATCGGAACTCATATAGAGCTTCCGAACGAGGCTTTCGCCATAGAAACCGTAGGTGATCCCGGACGTCTGGCGCAGCAGATCCTCGATCGTGATCGGCCGCTGCAGTGGCTCGATATCGAGCACGGGCCGGTTGATGACGCTCTTCTTCTCGACACCGACCTTCACGTCGGCAAACGCGGGGATGTATTTCGACAGGGGATCTCCGAGCGCGATCTTGCCGTCGTCGACCAGCATCATGACGGCGACCGAGGTGATCGGCTTCGACATGGAATAGAGCCGGAAGATCGCGTCCTTCGTCATCGGCGTCTGCACGACCGCATCGCGCACGCCGAAGGTTTCGAAGTACACCGGCTTGCCGTGCTGCTGGATCAGCACCACGGCGCCGGGGATCTTTGCGGTCGCGACCTCGTTCCTGAAATAGTCGCTGAGGCGCTTCAGCCCGTCGGGCGAGAAGCCGCTTCCGATCGCGGGCCGGGTTTCAGCGTAGGCTCTCGGTGCGACAGCGAGCGCACCGAGCAGAAGCGCCGCGGCAAGCCGCAGCGCGAGCCCCTCAATTCTCCATCGCCTCATAGATCAGTTTCTTCACCATCGGCTGGATCTTCTGGCGCTCCGATGGGGTCTCTTGAAGCAACACGAAGAACATGTCCTGCTTGGGATCAATCGCGAAATAGCAGCCGCTGGCACCGTCCCACTTCAATTCGCCGAGATCGCCGGGTGGCGGCGGCTTGGCAATACCCGGATCGGTGCGCACGCCGAAGCCGAGCCCGAAACCGAAGCCGTCACCGGGAAAATACAGATAGTCCCGGCCGACGCCTGCCCCGGGACCGACGTGATCGGTCGTCATGTCCTTGAACGCCTTGTCGCTCATATAGGGCTTGCCGCCGAACTTGCCGCCGTCCAGCACCATCTGCGCAAAGCGGGCGAAATCCGCCATGGTCGAGATCATGCCGCCACCGCCGGACTCCCATTTCATGGGCACGTCGGCATAGCCGACGAAGCCGACGCGGAAATCGCTGTCATTCGGCATCGGCTTTGCGATCAGGTGCTTCTTGGCGGGGTCTGTGACGTAAAAGGCCGTGTCCTTCATGCCGAGCGGATCGAGCAGCTTCTCCTTTTCGATCGCGAGCAGCGATTTGCCGCTCACGATCTCCATGACGCGCCCGAGGATGTCGGTGCCATGGCCGTATTGCCAGAGCGCGCCGGGCTGATTCTGCAGCGGCAGTTTGGCGATGCGCTCGGCGAACTCGGCATTGTCAGGATCGCCGCCATAGATGTCGGCGGCGGCATAGGCCTTGCGCACCAGGCTGTCACCATAGAAGCCGTAGGTGATGCCGGAGGTCTGGGTCATCAAATCATAGATGGTCGGCGCATGGTTTGGCGCGACCAGGTCGAGCGACTTCTTGCCGTCGTCACCCTGCTTCTCGACGCCGACTTTGACGTTGGCGAAGGATGGAATGTACTTCGACACGGGGTCGCTCAGCGCCATCTTGCCTTCATCGATGAGCTGCATCGCGACAAAGCTCGTGATCGGCTTGGTCATCGAGAACAGGCGGAAGATGGTATCGTCGCTCATCGGCTCCTTGGTCGCAACGTCGCGCACGCCGAGGAACTGCTGATAGACCGGCTTGCCGTGCTGCTGGATCAAGAGCACCGCGCCGGGAATCTTGCCGTTGGCGATCTGCTCGCGCAGATAATCGCCGACGCGCTCGAGCTTTTGCGGGTTGAAATGCGCGCCCGGCGGAATCTCGAACGTACCCTCGGCACGCACTGGCAAAACTGTCGCCGCCGCGAGCATCAGACCACACAGCAGCGGCCGCAATCGATAATATTGCGTCATTTCCCCTCCCCGAAAACTGTCTCATAGCGTTTTCAAGCGAAGTGGGTACCGGTTCGCGTGAAGAAAACGCGTCAAAACGACGGGGGAGTTTAGCGGGGCTCCCGCGCGGCACAAGGCCTGCTAAAGCCCTGTCATGGCCTGTTCATGAAGCCGGGCGCTGTCTTGCGAGAAGCAGCAGAAGATCACGCGGGTGAGCGAAGGCACCGAGGGCAGCGCGTCCGCCGTCGTCTTGACCGCGATGTCCGCGGCGCGGTCGGCAGGAAAGCGATAGACGCCCGTCGAAATGGCAGGAAATGCGATCGAGCCGAGATTGTTGGCGCGGCAAAGCTCGATGGCGCGGGAATAGCAGGATGCGAGCAGTTCATCCTCGCCGCGATGCCCGCCGTTCCACACCGGCCCCACCGCGTGAATCACGTGCCTGGCCGGCAGCCGATAGGCCTTCGTGATCTTGGCGTCGCCGGTATCACAGCCGCCGAGCCTGCGGCATTCGTCGAGGAGTTCAGGTCCGGCAGCGCGATGGATCGCGCCGTCCACGCCTCCGCCGCCCAGAAGCGACGTGTTCGCCGCGTTGACGATGGCGTCAACGCTCAATGTGGTGATGTCAGCAACAATGACTTCCAGCCGCGCGTCACCAATCCGGCACGCGGCCAAGATCAGACCGCCGCGTCGACCGCAACGCCCTTGTCGGCAAACAGCTGCTGCAATTCACCGGCCTGGAACATCTCGCGGACGATGTCGCAACCACCGACGAACTCGCCCTTGACGTAGAGCTGCGGAATGGTCGGCCAGTTCGAATATTCCTTGATGCCGTTGCGCAGCTCGGCCGATTCCAGAACGTTCAGGCCCTTATAGCCGACACCGATGTGGTCGAGGATCTGCACCACCTGACCGGAAAAACCACACTGCGGAAACTGCGGCGTTCCCTTCATGAACAGCACGACATCGTTCGACTTCACTTCGTTGTCGATGAATTGCTTGATGCTCATCTTTGCTTCCTTTTGCGGCAAGCCCCGCCTCGCGGTCTTGCCTTCCGGGCCGGTCTCGTTCGACCCCATTAACCCGACTCCGCCTCTATATGTAGCGCAAACCTTTGTTCATCCATAGTAAAATGGCTGATATTTGATATGCGCCACGGGCACGCAGTGGCCTTTTCGGGGGCGGCCGAGCCATTTGGCTGACGGCTTTAGTATCATGGTTTCGGGAGGCTTTTTTCCTGAAAGGGAGCCCCTATCTAGGGCAGATTGCCTTTCGGGAACCAGTCGGCCAGCCCAGCGTTCTCTCCCCTCAACCGGAGACACCAGTGACGAAACCAGCATCTGCTGCCGCCACGCTTTCAGCCCCCATTCCGTCACTTTTCTCCGATTCCGGCAGCCTCGCCCAGGATCTGGTGGAAGCGTATCTTGCCGTTCGCGGCGAGACCGAGCGCCGCGCGGCGCCGCTCAGCCCGGAAGACCAGGTTGTGCAGTCCATGCCGGACGCCAGCCCCGCGAAATGGCACCGGGCCCATACCACCTGGTTCTTCGAGCAGTTCATGCTCGGGCAGCATTGCGACGGCTATAGACCTTTCCACCCGGATTACGCGTATCTTTTCAATTCCTATTATGTCAGCGCCGGCCCCCGACATGCCCGTAACGCCCGAGGCCTCCTGACCCGGCCGGGCGTCGAGGACGTTGCCGCCTATCGCCGCCACGTCGATGCGGCGGTGGTCAAATTCTTCCGGACCGCCGATGAAGCCACACTGAAGAAGCTCGTGCCGCTGGTCGAGGTCGGTCTCAACCATGAGCAGCAGCACCAGGAATTGATGCTGACCGACATCCTGCATGCCTTTGCTCAAAATCCCATTCCCCCGGCCTATGACCGGCAGTGGCGTTTCCCCGCCTCGACCCGTGACGGCGAGGAGTGGGTCACGCTGCAGGAAGGCATCCATACTGTCGGACACAGCGACGACAGCTTCCATTTCGACAACGAGAAGCCGGCGCACCGCGCCCTCGTGGGCCCGGTCAAGCTCAACCGCAACCTCGTCACCAATGCCGAATGGCTCGCCTTTATAAAGGACGGCGGCTATGCGACGGCGACGCTATGGCTGATGGACGGCTTTGCCGCCGTGAGCAACGAGGGCTGGCAGGCGCCCGGCCACTGGCACGAGGTCGATGGCGCGTGGCACATCATGACGCTCGGCGGACTGAAGCCGGTCGATCCATCGGCCCCGGTCTGCCATGTCAGCTATTACGAGGCGGATGCCTTCGCGCGCTGGGCCGGCAAGCATCTGCCGACCGAGATGGGGTGGGAAGTGGCCGCCCGTGCCGGTGCGCTCAACGACGCCTTCGGCATCGTCTGGCAATGGACCCGCAGCGCCTACGCGCCCTACCCCGGCTATCGTGCCATCGAAGGCGCGCTCGGCGAATATAACGGCAAGTTCATGGTCAATCAGCTGGTGTTGCGCGGCTCCTCGCTTGCAACCCCCGAAGGCCATAGCCGTATCACCTACCGCAACTTCTTCTATCCACACCACCGTTGGCAATTCACCGGACTACGGTTAGCCGACTACGCCTGACTTTCCCGAGCGCGATCCGGCGGGTGGAAACCGGCGCGTGCTCAAACGGATCAAAAGCGCGCCGGAAAGCGCGTTCAGGAGATGATCATGAACATGCACGCTACCGCTTTGGCCGACGCGCATCTTCCCGACGAGCAGACGTCCGCCTTCGCCCGCGACGCGATCGGTGATCTATCGCAGCAGCCGAAACGGTTGTCGCCGAAGTATTTCTACGACGCGGCCGGCTCGGAGCTGTTCGAGGCGATCACGCGGCTGCCGGAATATTATCCGACGCGCACCGAGCTCGGCATTCTGCGCGACCGCGGCAGCGAGATTGCCGCGATCATCCCGAAGGGCGCGGCGCTAATCGAGTTCGGCGCAGGCGCGACCACCAAGGTGAGACTGCTGCTCCAGCAATGCGCCTTCGCCGCCTACGTACCGGTCGATATTTCCGGTGACTTCCTGCACGCGCAGGCGGAAGCGCTGCGCAAGGATTTCCCCAATCTCGGGGTCTATCCGGTCGCCGCGGATTTCACGACGCCCTTTGCATTGCCGGCCGCCATCGCCGGGATGCCGAAGGTCGGCTTCTTCCCGGGGTCGACCATCGGCAATTTCGAGCCGCATGAAGCCTCCCGCTTCCTGCGCAGCGCTCGCGACATTCTCGGCGAAGGCGCCCAGATGATCATCGGCGTCGACCTCGAGAAGGAAGAGCGCGTGCTCTACGACGCCTATAACGATGCAGCCGGCGTGACCGCGCGCTTCAATCTCAACGTTCTGGTGCGCATCAACCGCGAGCTCGGCGGCAATTTCGATCTCTCCGCCTTCACCCATCGCGCAATTTACAATCGCGAGCGACATCGCATCGAGATGCATCTGATCAGCAAGACGCGGCAAGCCGTGCGCATGCTCGGCACCAACTTCTCGTTCCGCCCCGGCGAAAGCATCCACACCGAGAACAGCTACAAATACAGCATCGATCGCTTCGCAGCACTGGCGCGCGGTTCGGGCTGGCGGGTGCGGGAATCCTGGACCGACGGCAACAGGATGTTCTCGGTTCACGCGCTGACGGCGGAGTAAAAGAAGCGGGCCGGAGGCCGTTCGCCTGCTTTCGCGAGCGCGCAGCCGGTTCCGGTCATGCTTCAACGCATTCGAACTGGTCGGCGCGCCGCTCTTCGTTTACATCGTCTGGCCGCGGCGACCGGATCCTCTACCAATTTCGTGACGCCATTGCCGTGCTCTGCCTCGCGCGGCGAATGCCTACCTTCGGGAACCCGGGAATAAGAGCGCGCAGCGTGCGATAGGTCACGCTGTCGCGGCCCGACACACCGCCGATCATTGAATCCTGAACCTTGGCGCAGGTATAGCCGACGTACGTTTTGAAGGAGCCGACGCGCGAAGTCGGCGATTGACGCGAATATTTTTAGGCGTCCAAGCATTTAGAGCATTCGCATGAAGCGGGGCATCCTGGCGATTTTCTGCTGTGCCTTTTTCCTGGCAAACGCGCCCTCCGCGTTGGCCGATCCGGTCTTCGATCAGGAAATGGCGAGCCGCTATTTGCGGGTCGCGCAATCCGGCGACGACGAGGCCCAGTTCTACCTGGGCGCGCTTTATTCGGCGGGCATCGGCGTGCCGCGTTCCGACGAGGAAGCTTTTCGCTGGTTTTCGCGCGCCGCCGATCAGGGCCACTCGCATGCGATGCTGATCCTCGCCGGGCTTTATGCCATCGGCCGCGGCGTCCAGAAGGACAATATCAACGCCTATAAGTGGGCCTACATCGTCAACAGCGCGTCGCGGGTGGAGGAGTTCCGCAACGGCTCCCGTCAATTGATCGGCGTGCTGGAGTCGCGGATGAGCCCCGACCAGATCAATGTGGCCAAGACGGAAGCGGGCCGATGGCGGGCGGTCGTGAGGTCGAGGGCCGGCCAGGCCACGGCGCCGGTCGCCCCAGCTTCGGCCGCGGCCCAACCGGTGACCCCGGCCGCGGCGATCGCGCCTGCCCCCGCAGCGCCGAGTTCGCAGCCGCCGGCCCAGACCTCCAGCAACCAGTCCTCAGGATCGCTGGATGCCCTCGGCAAGACTATCAAGAAGGGCGATGTCGACAGCATCCTCGATCAGGTGCCGTCGGGCCTGCGCAAGAGATTCGGCTTCTAGAGCTTTTTGTTTTGACGCGTTTTCTTCACGCGAACCGGTGCCCACTTCGCCCGAAAACGCTCTAGTCATGAGAGGATCGCGACCATGCTGCGCATCTTGGGAATTGCGATCCTCGCGCTGGCTGCAGGAGGCGGCTACTACGGCTACGTCAACTACTTTCGTGCGCAAACGGTGACGACCAGCGTCGCGACCTTGGCGCCGGTCTCCGAAGCGATCTACGGCACGGGAACGGTCGAGCCCGCGCGCTGGGCCAAGGTGGTGCCGCTGCAACGCCGCCGCCTCGTCGATCTCTGCACCTGCGAGGGCCAGACCGTAAAAGCCGGCCAGGTGCTCGGACGTCAGGACGACGCCGAAGAGCGCAACACGCTGAACGAGCTTCAGCTCTCCAGCCGGCAGGCGCAGCGCGACCTCGAACGCGCCGAGAAGGATCGCACCAAGAGCGACGCCGCGCAGAAGGAATATGAGCAGCGCTGGACCCAGGCCGAGGAATACAAGTCACGGATCGCCGCGCAACAGGTGCGGATCGACCAGCTCGTGCTGCGCGCGCCGCTCGACGGCATGGTGCTGCGGCGCGACGGCGAGGTCGGCGAGATCGCAGGTCCGACCGACGTGCTGTTCTGGGTCGGACCACCTTTGCCGATGCAGGTGGTCGCCGAAGTCAATGAAGAGGAAATCAACCGCATCGCCGTCGGCCAGAAGGCGTTTCTGCGCAGCGAGGCGTTTCCCGGACGGGCGTTGCGCGCCAGCGTCTCGCAGATCACGCCGAAGGGCGATCCCACCCGCAAGACGTTCCGCGTCTATCTCCTGCTGCCGAATGACACGCCGCTGCGGATCGGCATGTCGGTCGAGGCCAACATCATCTTCCGCGAGAAGCCCGCGGCGATCGTCGTCCCCGCAGAGGCGGTCGCGGACAACGGCGTGCAGATCGTCAACAACAGCCGGACCGAACAGGTGCCGGTTCGCGTCGGCATCCGCGGCAGCCGCAATGTGGAAATCATCGGCGAGGTCTCGCGGGGCATGGCGGTGCTGTCCCCGGCCCGCCCCGATCTGGCCGATGGCACGCTGGTGCGCTCGGAACGCAGCAAGCAGGCGCCTGCATCAGAGGACCAGGCACAGGATTTGGCGCCCGGCTCGACGCCGGACCAGCCGCGGGATAACTCCGCGCCGGCCGCCGCTCCCACCGCGCCGACGCTTGCCGCCGCCGATGCCGACAACGCCGTGATCTCCTCGGCGATCTCGGCCCACATCGACTCCGTCGTCAACGACGCGCGGCGAAACGTTGCGAAATTCGGCAATCGCTGATCGGGCTTGAGCGGAATGGCCAGCAACCTCCTGTTCAACATTGCCTGGACCCACGTCACGAACCGCGTCCGGCAGACGCTGGTCGGCATGGCCGGCGTCGCCATGGGCGTCGGTTTCACGATCATGATGGCCGGGCTGATGGAGGGCTCGCAGATCGACTTCCTGCGCCAGCTCGTCGACACCATGCCGCATGTGACGGTGCAGGACGAGCGCCGCACCGCGCCGGCGCAGCCTGCCGACCAGGAATATGG
>Ga0153954_1000486_pt1 | contig 31506 bp, 32 predicted proteins | sample TSFL038MetaG_FD_102277 | JGI IMG/M metagenome (GOLD analysis project Ga0153954, IMG submission 102277) | Attine ant fungus gardens microbial communities from Florida, USA - TSFL038 MetaG | ecosystem: Host-associated > Fungi > Mycelium > Unclassified | place: USA: Florida, Wekiwa Springs State... | reverse complement strand
GGCTCGATCCCGAAGCCGACATGCTAGCCAACGTGAGCGTGCTCCGGGAGCCTGTGCCGACCGCGCGCTTCATGGGTGGGCGTGAATTCTCGGTCCTGGCCGGCAATGCGCCGGTCGATGCGGATGAGGACGATGTCGCCCGCGTGATCGCCTCGGGTGTCCTTGCTTTGCCGGCGTTCTCCGACCAGGGCGGCCCGTTTGCTGCGAAGAAAGGTGTTCTTCAGGGTGAAGAGCCAACGACCCTGCAGGCGCGCGCCGCGCTCGCGACCCTCTACTGTGCATTAATGACCGCCCACATGCTTCGGCGGCTCGATGCGCCGGGCGACCTCATCGTCGAAGGCGGCTTCGCTCGATCGCCAGCCTTTGCCGCCGTGCTTGCTCGTCTCATGTCGGGCCGGCGAGTTTTGATCGCGCCGACGAGCGCAGGCGCTTCCGCTGGCGCGGCGATGCTCGCACACTGGGGCGAGCCTCGTCCGCGGCTGCGCCTTGAAAGCGCGTCCGTTTGGCGCATGCCGGGGCTCGAGGCCTATCACGAGCGCTGGGAGCGGGCGCTTTAGGCGGCGCCGAAAGACGCAATGACGCAACCTTCCGCCTTCGATCTCGTTCTCCTACCGGGATGATGTGGGAAGCCTTGAGGGGGGAAGGTTCATGTTGGCGACATTAACGCGTTCATCGAGTGAGATTTCGACCCTGATTCCGGCCCGTCTCGAGCGCCTGCCATGGGGTCGTTTTCACGTTCTGGTGATTGTCGCGCTTGGCATCACCTGGATTCTCGACGGGCTGGAGGTGACCCTTGCCGGCTCGGTCGCCCCCGCTTTGAAGGAAAGTCCGGCGCTTCAATTCTCTGATTCCGAGGTCGGACTGGCCGGCAGCGCCTACCTCTTCGGCGCGGTCGTCGGCGCCCTGTTCTTTGGCTGGCTGACCGATCGGCTCGGCCGCAGGCTGCTCTTTTTCATCACCATTGTCGTCTATCTCGTCGCGACGGCGCTGACCGGCCTCGTCTGGAACGGCTTTATGTTCTTCGTTTTCCGCTTCTTCACCGGCTGCGGCATCGGGGGCGAATATTCCGCCATCAACTCGACCATCCAGGAACTGGTCCCGGCGCGCTATCGAGGCCAGCTCGATCTTACGATCAATGGCAGTTTTTGGGTCGGCGCGGCGCTTGGCGCGGTGGTCGCGGTCGCCCTCCTCAATCCCATGCTCATTCCCTCGGATTGGGGATGGCGCCTTGCGTTCCTGACCGGCGCGATCCTCGGCCTTGCCGTTTTCTTCATGCGCATGTGGATTCCCGAGAGCCCGCGCTGGCTCGCGATTCACGGGCGGGAAAAGGAAGGCGAGGACGTCGTCAGAGGTATCGAAAAGCGGTTCGAGGACGAGGGGGTCAAGCTCGAGCCGGTCCCCGCCGACAAAGCGATTCGCTTGTGCTCGCGCGACCACACGCCGCTGACTGAGGTGTTCGAGACGCTGATCAAGCGCCATCGCGTGCAGACCTTCGTTGGTCTCACGCTCATGGCGGCTCAGGCGTTCTTCTACAACGCCATCTTTTTCACCTATGCGCTCGTCCTGACGAAATTCTACTCAGTGAGCGGCAGCGCCGTCGGCTGGTACATCCTGCCCTTCGCGCTCAGCAATTTTCTGGGTCCGGTCCTTCTCGGACGCCTGTTCGACACGCTCGGGCGCCGCTTGATGATCACGCTGACCTATGGGCTCTCCGGCCTGCTCATGATGGCGGTCGCGGTCGCCTTCCAGCAGGATCTCCTGTCGGCGATGGGCCAGACGATTGGCTGGATGATCGTGTTCTTCATCGCGTCTCCGGCGGCGAGCGCCGCTTATCTCACGGTCAGCGAGACATTCCCGATCGAGATTCGCGCCATGACCATCGCGATCTTCTATGCGATCGGAACCGGATTCGGCGGCGTAGCCGCGCCGCTCGTGTTCGGCAAGCTGATCGAAAGCGGCTCGCGCGCGAGCATCTTCGGCGGCTATGTTTTTGCCGCCTGTCTCATGTTCGCCGCGGCCGTGATCGCTTGGCTCTACGCCGTGAACGCCGAGCGCAAGCCGCTCGAAGAAGTCGCGACGCCGTTGTCGGCGGTCGGGTAGGGGCTGCCTCTATCGCGAAGCGAACCGCGCCTTCGCCGCGTCCGTTGAGGGCGTGAACAGGGAAACGGCCGTGCCTTCGGGGTCGCGAAACTGCGCCGTGCGGTTACCCCACGGCATCAGCTTTGGCTCGTGCACCACCTCGACCTTGTCTTTGAGACGAGCGAACTCGGCGTCGACATCGTCAACCCTGAACTCGAGGATAGCTGTGCGGTTGGCCGAAGCCTCCGCGCTACCTTCCTTGAACAGCGCGACCGTCTCGATGCTCCCGATGGCGAGCGTCGCCGAAGGCGTCACGATCTCTGCGAAGACGGGCGCGAGCCATTCGGCGGATCGTCCGGTAACCAGCTCGTAGAAGCCGACCATCGCCTTGATGTCGGCGGCGACGAGACGTGTGGACACGAATTTCATGGGCGCGATCCTTTCAACTCGGGGCCGCGAGCGCGTCGCGAGCCTTTCGAAAGGGCTTGTCGCACAAGGCTGCTGACACCATCCAGTCAGCAGGAGTCAGCATGCGACGCGCCGACCGATTGTTTCAGATCATCCAGATCCTCCGCCGCTCGATGCGGCCTGTCACGGCGAGCGCTTTGGCGGAGGAGCTCGAAGTGTCAAAGAGAACGGTCTATCGCGACGTCGCGGATCTGATCGGCCAGCGGGTTCCGATCGATGGCGAGGCGGGCCTTGGTTACCTCCTCGCCTCCGACTACGACATGCCGCCGCTCATGCTCACTCCCGACGAAATCGAGGCTGTGATGCTCGGAGCGCAATGGGTTGCGGGCCGCTCCGACAAGGCGCTCGCCAACGTGGCGCGCGATGTGATTGCGAAGATCGCCGCCGTCGTTCCTGAGCATCTGCGTCCGTTCATCGCCGAGCCGACGGTTGGTGTGAAGCCCACGTTTGCCGAGCCGAAAGAAAGCGTCGATCCGTCGTTTCTCAGATCAGCGATCCGCCAGGGACGGAAACTGCGGCTCCGCTATAAGTCGGAGGCCGGCGAGGAGACCGAACGAAAAGTGTGGCCGGTCATTCTCGGCTATGCCGAGACGACGCGTATGCTGGTCGCGTGGTGCGAGCTGCGTCAGGGCTTCCGGCATTTTCGCACTGATCGCATGGTCGAGGTCGAAACGCTCGACGAAACGATCGGCTTACGCGACGGCGAATTGCGCCGCCGATGGCGGCGCTGGCGCGAGACGAATGCGCCCTCAGGGCTTCGCGCGTGAGAGCGCGGCCGCGCGGCCTGCGGCGGCGTAGAGGTTGAGCCTTGAATAGACGCCGAAACCCGATCCGTCGTCGAGGAAGCCGCCGCCGGGTCCCTCTGTCTCGGTCAAAATTCGGTTTGCTTCCTCAAGGCTGAGCTTGGGGAAGGCAATTGTCAGCAGATACCCGGCCTCGGGGGCCAGCGCGCCAACATCCTCTTGCCTGTCCGCAGTCTCCGGATGCGCGACGCCAAGCCCATAAGTTTGCGTCGAGGCGTAGAAAGCCTCATTCATTGCCGGCGCGTTGAAACGGCCGGTGTCCTGCCGCGCACAAGCCGCGATCGTACCGCCGCACGCTGCTTCGAGCGCTTTCGTCAAATCAGTCCGCGCCGTCGCCAACGCCGTCTGGAAGTCTTCGATGGTGTCCGGGACCACGGGCTCGGACGTCGCGGTCGCTCTGGCGAAGTCCTTCAGCGGTCGGCCGACATAAGCGCGATCGTTGGCGAGCAGATGCGCAAGGTCGTAAGTCGCGACAGTTCGTCCGCCTAGCACGTCCATGGCGTAATGGGCGCCCATGATGATGCGGTCATTGCCATATTCCGCGGCTCGCACGACCATCTCCTGATAACGATCGGGCACGAGCACGGCCAGGAGAAGCGAACCCATATAGCCGTAAGTCGTGTGCCCGCTTGGAAACGACGGACTGTTGATCAGGTTCATGATCGGCCCGCGGTTGTAGACGTCGTTGCTCGCGGGAACGTTGAAATAGTCCAGTCCGAGGATCGAGGCGACCGCGGGCTCGGTCTGGAATGGACGGGAATCTCCATATTTGTCGGCGCCGGGCGTTCCGGCCGGCAGGCCGTAGGCGGCGCCGAAAGGATCGGGCGCGCCGTCGATCGTCTTGAAGATGGCGAGGGCCTCATCGGAAACCGGCTTCTTGCCGTTCGTGGTGCCGTTGCCGAAGAAATATTTGCCGGCGTTCGAATCGGATCCCGATGTCGAGTTCGCGTAGGCGATCAGGTCCGAGACGGCCTTGGAGATGCTGGTGAAGCGCTGCCGATCGAGATAGTGGGCGCGAGCCTCGTAAGCGGCGCTTAAGGTCGTGCCGAGGCCATCTGCAAGTTGGACGAGATTGCCGTCGGTGATGAAGGCGTCGCGCAGAGCCTGCTGCTGCTGTTCGGCGAACGGGAGCAGGGTGGGTTGCCGGATGACGCCCGTCTGAATGCCGCCGGTGACGGTGAAGTTGGAGGAGAGCGCTGCCCGGCCGTCCACAGTTTGCGAAAGCGCGGAGACCGGCGCTAGGCCCTTCAGCGCAGCCATGTTCGTTACGCTCTGCGCCTCGGCCGCTCCGCCGCCCATCATCACAGCGAAAACCCCGATTCCACACACGATTCGTTGCATAGCGCCCCTCTTCGTCCCATCTGTTGTCGATCGAATTTGCTTCGCCATCAAGACTGGCGCCGGTGACGGCTTTCTCCCTGGTCCGGCAAAAGGGCCTTGTCGACGTCGAGAGGAGGACAGCTTGGCCGCTACGGCGAAACATCGCCGCAAATGGAGGAGCCGAGCGTCCGATCGCGTCAGGCTCAAAGGTTCATCTGGGTCTGGACAATAAGAGCAACCAGCTTTTCCCTCTCGGTTGCGACGAGCGTTTGCCAGACCTGGGTCCTCTTCCCGCGGTGCAGGGGGGTCGTGCGGCCAATCACGGTCGACCCAGTCGGCGCGCCGGAAATGAAGTTGGTCTTGCTCTCAATCGTGGTTGTCCCCTTGGCGTCGGCGGGCAGGTTGATGAACGCGGCTGCGGCGCCCAGCGTGTCGGCGAAGCTCATGATCGCTCCGCCATGGGCGATCCCGCCGATCGTGCAGAGGTCCGGCCGGATCAGCATTCGCGCGGCGAGGGAGTCCCCTTCCATGCTGAGGAACTCGATCCCGAGCAATTGCGCAAACGGCAACGGATTGGCGTTGATGCGATCAATCGGCGACATGCGCCTCCCCCTTTCGGAAGTCTCCCAACTCTGGCGGTTTTTTGCGCCTCGGGATAGCATCAATCCCGGAGGCGACGCTATCCAGGGGTTGGGCATGCGCCACTCGCGAACCTATGCATCGGCGGCGTTCGGCGTCGTCTTGGCGCTTGGCCAAGTTGGTCGGGGCGTAGCCTCAAGCAGCCCGTTCGACGGCGTTTGGTCGGTCCAGATCGACTGTCCGACCGTCGGCGACGTCGAAGGCTACAGCTGGCGCTTCCAAGCCGAAGTCTCCTCTGGCTTTTTGAGCGGTCTTTATCGCTCGCCCACCAGCTCTGCTGTAGGACATATAACCGGCCGGATCCGCGCCGACGGCGGCGCGCTTTTGATGATGTTTGGTAGAACCGGACTCCAACAACGCGCTGTCGGTCACGACCGTCCGGGAACGCCGTTCGGATACACCGTCGACGCTCACTTCGATGCGAGCGGTGGGTCCGGCAAGCGCAACGAGCAGCGCCCCTGCGCGTTGGTGTTCAACAGGGCTTGAGGAGAGTTCGGCCGCCGAGCGAGCCTATCGCTCGCGCCGCTTCGGGTCTCTCAAAGGTGGGCAAGGAGTAAGCCATGGTTCGTGGTCGGGTTCTTTTCAGCGCGGTCGTCGCCGCGCTTGCCCTTGGGCTAGCCGGTTGTGATGAGACCGGCGTCTATTCCGGTACGGGCTACGTCGCGCCGGTTTATGCCGGCGGTTACTACGGGGGCTGGCCCTATTATGGCGGCGGCTATTACGGCGGCGCCTACTATGGCGGCGGTTATTACCGCAACTATGGCTGGCGCGGCGGCGTCTATCGGCGGGCCGGTTATTACAATCGCGGCTTTTACCGCGGCGGCTACCATGGCGGTTATCGCGGCGGCTATCGTGGCGGCGGCTATCGTGGCGGTGGTGTCCACGGCGGCGGCTTCCGGCGATAGGCGGATCAAGCTCGCGCGACTGCAGGTCGCGCACCTCTTGTTATGACCGGGTCGGGTTGCGGAGGCGGCTCGACCGACTCCGCAGACCTCCGGCTATAAGGGCGTTCAGAGCCCTTCGAACAACGCCGTCGAAAGATAGCGCTCAGCAAACGACGGAATGATGATCACGATCATTTTGCCTGCGTTTTCCGGACGTCGGCCGACATCGATCGCCGCGGCGACAGCAGCGCCCGAAGATATGCCGACCGGAATCCCCTCAATCCGGGCCACCAGCCGAGCCGTGTCGAACGCGGTCTGATTGCCTACGACGACGATCTCATCGATCACGCTGCGATCGAGAATGGCGGGAACAAAGCCTGCGCCGAGCCCCTGGATCTTGTGCGGCCCTGGCGTCCCGCCAGATAGCACAGCCGAATCCTCGGGTTCGACCGCGACCATGCGGACGCCGGGCTTCCGAGCCTTGAGAACCTCGCCAACGCCAGTGATCGTCCCGCCGGTGCCGACGCCGGAGACCACGATATCGACCTCGCCGTTTGTGTCGGTCCAGATTTCCTCCGCCGTCGTGCGACGGTGGATCTCTGGATTGGCGGGGTTCTCGAACTGCTGAGGCATGACGGCGCCGGGGGTCGCGGCGATAATTTCATTTGCCTTGGCGATTGCGCCCTTCATCCCTTGCGCGGCGGGCGTGAGGACGAGCTCGGCGCCGAGGAGCGCAAGCATCTTGCGCCGCTCGACCGACATCGATTCCGGCATCACCAGAATGAGCCGGTAGCCTCGGGCGGCGGCCACGAAGGCGAGCGCGATGCCGGTGTTGCCGGACGTCGCTTCGACCAGAACGCCGCGCCCCGGCGTGATCTTGCCCTGGGCCTCGATCGCATCGATCATCGAAACGCCGATGCGGTCCTTGACGCTGGAAATCGGATTGAAGAACTCAAGCTTAGCCAGGAGACGGGCGGTTACACCCTTCTCCTTGCCGAGGCGGTCCAAGCTGACGAGGGGCGTGTCGCCGATCGTGTCGGTGATTGACGCATAAATCTTACCGCGGCCTACTGTCCGCCGCGAAGCGTCCTCACCCGCCATAGCCGCCACTCCAAAATGTCCGTCGGACTGCGCCGTTGGGCGCAGTCCGACGGTATCATTTTGTGCGGCGGAAAACTATAGAACTTGGAAAATAACGAAATCAGATGGCGAAATCGCCAGTGACCTTCTCGTCGTCGAGCACATGCGTGCGCTCGGCTGTCTCGCACATCTGTTCGACGGTGATCGCGTCCAGATTGGCGAGAAAGGTTTCGCCCGCCCGCCGCACGGCCGGGTCGATCACACGCTCAAGAAGCACCGAATTTGCTCCGAGATCTTCGGGATCGGCGGTGCTGAGCGACATCGCGGTGCGGACGATCTCGCCCACGGTGATGCGACGACGCTCACGAGCGAGCTCATACCCTCCTCGCGGGCCGCGCACGCCTTTGAGGATCTTGGCGTGAACCAGGCCCTGGAGCAATGTCTCCAAGTGGCGAGGCGGCAATTTGTGACGGGCGGCCAAAGCCTTGGCCGCAACCGGGGCCGAGCGCGAATGCAACGCGACATCGACAACGGCGGCGATAGCGAGAACGCTCCGTCGGGACAATAAGTTCATGTCATACCTCCTTCGATGAACGTCCGGTGGAACCGAATCCATTTGAGCCACGGACGCTCGGAGTGAGACGCCCGCTCGAAATGAGAGCGACACGTTCCACAGAGCACACGACGAGTTGCGCTATCCGCGCGCCCCGCCGAACGACAAAGGGCTTGTCCCCAAAATTGACCAGGATGACACCGATCTCGCCGCGATAGTCCGCGTCGATGGTCCCCGGACTATTGAGGACCGTCACCCCATCGTTCAGAGCCAACCCCGAGCGGGGCCGAATCTGAGCTTCAAATCCCTTCGGCAACTCAAGAGCTACCCCGGTAGCAATCAGCGCCCGCGATCCAGGCGCCAAGATAACCTCTCCACCCGCTGGGAGGGCCGCCACCAGATCCATCCCGGAGGCATCCTCGCTCGCATAGGTCGGTAATTGCAACCCCTCACCATGTGGTAATTGATGGTAACCAATCGTGATCATTGTCGGCGCGCCAATTCCACGGCTAGGCGCCGAACAATTCCCTCCGCGACTTCGGCTTTGGTCATCGGCGGCCAGGATTCGACGCCGCTGGCGTCGATCACCTGGACCTGATTGGTTTCACCGCCGAATGTTGATGTACCCTCAGCAACACTATTCGCGACAATGACATCGCAACCTTTGCGTGCCAATTTGGCCATAGCGTTCGCTGTAATATTCTCGGTTTCAGCGGCAAAACCAACTACAAACGTCGGCCGCATTGTGGTTTTCTTTGCGATCTCAGCAAGTATATCCGGGTTCTCCGCCAGATGCAGTATCGGAGGCTCCCCGCTTCCTTTTTTTATCTTGTGAGCGGCGATGCTTTCAGCGCGCCAGTCGGCGACAGCGGCCGCCGCAATGAACGCGTCAGCCGGCAACGACGCCTCGACGGCTTCTCGCATTTCACGCGCCGAACCGACGTGAATGACTTCCGCGCCGGGCGGATCGGTAAGGGTCACAGGGCCGGTAACGAGGGTGACGTTTGCGCCAGCGCCAATCGCAGCTTGCGCAATTGCATGTCCTTGCCGACCGGAAGAGCGATTTCCGAGGAATCGGACGGGGTCGATGGGCTCATAGGTAGGCCCCGACGTGACAATGACGCGTCGTCCTTTGAGTGAACCTGCGGGGTCCCTAGGCGAATCAATGGGCGGGGACGCCGCGGCCAACGCCTGCTCGATCGCGTCGACAATCGCCTCCGGCTCAGCCATCCGGCCGGGGCCAAATTCCCCACAGGCCATTGAGCCCGGTTCCGGACCGACGAACAGGATCCCATCGTCCTTGAGGCGATCAACGTTGCGTCGGGTGGCTGCATGCAACCACATCCGAACGTTCATGGCCGGGGCAACCAGCACGCGCTTGTCGGTCGCCAGCAAAAGTGTGGTCGCCATATCATCGGCGAGACCGCCCGCCATCCGGGCGAGAATATTCGCGGTGGCCGGGGCGACGACGACAAGGTCAGCGGCGCGCGACAATTCGATATGGCCGATCGCCGCCTCGTCGGTCAGATTAAACAATTCGTCGCGTACGGCCTGCCCGCTGAGGGTCGCCGCTGACAAAGGGGAGATGAATTGCCGGGCCGCCGCGGTCATCACCACGCGGACGGTCGCGCCGCGGTCGCGCAGCCGCCGGATTAGCTCAAGCGACTTGTAGGCTGCGATTCCGCCGCTAATGATCAGAAGAATTCGGGCGCGTGAAAGGGAGGTAACGGTCATAGCCCGCTCAAAGCCAGAGCCCCAGATCCGGCGTCAGTCCCGAACACGCAACAATGTGAGGCGACAGGACGTGCCATCCGCGAATCATCGCTCCTTGCGCTCGACTCGCCCCAATGCGAGCGAGTTTTCAAATCCCACCAATTACATAAGAGGATTGCCACGAACGTTAAGAGAGTGGCAATTATCACAATTGTGGTATTGGCGACGGGAGGTTGTAGCGGGGTTTAGGATTTCCGGCGCCGTCCTTGGAGCTCGGCGTTTCGCAGCGACAACTCCCGCCGGGAGATCCACCCGTCCGATCGTCGGGATCAGCGCCTCGCCTAGAACGCCCATCGATACGCCGCCATGCATAGGAGGGCCAGCAGGAACCCCGCCAAAACAAAAACGAACCCCAAACGGAGCGTGAGTTCGGGAACGATCTTCTCAATTTCCCTTTCGCCATCGGACTCAAGCCTCGTGGCGATTTGTTCCAGGCGGCGCGGCGCGTCCGCAAGGAAGATCGCAACGGACGACAGAATGCGCCCGGCGTCTTCGATGCGCCCGATCGGGCCGAGGTTTTCCGCAATCCAAGCGCCAACCACAGGTTCGGCGGTCGACCACATGTTGAGCTGAGGGTCGAGTTTTCGCGCCACGCCCTCAACGACGACCATGGTCTTCTGCAGCATCACCAGTTCGATCCTGGTCGTCATCTCGAATAAAGATGTGATTTCGAACAGGAGCGTCAGCACCTTCGCCATCGAGATCTGATCGGCGGTGCGTGAGTGGATGGGCTCGCCGATGGCGCGGAGCGCCTGAGCGAAGTCTTCGACCCGATACGTGCGAGGCACGTAGCCCGCTTCGAAGTGGACCTCGGCTACCCTGAGATAGTCGCGGCGGATGAAGCCGAACAGGATTTCAGCGAGGAATCGGCGCTCCTTACGCCCAAGTCGGCCCATAATGCCGAAATCGACCGCGACGATGCGGCCTTCCTTGTCCACGAAAAAGTTGCCCTGGTGCATGTCTGCGTGAAAGAAACCGTCGCGCAACGCGGTGCGAAGGAAGGTTTGGATAAGGGCGCGCGCAAGCGCTCTCGGATCAAACCCGAGCTCAGTCAGCCGCTCGGGATCGGCCAGAGGCACGCCCTCGATCCACTCCATCGTCATCACTTCGCGAGTGGTGCGGTTCCAATCCACCGCGGGCGCCCGAACGTCCGGATCGTCCTTGGCGTTTTCGACGAATTCCGACGCCGCGGCCGCCTCGAGCCGGAAGTCCATTTCCATCCGCACCGAGCGTGCGAGCGCTTCGACGACCTGGGCGAGCCGCAAACGGCGGAATTCCGGCGCCAAGCTTTCGGCAAAGCGTGCTGCGAAAGCCATGTCGGACAGGTCGCGCGCAAACCGACGTTCAGTGCCGGCCCGCAGCACTTTCACTGCGACCGCCTGCAGGCCGTCGTCGGTTTTTACCTCGGCGGGATGGACTTGGGCGATCGAGGCCGCCGCGACGGGCTCGCCGAAGCTCTCAAACAGCGATTCGACCGTCGCCCCGAACGACGCCTCGATAATGCCGACCGCCGCTTCCCTGCTCATCGGCGCCACGCGGTCCTGGAGTCGCTCGAGCTCCATGGCGACCTTGCCGCCCACGATATCGGGACGAGTCGAGAGGAACTGTCCCAATTTGACGTAGGAGGGCCCCAACCGGTCGATCGCGCGGGATAGACCCGTCAGGCCGTCGCCGTCGCGTTTCGCAATCAAGTTGGCGAGCGCGAGCGGCAATCTCAGCACGGGCGGCAGAGGCGCCGGGTCGACGCCGACGAACGCTCCCTCCCGGGCGAACACGAAGGCGGCGCGCGCCAACCTCAGGACGTGGCCAAGCGACGACAGCATCCCCACAATCAGAGCTTCCAGCCCGAATGGATCGCGACGACGCCTCCGCTCAGGCGGGTAAAATCCACCCGAGCGAAGCCAGCCTCGCCGATCAGGTCGGCGAATCGCTCTGGTGGCGGGAACTTGCGGATCGATTCGACGAGGTAGCGGTAGGCGTCGCCATCGCCGGTCACGGCCTTGCCCATCGCCGGAATCGCGGCGAAAGAATAGGCGTCGTAGATTCGCTCGAAGACGGGCAAGTCGACGCGCGAGAATTCGAGGCAGAGGAATCGGCCGCCGCGCTTTAGCACGCGATAGGCCTCCCTCAAGGCGTTGTCGATTCGCGGCACGTTGCGGATGCCGAACGCGATCGTGTAGACGTCGAAGCGCGCCTCAGGCAGCGGCAGCGCCTCGGCGTTGCCTTCGATGAACGTCATCCGCTTGGAGAACGACCGCCTCGCGGCTCGCTCTTCCGCCACACGCAACATGTCGCCGTTGACGTCAACGACCGTGACCGCCGTCTGCGGCCCGCCAGCTCGCGCGACCCGCATTGCGACATCGCCTGTGCCGCCCGCCACATCGACATGAGAGAAAGGGCGAGTGAGGGACGGACGGACCTTGGCGACGAGAGCGTCCTTCCACATCCGGTGAAGGCCGAACGACATCAGGTCGTTCATGACGTCGTATCTGCCGGCGACGCTGTGGAACACGTCGTTCACCAGGCTTTGTTTTTCGTCGAGCCGGACAGTGCGTCGACCGAAGTGCGTCTCGTCGCGCGCGGCGGGCATCAGGGCTCTCCATGGAACAGCCGAAACTTAGCGCGTGAGGCGCGCAGGGTACACTAAGCGCTCAGTCGAGCCGCACGGCGATGCCGAGCTCGGCCATGCGGGCCTTCGCCTGCCGAATCGTAAACTCCCCGAAATGGAAGATCGACGCCGCAAGCACTGCGCTTGCGTGGCCGTCCCGCACACCCTCAACCAAATGCTCGAGGCTGCCGACGCCTCCAGACGCGATGACCGGAATGGTGACTGCGTCGGAGACGGCGCGCGTAAGCTCGAGATCGAAGCCCTGTTTCGACCCGTCGCGATCCATCGAGGTCAAAAGGATTTCGCCCGCTCCGAGCGCGGCGACTTCGCGGGCGTAGCCGATGGCCTCGATGCCGGTTGCGCGGCGCCCGCCATGGGTGAAGATCTCCCAGCGCGGCGCGGCGCCGGGCGCGGAGACCCGCTTGGCGTCAATGGCGACGACGACACATTGGGCGCCGAACTTTTCAGCCGCCTGGCGTACGATGTCCCGGTCGGCTACAGCCGCCGAATTGATCGAGGCCTTGTCGGCGCCGGCCAGCAGCAGATTGCGGATATCGTCGGTGGTGCGCACGCCGCCGCCGACCGTCAGAGGCATGAAGCAGACCTCGGCCGTCCGCCTGACCACGTCGAGCAGAGTGCTGCGATCCTCGTGGCTCGCTGTAATATCGAGGAAGCACAGTTCGTCCGCGCCCGCCCGGTCGTAGGCGATCGCGCTCTCGACGGGGTCGCCGGCGTCCCGCAGATTGACAAAGTTGACGCCCTTGACGACGCGGCCGTCCCTGACGTCGAGACACGGGATGACGCGCGCCTTGAGAGTCACTGCGCCAACCCAGCGGGCCGTTGTTCCGCTCGACCGCCCGCGTGCAGGAGGGTCAGCGCCGCGCGCGGGTCGAGCCGACCGTCGTAAAGTGCGCGTCCGACGATGGCTCCCGCGAGGCGGGCGCAATCAGGCTCGATCAGCCGGCGGATGTCCTCAATCGAGGCAAGGCCGCCCGAGGCGATGACCGGGATCGTGAGTTCATCGGCGAGCGCGATTGTGCTTTCGATGTTGAGGCCGGCGAGCGCGCCGTCGCGCGTGATGTCAGTGTGGATGATCGCCGCGACGCCAACATCCTCAAACCGGCGGCCGAGATCGCGAGCGGAGATGTCCGAAGTCTTCGCCCAACCTTCGATGGCGACAACGCCTTCACGGGCGTCGACGCCGACCGCGATCCGCCCCGGATAAAGCCGCGCGGCCTCACGCACGAAACCCGGATCGCGGACCGCCGCGGTTCCGATGATCACCCGGGTCACCCCGGCTTCCAGCCAGCCGCGCACCGTCTTCATGTCGCGAATGCCGCCGCCGAGCTGGAGCTTCACCCTGAGCCCGGCGAGGACGTCGCGAACCGCCTCGGCGTTCATAGGCTTGCCAGCGAAGGCCCCGTCGAGATCGACCATATGCAAATAGTCGAAGCCTTGCTCGACGAACGCTCGCGCCTGAGCGGCGGGATCCGCGTTGAAGATCGTGGCGCGCGTCATGTCGCCTTGAATGAGGCGAACGCACTTGCCGTCCTTGAGATCGATGGCGGGGAAAAGAATCACGGGTGCCACTTGAGGAAATTCGCGATCAACTTCAGTCCGAGGGTTTGGCTCTTTTCAGGATGAAACTGGGTGCCCGCCATGTTCCCTCGCGCAACGATCGCGGTCACCGGGCCGCCGTAGTCCGTGGTCACCACCACGTCCTCCGGGTCGTTCGCATATAATTGATAAGAGTGGACGAAATAAGCGTGCAATCCACTCGGGCCGGTTTTGACGCCCTCAAGCAACGGATGGCTTCGCCGCATGTCGAGGGTGTTCCACCCCATGTGTGGAATCTTCAGCGCCGGGTCGTTAGGTTTGATCGCCGCGACGTCGGCGGCGATCCAGTTCAGCCCAGCGACAACCTCATGCTCAAGGCCCCGGGTCGCCATCAGTTGCGCGCCAACGCAGATGCCAAGGAAGGGTCGGCCGCGCTCACGCACCGCCTCATCGAGCGCCTCGACCATGCCGGAAACCCCATCAAGTCCGCGACGGCAGTCCGCGAACGCGCCGACGCCCGGCAGAACGATATGGTCGGCAGCGAGCACGTCCTCGGGCCGCGACGTGACTCTCACCTCGCGGCTGAGCTCGCCTTCGCGCACGGCGCGCTCAAATGCCTTCCGCGCCGAGTGCAGATTGCCGGAGCTATAGTCGATGATGGCGACGTTCATCGCATGCCGCCTCAGAGAGCGCCCTTGGTCGACGGTACCCGTTCGGCCTGGCGCGCATCGATTGCTACGGCGCTTCGAAGCGCGCGAGCGACGCCTTTGAAGCATGATTCCGCGATGTGATGGCTGTTTGAGCCATAAAGCGTTTCGATGTGCAGCGTGAGGCCGGCGTTGCCCGCGAAAGCCTGGAAGAATTCACGCACGAGCTCGGTGTCAAAGGCGCCGATCTTCTCGGTGGGGAACTCGGTCCGGAAGACGAGGAACGGGCGGCCGGAAACATCGAGGCCCACACGGGTCAAGGTTTCATCCATCGGCAGTAGGCAGTCGGCGTAACGGGTGAGTCCGCGTTTGTCGCCGAGCGCCTTCATGAGCGCCTGGCCGAGCGCGATGCCCACGTCCTCCACGGTGTGGTGATCGTCGATATGGCGATCGCCCTCGGCCCGAATGGTGATATCGATGAGGGAATGACGGGCCAGTTGATCCAGCATGTGATCAAAAAAACCGACGCCCGTCTTGATGTCGGCAAGCCCCGACCCATCGAGGTCGACGCCGACCTTGATGCTAGTCTCCTTCGTTTCGCGTATGATTGCGCCCTTGCGCATGAGAATGTCTTTGCCTCGACCCCGTTCGCCGGGGTGATAGCAAGACCCACGCCGCTTGGCCACCTCAGGCTCATTCACCTCCGAGGCGAGTTCACGAGCGGACGAAATTCGACTAAGAACCAGCCCAGCGCCGCCCGAGCCGAGACGAGATCGGGCTTCCCAAGGGAAATCACATTCATGAATATGAAACCGTCGAAGTTCGGGATCGGTCAGAGCGTCAAGCGCGTCGAGGACATTCGGTTCGTCAGCGGGCGGGGCGCCTATGCGACGGATGCAGTCGAGAATACCGAACTCAAGGCGTATTTTCTACGCAGCCCCTACGGGCACGCAAAATTCCGCATCGACGATCTCGAGGCCGCGCGCGCGACTCCTGGTGTTCGCGCCGTGTACGTCGCCAGCGACTTCTCCGAACTCGGCGACCTGCCTTGCCTTGCTACGGTCGATAACGCGGACGGGTCGAGCACGCCGCTCAAGCCCTATCCGGTCATGGCTTCGGACGAAGCGCACCACGTCGGCGACATCATCGCCATGGTGGTCGCTGACACGGCGCACCAGGCCCGCGACGCGGCCGAACAGATCGCCGTTCAATGGGACGAACTTCCGGCCGTCATCGACATGGAAGCGGCGGTAAAGCCGGGAGCGCCGCTCGTCTTCGCAGACGCGCCCGGCAACGTCGCTTACGACACGCATATCGGCAGCAAAGAGGATACGGATAAGGCGTTTGCGGGCGCAGCGCACACAGTCCGCATCGAGATCGTCAACCCGCGCGTCGTCGCCAATTATATGGAGCCGCGTTCGATCGTTGGCGAATATGACGCGCAGTCCGGCCGTTTCCTGATGAACGCGGGAAGCCAGGGCGTCCATATCCTTCAAGGTCTCATCTCCAAGATCCTCAATGTTGAGCCCAAGGACCTGCGCGTCGTGACGCAGGATGTGGGTGGCGGCTTCGGCACCAAGAACATGCTCCACCGCGAATATCCGCTCGTTCTCGAAGCGGCGCGACGGCTCGGACGCCCGGTCGGCTGGCTCGCTGACCGCAGCGAACATTTCGTCGGCGATGTTCAGGGCCGCGACAATGTGACGACGGCGGAGATGGCGCTCGATTCAGAGGGGCGCTTCCTAGCGCTCCGGGTCGACATTCTCGGCAATCTCGGCGCCTATCTCTCGATGTTCGCGCCCTATATTCCTTGGCTCGGCGCGTCGATGGCGACGGGACCCTACCACATCGACGCACTTTATGCGCGCGTGCGCGGCATCTACACCCACACGGTTCCCGTCGACGCTTATCGTGGCGCGGGCCGGCCGGAGGCGGCCTATGTGCTCGAGCGGTTGGTTGACGCGTGCGCGCGCAAGCTTGGCGTGGCGCCGGAGGAATTGCGCGCGCGTAATTTCGTCAAGCCCAGCCAGATGCCCTATCACACGCACACCGATCGGGATTACGACGTCGGTGATTTCGAGGGCGCGATGCGCGCCTGCCTGAAGAAGGCTGACTACGCGAGTTTCGCGAAGCGCGTGGATGATGCCCGGGCAAAAGGCAGAATCCGCGGATTCGGTATTGCGAGCTACATCGAATGCACCGCCTGGGGCGAGGGCGAGGAGGGCTCGGTCGCTCTTGAGCGGAATGGCGATTTCACCGTGCTCATTGGCACGCAGTCCACGGGCCAGGGCCACGAAACCGCCTATGCGCAGATCGTCTCGCAATATCTCGACGTGCCGATCGATCGGATCAAGGTCGTGCAGGGCGATACGGACCGCATCCCAACCGGCAACGGCACTGGCGGATCGCGATCCATACCGATCGGCGCGGTCATGGTGACGCGCGCGTCAGAGAGCCTCGCGGCTTCGCTGAAGGAACTGGCGGCCGACAAGCTCGAGGCCGCGGTAGCGGATTTGGAGATCGCCGATGGCGCGGTGCGCATCGCGGGCACCGATCGAGAGATTTCGTATGTCGAGATCGCCGCGCTGCCCGGCGCGACAAAGGAAAAACTGATGGCGATCCAGTCGTTCGTGCCGCCGAGCGCGACCTATCCAAACGGCACGCATGCCTGCGAGGTCGAGATCGATCCCGATACGGGGGTCGCCACGATCGTTCGCTATTCCGTTGTCGACGACTTCGGTTTCACGCTCAATCCGCTCTTACTTGCAGGTCAAGTCCACGGCGGCATCGCCCAGGGCGCGGGGCAGGCGCTGATGGAGCGGGCGGTGTTCGACGACAACGGCCAGTTGTTGACTGCGAGCTTCCTCGACTATTGCATGCCGCGCGCCGACAACCTGCCGCAATTCGATTTCGAAACGCGGAACGTGCCGTCGACGACGAATCCGATGGGCCTCAAAGGCGCCGGCGAAGCAGGCTCGATCGGCTCGACGCCGGCGGTCATGAACGCCGTCGCCGACGCGCTCTGGCGGGCCTACAAGATCGAACAGATCGACATGCCCGCGACGCCTTTCGTCGTGTACGACGCAATCCGGCGATCGCAAGCTCACTCACGCGTGAGAGCGGTCGCGCGCGTTTGACCCCGCAATGGGGCCCGACGCGCTTCCCGGAATCCGCCTTGCGCAAATTGAGGTCGGTGCTAGACTGGTGGGACCTGGGGACCCAAGACGGAGGTACTCATGCGCTCCAAGCTTGTGAAAGCGGTGTTGGGATGCAGCCTCGCGGCGGCGCTTGTCGCCCCCGCGCTCGCTTGCGATTACCATAAGACCACGGCGGACAACGATCAGCCGATGGCTCAATCCGATCAGGCGACTCCCGATACGCCGCAGACTGCGCAATCGCAGCCCGCGCCGAACAGCGGCTCAAACTAAGTCGCATCGACCTGCTTAGCGCCCACTGCGGACTATCGCGGCGGGCGCGAGCCGTTGCCTTTAAGCGCGCCTGAATTCTGACGACGACTGTTGATTACGCGGTTGGCGGCTTTCCGCGGAAATTCGCCGGTCTCTTCTCCAGAAATGCGCGCACGCCCTCAATATAATCATCGCTTCTCCCGGCCTCGCGCTGCAAATCGCGCTCGAGGTCGAGCTGGGCGTCGAGGGTGTTCGTGGACGAGGCAGCGAAGGCTCGCTTCATAAGGCCCAACGCATGCGTGGATCCGGCGGCGAGACGCTCGGCGATCGTATGCGCCTCTCCCATCAAGTCCTCGTCGTCCACCGCTCGATAGATCATGCCGATCGCCTCGGCTCGTTCCGCTGTGACCGGCTCCGCCAACATAGCGAGCGCCCGGGCGCTCGCCTCGCCGACGAGCCGCGGCAGAACAAACGTGCCGCCAGCGTCTGGAATGAGGCCAATACGGGCGAACGCTTGCAGGAACTGAGCCGATCTCGCCGCCAGCACGATGTCGCAGGCGAGCGCAATATTGGCCCCGGCCCCCGCGGCTGGCCCATTGACGGCGCAGACGACCGGCTTTGGCAGATTGCGGATTGAGCGGATGATCGGATTGATGCCGCTTTCCAGCGCCTTCCCAAGGTCCAGCCGGGCCTCTCCGGGATTGAAGGCGCGGTTGGCTAAGTCCGCCCCGGCGCAGAAGCCTCTCCCGGCGCCGGTGATGAGAACCACACGGCACTCGGTTTCCGCTTGTGCGCGCTCGACGCCAGCTAAGAGAGCCTCGATGAGATCGCCGTTGAGCGCGTTGAGGCGCGGGGGCCGATTGAGGGTGAGCGTCAGCACGCCGCCCTCGAACTTGTCCAAGAGGACCGGTTGCGCCGAAACTTCTGCCTCCGCCGTCACGGACGTTCTCCCACTCGGGTCAAGATTTCGCGATGAGCTTTTCGTAAATCCACAGGACGACAATCGCCCCGATCACCGAGACGATGATGCTCCAGATGTTGAGACCAGTGACGCCCGTCATCCCGAACAGGCCGGAAAAGATAAAGCCTCCGACGGCCGCGCCAACCATCCCGAGCACCAGGTCCAAGATCAGGCCCGAGCCGGTCCGGTTGAGGATCTTGCTCGCGATGAAACCGGCGATAAGGCCGAGAATGATCCAGCTGATAAGGCCCATGCTTCACTCTCCCTTAGCCGAACCCAGCCCTCGACGCGCTTGAGCACCGCTAAAGGGTCCGGGCCATTGAGACGCGCCAAATTATTGATCGACGGACGAAACAACGCAACTGGCCTAGCCGGTAGTCGATCCGCTCGTTTTTTCCGTTCGATAGGATTTGATCCAAAGGAGGGCGCTTTATGGCTTCGTCGTCTGATGCAGCGGCACGGTTGCGACGAAGCTCGATCCCTGGTTCACGCGGCTGGTGATGGTCAACCTCCCCCGATGGCGGGTGAGGATATGCTTGACGAGGGCGAGGCCGAGTCCTGTCCCGTTCTTGGAGCGGCTCTGGGTCGCATCGACTCGGTAGAACCGTTCGGTCAGCCGCGGCAGGTGCTCCGGCGCAATGCCGTGTCCGTAGTCGCGCACGGTCAAGCTGCCCTCTTTCTCGGTCGTGGAGACAGTGACGTCCACGACGGCGGAGGCGGCGTCCGGATCGGCGCGCGCTCCATACTTGATCGCATTCTCGATCAGGTTCTCGGCGACGCGCAGCAATTCGTCCCGATCCCCGACGACCATCACCGGCTGCGGCGCGTTGAGACGGATTTCAATGTCGCAATCCTCGGCCATCGGCGTCAGCGCATCGACGACGCTACGGGCCGTCTGCGCCAGATCGACAACGGTTTCGGGCTTGAGGTGCTGCTTCTGCTCGATGCGCGAGAGCGAAAGCAGGTCCTCGATCAGGCGCGCCATGCGCCGGCCCTGTTCGCGCATGATGGCGAGGAAGCGGTCGCGCGCCTTTGCGTCGTCGTGCGCGGAGCCTTGCAGGGTCTCGATGAAGCCGACGAGCGAAGCGAGCGGGGTTCGGAGTTCGTGGCTGGCGTTGGCGATGAAGTCGACGCGCAGCCGCTCGACGCGCCGGGCTTCGGTCTGATCGTGCAGAGTGAGCAGCGTCGCGACGACTTCGCCGGCGGATGTTGCGAGCGGCGCGACATAGACGTCGAACAGCCGCTCGACCGGCACTCGCTCGCTCCATTGCACCGCCTCGGCTTCGCCTGTCGCCATCACCCGCCGGCGCGCGTCGACAACGTCAGCCGCGCGCAACCCTAGAACGAATGGATCGCCGATCCTGAGGCCAGGCAGGAGGCTGAGCGCTGGCTGGTTGGCCGCCGCCGTCCGCTCGTCCGACGTCACGATGATCGCGGGTTCAGGCATTGCTGCGATCAGCTGCGCCGCGAATGGCGACCCGACGAACTCGGCAAGTTTTTGCGTTTCGGGACTCATCATCGCCCAGGCGACCTAGTCTTCCGAGGAAATCGACATCGCTTCGCGCAATGAGCGCCAGCGGCGCGCCGCCTCGACCCCGCCGAGCACGGCCATCGCCGCGATGAAAGGGACGATATAGTAGATTCCCCGAAAGAGGAGGAGCGAGGCCAGCAAAGCGTCCTCTGCACCCCCTACGCCCTGGAGGATCGTCGCCTCGAACACGCCGAGGCCCCCTGGCGCATGGCTCGCAATGCCCAGCATCGAGGCGAACGAGTAGAGCGTCGCGAACGTGGGGAAGCCGAAGCGGTTGTCGCGCGGCAGGAGGACATAGAGGGCCGCGGCCGCTGAGCAGATGTCGATCACGCCAAGCGCCATCTGCCCAAGCGTCAGCCAGGGACCCGGCAGCTTGACGCCGAGAACGGTTGCGTCCCGCCAGCGCATGAAGCAAACCCAGGCGAGATACGCGATCAAGGCGCCGATTGCGGCGACGCCGACCAACCGATTGGCGAGCGGATGGAAATGGTCGATGTCGGCGATCGGGTCGGACGCCGACAGGAACCCGACGCCGACGACGAGCGCCATGCCGAGCCAGAATGTGATCCCAGCCACGGCTGTGAGCCCCGCGATTTTTCTCGCAGAAAGGCCCGCCGGTCCATAGATCCAGTATCGGACGGCCGCCCCCGTCACCAAGGGAAATCCGAGCGTGAACGAAAAGGCGTAGCTCGTGAAGGATGCGGCCGCCGTCAGCCGATAGGGAACCTTGATGCCCAAGTGTCGGAGCGCCAGTCCGTCATAGCCGGTCAGCGCGAGGTAGCTCAATGCGCTGAAAGCAAAAGAGAGCAGGATCTGGTCGCCGCCCGTTCCGGCGATCGCCGCCCTGAACTTGTTCGGATCGATGTGCGTGAGCGTCCGCACAAAAATCGTGAGCGCGCCGGCGACGATGATGAGGCTCGCCGCGACGCCCAGGCGTCGAAGGGTGGAGCGTCGACGCGCAATGGCGTCGATCAGGCGTTCGGTGGGTGTCGGGGCTTTGGGCTGAGGCGCTTCGATCGGCGCCCAGTCTTCAGCCGGACGTCGTCGTTTCTGGGGCTGCGCCATGCCGTCTTCCCGCTAACGCCGCCGCCTATAGGGCCATGCCGCTTGAGGCGCAAGCAACATAGGCCAAGCCCTGTAGATTAAGCAGATCGTCAACCGACCGCGACCCGCTGTTTGCTCTCCCATGACCGATAGGCCGCGTCTGCGAGCAACAGGGCCTTGAGGCCGTCCTCGCCGTCGGGACGAGGCTTTTCGCCGGATTTCACCGCGCCGATGAAGGCGTCGAGTTCGTTGCGATAGGCTGTCTCGTAGCGCTCAAGAAAGAAGTTGAGCGCCTTGTCGCTGGTGAAGCCGTGCTCGCCGGCGAACTCGACCGTCGTCTCGCGCACATTCGCCGCATGCACCATGCCTTTGACGCCATGCGCCTCGACCCGCTGATCATAGCCGTAAGCGGCGCGCCGCGAGTTCGAGATCTGCGCGACTTTTCCGGACGCGGTCTCCATGATGACGACGGCGGTGTCGATATCGCCGACATCGCCAATCGCCTTGTCGACAAGCGCCGACCCCATCGCGCTCACGGCCACCGGCTCCTCGCCGAGGATGAATCGCGCGAGGTCGAAGTCGTGGATCATCATGTCGCGAAACAGGCCGCCCGACCGGGTGATGTAGGAAATCGGCGGCGGCCCGGGATCGCGCGAGGTGATCGAGAGGATTTCGAGAGCGCCGATCGCGCCCTCGGCGACGCGCTTGCGCAGCGTGGAGAGATTGGGATCGAAACGCCGGTTGAAGCCGACCATGAGCGTCGCGCCGGTTTCCTTCACGACTTCGAGGCAGGCGCGGACACGCTCGACGTCGAGGTGAATAGGCTTCTCGCAGAAGATCGCCTTCTTGGCGCGCGCGGCCCGCTCGATCAGATCGGCGTGGGTGTCGGTCGGGGAGCAGATCGCGACCGCATCGACGTCTTTGGAGGCAAGGAGCGCCTCGACTTCGGCGACCTTGCCGCCCGTCGCCTTCGCCAGAGCGGTGGCGGCCGCCGGATCGGCGTCAGAGACGCAAGCGACTTGGCTATCCGAGCGCGCCGCGACGTTGCCGCCGTGGATTTTGCCGATCCGGCCCGCGCCGATGATCCCGAATTTCATCCGCCTCTCCCCTTGGAGCGCTCTGCGCCGCCGCGCGTCAAAAAGGAATATACGTTCCATATTGACTTGGGAATAGAATTTTTGTTTCACTCCGGCAACTTGGCCTGCGGACAGGTGCTTCGACGCGCCGCAGAGGTTCAAGCTTGAGGAGAACGCCCATGGCCAAGACGTCCGCCCCCGCGGCCGGCTCATCGATGCACCGGGCCTACAAAGGGCCGGGTAATCTTCAAGGCAAGATCGCCATCGTCACCGGGGGTACTCAAGGGCTCGGCGAAGCGATCGCGCGTCTGTTCGCGGAGCGCGGCGTCGCTGGCATCGTCATTTGCGGCCGCAATACAGAAAAGGGCGAGAAAGTCGCCGGGGAGATCTCGGATGCAGGCTGTCCAACTGTCTTCGTGCGCGCCGATCTCACGAAGGTCGCCGATTGTCGGAACGTAGTCGCTCAAGCGGATAAGCGCTTCGGTCGCGTCGATGCGCTGGTCAATGCCGCCGCGCTGACCGATCGCGGCAATATTTTCGATACGACAGAGGAGCGCTACAACGAGATTTTCGACGCCAACGTGCGCGGGCCGTTCTTTCTCATTCAGGAGAGCGTGCTCATCATGCGCCGAGAGAAGATCGCGGGCTCGATCGTCAACATTCAGTCGATGTCGGCGCATGGCGGTCAGCCGTTCAACATCGCTTATTGCGCCTCCAAGGGCGCGCTCGCCACATTGACTCGCAACATCGCCAATTCGCTCATCAAATTCCGCATCCGCGTGAATGGTCTCAACATCGGTTGGATGTCGACGCCAGGCGAGGACCGCATTCAGAAAACCTACCACGGCGCCAAGGACGGTTGGCTCGACGAGGCAGTCAAGGCAAAACCTTTCGGCCGTTTGATCGATCCTAAGGAAGTGGCCCGCGCTTGCGCTTATCTCTGCTCTGACGAATCTGGGTTGATGACCGGGTCCAATATCGATTTTGATCAGACCATTCTTGGTGTGAGCGACTCGCCGCTCGAACCTTGAGCTTGGAGCAACCGATGGCGCTCCCTCCCCGCCTGGACGTCATCACGATCGGCCGCTCGTCGGTCGACCTCTACGGCGCGCAGGTCGGCGGCCGCCTGGAGGATATGGCGAGCTTCTCCAAGGCCGTCGGCGGCTGCCCGACCAATATCGCCATCGGCACGGCGCGGTTGGGGCTGAAAAGCGGCCTCATCACCCGGGTCGGCGACGAGCACATGGGGCGGTTCATTCGCGAGCAATGCGCGCGTGAGGGCGTCGATGTCACCGGCGTTCGGACCGACCCGGTCCGCTTGACTGCGCTCGTGCTGCTCGGCATCCGCGACGAAAAGACCTTTCCGCTCATCTTCTACCGCGAGAATTGCGCCGACGCCGCGCTCGATGAAGGGGATATCGATCCGCACTATATCGAAAGCGCCAAGGCGGTTCTGGTGAGCGGCACGCATTTCGCCCGCGCCAACACCGCCGCTGCGCAGCGCAAGGCGATGGCGATCGCGCGCGCCGCCGGACGCAAGGTCGTCTTCGATATTGATTACCGTCCGAACCTGTGGGGGCTAGCCGGCCATGGCGCGGGCGAAGAGCGCTACATCAAATCGGGCGAGGTCACGAAAAGCCTCAGCGACATTTTGCCGCACTGTGATCTCATCGTCGGCACCGAAGAAGAAATGATGATCGCAGGCGGCGCCGACGATCCGCTCGCCGCGCTGAAAGCCGTGCGCGCCTTGAGCCATAGCCCGTCGCTAGACGGGCGTTCTTCCGAACGCCCTTTGGCGACGCTCGTGCTCAAGCGCGGCCCGATGGGTTGCGTCGTCTTTCCTGACGCCATTCCCGACTCGCTCGAACAAGGCGTGAAGGGCCCCGGGTTTCCAGTGGAAGTCTATAACGTGCTCGGCGCCGGCGACGCGTTCATGTCCGGCTTTTTGCGCGGCTGGCTGCGCGACGAGCCGCTCGAGACCTGCTGCGCCTACGCCAACGCCAATGGCGCATTCGCTGTGTCGCGTCTCTTGTGCTCAGCGGAATATCCGACATGGGCGGAGCTCAGCCGTTTTCTCGAGCATGGCTCTCCGCATCGGGCTTTGCGCCGCGACGAGGCGCTCAATCACATCCATTGGGCGACGACGCGCCGATCCGAGCCATCCGCCGTCACGGCGCTGGCGATCGACCATCGCGCGCAATTGGAGAAGGTCGCCGACGCCGCAGGCGCCCCACGTGGGCGCATCAGCGACTTCAAGCTCCTGGCGGTCCAGGCTGCCGCCAAGGTTGCGGCTGGTCGCCCGGGCTATGGCATGCTGCTCGACGGCAAATATGGGCGGGAGGCGCTTTTCCGTGCGGTCGACCACGGCTTTTGGATCGGCCGACCGGTCGAGGAGCCCGGCTCGCGTCCGCTCGAGTTTGAATCCGGCGGCTCGCTCGGCGCGAAGCTCGTCGAATGGCCGGTCGCGCATACGATCAAGTGCCTGTGCTTCTATCATCCCGATGATCCGCCGGAGACGAAAGCGCGGCAGGAGCGTGAACTCGCGCGCCTGCACGACGCCGCGCGGAGGGTCGAACGCGAACTCATGATCGAGATCATCGCGAGCAAGAATGGCCCGATCGACGACCGAACGGTCGCGCGCGTCGTCGAGCGGCTCTATGAACTCGGAATTCAGCCGGACTGGTGGAAGCTCGAGGGGCAAGCAAACCAGGCGGCGTGGGACAATGTCGCGCGGGCGATCGAGGCCGGCGATCCCCTCTGCCGTGGCGTGTTGCTGCTCGGGCTCGAGGCGCCGGAAAAGGAGCTGGCGCAAGCTTTCGCGCTGGCGCACAATTGTAATGTGGTCAAAGGCTTCGCGGTCGGCCGCACGATCTTCGCCGAGCCCGCGGCCGACTGGTTCGCTGGCCGCATCGACGATCGAGAGGCCATGAACCGCATGGCCGCCGCATTTGCGCGACTGGATGATCTCTGGCGCAAGGGTGGGTGGAAGCGCGAGGCGGATTGAAGCGGCGCCAAGCATTGATCGAAGCGGGGGAACGCCATGACGACGATTCGATTGACCGCGGCCCAGGCCATGGTTCGCTTTTTGAGCGCCCAGACGGTCGAGATCGACGGGCGCAAAGAGCGCCTGTTCGAGGGCGTGTTCGCCATTTTCGGCCACGGCAATGTGGCGGGCCTCGGCGAAGCCCTCTTCGGCGCGCGCGACGCGTTGCCGACGTATCGCGCCCACAACGAGCAGGCGATGGCGCATGCGGCGATCGCTTTCGCCAAGGCCTCGCGTCGCAGGCGGATGATGGCCTGCACCACCTCGATCGGACCCGGCGCGACCAACATGGTCACCGCGGCCGCAGTCGCGCATGTCAATCGGCTGCCGGTGCTCTTGATCCCCGGCGATGTTTTCGCCAACCGGAGGCCCGACCCCGTTCTGCAGCAGGTCGAGGATTTCGGCGATGGAACGGTGAGCGCCAACGATTGCTTCCGCCCGGTGTCGCGCTATTTCGATCGCATCACGCGCCCCGAGCAGATCGTGCCGGCGCTCACGCGGGCGATCTCGGTCCTGACCGATCCGGCCGACTGCGGGCCGGTGACGCTCGCCTTCTGCCAGGACGTGCAGACCGAGGCCTACGACTATCCGGCGAGTTTCTTCGACGAGCGCACGCATCGTTTGCGGCGCGTCGCGCCCGATCCGCACGAGATTGAGGAGGCGGCGGCGATCCTGAAACAGGCGAAGAAGCCTTTCGTGATCTCAGGCGGCGGCGTCCTTTATTCCGACGCCGAGCGGGAGCTCGTCGATTTCTGCGCCAGGCACGGAATTCCAGTCGGTGAGACGCAGGCCGGCAAGTCGGCGACGCCGGTCGAGCATTCGCTTTCGATGGGCGCGGTCGGCGTCACCGGAACCAGCGCCGCCAACGCGCTTGCAGCGGAAGCCGATGTGGTTCTCGGAATCGGCACGCGTTTCTCCGACTTCACCACCGGCTCCTGGGCTTTGTTCAAGAACCCCGGCCGGCGATTGATCAGCGTCAACGTCCAGCCGTTTGACGCCGCGAAGCACCATGCGCTTGCTATCGTCGGCGACGCCCGGACTGCGCTTCACGCGCTTGACACCAAGCTCGACGGCTGGAAGGCGCCGCGCGGCTGGGGCGACGAAGCCGCTAAAGCCAAAGCGGATTGGGAGGCGACCGCCGCCCGCTACACGGCGCCGACCAACGCGCCGGCGCCGACCGACGCCGAAGTTCTTGGGGCGCTGATGCGCGCTGGCGAAAAGTCGGACGTCGTTGTCTGCGCGGCCGGCGGGCTGCCGGGCGAATTGCACAAGCTGTGGCGGCCGGGAGCGCCGCTCGGTTATCATCTGGAATACGGCTACTCGTGCATGGGCTATGAGATCGCCGGCGGGATCGGCGTCAAGATGGCCCTGCCGCACCGGGAAGTTTTGGTCGTCCTCGGCGACGGCTCGTATCTCATGATGAATTCCGAGATCGCCACGTCGGTCATGCTCGGGCAAAAACTCGTCATCGTCGTCAACGACAATCGCGGCTTCGGCTGCATCAACCGCTTGCAGCAGGCGACGGGGGGCGCGCCGTTCAACAATCTTCTGCGTGACGCGCGGCACGAAGCGTTGCAGGAGGTCGACTTCGTCGCCCACGCGCGGGCGCTCGGCGCCGAAGCGATCAAGGTGAAGTCGATCGCCGATCTTGAAACCGCGTTCAGACATGCGCGCGCGGCGAAATCGACCCAGGTGATCGTCATCGAAACGGACCCCATGGGATCGACCGACGCGGGCGGCTTCTGGTGGGACGTGGCTGTCCCAGCGGTCTCCGAGCGTCAGGAGGTCGACGCCGCCCGGCGCGGCTACGAAGACGCCCGCAAGCTGCAGCGGGTGGGAGACTGACAATGAGCATTCGCATCGGCGTCAATCCGATCGGCTGGACCAACGACGACTTGCAGGAGATCGGCGGCGACACGCCGCTCGACACATGCCTCGCTGAGGCGAAAGAGGCGGGCGTCGTCGGCATGGAGAAGGGGCACAAAATGCCCAGCGACGGCGCGCGGCTCAAGGATGCGCTCGCCGCGTTCGGCCTCGCATTCATTGGCGGCTGGTATTCGGCCGAACTGCTCAAGCGTTCGGCGCGCGAGGAGTTCGAAGCGGCGAAATCGCACATCGCCATGACCAAAGGCGCCGGGGCCGAAATCGTCATCGTGGCGGAGACGTCGAACTGCATCCATGGCGATCGATCGAAACCGTTGTCGGAGCGCCCGCGTCTCCATAAGGGCGACTGGGCTGGATACGGCGTCAGGATGACCGAGTTTGCCGAGCGCCTCGCCGAGGAAGGGCTGCAACTCTGCTACCATCACCACATGGGGACGATCATCCAGTCAGAGCGCGACATCGACGCGCTCATGGCGCACACGAAGGCGCCCGTGCATTTGCTGCTCGACACGGGCCATGCGCGATGGGGCGGCGCCGATCCCGCCAGACTGGCGCGCGCTTATCGTTCGCGCATCGGCCATGTGCACTGCAAGGACGTGCGCGAAGCGAAGATGCGCGAGTCCAACGCCGGCGACTGGAGCTTTCTCGATTCGATCTTAGGGCAGGGCAGGGAGCTCGGCGTCTATACTGTGCCGGGCGATGGCGTCGTCGCCTACGACGCGCTGTTCAAGGAGCTGAAGGGTTATTCCGGCTGGGTCGTCCTCGAAGCCGAGCAGGATCCGAAGAAGGCGCCCGCGCTCGCTTATGCGAAAAAGGGCGTGGGGCATATTCGCGCCGCGCTCAAGGAATCGGGGTTGGCGTAGTCTTCCTTGTCCTTTCGCGAGGGGGTTGCAGGTGAGGGATAGCGTCGTAAGACGCGTTGGGCGAGTCGCACGCCCCTCATCCGTCGCCTTCGGCGACACCTTCTCCCGACCGGAGAAGGGGATGGCAAACGATCGGAGGCTCGCATCTTGGCGCAATCGAAGCTGCTCGTTCATCCCGCCACGCACTCAGCCGACGGGGTTGGCCATCGCATCACTCCGGCCAGCGCCGGATGGCGCTACGTCGGTTTCGAGACGCGAGCACTGAAACAAGGCGCGACATCCAAGCTTGACGCCCGCGACGAAGAGATCTGCATCGTCATTCTGTCGGGGAAAGCGCGCATCACCGCTGAAGGCTTCGACTCCGGAGCGATCGGCGAGCGCGCGAGCGTGTTCGACGGGCTGCCCTGGTCGGTCTACCTTCCCCCGCACCACGCGGCGACCGTCGAGGCGCTGTCCGATTGCGAACTCGCTTTGTGCTCGGCGCCCGCGACGGGGAAGTTCAAGCCGCGCGCGATCAAACCCACTGACGTTGGCACGCTCACCCGAGGAACCGGCTCAAACGCGCGCCATGTCCGTAACGTTCTGCCCGAAGACGCCGAGGCCGAGAGCGTGCTTGTGGTCGAGGTCATCACGCCCGGGGGCAATTGGTCCAGCTACCCGCCGCACAAGCACGATCGTGACGCTTTGCCGGACGAATCCTATCTCGAGGAGACCTATTATCACCGCCTCAAACCCGCCCAGGGCTTCGCGTTTCAGCGGATCTATACCGACGATCGTTCGCTCGACGAGACGCTGGCCGTCGGCGACGGCGACGTCGTGTTGGTGCCGCGCGGCTATCATCCAGTCGGCGCGCCGCACGGTTACGATCTCTACTATCTCAATGTGATGGCGGGGCCGAAGCGCGTCTGGCGCTTCCACAACGATCCCGCCCACGAGTGGCTGATGACGCAAGCGCCCGCGTGAGGACCGGCATGCGGAGCCGAAAAGGTTGTGGAGCTATGACCGCCGCCAAAGAGACGCCCGCGCTGACGATCGCGACGGAGGCGTCGCCGAGCGAAGCGACAATTCGCGCCCTCGAAGTCGGGCTCACCGCGCACGCGACGGGACTCGGCTTCAAAACCGACTGGTCGCCGCGGTGGATCATTGGCCGCGACAAAGATGAAGTCGTCCAAGCTGGAGTTCGCTTCGTGCTGGCGTTCGAGTGGCTGTTCGTCCATTGGCTTTGGATTGCCGACGCCTATCGCAAGCATGGAATAGGCTCGCAGCTCATGGGCGCGGCCGAGGCGGCCGCGCGGGAGCACGGTTGCCGCGCGGCTTATCTCGACACGTTCGCCTTTCAGGCGCCGAGGTTTTACGAGCGACTAGGATATCGCGAGTTCGGGCGGCTCAATGATTTTCCGCCCGGTCAGTCGCGCATCTGGTTTTCGAGGCGCTTTGATTCGATGCCCACGCTGCCGGCGTTTCTGCGGGGGCGATTTTGATGCGCTGGGCCGTCATTGCGAGCTCCTGATCAAGTCCGGGAGGAAGCAATCCAGGCGACATGATGCGCCTCGCGGCTCTGGATTGCTCCGTCGCTACAGCTCCTCGCAATGATGTGCGCAGTTCGTTTCGAAAACCCGCCCCTAAGCCGCGCTCTTTGCTCTGCGGCCCTCCACCTCCACGATGAACGCGGCGACCGATCGTCCGATCGCCTCAGGGTGATCCTCCTGAAGGAAATGAACGCCGTCGCCGAGCTTGATGAAGCGGCAATCCTCGAGCTTGCCCGCGAGTTCCTCCGCAAAAGCCGGCGCAACGAGCGCGCCCGGCTCTGCGGCGAACAGAAGCTTCGGATAGGTCGAGGCGGCGAGCGCCGCATGGGCGCGCTCCATCATCGAGACGACGTCCGCCGGTTCTCCGGCGATGGGAATCTCGTTCGGGAAACGCCAGGTCGGCTTCCGAGACTGCGGCGTCGGGAACGGGGCGCGGTAGACCGCCACCTCCTCGTCGGTGAGCTTGTGGCGCATACCACCCGGCAGCACGCGCTCGACGAAAAAATTCTCCTTAAGAATGAGCTTCTCGCCTTCGCCGGGCGTACGAAATTTCCGGAAGATCTCGCGGGCTTTGGATCCCCTGATGAAATCGTCCCAAGTCGGAAACGGTCGGACGAATTCCATGAATGCGAGGCCGCGCACGAATTCCGGGCGCCGCTCGGCCAGATGAAAGGCAAGCGCCGTTCCCCAGTCCTGTGCGACGAGATAGGCTGAGCTGACCCCCGCTGCCGCGATGAACGCATCGAGATAGCGCACGTGATCCGCAATCCGATAGGCGATGTCCGGCTTGCCGGACTGCCCAAGTCCGATCAGATCGGGCGCGATGCAATGCGCGACCGGCGCGACGAGCGGAAGTATGTTGCGCCAGATGTAGGATGAGGTGGGATTGCCGTGCAGGAAGAGCGCAACCGGTGCGTCGCGCGAACCCGCCTCTCGATAGGCCATCTCGGAATCGAGGACGGTAAGCTTTGGCAGGCTGATGTCATTCATTGTGACGGCTCCTTGAACACGGTGGCGAAAGCGATGCGTTTGAAGCGCTCGAGCGGCTCGGCGTTGCGTTCGACCTTCATGCGCAGGATGGCGCCCTCCCACGAGGAGACGAGAAACTCGGCGAGGTCCAAGGGCGCGAAAGTCGCTGCGATTTCGCCCGCCATCTGTCCTTCCGCGATGCATGCGGCGAAAGGCGCGCGCCATTCGGAAAAAATCTCTGCGAGACGCGCCCGCAACATCTCGCTCTGCGGCGCGGCCTCGAGACTGAAATCGCCAATGAGGCAGCCGCGCGTGAACTCAGCCTTGGCGAGGCGGCTCGTGATGAGGTCGAGATAACGTCTGAGGCGCTCGCGGGCCGTGAGGCTCGCATCCGAAAGAGCCTCGGCGACCAACCCCTTTGTGTAGTCGAAATAGAGATCGAGCACCTCGCGCGCGAATTCCTCCTTCGAGCGGAAGTGGTTGGTGAACGAACCCTGCGGCGCAGGCGCCGCGGCGACGATGTCGCGCACGCCCGCTCCGACATAGCCTTTGTCGAACATGACCTTCAGGCCGGCTTTCAGGATGCGATCGCGATTTGATGGTTTAGGCATTCTCAGTCAATACGTACGTACGTATTTTATGTCAAGCGATTTTTCGACACTTCGCGGCTCTTATAGTATCCGTATTGGTCAAGCGGTTTTGGGGGCCCAGGTTCGATTGGCCTTCAAGAGGGCGTTTGCGAGGACGACGAGCTTTCGCATGACGGCTGTGAGGGCGAGCTTTGCCGG
>Ga0153954_1000484_pt1 | contig 31522 bp, 24 predicted proteins | sample TSFL038MetaG_FD_102277 | JGI IMG/M metagenome (GOLD analysis project Ga0153954, IMG submission 102277) | Attine ant fungus gardens microbial communities from Florida, USA - TSFL038 MetaG | ecosystem: Host-associated > Fungi > Mycelium > Unclassified | place: USA: Florida, Wekiwa Springs State... | reverse complement strand
GGACGTACACCTCAGCGCCGAGGCGTTGCAGCCGGTTGACAAGGTGCTGCCCCAAGAACCCGGCTCCGCCGGTGACGGTCACACGCTTATCAGCCCAGAAGCCTTTCATGACTTTCTCCGTGATATACGTTCAGACGACGATCGGATCGGGATTGGGGAACCGAGACCAAAGAATGCTTCCGCAAAACCGGCACGAGGGAGGTTGGCCCGCGCTCGCTCCTTGATTTTGGGGGCAACCGCTCGCCGAGGATTTCCCGAGGAATCTCGGTGCGAATCGAATGGGACACGATCGATTCGATGAGGACGGCCGCCTCATTGCCCCCAAGGTACCCTTCCCGTCTGCGTTTTGGCAATTCTCAGACGTTGGCGAACGGATTCTGGAATTCAATGAGCTTGGCCGCGCGAACGAGTTCGGCGATTCCACGGTCGAGGTCCACCGTCGTCTCGAAACCCTTCTTGCGGATCTTCTCATACGAAACTTCGTAGTTCCGCTGGTCGGCGTCGCTGCCGACTTCGGCGAAGTGGAGGTAGAAGTTCACGTGCTCGAGGATCTTCCGTGCCACGTCTTCCTTGGTGAAGTTCATGCTCTCATGGCCGACGTTGTAAACCTCGTCCTTGATCCCGTCCCACTTCTCCAGCGCGAAGATGATCGAACGAGCCATGTCGCGAACGTGCACGAAGGTGCGCTTGAATCCCCCTTCGTAGACGATCAGGTTGCGGTTCTTGACCGCCTGATAGGTGAAGTCGTTGGGCATCAGGTCGAGCCGCATCCGGTTGCTCACGCCGAAGGCGGTGGCATAGCGGTAGGCGACGCCGTTGCCGGCATCGAGGACCATCTGCTCGGCTGTGGCCTTGGTCTCACCATAGAGGGTGATCGGGGATCGAGGGGTCTCCTCGTTGCAGATGTAGTCGGGGATCGAGCCGTAGATGCTGCCGGTCGAGGCGAAGACGAACTTCTGATCCGGCTTGCGGAGGCTCAACAGCGTGCGCGTGCCTTCGACGTTGGTCGACTGGGCGAGCTGCGGTTCCTTCTTGCAGGCGGGATAGCCCACAATCGCGGCCAGGTGGACGATCGCATCCATGCCATCCAGGGCTTTGCGGACGGCGTCGGCGTCAGTGACGTCCCCTTTGATCAGTTCGAAGTTACGGCTCTGGCAACAGGGGAGCAATCCGTGGCCACCAAACTTGAGCATGTCATAGACACGGACACGATGACCCTGTTCGAGGAGCATCGGGACGAGCGTTGAGCCAACGTAGCCGGCGCCGCCGGTCACGAGGATATTCATGGAGAGAACTCCTGATCAAAGTTGCGTGATCAACGTTGCGAACTCGGGGAAACAGACAAAAGTCGTTGTGGCAACACTCGTCTTGGGATTACCGAAGGACCTCGTGGCGCGGCTCACTCAAATCGTTTGAGATGGAGGAGTTGCGAGAGGAACAAGGCAACAAACCGAGGGTTGTGCTTGAGGTAGCGCTTCCAGAGACGGCGAGGCTCGGTGACCAGCCGAAAGAGCCATTCCAGGCCAGCCCCCATCATCCAACGTGGAGCTTGGCGGGTGGTCCCGGCCATGAAGTCGAACGCGGCTCCCACCCCGAGCATGACGGCCCGAACTTGCCCTTTGTGTTCGGCCATCCAGCGCTCCTGTTTGGGACAGCCAAGGCCGACAAAGAGGATCCGAGCCCCTGAGGCGTTGATGGCTTCGACGGTCGCGGCCTTCTCGTCATCGGTCAGGGGACGGAATGGAGGCGATTCGGCATAGGCGACCTGCACCTCGGGGAACCGGCGATGTGCCTCGGCCAACACCTTTTTAAGCACCTCGGGGCGGCCGCCGTAGAAGCCGACGGGCACCCCCAGGCGAGCGGCCTCGGCCAAAACGTGCAGCGTGAGGTCCGGGCCGTACACCCGAGTCTGTTCCCGGCGCACGAGTAGACGAAGCGCCCAAACCATCGGCATTCCGTCGGGGGTCACCAGGTCGGCACCGTTGACCACCCGGCGATAACCGGGGTCATCGTAAGCCTCCATCGTCATGTGTACGGTCGAAATACACACGTAGCGCGACTCGGCCGTCGTAGTCCAGGGAAAGATCGCACGACAGGCGTCTTCATAGCTTGTCGCATCCACGCGCATTCCCAAAACACCTGCACTGCGACGAGCGACGTCGACGGGATGACCCTCTTTCACATCCGCGTTCACGTTTAAGCCCCAACACTAATGTGAAATGAATAGATCGTTCGTAAACTCGGCCAATTTGATCGATTATGGGGTCGATCCCACTCGACAGAGAGAATCAGTGCTGCGAGCCGGACAGCGGCAGCACTCGCATATCAGGTTGAACCCATGACCGAGGATGAATGTCGACAATCCCGCGTCCTTCCTCGGACGCGAAGGAAGCATTCCAATCTTAGTACACGTTCGCCAAATTAAGTATCCACTGTCACATATCATCAAGATGCACGGGAGTCCCGGGGAGGGAGGCGAGGTTCACGATCGATGCGGCTTCATCATGAATTCGCCACGCGGCTTCCTCGACGCGAGCCGGAAAATTGACGAAGCCTCATTCCCCGGGACGCGCTCAGGGCCGATGGAGGGTTGGCATTCTCGGGATCGGTCTTTCCCGTATACTCGGCTCGGGAGGGAGACGGGGTTCGCTTCGATCAGTGCACGGCGGTCATCCTTCAGCATTTGCGGCGCGGGCCGAGGCTTCCAAGGAGGGGTCCCTTGGAGCCTCGGCCCGCGCCGGGCATAAGGCCGACTCACGATTTCGTCTTTGGGACCTGGCTGGTTTCCGCGTTGGGCCTGGTTTCGGCACTGGCCTTATTGACCTTGGAGTTCTTCGCGTCCTCGGTCGAGATTTCCATGCGGGCTTCGATGCCCGACTTGAGCTTGTTCTCGCGATTGTCGATCTCAGCGATGACTTTGCAGGTCTGGGTTTCCGAATCGATCAAGCTGTCGACGAACACGATCTGGCCCGTGAACACCTCACGTTCGACGTCCAGGTCGGCGCCGGCGATTTCGGGATAGATTCGGACCTTCTGGCCGGCGCTGGTCCGCCAGGCGTCGTTGATGTTGAGCGCCCCGGTAACCTTGAGCCGATCGGTGTTGACCAGATAGAAGATCGACTCGGTCGGGGTCACCGACTCTCCCCGCGTTTTGTTCACCTCGACGACGACCGCATCGTGAGGGGCGACGAACTCGCGGGCACGGACCTCAGCCGCCGCTTGACGCAATTCGAACTGCGACAGTCTCTGCTGGTGCTCGGCCGTTTCGACGGCGAGCCGGGCCTTCTCGACGCTGAGCCGGTCCATGCTCAATTCTTCGGGGCTGACGAACCGGCGATCGTGTAATTGTTGCGACTTCTTGAGTTTGAGGACGGCCCATTCATGCTCAGCCTTGGTCAGTCGAAGCTGAGTGTCGTTGGCAGCCACGGCCGCCTGCATGTCCATCTGAGCGCGGACATCCTGGTCGAAGAGCCGCCCGATCACCTGCCCAGCCTTGACGCGATCCCCTTCCCGCACGAGGCAATCTTGCAAGACGCTCGACAAGGGGGAAGCCATTCGCGTCGTCTCCTGGTAGCCGATCAAGCACCGCTTGAGCACGATGACCGAGGCGGAGGGAGGCGGCGGAACATCGGTCGGGTCTTTGGCCACGGCGAGCGACGACAGGAGCGCCGACGAATATAAGCTGACGATCGAGACGATCGTGATATCCCGTTTCATAAGGGCGTCCTTTCGGTCAAACTCAGAAGAAGTTTGAGGTTATGAATGGTTGTCGCCATTCTTGGAGTGCGATGACGGTCCTTCCGAGGAGTGCGTCTGCGGGCTCCCCTCATGGTCCTCGCCCCGAGACCTTTCGGGCGCACCGTCCTCATCCTCGGACGTGCGACCGCCGTAGGTCCCGTACGAGCCGCCATAGCCGTAGCCATAGCCGTAACCATAGCCGTAACCGTATTGCTCGCGGCCGATCCCATTGATGAGCAACCCGAGAATCGGGGTCCCGAGCGTACCAAGCACCTCGACCGCCTGCTGGGCGTCGTGCTGCTTGATCGTGGTCGCTCGGATGACGAGCAAGATGCCATCGGCCATCGCTCCGATGATCGAGGGGTCCGTCACCGCCAGGATGGGGGACGAGTCGACGATCACCAGTTCATAAGCCTGCCGAACTTCTTCCATGATCTCGGCCATTCGCGGCGAGGTCAGCAACTCGGCCGGGTTGGAAACTTCCGGGCCGGCCGCAATGATGTGCAAATTCTCAACCGAGGTCTTCTGGACGACCCGTTCGAGGGGCAAGAGTCCCTTGAGGAGGTGAACCAGACCTTGGTCTCTCCGGACGCCGTGGATCTGGTCCTGAGAGGGACGACGAAGGTCGGCGTCGATCAAGAGGACCTTGCGGCCGGCGAGTGCCTGGCTGATCGCCAGGTTGCTGGCCGTGGTGGTCTTGCCGTCGCCCGAGTGCGGGCTGGTCACCAGGAACACCTGAAGCCGCTGGTTGCGACGGAGAAACTCGATGTTGGTCCGCGCGGCCCGATACGACTCGGCCCAGACCGAACGGGGCAGCGTCTGCGCCACCAGCCCGGGATCGCCGATCGTCGAAATCCGATCCTGAGGAAGTTGTGGGATCTGGGCGAGCGTCGGCAGATTGAAGGCCTTGCGGATCTCGTCGAGCGTACGCAACCGTTGATCGAGGCGGTCGGAAACCAAGGCGCTGACCACTCCCAACATGCAGCCGGCCACCAGGGCCGCGGCCAGCGTGATCCCGAGCCGAGGGAAAACCGCCTTGCGGAGCGAGTTGGGCGGGTCGATGATCTGGGCACTGATCGTGCCGTACTCACCGATGAATTGCGCCTGCTTGAGCTGATCCAGCACGGTGGCGAACAGCGTGCGATTGCGCTCGAGGTTCTCGCGGACATTCGCCTCCTCGAGCAGGTCGGTTTCGATCGATTTGGCATCGACGAGGTCGTGATCGAACTCCTTCTGGAGGTCGGTCTGCAAGACATCAAGCGCCTTGATCCCTTGCTCGAGGGACGCCAGCAGGTCCCGCGAGTCGCCGCGTTCCAACTGGTTGCGCGCGTTCCTCGTCTCGACGACGATCCGGTCGATCTTCTCCTTGATATCCTGGGCTCTTGCGTTCTGATGCCCGTACTGCTCGACCAGTTTCTGCTGGTCCTGGCTCAAGCTGCGGATGTAATCCATGGTGGAGGACTGAGACACCATGGCGGTGTTGGCGAGCATGCTGCTCGAGGTCGTCGAGCCGACCTGCTCGAGAGCATGACCCACCGCCCACAAGCCGGCTCCTTCCTGCACGAGCTTGCGCGCCATCTCGAGCTCAGACTTGAGTTGGACCGCCTTGATCTTGGCCTCGTTGGAGGCACGGTAGATCAACTCGAGACGATAGGAGATGAAAGAACGACCGGTGGTTCCGTCGGCCATGAGCGACAGGTTCTTCTGCCGGAGCTCGATGTATTGCTTTTGAAGATCTTCAACCTCGATGGCGACTTCGTCTCGCGCCTTGGCGATCAGGCCGATGACCTCGTTGCTCTTCTTGGCAAAGCTCTCTTCGAGAAAGGCCTCGTAGCTCTCGACGATGGCACCGACCATCGTGATCGCTTCCCTGCGGGAGCGGGCTCGGTAGGCGACCTTGAGAATCTTGGCCAAGCGATCGGGCCGGTCGACCTTGAGATAATCGGCCGCTTCTTCGACGGGGTCGAGTCCCTGTTGCACCGCGTCGTTGATCGTGGGGAGGTTCTCGAGCCCCACCTTATCCATGGCCCGCTTGAGCACGACGGGACTGCTGACAATCAAGGCATGCGTCGGAATATAATCCTCGGTGGATTGTGCCGCCCCTTGATTCGGATCGTTCCCCGCGACGTTGAGCGGGCGACCCCCTTGCTGGAGCACCAGGATTCGACTCGTCGCCTCGTACAGACGCGTGGTCGTCGCCAGGTAGATTCCCGCCAGAGTCAGGCAGAGCACGATCGAGAAGACGATCAGCCGCCATCCTCGCAACAGGATCTCGCGGTAATAACGCACCAGCTCATGAAGATCGGCCGCGGACTCGTCCGCAGACGTCGCCGTCGCCGAAGTAATCGAGGTCGTTTGGTCAGCCATAAAATATTCGTCCCGTTTCGTCGACGACAGAAGACGAGCGGTGAGTCAACCCGTCAAGGGATAAAGATCAAAGAGAGGATCCTTCGCAAACCGTGTCGGAGGATCTCAAGGCCGGTTCCACACCCGTGCCGCGCCGAGGCCGTTTATGGAACGGAAAAGAGAACGGAAACGATCCGGCGACCACCACAACCTCCACAACGATGCACAATCACCAGAGGCGGAGGGACGAAAACGTCGAAACCGAATCGACCGGTGAGCGGCTCCCGTTCATAAGTGTCGTTTTTCATAACTACACCGTCTACGGAGAAAATCAATCTCGTCGCCCACAAAATGTTGGCATCGACTGCACGATTCTCAATGTTTAATCGCGCCCGACACCTGCTGTAGCGGGGTCATAGTCGATTTCGACAGGAACGTATCCCCTTCGGCGATGGACTTGACGACGGCATACCTCAGGTTCTGAAGATGCTTGTCCGAAGGAAAGAACTGAAGACCGATCGCCACATGCCGTTGTGCTTCCTGAAGCATCTTCCAGTCGATCAACCATGCAATGAGTTCGTGCCTCCAGCGCAATTGCAGGGGGTCCAGAATCAGGGCCATCTCCATCCGTTTCCGAGCTTGTTCACGGTCCCCCAGACCCGCCAGGGCATAGGCTTCGAGACAGTGCCGTTGCGCCGGTTCGATTGCCAACTGATGCGGCAGTCGCTCCAAAGCCAGCTTGAAGTACAAGTCGCGGATCGGCTGGTCATCGACTTTGTTGAAAATCCGTTCCGCGAATTGAATCATCATCTGTCCATCATGGGGTGGAATGACCTCGTGGAGAATCTGGTCGGGAGGCAGGATCACGGCGATCGCTTCGGCGATGGCCGTCCACTTCTCGGGGTTCGCTTCCAACGAACGACGCCAGTACCGGATCGCATGGTCGATTTCGTCCTGCTGCACCGCCAAGGCGGCTCCCAATTCGCAGAGCCTCCAGTCGGACCCCACGAGCTGGCTGCCACGCTCAAGGTAGCGCAAGGAGGGGTCGGCCCCGACCATCAAGTAATCAAGGTTCGCCAGCTCGACATGCGACAGCACCAGCACCGGGGAGCACCGCCGAGCCTCGAGAAAACAGCGGACCGCCGGAATGAGGTAGTTGCGCGCTGAGTCATGCTCGAGAACCTCCTCCACCGTACTCGCCCGCTCCGCCGCAGGGGCGTCATGGACAACGCCGTTGAGCCAGAGTGGGTCGGTGATCAGCTTGAGACGCTCGGCATCGTCCTCCTCGTCGCTCAACACCTCCGTCGCGTCGCACTTGTACAGGCTCAAGTAGATCATCCCCAGCCGAAGATGCCCTTCAGACCAGTTCGGTCGCAGCTTAAGTGCCTTTTCGAGCGCGGTTCGCATCACCTCCAGCTCGTCCTTGGGGATCTCGATCATTTCGGCCGACGGCCGGAACGATTCGGGCGCGGGAACATTCGACCCCCAGAGCTGTGCCTCGGCGCGAGCCTGTCGTCCACCATGCACGACGACCATGGCCGCCAGGACGACCGTCACCAAACCCGGGAGCAGAGTGCCCATGCGAGGCCAACTCGAAGCCACCGGCTGCCGAAGCGAAGCCGAGGCGTCGAGCCCGAGACGGCAAAGGAAACCGCAGAGCACCACCGCAACCACACCGACCCCCGGCACGTGCAGACTGAAGTCGCACAACCAGTGGAAGGCCAGCGCCAGGCCCGCGAAGATGCCACCCAAAATGAAGGCACGGTCGCGAGACGTGGATGCAGCAACGAGTGCCTTCCGCGCCAGGAGGCCGATCGATGCCAGCCCCACCAGACCCAGGCCCAGCCCCACCAGGCCCCCCTCTAGCAACATATGAATATATTCACTTTCGCCAAACTGGGCAAAAGCTCGGAAATCATTGCGCGTGAAGGGGGCCAGGGAGATTCCGAAGGTGCCCAGGCCCATTCCCCAGATCGGCCGGTTCAGCCAGGCCGTGGTCGCCGTCTTCCAGATTTCCCAGCGGACGTCCGACGTCGCATTGGCGATGGACGCGAGCCGTTGGATCGGGGAGAGGCTGCCGGTGGCCATGAGGAACAAGAGGACGAGGCCCGGCACCAGGAGAATGCCGACTCCCAGGCGCATCTTCCATCGGCTCAGGATGGCGAACACGACGGCTCCCGCAAGCGCGGTGGCGAGAACTCCTCCGCGCGAGTGTGAAGCAATCAGGCCCACCAGGATCATCCCCATCACGTAGGCCAGCCAAAGCCGCGCACTGCGGGCACGGAACCAAGGGTCTCCTTCGCGGGCGGCCAGGAAGATGGCCAGCACCATACCCAGACCGATGTTGAGGTAGGCGGCAAGATGGTTATGACAAATGAATGGGCCACCGGAATACCACGACTCGGTGGGTCGAGGCGATTCTCGGACCCACAAGACTTTTCCATTCCAACTCAACCATTGCACCATGGACACTACGGCCAGGAGGGCCGAGTTGATTGCCAGAGCGATCGCAAAACGACGAAAAGTAAGGCCGGGGGTCTTGAGGCTGAGCACACTTTGGAACAAAACCCAAGCCGCCAGGAGCCGCGAGGCCGCCGTCAACGAGGCTTCAGGGTCTTGACTCAAGGTCGGCCGAGGTAAAGGCACAGTCGGGCCGGAATCGCCCACGACCCGCTCGGGAGTTTTCGGAATCAACTCCGATCGCAAATTCGCCTCCCAAGGATCGAGCGCCTTCAATGCCGACGCCGAAAGCGGTGCGGCTTGGACCACGGCCAGCAGCACAAGAGCGAGGATCGCCAGGCTCGGAGCACAGAAAATGGCCCGGAGCCGAGACGTCTGCCAACCAAGGATGACCCCGAGAATCGCCAGAAGGGCAATCCCTAGATCCAGGCCAAACCGCGCCCAAGCGTCCACCGAGCCGAAGGCCCAGGGAGCCAGGCAGACAATGGCCAGGAGTACCCCTTCCATGCAATGCCTTAGGCTTCGGACCACCGGTCCTTCGATGCTTGTTTCGCTCATAGCAATCAATCTATTAAAAAATCAGATGGTATTGTCTGATCCGGAGGAAGAGGAACCATCACAGGCAGCATCAAAACTCCACCGCCGATTGCGAGCAGCTTCTCGTCAGAATGCCCCTGTGCGGGCGAACAAGATCCCCAATGTCTTGACGAGAATTCCACAGTCGAGCCGGAGCGACCAGTTGTCGATGTAGTGGCAATCCAAGTCGAGCATTTGCCGGACCCCCAGGAGGCTACGGCCACTGACCTGCCAAAGGCCCGTCAATCCCGGCAAAACTTCGTGCCGACGAACGAACGCCGCGTCGTCCAGCTCACGGAGCAGCGCGCAGTCGCGCAACGGCAGAGGACGGGGACCGACGAGGCTCATCTCCCCTCGGACCACGTTGAACAACTGGGGCAGTTCGTCCAGGCTGGTCTGACGCAGGATCATCCCCGACCGCGTGATACGCGGGTCGCGCTGCATTTTGAAAAGCACACCCCCCTGCGATTCATTGAGGTGTTCCACCTCTTTGAGCCGCGCCTCGGCGTCCTGGACCATGGTGCGGAACTTCCAGACTTCAAACGAACGCCCGTCTCGTCCCACCCGAGTTTGGCGGAAGAAAATCGGCCCTCGGGAGTCCAGGCGGATGATCGCGGCGATGATTAACAGCAGTGGGCTGATGATGAGCAGACCGACCCCCGCACCGACGAAGTCGATCGCTCGCTTCATCAGATATTCAAGGGAATGCGTACGGCGCCTCGGAGCCCTTTTCACCAAGGGTTCGGGAGCGGACGGAAGCGTGTTGGCGGACGAGTGATTGTACGCAATCGCTGGTCGGTGGGCCGATGGAGTAGTACTCATCGAGCGATACCTCCGAGGAGTGTCAACGTGGTCATCCGCGAATCCCTTCGAAACCACGAGAACAATGAATCCGTCCGATGGAGAAACCTAGTGACGCGAACGGCGCTGTCCCGAGATCGCAAATCAAGCATGGCAAGCAGTTTACACCGCATCTCACGCGATCCTGATCCTAAGGACACGGCTGGGTGCTCAACGGGCAACAGCGCCGGTCGCGACGTCAGCCCGAACCAGCCTGGGCCGACAGGGAAAACAGCTTCCACACCCAAAGCCGAGATCATGAAAGCCGATACCTCACAAGCCGGTTCTTAACAGGTCCCGATATCAAGCACTCTCGACATCAGAAATGGTCTGACCGATCGGTGATCCGAGGCAGAGTTCATACCCCAGCCCCCGCCGCGTAAATCACGACTCCCAGATGGATTGGCCTGAGCCAGACAACAAGTCTCCTCCTCGCCTCCAAGAGGAAGCGAAGAGGATGGCATTGGCCTTAGATGATGGGGGTGAAAGGAGCGGTGCCGGCGAGCTGGGCAGCCAGCACGGCCTCTTTCTGAACAAAATTCAGAATCACATTCGTCCGCTGGACGAACCACTGGGTCTGCGAAATCAGGCCGAGGTTCCGCTCGACCCGCAGAAGTTGCAGGGTCGACTGCTCGACAACGCGGAGGAACTTGAGTTCCGCGAAAATGAACTGCCGCTCGGCGGGGGTCACGCCCGACGGATTAGACCCGCCACCGCCATTGCCATTGCCGTTGCCGTGGTTACCGTTGTTACCACCGCCGTTGCCGTTGTTGCCATTGCCATGGTTGCCATTGTTGCCATTACCATGGTTGCCATTGTTACCATTGCCGTTGTTGCCACGGGAATGGTTGGCCAAGAGCGACATGAAGCTGCCGTTGTGCTTCTTGCTGGGAGCGGCCTGAGCCGACTTCCCTCCGGTCAGTCCCACCGCCCCCACGAGAGCGGCGACGGCCAGAATTCTTCGTGGTGAAAGCATCAAATGGATCCTCAGGTTAAAGTCAGCGGACAAGAGGCCAGGGTAATTGCGTGAAAGTCTCTACATAACCAGAAACTGTTATCCTGGTATCCGATGGTTACCTTGGTATCCAATCGGCATGATACTTGGATTTACCACCGACTCAATGTGCTGGTCATGATCGCGCAGCGAACGCGCGCGGAAGGTGATTCGATCTCCGCATAAAGCTCCGCCACCCGGAAGAAACGGGAAGGCAGCGCGCGGAAAGGATATACGGCCGGATCCAGGCGGTCAGGGAAGCACCGAAGGCCGAGTTCGACGAACCCGAGCCTATTCCTGGCTACGAAAACCGTTGAGCTTTGTACAGGTTCTCTTCAGGCCGCAAACGCCGTCCAGGTTGAGCGGATCAGTTCGCCTCGAACAGTTGCACTATCCCAAGGCAGACCTTATCGCTCAATGACTCTCAGGGTATTGAGATGACGAACCCAAACTCTCCAGGAGTTCCGGTTAGCCAATTCAAGAAGATCTACTGGCACGCAGAATGGCCAGCGAGAATGGGCGTCCATGAGGGCAGGAGATTGGAGGAGGGCCGCATTAAGGTCGCTCCGGAGTTGTTAACGTATTGACCATGCATCCCTACAAGACCACGCCGGAAGTGGATCCATCCCAGGAAGTTCAATCACATTGATGAGTAAAACGTCATTCAAACTCAAAAATCACGAACATTTCTACAATCTTCCAACTCATCACAATCCTCCCTCGACACTCGGTCCAAAGTTAACACCCAAGAACAACACTTTCAAGTCTCTTGGTAGGATTTCGTGAGACTTTCTTGCTGTGTCAAACAATTTTCGCCAAACAATCGCAAACGACACGACTTTGGCCCCAAGCCTGAACGCTTTACATAACATTAGATCACAGAAAGTCGCCAGATCAAGCGAATTTTTTCGGAAGAAAGGACGGAGAAATGGTCATGGTTGGCCACTCCCCATTCTCATGACCTCAACCAAGGCCTCTTCGCTCGATTTCACGGAACCATCAACCCTCTCGGATCCGATGGTCACGAGACGCTTACCACCCCTTCACAGGAATCCGAACGAAACCGTATTGCAATCACCGTTCGTACGTGAGGGTGCCACGAAAGGGACAGTAGTTCCGGCCGAATCTCGGGTTTTCTTTGATCTAATCCGAGATTCATCGGCAAAAACGACGGAGAATCGGAAAAGAAGATAAGAAAGACAATACGACAGGGAACCTACTACCGCTCAATCGCACTCCGCAAGTCGTTGACGAGATAGAACTTACGACATCATCGTATCGACAACCGAAAGCAAATGCATTCATGTGATCTCACAGTGACTGAGGCAGGGTAGGCTCCCGCAAAAATCCAACATCACGCATTCGTGCAAACTCCAATCCATCGGAACAGAGTTGTATTTAGAGGCGATTGGAAAAGGGCCTCTGGATAGGAAGCCTGAGGAGGTGAGGAATGCGTCTTCGGGGCCTCGCTCCCGCTACGCTCCTTCCGCCCACTCGGCTACCGTTTTCAACATCAATAGATGTTTCGCCGGATAGCCATTTAAAGGGAGCGGCCGGCAAGTTTTCTGGAGGACCAGCCTTGGCCGGCCGAGGCTCCAGCGAACAGCCCTGGCAGGCCAAGGCCTACCCTACGAGAAGAAATCTTCGATGAGCGGTGCCCGCTCCACGGGCAGAGAACTTGCCGGATGAAACTTGGTGATTCATCCGCCAAGTTGCTTTCCCGTAGGGTGGGCACTGCCCACCAATCTCATGGCTTCGACCAGGGTTCAATCCCTGGTGGGCAATGCCCACCCTACAAGAAAGGGACTTGCCGGACGCTCTACTAATTAGTTCGAAGGGGTGAACGCCGCACGTGTGAACGCAATCGTGCTCGATTGAAAGTCGTAAAGATAGGCGTAATAGCCACGTGCGGCGACCGACTCGCGGCGTGCTCCCCACTGGTCGAGCGTCAGCCTCAGAAGTTGGGCCTCACGACCGCTGCGATCGGCGAGATGGGCCGAAATGAGCATCCAGACCCGGGCCTGCCCTTTGAGCCGAGGGAGTACCGAGACAAGTTTCGCGGGGTCGGCCAAGCCTTCGGCACACGGGGTTGGGGTCACGCGATCCAGGCCGGGGATCCGGCCGTAGGTTTGATACCAGCGGAAGGGCGGCTCCGAACCTCCGTCGACGAGCAGAAGGTCTCCCGGACGCCACTCGCGAGCCACCTGCTCCAGAACGGTTCGAGCGCCGTAGGGTTGAGGCCGCTCGAGCAGGAATTGAGCGCCTTGCGAACACGGCAAGAGTAGCGAGCAGGCCAGGAGCACCCGCCCCACGATCCGGCTCGTTCGATCTTCGGAATGCATCAAGAAAGACAGACCAGCGACACTCGCCAGTAACGTCGGCCCCACGGTGAACAGCGCCAACCGAAAGCGAAGCGGGTATTTATGTCCCACCGCAGCCAACCCGGCAAAGACCAGGGGGAGCACCAAGAGCATCAGCAGCCCGCGTTGGTTGCGGCGTGCCAGGACCACCACGCCGCAGAGCCAGACGGCCGCCGCGATCAGCGACATGCGCTCCGAAAGACTCTCGTCGAGTTGGGTGTTGTGGAAGGGGACCTCGAAAATCCCGAGCCCCACGACAAGATACTGGCGTAAATCCTTGATCGAGGTCGGCGGCAAGGCGAGGAAACCCGACTCCCAGAAATCGTTGAGGTACGTATTTCCCTGCAAGTCCTTGAGAGAAAGCAGGTAATGGCCCGCGAAGCTGGCCAGCCAAACGGCGGAGGCTCCAACTCCGAGCAGTGCGGGACCAAAGCGCCGGTGGTATCCTTCTTTGAGGATGAGCGCGGTGCCGACTCCGGCCAGAATGAAAACGACCGGGTGGGAGAACCAAACACAGAAGGCTCCCACCAGTCCGAGCACCGTCGCTCTGCGGACCGTGATCCCCAGGCGTAGGGCCTCGGCCGCCAAGGTGAGAACCCAAAGTCCGGCCGCCACGTCGACGGCGTACTGCTTCGACTCGCCGGCGTACGAAATCAGGCTGGGCATGACCGCCACGAGGGCGATCCCCACCGCAGCGCCGGCTCTTTCAAAATGAGTGCGGCAAAAGCGGTAGACCAAGGCCAGGGTCGCAAGCGACGCCAGGAACGGAAACAATCGAAGCGCGAACTCATTCGCCCCGAGGGCGAGTACGGACAAACGCTCGGCCCAGAGAAACCCGATCGGCGCCCCTTGATCGTACTCGAGCGGCCGGGTGAGGCCGGCGAAATCGCGGCCGCAGATGTTCAGTGCGACCATCGCCTCATCAAGCCAGAGGGACCGATTCGCGAAAAAAGCCCGGCACCTCAGCAGAACACCGATGACCGCGGCAATACCGGCCGCCCAGACCCAAGCGCTCGCCCCTGCGCGAGGTTCGTCGTTCATCTTTCGGGGTCTCCTCCCTGGTGCCGGCACTCGTCTCAGGTCCATCCGGACGGCCACGGGATGACCGAACGTCAATAGGCCCCAGGAACAAAGGGCACGACGACCGGAGCGTTGACCGCGGGCCGTCAAGAATAACGACGCGATTCCGCCTAGGCAACGCCCTTTCGCCCTCCGACACTCGGGAGTCGAACGAAGTCGAGGCAGATGGACATGCGATAAAGTCGCTTGCGGACTGGGCGCGGGTCGGTCAGGATCAGCGGTACGAGGAATAGAGATCCGGCCCTTGAGGTTTCGTGTCGATACCAGAGGACTTCGTAATGCGACGTTTGGGGTCGAGGTTGTTGTTAGCCGTATTGACGCTGGCCATGCCTCCTGCTGCGTTCGCCTGGGGTCCGCAAGGGCACCGCGTGGTCGCCCATATCGCCTCCGAGCGGCTGACTCCGAGGGCCAAGGCTGGGGTGGCCGGCTTGCTCCGTGCGGGGGACACGCTGGCCGACATCGCCAACTGGGCCGATCAAGAAGGACACGAGGCCGTCCCCGGCAGCGCCCCCTGGCACTATGTGAACGTGCCGATCGCCGCCGACCGCTACGAGGCTCGCGATTGCTCCGGTGGCAACTGTGTGGTCGAAAAGATCAAGCATTTCCGCCGAGTGCTCGGCGACCCTCATGCCCCGAAGCGAGAACGCCAGCGCGCGCTTTTGTTCCTGGTCCACTTCGTGGGGGACATCCACCAGCCTCTGCACGTCGGTGACAACCACGACCGAGGCGGCAACCTCACCCAGATCCAGTTTCTCGGCCGAGGGACCAACCTGCACCGGCTTTGGGACTCGGACCTCATGCGCCACGAGGGAGGCAACGACCGTACCTGGGTTGGGCGGGTCGAACGGCTCATCACCCCGGATTTGGTCCGGGCCTGGTCGAAAGGGAGCGTGGAAGATTGGGCCGATGAAAGTCTGCGGGCGGCCAAGTTCGCCTACCGCTCCCCCAAAGGGGACCGTGGGCCCATGCCCAGCGGCAGCTTCTTAGGTGAAGACTACGCCAGGGCGGCCGACCCGGTCCTTCGAGAACAGCTTGCCAAGGCCGGCGTCCGGCTGGCGAACGAGTTGAACGCGATCTTTCATTGAACCTCGGTGAGCCGAATCGGCGGCGTTATGCCCTGGCTCCGTCGTAGCGGGCCTCGGCCGCCGCAATGGCCGCCTTGCGCTCGGCGGCCGGGGGAATCGGCAGCACGGCACGCGCCGGGAGTTCCTCGTGGGTTCGGCCGTCGAGTTCGCGGCCTGCTCGGCCTTTGCGCACGCCTCCCCACTGCTTGAAAAAGAAGGGGACCGAGGCCCGACGACATTGGTCTCGAATCGAGACGACCCAGTCCCGCTCCAAGGGACGGGCTCCGTGACCGCTTTCGCCGCCGACGATGACCCAGCCGATCCCTTCCAGGTCGAGGGTCCCCAGGTCCTCGAGCAGAGGCTCGACTGAAAGCATCCGCAGCCCGGCGGGAGCCTGGCGGAGATGCTCGACCCGAGGCAGACCGTAGCGGCGATCCTCTACGCTCACTCCCCACCAAATCTGAGGCGCGGTCGCCGCGAACGCCAGGCGAGTGGATAGCAAGTCGCGCAGCCGCTCCGAGCGCTTGGTCAGCACCTGGTACGTATGCCAGTCGGCCTGGACCATCACCCGGCAGACCTCCTCGATGTAGTCATCGGGGACGTCGCGGTGGAAGAGGTCGCTCATCGAATTGACGAAGACCATCTTCGAGCCCGACCATCGGAGCGGTTCCGCCAGCTTGCCGGGCACGAGACGAAGATCGAAGCCCTGCTCGTAGGGATGCCCCGAGACCCCGCGAAACCGTTCGGCGAACGTCTCGGCGTAGCAGTGCTGGCACCCTGGACTGATCTTGGTGCACCCTCGAATCGGGTTCCAGGTATGATCGGTCCACTCGATCTTCGTCGTGCCCATGCCTTGAATCTCAAGCGTGGATCGCTTTCAAATAGCGCTCAGCCGAGCGGCGGACGACTTCCTTTCCGTGCGTGGGGACAATCCCCTTGCCTCGGACGAAGAACGCGCCGTAGACCCGATCGAAATCGAGCGGCTCGAGGCATTTCATGACATGCTGAATGGTTGGTGCGTTGAGGGGGATATAATTGGGATAGCTCCACATGAAGCTAACTTGCTTGGGGTCCATGCAAATCTGCGGTTGGTCACCGGCCATCAAGGCACCGCGGCCCTCGGCACCGGCGGGCCAGAGAAGGACCTGATAGCCTTCGAAGTGTCCCCCCGTGCGAACCAGAGGCAAGCTCCCGAGCAGCGTTTGGGATTCCCCTTTCCAAAAGCGAACGCAAGGGTCGGGGCGCATCACCCAGGGGCGTTCAGCTTCGTGGATGTGAATGGGCGCATTGCCGAAGGCGCGACTCCACTCCACCATGGCCGTGTAATAGTGCGGGTGGGAGATCGCGATCTCCGCGATTCCGCCCAGTTCCTTGATGCGCGCGATCGTCGCATCGTCAACGAGCGCCACGCAGTCCCAGAGAAGATTCCCCTTGGGGGTCTGGATGAGGAAAGCACGCTGGCCGATGCCGAACTTCGGATCGGTGTTGATAGAGTAGAGGTGCTCTTCTTCTTTCTTGATGGTGTTCTTGTGCGTCGATCGAAGTTGCTCGAAGGTTATCCACTGCTGACCGTCGGGACCAACATACTGGCGTTCGTCCTCGCAGATTGCGCAGTGTTCCGGGGGCTTGGAAGATTCCGGGAATTGGGTGCCGCAGGTGACACACAGGTAGGTGGTTCCGCCGGGCGTCCCTTCGGTCGCCGCGTCCACCTTGGTGAGCGTCGTCAGCGTGGTCAATGCAGCCGCAGCGATCGATGATTCACGCATAAACGTCCTTCGGGTCGTGTCCGGTCCCATTGTCGTTCGAGCCTCCGTTGCCACAGTCCTTGGACCGGTTTTGACGACCTCGCCGCCCGCGCCTTCAGCGCAACCGTCCACGGACGGGGCTATTTTGAGAGCAATTCTTACGCCGACGGAGCGGCGACAGGATGCCAAAGCCTCACCGACACCCAACGAGGGCAAGCGCCGTTGGCAGGATGACGACTCCCTGTCGCGACGGTATAACGATCCCTCGGCATTCGCAAGAAGGCACCCTGGTTTTCTCGGGGACATGGGAGTGGTGCTCCCTGTGCCCCCCAATGATGGGAATGAGCACACCCAAGCCCGCAAGAAGCCGAGCAAAGAGGGCCGTCCGCCATGAAGAAGCTGATCAACCGACCGGAGGCGGTCGTTGAAGAGATGGTCGAGGGCTTAGTTGCGATCGACCCCAGGCTCGTGCGCGTGCCGGGGCAAACGGTTGTGGTGCGTGGGGATGCCACCGCGATCCGAGATCGCCAGGTGGCCCTCATCTCCGGAGGAGGCAGTGGCCACGAGCCGGCGCACGCCGGCTACGTCGGACGTGGGATGCTCACGGCGGCGGTGGCAGGAGAAGTATTCACCTCACCAAGTCCGGATGCCGTGCTCGCGGCAATCCAGGCCGTCGCCGGCAAGGCCGGGGTGCTCCTGATCGTCAAGAACTACACCGGGGACCGGCTCAATTTCGGCCTGGCCGCTGAAATGGCCCGCGCCCAAGGGATCGCCGTCGAGATGGTGATCGTGGCCGACGACGTCGCCCTGGCCGCGACCACCGAGAACGCGGGCCGACGAGGCATCGCCGGCACCATCCTCGTCCACAAAGTGGCCGGCGCCGCCGCCGAAGCCGGGGCAAGCCTCGCCGAAGTCGCCGCCGAGGCTCGCGCCACGGCCGACGCGGTAGGCACCGTGGGCGTGGCCCTCTCCCCCTGCACCGTCCCCGCCTCGGGCAAGCCGGGCTTCACCCTCGGCGACGACGAGATCGAGCTCGGCCTGGGGATCCACGGCGAACCCGGCGTCCGCCGGGGCCCCCTCGAACCAGCCGACGCCCTCGTCGACCAAATCCTGGAAGCCATAATTAGCGACGCCAAATTAGACCACAACGACCGCGTCGTACTGCTCGTCAACAACCTCGGCGGCTCGCCGACCATGGAGCTGGCGATCGTCGCCCGGCATGCCCTGGCTACGCTCGAGAAGCGCGGCTTAATCGTCGAACGAGCTTATGTTGGAACCTTTCTCTCGGCCCTCGAGATGGCCGGCGTTTCGCTCTCCCTTCTCCGTGTCGACGACACCAGGCTGGCGCGTCTGGATGCGGTCACCGAAGCCCCCGCCTGGCACCCGGCCCCGCCCCGGTCTCACGCCCGAATCACCCTGACTCCCGCCGCCGAGATCCAGGCCTCTTCCCTCCCCTCGGGCCAGCCCCGAACACCGCTCGGAACCGCGATCCGCGCAGCGATCACCGCCGCGGCGGAGGCCCTGATCGCCTCGGCCCCGCGACTGACCGCACTCGACCAGGTGGTCGGCGACGGCGACCTCGGCATCAACCTCGAGCGCGGTGCGCGGGCCGTTCTGAACGCGATGGACACCCTGCCGGTCGACGACCCCGCCTCGACCCTGCACCAGCTCGGCCTCCTCTTACAGCGGGTCCTGGGAGGCACGTCGGGCGCCCTCTACGCCGTCTTCTTCCTTCGCGCCTCAGCCCGTCTGAAAGTCCTCGACGCCAAGACGCCCCGCGCCTGGGCCGACGCCTTCCAGGCGGCAACCTCAGCCATCGCCGAACTCGGAGGCGCTCAGCCCGGCGACCGAACCATGCTGGACGCCCTCACACCCGCCTCGAAGACGTTCTCTACGTCGCTTTACGCCGGCCATCCACTCCGGGACGCTCTCGCCTCCGCAGCCGCCGCCGCCCAACTCGGCGCCGAAGCCACCGCCAACCTCCCCCCGCGCCGAGGACGTTCCAGCTACCTTGGCGAACGCACCCTCGGTCACCCCGACCCCGGCGCCATCGCCGCCGCCATCTGGCTCCAGGCCATCGCCCCACACGCCAAGTGACGCCCCTCCTTCGCGTCTGGCATGGCAAACGCGTTGGCAAGATCCCAGGTCCACCTGGACAATCTGCTTGTCCAGGTGGACCTACCCGAGTGGAATGATGAATCCCTTGCCCGAATGCGACTTCTGGCCGAGCGTTGCAAGACGGTCGACCAGGCCGTAGTCAAGGATCGTCAAGTTGGATCACGGAAGCAGTCGTCTCCTTGGCTTCCTGTCATGAAGGGCTCCGGCCACAATTCTATGAACGGACCCTACGATCTCGTGAGCTTGACGCGTTGGCGAGTGGCGGCCGCACTTGCTGGCGATCGTTCCGTCCCGGCTGTCTGAGGGACGGGCGGATTGGGAACGAGGTTCCGAGCCTCCTGGAACAATCGGGTTCCCACACGGCATTACACCGTAGACAAGTCACCCAGGTGGGGACGTCGCCCTGGAGGAGTAACGATTCACGATGGCCGGGCAACAGAGCACGATCCTTCGGCAGATTGACCTGGCCTTCAATGGCGGAACCGTCGGGGGCCTGAGCGATTCCGAGCTAGTGGCGCGGTTTGTGGCGCGGCGGGGTCCGGCGGCTGAAGCGGCCTTCGCGGCCTTGGTCCACCGGCACGGTCCGATGGTGCATCGCGTCTGCCGGGCCATCGTCCGCGACCACCACGCCGCCCAGGATGCCTCCCAGGCGACCTTCCTGGTCCTGGCCCGCAAGGCCGGCTCGCTCCGGGTGGAAAAGTCGTTGGGACCCTGGCTGCACGGGGTCGCCTGTCGCGTCTCGGCCAAGGCGAGGGCTGCTGCGGCACGACGGCAAGCGCACGAGGCCCGGGTGGCCGGTATGACCCCGACCCTCATCTCCGATGAGCGTCGTGATGATGTCGCACCGCTGATCCACGAGGAGATTGCGAGGTTGCCGGATCGGTATCGTGCCCCGATCATCCTCTGCGACCTCGAGGGGCACACCTACGAGGAGGCCGCTCGCCTGTTGGGCCGGCCGGTGGGCACGATCAAAAGCCGGCTGGCGCGGGGCCGGGAGCACCTGCGCGGCCGTCTGATCCGCCGTGGCGTTTCCCCGACCGTCGTTGCCTCTCCCACATTCCTCTCCATCGAGTCGGTGCGGTCCACTGGCTGGGCGGCCTCGATCGATGCCATGTCCCGCATCGCCGTCCAGCTCGCCTCGGGGCGAGCGGCGGCTGACCTGGTACCCATCACTGTCCTCGTCCTTATGGAGGCATCCTCGAAAATGATGTCCTTGTCCCGGTTGAAGCTGGCTGTGGCGACCCTCGTGGTTGGCTGCGGCGCGTTCTCCCTCCCGGTGATCTCCGGCCAGCCGAGCCCGGGCGAACACGGCCGAAGCACCGGCCCGGATCGCAGCAACCTGGCGTTCCTCCATGCCGAGACCACAGCCTCCGAGCCGGAACTCGACGAGTTGATCCGAACCGCTGAGAGACAGCTCCGGGAGGGAGAACGCGCGGCGGTCGGACGGACGCTCGGGCGATTGAATTCACTTATCGAGACCCGTCGCAAAGACTTGCGGGACGAGCTCCGATCGTTGGATGCCCTTTACGCACCACGTTGGGAGAAACTCAGACGCCGGGTGTCGGAGCTGCCGCGCAAGCCTTCCGGGAACGGCATCTCCGTACCGGGCGTCGATCTCGTTCCGGACTCGCCTGCCCCACAGCGGGCCGAGGCTCGGCTCGATCGCATCCTCGAGGAGTGGCATCGCCGATCGGCCGCACACACAAGTCTGGACGTCCGATTCACCCTCCGAGAGCGGAGCCCGACGTGGGGCGAAGACGTTTCCAGGGCTGGGCGTATCGTGCTCACGTCAGAAGGGCGGATGCGCGTCGACCTCGACCAGAGCACCGGGAAAACCAACGATCAGGAGCGTATCATCTGGGGCGAGGACGCGGTCCATCAGTTCATCTCGAAGTCGAAGACGCACATCGCCTGGCCGATCGACGCGGAAGACCGGGGCCGCCTCCCTGCATTCCTCGCATTGCCCTTCTGCTGGAACCTGAGCGTCGAGGGCATGAAGTCGCTCTTCCACGTCAAGCTTGCGGCCGACAAGTCTCCCGAGACCTGTGTGCTCGTATTCATCCCCTTGACGAAGACCGGCCAGGAGACCATCTCGAAGGCGATTGTGGAGCTGGACCTGTCCACATGTCTGCCGAAACGGTACGTCCTGTACTTGCCCGATGGCAAGTCCACGAAGGAGTACAGCGTGACGGAGGTCCAATACGATCCGTCGCATCCTGAGGAATTCTGGCGGATACCCGAGGCCCTCGGCTGGGAAGTGACCCGGCCGCCAGCGATCCTGCGCTGGCTTTCCGGTCACATCAAAACGGACCTCGTGCCTCGAGATGGATTTTAGGATCTGGAGGTGAAGCACCAGGGCGAATCGGACGATACATGATTACGGCTGGAAGAGGAATTGCGCGGTACCAGGCCGCTTTTCCAGCCCGTGCCCCCCATCTTGTGGACGTTCCTACGTAGACGTCTCCTGATCGTCGATCAACTCGAATCCCGCCTATCTCCCAACCTGGCCGAGCACATCGTCCGCCAATTCAACGATTCTAAGGTCCGTACACGTAGCGTTCTGTTTATTTTACTGCACGCACGACGCCAGCCTCGCAAGAAAGAGAACGTCGAGCGGGGCTACGTCCAGGGCAGATCTATCGAGAGTCAGAAAACGAAAGTCCGTTCTCCGCTCGGAATCAAAGATAAGGATTCGTTTCCGTAGGGCAAGCCTTGGCCTGCCGAGACGTTGGCGAAAGGCCTCGGCAGGCCAAGGCCTGCCCTACGAGAGTTGCGCAGCACCGGGCATGACTTTCCTGATAATCAAGAATCCCTCACTGCCGCCGCAGAGCCGGCTCCTACGTTGCTGACGGAGGCGCTGACCTCGCCGATCGGAGGGGCTGAGCCTGTTCTGCCGGACGAGGAAATTGCCGGCTCAGGACACCTCCAAAAAGAATTGGCAATTTTCTTGGCCCTGATGTCGACCTGGCCCATTGCCATTCGACCATGTTGTGGCGTGCGACTTGGTGACTGCGAACAATTTCTACCTGATCTCTCTCCTAACAAGTATCGGGAGTACGGAAATGATGCGACGACTGCTTGTCTGCTCATTGCTGCTGCTGGCCCTTCCGCTTGCGACCTACGGCGAGGACAAGACCTGCAAAGTGCCGCCGGCATCTACCAATTCCGCTTTCGAGAAGATGAAGAAACTGGCGGGCACCTGGGTGACAGCGGACGAAAGCGGCAAGCCAACCGATCAGGTTGCATCGATTATCAAGGTGACCGCCGGAGGCAGCGCGGTGCACGAGACTCTCTTCCCCGGTCAACCGCAGGAGATGGTCTCGGTCTACACGGTCGACGGGTCCGACCTCGTCATGACACATTACTGCGTGCTGGGCAACCAGCCTCGCCTGAAGGCCGACCCTAAATCGCCGGCCAACCAGATCTGCTTCCAATTCACTGGCGGCTCCAACCTGGACCCGACAAAGGACAAGCACATGCATTCCGCGACACTCACCATTGCCGACGACGGCCACATTGAGGTTGCCGGAGTCGGCTGGCAGGGGGGCGCGCCCGCGAAAGAAATGTGCTGCGGCATGAAGCTGGTCCGCAAGAAGTAACAACACCGCCCGAGCAACGCATCTCAGAGTACATCATCGTGTCGGGTTCTGCCGAGGCTGTCGCGTCCAACCGGTACGGTCGACGCGCAGCCTCGCGTTGTTGGAGCACTAGGATGGGCATTGCCCACCAGGGATTGAACCCCGGTCGAACCCATGAGATTGCTGGGCAGTGCCCATCCTACGGGAAAGCAACTTGGTGGACGAACCACTGGGTCTTGATCGTTTTAAAAATGATGTTTTCAAGTGACCTGGGTCAATCGGGGAGAAAGTCTTCAGCCGATGAAACCGACGCACGTCGGTCCAAACGTCCGGACTCGACCTGATTCAAGATCACAGACTTCTGGTAGAGATCGCGGCCAAAGCGTAAAATTGAAATTTAGAGGAAGTTTCGGGGCTGTTTGGGTGGAAAATCTGCGCGTGTGGCCCCGAAAGTAGGCCACAATCCCCTTGGAACCGTCTACTATGCTCATCGAATTCCGAGTCGAGAACCATCGCTCGATCCGTGGTGAGCAGGTCCTCACGATGGAAGCGGGGCGAGTCGGAGCGAGCGATGATCCGACGCCGCGCACAGTCCCCGGCTGCTCCGAGAAGATCCTTCCTGTTACTGCGCTCTACGGCGCCAACGCAAGCGGTAAGAGCAACGTGCTCGCTGCCTTGGCCTTCATGAAGGAGGCCGTGATCTACTCTCACCGGTCTTGGTCGCCCGACGAGGGGATACCGCGCGACCCTTTCGCCTGGGGGCAGAAGCGAAACGAGCCGTCGATGTTCGAGGTTGAAATCGTCATTGATGGCGTCCGCTATAGATATGGATTTCGGGTCGATGATGAAGTGTTCCTGGAAGAATGGTTGTATGCGTGGCCCAACGGTAAGAAGCAGACCTGGCTAGAACGCGACGGGGAGAACTTCGAGTACGGCAAGCACCTGATGGGGGAGAACAAGGTCATCGAGGGCGTGACACGGACGAATGCGCTCTTTCTGTCCGCGGCGGCGCAGCTCAAGCACCCGCAACTGACCCCGCTATTCTCCTGGTTTGGCTCCATCGAGACGATCAACCTTCCCAGTCGCCGGACCTCCGGCAGTCGCGGACGGATGGATTCTATTGTGTCGATGCTGATGGATGAGGAGAGGGATCTTAGGCAGCCTCCCTTGTTCGGAGACGAAGAAGCGCCGGATTCCCTGCTCAACCGCTTCAAGTCTCTGCTGAAGAACGCGGATGTCGGCATCATCGACATGCGGATAAACAGAAAGGAACACTCCCAGGGGATGCGATCCCGCTCTTCGGTTCTGGAACTGAAGCATCAAAGCGAATCGGACGATGCATGGCTACCTCTGGAGGAGGAATCGCGCGGCACGAGGACGCTCTTCCAGCTCGCGCTGCCCATCCTGCGGACGTTCGAGCGCGGACGACTCATGGTCGTCGATGAACTTGAATCCAGCATGCATCCAAACCTGGCCGAGCACATCGTCCGCCTGTTCAACGACCCGAAGATCAACACACATAACGCCCAGCTCATCTTCTCCACACACGATACCAACCTGCTCGGCACGCTCTCGGGGGAGCCCGCGTTGAGGCGCGACCAGGTTTGGCTGACGGAGAAGGACGCCACCGGGGCCACGGTTCTGTATCCCCTGACGGACTTCAAGCCGCGCAAGGAAGAGAACATCGAGCGGGGCTATGTCCAAGGCAGATATGGAGCGATCCCGTATCTCGGCAACTTCCAAATCCCGGAGGAATAGTGAGCGATGGCTAATTCTTCCGGACGCAACCGCGAGCGCCAAAGCGGTCGTCGCGCGCCGTTCCGCGACCCCAAGCCCAAGATGCTCGTCGTCTGCGAGGGTGCTAATACCGAGAAAGAATATTTCGAACAGTTCGCCAAGCTCCACCGGAATTCGCTGGTAGATGTCATCGTCGAGGGCGGCAAGGGCGTGCCACTTACGGTCGTGCGGGCCGCGAAGGAGCGGAAGGAAAAAGCGATATCGGAAGCCAAGCGTAAGGATGACGAGTTTCTGACATATCAATCAGTCTGGTGCGTATTCGACGTGGACGATCACCCCAACGTCCCGGAAGCGAGGATCATGGCAGCCGATAACGGAATCGAGCTCGCCATCTCCAATCCTTGCTTCGAACTCTGGCTCCTACTGCACCATAGGCACTGTCCGGGGGAGCTACACCGGCACAAGGCCCAAACGATGCTGAAGGATCACGTCACGAGCTACGACAAACACGTCAATTTCGACGACTATAAGGATGGCTATGAGAAAGCCGTCCAGCGAGCCAAATCTCTGGACCAACTCGCGGAGAGCATGGGGGAGCCCGGAAGAAACCCGACCACCGGCGTATACGTGCTGACGGAAATGATCAGCCCGTCGCCCACCTCGCCCACTGTTACCGGCCGCGACACGATTTCCTGAGCTCCGGCCTATCACCCAACGATGAGAAGGGCTCTGGTGGATGGCTCTTCGAGGGCCCTGTATGACACACCACGGTCGATATCTGTACTGCTCTGCTCTGAAAGTACCGTTTATCCCGGTCTTTGATGGATCCGTACTACTTCCGATCACCCCCCTTCGGGTCGCTTAAGCCGAGCTTCGGCCTAGGTTACCGTTGAACGCAGGTCATTTGATGGATCAAGTTCGCAATCGTTGCGGAGCATGATTTCGAGGTCGTAGGACTGATCGCGCGCCTGGAAGAAGGGCGAGAGCCCAAAGACGATCAAGCTCCACGACCGGACGAGCGACCAAATCACAGTCAACGATATCGAGCGGTTTGAGTTTCGAGATGGCAGGGCCGGCACTTCTGATCTCCTCCTGGCCCCGACTCTGTCTCGGCATGAACATCCATTAGGAGTCAGCTTTTATTCTCCTCAACGCCTCGACCGCCACTCGACCGAACTTGGGAGAGTCGCATAACGGCTCGATAATCGTCGCGCTACTCCTGTTCCCAATGAGACCGAGGCAGTGGATGACGAACTCGGTAAACTCGGTCTCTCCGAAGCGATTCAGGAGGGTCGAGAGCTTGCCCAGGTGTTTGAGGCCGAATTCGAGAATCCCTCGGACCTCGTTGGGGAAAACTTCCAGCATTCTGCTCAGGGCGTTGGCCGTCTGCTCGCCATCTATGACTGACGCGTGTTGCAGTTGGTACAGAGGGTCAACCGCCTCGAACGGGTACTCGCTCCTGAGGCGGTTCCAGAGTGGTGCGCAGCGTGCCACCACCTCCTCCTCGGGAGTTCGGGGAGAGAGAAGCCAGAAAATAATCTGGCCGTACACCGCCCACGCTTGCCTGTCCGTACAGTTGTCCACCTCTGCTATGGGAGGCGCCTGCAGGAATCTCGCACAGCCCGCTAACGCACGGACATAACTTGCGACGGCCATCTGGGGATGTGACTCCCCCTGCTTCGGAGGCGTCGCCCACAGGAGGAAAGCGGGCAACGCGACTGGGCTATCGGCCTTCAGAAGGGTGCCCAGAATCCAGTCGCTGAAAAAGCTGTGTTCCGTACCGAGGGCCGCCATGGTGAAGAGTTGGGCAAAATCCTCCTTGGTCAAGGAATGCACGGCCTCGTAGTATGCCTGAGTGCTGAAACCATCAATTATATCAGTAACGATTGTGTACGCACTCCTGCGGGATTCGCTGCCTTCCGGGTCGTGCAAGACCGCGCCAATCTGCCGACCGATGTCTTCCACGGTCACCGTCGCTTCGATTTCACCGAACGCGTCAAGAACGTCGAAAATAAATGTGTTAAGCAACGTATTTTTATATGATAGATAGTTATTGAGAAGCTCGATTGTTCTCGTACGGTCACTGCCCTCCAAGGTGTTTCCCCATGGTTGAACCATATCCGTCGCCATGGTCTGTAAGTGGTAGACCCTCGTCTGCCAACAGGCTTTCAGAATCGAGGGAACGTGTTGGGCGTAGTCGACTCTGGGACGCCTCATCATTTCGCAGAGGAAGGCCATCTCTCCTAACGTCAAATATGGCAGCCTCTCGACCAGTCGCTCAATCTCTGCTCCGACACGAGTCGATTGACTTGCGAACCAATGGAACCGCGAAGCCTGACGAATTACCGACACCGGAAAGACCAACCGCTCATGAGCGTGGCCGAGCGTGTAGACGCCCGAAAACCCCGCGTCCACCTGTGCCAGCGTTGGCCGCGACCTGCCCGAGGCGTGCGCCAACTTCCTCATCCATGCCTCATCCATGAGCCGCGCGAGCGGAACCACCTCCGCGACAAATCTCCCTTCATGCAGTGACTCGCCGATGTATTGCATCGTGGCGAATTCGAAGTCGGACCACGCCGGGCCTCCGCTAACTCGGAGCCCGTTGTGGCCCGCCCAGACGTCGATGAGTTCGACGGACACGTCTTCTAGCGAGAGTTTCGCTTTGTTCAGTAATTCGGAGCAGGCGGTTTCGGCGACCTCAAGCGCGACGGGGCCGAACTTGCCTTCAATGCAGCTCCGAATGATGCAGTGATCGGCAAGCTCCTCAAGACACCGCCTGACCGAGTCCCGATCCGGGTCTAGCCCGAGCACGAATTCCGCAACGGGGCGATTACGTGGCATGGCCAATGTTCGAGCCACGTCGTTAGCTGTTTCGATGGTTTGCAGCAGTGCCTCGGCTTGGAAGAACCGCTCCAGCATCTCGTGCTTGAACACGCAACGGTTCTGATGGGCCTCCAGGATCCCGCATTTGAGGACGTCGTTGAAGAGGCGAGACTTGCCACCGGCTTTATTTAGGAATCGTAAAGCCTCTCGTCGAGCGTCCGTCATCGGGAGGCTGCTCACGTGTTGCTTTTGCATGAGGGCGGCAATGACGCAGAACACCCCCCTCACGAGGGTCGCGTCCTCGGTCTGGCCACAGCGGAGGCCCACGTAGGAGTCGAAAAGACTCGCGCGGGTCGTCGCCCGCTCTCTGCCACTCACATGTGATGCCGCGAGGCTCAACTCGTACGGCGTCTGGAAGGCTGCGCAAAGTTCATGGAAATCGGCGGGCGCCGGAACGGTTCTGTACGCCTGGAAGACGCCCAATCGTTCCTCGTCGGTCAGGCTCGCGAACTCGAAAATCTCTCCCTTAAGAGGCCCCACCAGCTCAAGGGACTCCTGCGCTGTGATGAAGACAGGTAGTTGCCAGCGTAGGTGGAACGCGTGGAGATCTTTGATAATTTGGTCGCGCCATTTCGCTGGGCACTCGTTGATCCCGTCGACCACGAGCACCATCGGCGTTCCACATCGCTCGGCCGACCTCAGGAACTGGATGCTCGTGTCGGGATGGAGGTGGGCAATACCGCGGTCGAGCAGCGTTGAAAGTTTGCCGTTGTAGTCGATTGCCGAGACCATCAAGGGCGTGCGGTTGTGCCATAGCGCCTCGAGCACGAGGTGCCTCATGAGCAGTGTTTTCCCGGTGCCCGATGCCCCAACGAGCTGTAGGTTCCGACCGCTCAGCAGGGCTTCCCCTACAGCGTCGTGTCCGACTGGCTTACCCTCGCGCAGTAAAGTCGTTGTCACCAGCGGCGGTAGATTCTGCTTGTAGTACTCTTCGAAACGCTCTTGGTATCCCCGCACGACTTCTTGAGCCGCGCACAAGTCGGGTGGGAGCTTTTCATCGTCCTCCACCGACCGGATGAGCCCGAGGTGCATCGCGAACTTAACCCATGTCTCGTGCGACCACTCGGGCGGCAGCTTCGCACCAGTTGTGAGCCGCTTCAGGAACTCCGGATAGCCCCAGACGCGCACCTTGTAGTCGCTGGGAACAGAGGACCCGGGAAGGAGTTCAGGGAACACACAGACGGCGCTGTCGAAGTGTTTGAAGTACCTGTCCCCTGGCGCCAAGGCGGGCACGGATCTGTCACGCCGCTCGAAGACATGCAGTTCGTCGCTGATGGCGTGCTTGCCGTCAAGGGCCTGCCGGTATGGATTCTTGGCGTCGAGTAGCGATTGTGAGCCGTTTGGGCGCATGAGCGACCAACGGCCGTTCAAACCGCCCATCACCGGGGCTGTCAACGTCTTGAGCTCGACGTGACAGGCGCAACGCGAAGTGACCACCAAAAAGTCAATCTGGTGGGGGTTTTTCGGTGGAAAGAAATTGGCCAGGATGAGTGCAGCTTCCCCCCGGCGGCCCAAGTCTGCCTTGAGTCTCGCGAGAAAGGCCTTTTCCGAGTCAATTTCCAGCGGGCTGCCGAAGTAGGTGTCGATAGTGGTATTCATACTTTGCCACGCGTCGGTGGCGCTTCTATCGGCATCAGTCTAGAGAAGACTCGGCGGCGAGTCAAGGGACGAGGTCTGATGACTATAAGTAGTGAGCCGTTCATCGGGCACCCTGACCGCAGTTCGCTCTCTGGCCACACGAGCGGCATTTCGCTGCGAGCTGCCGCACCAGAATTTCCTCGCCGAGTTTCCACCGGTGCTGGCGGATTTTCTCCGCGACGGCAAGGATCTCCGAGTGGAAGACCTCGGTGTTCTCGACCTCGACTCGCTCGCGTTCCCGACTCACGACGAAATCGAATGGGTGACGAATCCCATACTCTTCCACAGTAGCAAGAAATTAACGCATAAACAACTTTACAGTGCGGCGGATCGCTTTCTCGTAGGGCTGTTCGCGAGTGCCTCGGACGCTGCCGCCTCCCCTGAAATGGTTTTGCCCCCGACAGGCAACCAGGTTAGCCTAGCCCGGCGTCACCCGTCCATGCAACCAATTGCGGAGTCATCCCGGAGGCCCCATGCCACTCGTTGGAACCCAGCAGTCACCGATCCGGATCGAGACAGCCAAAGCCATCAGGGTGCCGAGCAACTATCCGAATCTTACCTTCAACTATTCGGGATCCCATTCGGGCACGTTCAAGGGCAATAACTTCGTTTTTGACTTCGTACCGCTCACCCGTCTCGAAACTTCGGCCGACATAGCTGGGAAAACCCTGACGTTCGGCAGCGAAACGTGGGTCATCCGGAAGATCCACATCCACAACCCAGCCGAACATATCTTCGATGAGGATGACCTGCTACCCGTGGAGTGCCACCCCATACAGCCATCTACAGCGCATCGGTTGGTCGTGCGTCCAACTCATAACTCCCAGGGATTTCACTCAGATCTTCCGGCATTTTGTAGGCGATCCAAGCGATAACCGCACTAGTCTCCGTCGAGGGCCTTGGCAATGGTCTCTTCGAGCTTATCGGCTTCCAGGTCTCTGGCGTAAAGCTCGCCTTTCGGCCCGATCAAGAAGGACTTGAGCGGGTATAGGGAGGGGGCGTAGTCGAGAAAAAAGGGATCGACGAGCTCATCGCGGAGGATGGCCTGCGGCCAGGTGAGGCGCCGGCTTTCGATGAGCTTGCGAGCGGCCTCGGTGTCGCTCGAAAAGCAGAGGCCCAGCATCGCGAGGCGGTCGGGGCCGAATCGCTGGCGGATCGCGTTCAGGCGGGGAATGTCCTTATCTCGGGGGTCGGCCAACGGACTCCAGGTGTAGAGGAGCACCCATGAGCCTCGAAAGTCGTCGAGTTTCCATTCTCGGCCGTCGAGCGTCTTGATCAAGAACGGTGGTGCAGAGGCACCGGCGAGGGGCGGGGTTAGGCGATTGCGGAGGACCAGATTCACCCTGGCCGTGGCCCCCTCGGGGAGGCGCAGCCACTCCACCCGCTTTGGGACGTACTCCTCGGACATCGCGTGGAACTGGTATTGCCGATGGGGCATCAGGCTGCGAGTGCGATACCGGCCGTCGGTTTGCAGGATGGTCTGCTCATCGAAGCCAAATTCTTCGGATGCGAGGCTCACGCGGAAGATCAAGCTCTTCGGGAGTGGCTCGCCCCCCTCGGTTGTGATGGTGGTAAGAACCGTCGGTGACCGATAGCTGATGATCTCAATCCCCGAGCGGTCGCTGTTGAGGGTGCCCAGGTCGCCGCCCCAAGAGTACAAAGGGCCTCCCGCTTCGAAACGTGCTTGGTACGCGACCGCCTCGTCAACGGGATATGCCAGCAGGCGCACATTGGTCAGGCCTCGGGGAACGCGGAAGACGATGCGGCCCTCGGCATCGGGAGACAATTGGCAGTCCCAGCTTTGCAACTGGCCGTTCTGGGGTGCTTTTGCGTTAATCCTTGCGGGCGCGGCCGCCTTGCCGACTTGAGGGGCGCTGGCCTTGGGGAGCTTGCCGGACAGGCTGGTGGGATTGCCTCGGGCCGGGCGTCCTCGGGCATCGACGTACCGAACCTCGACTTTGATCGATGGCGTCTCATGCAATTCCACCGACGCAAACGGCTCTTTCCGCAGAGCGACTCTGACCGGCATGATCACCGGCGTTGAGTTGGGCATCAGTGGAGCCGTCAAGAGGCCACCTGTTTGTGCCTGCCTTTCGCCAAAGACATCGTAGCTGCCGGGGCGCAACGGAGCGAAGCGGAACGTACCGTCCGCCGCTGTGATGGCTTCGCGTTGGATCGGGTTCCGAGTGCCTCGCGCAACGACCTTTTGCCCGGCGATCGGCCGGCCATGAAGGTCAAGTAAGCGGCCCGAGAGAGTCGGACCCGGCTCGAGCACGAGGCGACCGAGATTCGTGGGCGTGAATGTATTGGGATTGGCGCGCGGAGGGGCAGGCGCGGGAGCAGGAGCGGATGGAGCCGGAGGAGC
>Ga0153954_1000483_pt1 | contig 31538 bp, 34 predicted proteins | sample TSFL038MetaG_FD_102277 | JGI IMG/M metagenome (GOLD analysis project Ga0153954, IMG submission 102277) | Attine ant fungus gardens microbial communities from Florida, USA - TSFL038 MetaG | ecosystem: Host-associated > Fungi > Mycelium > Unclassified | place: USA: Florida, Wekiwa Springs State... | reverse complement strand
GTTGGACTGAGTATTGAACCAAGCCGCCCGACGCTTGCGCGCGGTGACCGCGCCCCGCGCAAGCGTCCTGCTTCATGTCACCATTCGCAGACCCGGGTGGTGCGCAGGCGCCAGCCGTGGCGGGTGTGCACGCGCTGCCGCACGAGGATGCAGCCGTCGTAACCGCTGTCGTAGTAGCCGCCATCATAATACGGATAATAATCGTCGTAGTATGGGCCGATGAAGCCTATGCCACCGACGAAGAACCGCCGGTGGAAACCATGATGGAAGTAGCCCCCATGGCGGAATCCGGGCCCGAAGTGGGGCCCGCCGATCCCGCCGAGATGATGGAAGCCGCCCGCTGGCGCGCCGCGAAACGCGATGCCGCCGCCATGCCACGCGCCGCCGCCCATTCCGCCGTGCCAGGCTCCGCCACCGTGAAAGCCGCCAAATCCACCGCCGCCGTGAAAGCCTCCGCCATGAAAGCCGCCGCCGAATCCGCCGTGACCACCGAAGCCTCGCGCGGAAGCGACATCAGGTGCGAGCAGGGCCAGCGCAGCCGTCGCCAGCAACGCCATCATCATCTTACGCAACATCAATTTCTCCTTGCCTCAATCGCCGTCGATGATGTTCGGCGGCATGATAGTTGAGCAATCTAGAATGTTTTTGCGGCTGCGCCCGATTGATCCGCATCAAATCCGAGCGAGCCATTTTCCGCGCTTGATCACTTGCGCAAGCGCGTTGCCAGAGCGCATGATCCGGAAAAGTGTGAAGCGGCTTTCACTCGCGACAAACGCGAAGCGTTTGCGCGGAGATCATGCTCAACAACAAGCTCGAGGCACGTTCGTCATGCGCAAATTGATCGCCTTCGACGACGATACCGCCGCCAAGCTCACGCAATTGGCGCGCGACCGCATGGCGACATTTCAGGAACTCGCCGATGAGGCCTTCGCGGATCTGTTGAAGAAGCATGGCATTCCGATCGACCTCAAGGACGCGCTGCGCAAGAGCGCGCGCCAGGGCGGGGAAAGCGCCAAGGTGATTCCGCTGTCGAAGCGAAAGAAGCCGCGCGAAAGCTGACGCGTCTTCCTAAATCGCAAGTACCCAAATGGGGGGCACGCCCCACGACGCCAACCGCTGTCACCACGTTGCCGAACTGCCGGGCGACGCCGATTAAGCCAGCACAGTGCGGCACCGACTTGTGCCGCTCCGTCGGTGACGCGCGGGTGCGAATGACTCCACCACAGCGCGGCGCGATCTAGCCGATCTTCTTCAGTCCCTTTTTGAAGCGCGGGCCGTTGCGCTGATAGGATTGGGCAGGACGCGCCGCCCGCTCGGCCTGACCGGCATCGAGGGTGCGGATCACCCGCGCCGGAGCGCCGATAATCAGCGAGTTTTCCGGAAACTCCTTGCCTTCGGTGATGACCGAACCGGCGCCGACGATACTGTTGCGGCCGATTTTCGCGCCGTTCATCACGATCGACCCCATGCCGATCAGCGCACCGTCCTCGACGGTACAGCCGTGCAGGATGACGTTGTGGCCAATCGTGACGTTCTTTCCGAGAACGAGGGGAAAGCCGGGATCGGTGTGGCAGGTGGAATTGTCCTGCACATTGGCCCCCTCGCCGATCTCGATCCACTCATTGTCGCCGCGCAAGACCGCGCCGAACCAGACGCTCGCGGATGGTTTCAGACGCACCTTGCCGATGACGGTTGCGGTGTCGGCGATGAAGTAGTTGCCGTCAGCGGGAAGATCGGGCCCCTGCCCATCGAGTTCATAAATCGCCATCCGGGTCTCCTTTGCGAAGGAGACCTTGGCACAGCGAAATCGCTTAGGCCAGTACGCCGGCGGCGCGCAGCGTCATCACAAAAAAGGTGCCGGACATCAGGCTCCAGAAGCCGGCGATCACGGTCGCCATCATCACGAATTCGAAGCGACGACGTTCGAGCTGAACACCGCGCAGCGTGTTGCGCATGATGATGAAGGGCGCTGCGAATACCAGGAACGGCACGGCGGCGAAACGTTGCCGCGTTACCCCCTCCTGCAGCAGGCCGAAACCCGCGGGCCGTTCAGCGAAGGCCTGATAGCCGCTCGCAAGCGCACCAGCGAACGCAAATCCAATGCAAAGGGCGAACAACGAATTCAACGCGTCCGGCGACATCGATACTCCCCCGCAACTCCACAAACCGCGCAGCCTACCTTTGGCAAAATCGGCCGGCCGCCGCCACATCATCCTTAAGGAAAGGTTAATCGGCAAGTCCCGCCGTGCGGCCCGTGCATGGCTCGGGCATCGCCATTTCCCTGAAAGGCTTAAGGAAACGCCTGTATCGCGTGGCATAGTCGGCCGCGATGATTCGTCCTCACCTCGCGATATCCTGTTCATGACGGTGTTTTCGCTTCCCCGCCTTCGCGCCCGCGGCCGGCACAGAAGCGGCCATCTGCTGCCGATTGCGCTGGGCGGCGCGGTCGCCGCCGGCGCGATTGCGCTGGTCGCCTATCTGTTGTGGCCGACCTGGGGGCCGAACAGCCAGGATGGCCCCGAACGGCTGCCGGTCAGCATCGGCGGCACGCTGTTCAACGTGCCGACCGCCGCGATGCGCATGAAGATCCAACGCCACTCCGGACCGCAGGAACGGATCGATCTCGATTTCAGCTATCCCTCGCTCGAGCCGCCGGAGGCGCCAAAACGTGTCAACGCGAGCACGATCCAAGGGGGAATGCAGCCGATCGACCGCATCTTCCTGTCGATCCAGGCGCACCAGAATTCGTTGTCGCCGGAGGAACGTGTACGCTCGATCTATCCGCGCTATCTCGGAGATGCCTCGACGGCCGGGCCGGAAGGACTTGCGATACGCGCCTTCCGCGACGGTACGCCCTATAGCGGCGAGGACCTCTTTTATGCGGAAACGCCTGCACTCACCGCGCGGTGCACGCGCGACGCCGCAACTCCCGGCATGTGCCTGAGCGAGCGCCGCATCGACGGCGCCGACCTCACCTTCCGCTTTCCGCGAAGCTGGCTCGCGCAATGGAGCGACGTCGCGACGGCGATGGATCGGCTGACAGCGCGGTTGCACGGGACGAAGTAATCGTCATTGCGATCCAACCTCATCTCATCTCGTTCTAGGAGAAAGTTTGCCTCGTCATTCCGGGGCGCGCATCAGCGCGAACTATGGTGCGCAATTGCGCACCTGAGAATCTCGAGATTCCGGGTTCGGTCCTTCGGACCGCCCCGGAATGACAAAGAGATACATGCACTTTCATCCAAGGCGGAGCGACCTCTTCCGGCCGGTCCAAACGACGAGTTGCGACAGCTAGTCCTGCTCGACCAGATCGTCCTCAAGGATCGCCATCTGGAACTGAAACGAGCGGTCGTCATCCTCGTCATCGACGAATAGCACGCCGATGAACTCCTCGCCGATATAGACCTCGGCTGAATCGTCCTTCTTCGGCCGCGGCACCACGCGGATCTTGGGATTGCCGAACACGCGCTTGAGATAGGCGTCGAGTTTCCTGACTTCCTGAACGTCCACGGCGGTCTCCAATGCGCTTTGCTGCTTTGCGGCGGGGGTTTTAGGACGAGACGGGGCTCGCGGCTAGTGTTTTAGCCCACACTTTGCAGCGGAATCTGGCGCTTCTCCACCGTCACGGACGGACGCGAAAAGCGCGAACAACCATATGATTTCAGGACGATTTTAGAGCTGCTGCGGGCAGCGATCCGCGAGCGGCGCAGGGAGACGGCCGGATCGCAGAGAATTTATCCTCTGAAGGACATCAGAGCCCGATCGCCGAGATCATCTGATCCATGGTGCGCGACGGCTCGGCGCAGCCGGCCTCGCCCACGATCTTCGCAGGCACGCCCGCCACCGTCACGTTGTGAGGCACCGGCTTCACCACCACGGAGCCGGCGGCGATGCGCGCGCAATGGCCGATCTCGATATTGCCGAGGATCTTCGCGCCCGCTCCGATCATCACGCCGTGGCGAATCTTGGGATGGCGGTCCTCGTTCTCCTTGCCGGTGCCGCCGAGCGTCACACCGTGAAGAATCGAAACATCGTCATCGATGACGGCGGTCTCGCCGCAGACGAATCCGGTGGCGTGGTCGAGGAAGATGCCGCGGCCGATGCGGGCGGCCGGATTGATGTCGGTCTGAAACACCGCCGACGAGCGGCTCTGCAAATAATACGCGAAGTCCTTGCGGCCCTTCTGGTAGAGCCAGTGCGCCAGACGGTGGGTCTGCAGCGCGTGAAAACCCTTGAAATAGAGCAAGGGATCGATGAAGCGCGAGGTTGCGGGATCACGGTCGTAAACGGCGACGAGATCAGCGCGGAAGATGTTGCCGAGATCGGGCTCATCGCGCAGCGCCTCGTCATAGGTCTGGCGGATCAGGTCACCGGACATCGCCGAGTGATCAAGCCGGTCCGCAAGACGGTGCACCACCGAATCTTCCAGGCGGTTGTGATGCAGCACCGTGGAATAGATGAAGGTCGCAAGCTCGGGCTCGCGACGCACGATGTCTTCCGCCTCGGCGCGAATGCGATCCCAGATCGGATCGAGCGCCGCGAGCTTTCCTTGCGGATTGATCTGATGCATCGCCATGGTCGCTCCCGCGAGATTGCCGACCGCCCCCATAGCACGGCCCCGAGACAGAGTCCCGACAGCGCACCCACAAGGATGAAAGCCGCCGGGAAGGGAGACGTGGTCAGTAATTAGCGAAAATCAAGCTCTTCCTGGTCATTCATGAGCGCATTTCATGGTTTGGATGAAAGAAAATCATTCTCCGGCCTGCGCGAGTGGCGCGCCGGTTAGCGGCAAGCGGGAGGAAATCAAGCGGCAAGCGCTCAAACTATTGGAGCATATCGGCGGAACCACGCTTCTGAACATGGTGCGTCAAAATGTCCGGGAACAAAACTAAAGCACGGGTTCTGAGCGCGCGGCCGTCCGACACGTTGTCGGTCTGGATCGCCGCCATTCTCATCCCCCTCTTCCTGATCGCGCCGGCGCTGTGGAACGGATATCCGCTTCTGCAGTGGGACACCGGCGGCTATCTCGCGCGCTGGTACGAAGGTTATCTGGTGCCGAGCCGGTCGACCGCGTTTGGCCTCTATCTGCACTTCGGAGAGGCTTCCGGCTTCTGGATCAATCTCGGGGCGCAGGCGCTGGCGACGCTGTGGATCCTGCAGCTATGCCTGCGCGTGCTCAACCTTGCCCAGCCGTTCCGGCTGCTCGCGATCAGCCTCACCTTGATCCTGACCACGGCGCTGCCCTGGCTTTCGAGCATGCTGCTCACCGACATCTTTGCCGGACTGTCGGTGCTGTCGCTGTTCATCCTCGTGGTGCACAGCGACAAGATTTCGGCGCTGGAAAAGCTGCTGCTGTTTTTCTTCACGGCGTTCTCCGCCGCAACCCACAGTGCGACGCTGGGCGTGCTGTTCGGGCTCTGCGTGCTCGGCTTCCTCGCCAAGCCGTTGCTGCGGAAGCGGATCGCGTGGTCGGGCTTGATCCAGGGCAGCCTGACCATTGTCGCGGGCGCTGCGATGCTGCTGGCCGCGAACTTTGCGCTGTCGGGGCAACTCGCCTGGACGCCGGGTGGCTCAGGCGTTGCCTTCGGCCGTATGCTGCAGGATGGGATCGTCGCGAAATACCTCAACGATCATTGCGGCAAGGAGAAGCTGAAACTCTGCCCCTATCGCAATGAGCTGCCGCCGACCGCCGACGACTTCCTGTGGGGCAACAGCATGTTCAACACGCTCGGCCGCTTCCATGGTCTCGGCGACGAGATGGGCCACATCGCGATGCGGGCTCTGGTGGACTATCCTGCCTGGCAGGCAGAGGCCGCGCTGACAGCGACCGCCGAGCAACTGGTCCATGTCGCGACCGGCGAAGGCACCATCAGGTGGCTGCCCCACACTTACGGCATCATCGCGCGATACATCCCCTCGCAGGCGAGGGCGGTGCTGTCAGCGCGTCAGCGGCGCGGGAACATCAATTTCGCGGCCGTGAACTGGGTGCATGTTCCGGTCGCGCTCGCCTCGATGCTGGCGGTGCTGGCGATGGTTGCGCTCGCTCTGTGGCGCAGGCAGCTCGACGATCTGGCGCTGCTCGCCGCGACCGTCTCGTTCGCCCTGCTCGGCAATGCGCTGATCTGCGGCGTGATCTCGGGGCCGCACGACCGCTATGGCGCGCGGCTCGTATGGATTGCGACCTTCACCGCGCTGCTCGCCGCCGCACGATTCTTCGGCGACGACGAGGAACCGGAAGCGGACGACGCCTCACTGGAGGCGTGAGAGAAACTCCAGAACGCCAGTCTTGTAGGCCTTGTCGCCGACGGCGCGCATGTGGTCACGGCCCGGAATGTCGAGCACCTCCGATTCCGGGATGATCTCGCCGAGCTCATGGGCGGAGCCCGCGACTTCGTCCGTGGTGCCGACCGCAATCAGGACGGGCACGGCGATGTGGGCCGCATCGTCTTTCGTCATCAGGCCGCGCGAACCTCGCAGACACGCCGCAAGCGCCACCCGATCGGAGCGGGTCTGATCGGCAAAGGCGCGAAACGTTCGCCCCGCCGGGTCAGTGACGTCGTCGAGCGAGGGAGCCTCCAGCGCCTGCGCGACATTCTCGCCGGGACCGCCGCCCTCGATCATGGCAATCCCGATGCCGCCCAGGATCGCCGAGCGCAGCCGCTCCGGCGCCTTCAACCCGAGCCATGCCGTCATTCGCGCGCCCAGCGAATAGCCCATGATGTCGGCGCGATCGACCTTGAGATGATCCAGCAACGCGACGACGTCGCTCGCCATGATCGGGATGGAATATTGCGCGGGGTCGTAGAGCTTGGCTGAATCACCGTGGCCGCGATTATCGAGCGCGATGACGCGGCGGCCATTCTTCTTCAGTTCCGAGACCCAGGTCGGATAGACCCAATTGACATTCTTGGTCGAGGCAAAGCCGTGCACCAGCACGATCGGCTCGCCCTCACCTTCATCGAGAAAAGCAATTTCGACATCGCCGTGATTGAAGCTCGGCATCGCGTCTCCGTTTTGCAGGGAGGATTAGGTTTGTCGAAGGCCGGAAATTAGCCTTAAGCGGCCGTGGAGGCCACCGCGGCAACGGCCTTGGCGGCCATCAGTTCCCGGCGGCGCCGCCGCGCCTTCTTGCGGTCGAGCCAGGCCTGGGTGGCCCGCTCGGTGGTCGCCTTGATCGAGGACAAGAAACCGAACAGCGCAAACAGCGCGCCGAACAGCCAGAGTGTCAGGTCGAAGGCGCCGGTCGCAAGCAGCAATGCGCCGCGCCCCAGCACTTTCAGGATCGCGCGGGTCCTGCCGCCCTCGGCTTCCGCAAGCCGCGCCGCGCGCGCCACGTCCTTCGGATCTTCGGCGATTTTCAGCGTATCGAGCGCGCCGCGCGTACCGGCCTTTTCGGTGACCCGGCCGACATCCTTGGCAAGACGGACCAGTGCGCCCGCCTTCTCAACGCGGAACGCCGCCGCGATTGCACTCGCGCTGTCGCCGGGCCGCAACACGGAGCTGGTGGCGACCGCCTCCTCCAGCGCGGGCGTGTTGACAACCTCGCGGACCGAGCGGCCGGTCCATTCGGCCAGCCCTTCGCCCAGCCGGCCGACCTTGCGTGCGTCCTTCACCAGCGTGAGCCCCGCGCGCAGCGGGGTTGCGCCACCGGCGGAGACATAGGTCGCCGCCGTCACGGCAAGGCCCGCAGCCGCAAGCCCCAACACCAGGCGATCGGTGTCCTCGCCCAGCACCAGATGCTTGCTCTCACGCACGACATCCCTGACATCGCCGATCACAAAGAGGTCACCGGCGACCGTGCCGGAAAGACTTGCGGCATCATCGGCGTTGCCAGTAACAAGGCCGGTCGCAAAGCGCTTGGCGAAATGCGAGGTAGAATTTTCTTCTCTCACGGCATCCGCAACCCGGCGCGATATTTCGTCGGATACACCGACACCGTTGGCGCGCGCCAGCTCGATAAAACTGTTGGCGAGATCCGCGTCGCCCGCAGCCAGCGCCGCATCGATGTTGTCGGCGACCATTTTGGGGTTGTTGCGTAGAGCAGAATTGATTTGAATTCGAGCGAGAGCGGCTGGATCGTCCTGCGCAGAGAGCAACCGGCCCGCCTCGCGCGCATGCGGCCATAATGCCGCGCTCACCGCGCAGCTCACCGCCATGCCCGTGAGCGCCAAGCCGACCCGCCGCTTCATACCTGCAAACCCGAAATTCCCGCAAAACCCAGAGCTTCAAACCCAGAGATTCAAACCCGAGCGTTTCTCGTCTCGCCCAGAGATAGTGTGCCGAATTTAGGACACAACGTCCCCGACGAAAGAAGGGCTTCTCTCCGACGACAAGATTGTGTCGAATTTACACCAGCAAATAAGCGGCCCCGGCTATAGGAATCAGCGCAAACCATCAGTATGGTGCGCGGCGTTTCAACCGCACCCTGCCGTGTTGATTGCGTCCCGCTTTGATTATCACCCAAGGTGAAAACGATGGCCGATAATGTCGTTCCGCACTTCCACAACGATGCCGGTGTGTCCGTCATCGAGATCGGCTCGCGGGAATTCATGTGCGTCGGCGCCAATCCACCGTTCGATCACCCACATGTGTTTCTCGATCTCGGCAACGACAACGAGATCATCTGCCCGTATTGTTCGACGCTGTATCGTTTCGCTCCGGATCTCGCCGCAGGCGAAGCCCGGCCGCCGGAATGCGTGCTGAAGGACGCCGCCTGACCGGACGCGGGTGGCCGCGTCACGCACCATCTTTGTCGCAGGAGCCGGGATCGGAGGACTGACCGCCTCCCTCGCACTGGCCGCGCGCGGCTTTCGCGTCGTGACGCTGGAAAAGGCCGAGCGGCTGGAAGAGACCGGCGCGGGCCTGCAGCTCTCTCCCAATGCCAGTCATGTGCTGGTCGGCCTCGGCTTGAAGGAGAGGCTCGGCTCGCGCGCCGTCGTGCCGGAAGCGATCAGCATCATGAGCGCGCGCGCAGGACGCGAGATCGCGCGCCTGCCGCTCGGCGAGCGCGCCAGCGCCGCCGCCGGCGCGCCCTATTGGGTGGTGCATCGCGCCGACCTGCAGACGGCGCTGGCAGCAGCCGTCAACAACCATCCCGACATTGAACTGCGGCTCGGCTGCCAGTTCGAGGATGTCGCCTCCCATGCCAATGGGCTGACGGTGGTCCATCGCCGCGGCAACCTGCGCGAGCAGGATCTGGCACTGGCACTGATCGGCGCCGACGGCATCTGGTCGAGTGTCCGCCATCATCTGTTTCCCGGCGTGCAGCCGCAATTTTCGGGGCTGATCGCCTGGCGTGGAACGCTCGATTCCACGCAATTGCCGCGCGAATATACCGCACCAAGGGTGCAGCTCTGGATGGGTTCAGGCGCGCATCTCGTCGCCTACCCGATATCAGGCGCACGACAGATCAATGTGGTGGCGATCGTGCCGGGGACCTGGAACCGGCCGGGCTGGAGCGCACCGGGCGACGGGCAGGAACTGAAGCGCGTGTTCGATGCCTCGCGCTGGCCGGGACCGGCGCGCATGATGCTTGGCGCGGTCGACATCTGGCGCAAATGGGCGCTGTTCACCGTTCCCGAAAGCGGCGAATGGACCAGCGGCGCCATCGCGCTGCTCGGCGACGCCGCGCACGCCATGCTGCCCTTTGCAGCCCAGGGCGCCGGCATGGCGATCGAGGATGCTGCGGTGCTCGCGAAAGCCTTGGGCGATGCACCGCCGGAGACGGCGGCCGAGGTCGCCACCGCGTTGAAGCGTTACGCGCGGGCGCGACGTTCGCGGGTGGCGCGGGTGCAGCGGACCGCGCGTAATCAGGGCCAGATCTATCACTATACCGGGCCGCTGGCGCTGGCGCGCGACCTTGCGATCAGGGCGATCGGGCCGCAACGCATGCTGGCGCGGCAGGACTGGATCTATCGTTGGCGGGAGTGAGGCCTAATAGATCGCCTTGCCCGCGTGCGAGGGCGGCGCAGGTTTGATGTCCGGGCGCACAGGCCCGCTCGGCGTTGCCGGAGCGCCCGGTGGCGTCTCGCGGCACCGGCTCTTGCGCCAGGCCTCGTCGGCAAAGCGAGACTGGCCGCGCACCGACATATATTCGTTGCGATAGGCAAGCTCCGCCACCACGGGACCGGCGACGCCGGTGTCGGCCTTTGCCATCAACCCCTGCAACTCGGCTGCGCGCCCGGCGAGCGTCTTGCGCTCCGCCTCAAGCTGCTTGCAGTCATAGAGCTCGTATTTGGCGGGATCGGCGAACGCTTCCGACACCATGCCGTCGCTCATCTGGGCGCAGCCGGACAGCATCAGGCCAAGCGCAAACAACGCCGCCGAAGCGGCGAGACGCAGCAATGCTGTCACGGCGGATGCGCTTGAGCTCATAACGTGTTGCTAGTCCCACATGATTGAGATTGGCTAAAGCAGGCGCTCTTGTCCGGATTGAGGCTGGGTCCGGGCGGAACGAACCACCGCGCCCAAGGCGGCCTTACGCCCGCCGTCCGGAAAGCTGTGTAAGCCCTTGATTTAACTAGAAAGATCAGCCAGCGCTGGACGCTCCCTGTCGCGTGCTTAAAGCGCTCGTTGCCCGATGCGTGGCAATCTGGTGCGGGCGGTGGGACTCGAACCCACACGACGTTGCCATCGAGGGATTTTAAGTCCCTTGCGTCTACCAGTTCCGCCACGTCCGCGTTGAGAGCGCGATAGCTCTAGGCTGAATCGCGCTGGCGCTCTAGCTTATTTTGAGAAGGATCGACGTGCCGTTCCGTCCGCAACAGGCGTCCTCAGCTCCGTTTTCGCTGTTTGCCGCGATCGGCTCCGGCAACCTTCCCGCAAAAGTCCGAATCATCTACCCGTGATGCTTCTAATGCCGTGAAGCGCGCTGATGAATCGCAGGGAACGCCGGGTTTCTGCCGGAAAATCCGGGAAGGCTTTGAGCGATCGCGCGGCGGCTACGCCGGCCTCGCTTTACAAGACGGGCCTGCGGCACCTGCAGGCTGGCCGGGATCTCGATGTCCAGGCTTGCTGCCAACAAGCGCTCGCGCTCGATCCCGATCACTCCGACAGCCTGCACTTGATGGGCCTCTTGTGCCTGCGCGCGAAGCAACATGACCACGCCGCGGAGTGGCTCATTCGCGCGATCCGGCGAGATCCCAGGCCGGAATATCTTTCGAGCCTCGGCAGCGCCCTGCAGCAACAGGGACGATATGACGACGCGCTGAAGACCGTCGACAAGGCGGTGCAGCTCAAGCCCGATGATCCCAGGCTCTGGCAACAGCTCGGGCATATGTTGGCGGACATGAAACGTCCGGCGGAAGCCGTGCTTGCGCTTCAGCATGTGCTCAAGCTTGATCCGAAGAGTTGGGACGCCGCAAACCAGTGCGGGATCCTGCTCCACGACTTGGGGCGACTTGCAGAGGCCCTTGCCTGCTTCAGCCTGTGCGATCGACTGAGGCCCGACCAGGCGCAGACACTCTACCATCGCGGCCAGGCGCTATCCGGTCTGAGACGATACCCCGAAGCGCTGGCGGATCTTGAGCGGGGATGCGCGCTCGACCCCGGCCATGCAGAAATCCGCAACAGTCTCGGCTTCGTCCTGCGGGCGCTGGGGCGGCATCGCGAAGCACTTGAGGCGTTCGACCGGGCCCTCCGGCTGCGCGCCGACCATGTCGAAGCGCTCAATGGCAAGGCCATGTCACTTGCCTATTTCAACCGATTTGAGGAAGCGCTGGCGCTCATGGAGCAGATTCGGACGCTGCAGCCGGCTTACGTGCCGGCGCAGGTCAACAAGGCGCTCTGGCTGTCCGAGCTTCATCGCTTCGATGAGGCGCTCGCTGCCTACGGCCAGGCGAACGTACTCGATCCGGGCAATGCCGATGCGGCATGGAACTCGTCCTTTCTTCATTTGCTGCTCGGCAATTTCGAAGCGGGATGGGCGGGACACGAGGCCCGCTGGAAGGCCCAGGCCCGATCCAATACGTCGTACCCTGATTTTTCCGAGCCAAGGTGGACGGGTCAGGAACCGGTCGAGGGCAAGACAGTGCTCATCTATGCCGAAGAAGGGCTCGGTGATGCCATTCAGTTCGCGCGCTACATCCCGATGGTCGCCGCGCGCGGCGCCGATATCGTCCTCGTGGTCGGCGCACCGGTCCGCTCCCTGCTCTCGGGGCTGCCCGGCGTTTCGCAATGCCTGACCAAGCCGCTTGCGACACGGCCGGCGTTCGATTTTCATTGCGCGATCTCGAGCCTGCCGCTGATCTTCGGAACACGGCTCGACACGATTCCGGACGGCACGTCCTTTCTGCCTCCGCCTCCGGCCGATCTCGTCCAGGCCTGGGAAGACCGTCTCGGCCGGCATGACAGACCGAGGGTAGGCCTCGTCTGGTCCGGCCATCCCCGGCACAAGAACGATCACAACCGATCGATCCCGCTCGACAGGCTGCACGCCATCCTCGGACGCGACGCGACCTTCGTCAGCCTGCAAAAGGAGCCTCGCCCGGAGGACAAGACGACGCTGCTTGAACGACGCGAGATCGTCGACCTCACCGAGCATCTCGGCGATTTCGTCGACACCGCCGCGCTTGTGAGCTGCCTCGACCTGGTCATCACGGTGGATACGAGCGTCGCGCATCTTGCCGCCACGCTCGGTCGGCCAACCTGGATCCTGCTGCCCTACACGCCGGATTTTCGCTGGCTGCTCGATCGCGACGACAGCCCCTGGTATCCGAGCGTGCGCCTGTTCAGGCAGAACGAAGACCGCGATTATGGAGCCGTGCTGGATCGTGTGCGGGCCGCACTGGACACGCGCATCGCGGCGTGGCCGCGCTGATAGGGGCGGCCGTAGACGCCGCGCCTTGTCATTTGTCGAAACCGACAATCCGTCATAGAGAAGGAGCCGCAAAATTTTCGGCAACGAAAGTTTCGGCCGATGCCCTCCCTCGTTCAGATCACCACAGCCCCTCACCTCACATTCGACGCGCTGGTCGCGGGGCAGGAAGGCGCTCCGCTGGTGCTGCTGCTGCACGGTTTTGCGGAATCGATGCATTGCTGGCACGCGCAGGCCGCCGCGCTCGCCGACATGGGCTTTCGCGCGCTCGCGCCCGGCCAGCGCGGCTATTCGCCGCTCGCGCGGCCGGATCCGCGCGATTTTCCGAGCTATCACATCGATCGGCTGATGGATGACGCGATGGCGATCGTCGCGGCGTCGGGTTACGGCGACAAGCGCTTTCATCTGGCCGGCCACGATTGGGGCGGCAGCATCGCCTGGGCGCTAGCCGATCGCTATCACGAGCGTATCGCATCGCTCACGATCCTGTCGCGGCCGCATCCGAACGCCTTCAACCGCGCGCTTGCGATGCCGGACGGCGACCAGGCGCATCGTTCGCGCCATCACAAGGCTTTTCTGGAGCCCGACGCCGCCGACACCGTGCTCGCCGACGATGGCAAATGGCTCAGGGATCGCTGGGCCGCCAACGGCATGCCGCCATCGGCGATGGAAAAGCATCTCTCGGTGCTCGGCAGCAAGGAGGCCATGGAAGCCGCGCTCGCCTGGTATCGCGCCCGCGGGGCGATCCGCGGGCCGCTCGGCCCGATCCGCGTGCCCACGCTCTTCATCTGGGGCGACGCCGACGACACGGTCGGCCGCCCCGCCGCCGAAGGCACCGTCGACTTCATCGCCGCGCCCTATCGCTTCGAGGTGCTGCCGGGCGCCGGGCATTTTGCCGCCGATCAGATGCCCGAACGCGTCAGCGAATTGATGTTGGCGCATATCGAGGCGCATCCGGTCTGAACAGTGGAACCACAGCTCGCGAAAAATGTTGTCGTGCAGCAAAGGAGCATGACGACATGACCGACGAAACCGCGCGCGATCGCCACGAGAAGAGCGAACAGGAACCGCGTCGCGATCCCCGTCCCCCCAAACCTCAATTCAGGCAAATCATGCCGCCGCTCAACGTCGACGGGCTGGAGTCGGTACGCGATCCCAATTGCTGATCGAAGGGCATCGTCGCCTCCCCCGGCACAGCTGTGACGACGATAGCGAGCGTGCCCCCTACTCGCTCTTGTCGATGTTCCAGAAGATCGGAGTCGCCGGCCCGTCGAGCACGCCGGTCAGCGATTTGCGCCACGCGCTCGGCGCCAGATACTGGCCGAGCGGAACGTAGATCACCTGGTCATAGAGTTCCTTCTGGGCTTCGATGGCCAGCTTCTTCTGCTCGTCCGACGACGTCGCATGCGCAAAGGCGTCGCGGATCTGCTCCATCTTGGGATCTTCGGACCAACCGAACCAGCCACCGTTCTTGCCCTTGCCGCCGATCGAATAGTTGACGACGGGATTCATCACGTCGGCCGCAGCCCAGTTGGTGACGAATATGTTCCAGCCGCCTTCCTTGGTCGGCTTCTGGCTGGTGCGGCGGCTCACGATGGTCTGCCAGTCGGTCGCCTGCAGGTCGACCTTGAAGCCGGCATCGCGAAGCTGCTGCGCCACCACGATGGGCTGCGCCTTCAGCGTCAAAACGTCGCCAGGGGCCATGATCACGACGGGCGTGCCGTCGTAGCCCGAGGCCGCCAACTCCTTCTTCGCTTCGGCGACGTTGCCTCTCTTGGTGAGATCGCCGACGCCGACGTCGGTCGCCAGCGGCGTGTCGCAGACGAACACCGCGCCGCAAATCTTGTAATATTTGGGATCTCCGACCAGCGCGTCGAGCACGTCCTTCTGATTGATCGCAAGCAGCGCGGCACGACGCACCTTCACGTTATCGAAGGGCGGCAACAGGAAATTCATCCGGGCCATCGTCACGTAGCCGAATGTGTTCAGAGTTTGAACTTTCAGGTCCGGATTGGACTCCAGCGCCGACATCAGTTCGAACGGCGGGTTCTCGATGAAGTCGATATCGCCCGACTGCAGCGCGTTTGCCGCGGTCTGGGCGTCCGGCATGGTGATCCATTCGACGCGGTCGACCTTCACCACCTTGCCACCCGAGGTCCAGCTTGGCGGCTCCTTGCGCGGCACGTAGTCGGTGTTCTTCTCGAACACCGCCTTCACGCCCGGCTGGAACTCCGATTTCACGAACTTGAACGGGCCCGAGCCGATCTGATCGGGAATCTGCTGCCCGGGCGGCGTTTCCGCCAGCCGCTTCGGCATCATGAACGGCACCACCGACGACGGCTTACCAAGCGACTCCAGCACTAGGCCATAGGGCTGCTTCAGCTTCAGCACGATGGTCTTGGGATCGGCGGCTGCAATATCAGCGGTGTTTTCCATGAGCCGCTGCCCCATGCCGTCGACCTTGCCCCAGCGCTTCAGCGAGGCGACGCAGTCCTCCGCCGTGACCGGCGTGCCGTCATGCCATTTCAGGCCGTCGCGCAGCGTGAACGTATAGGTCAGCTTGTCGTCCGAGATTTTCCAGTCCGCCATCTGGGGCTGGATCTTGAAGTTGGAATCGGTCGCGACGAGCGTGTCGAAGACCATGTAGCCGAAGTCGCGCTGGATATAGGCCGTCGTCATAATGGGATCGAGCAGACGCAGGTCCGAATGCATCACTGCGGTGATGGTCTTGCCGGCCGCATCGGCCGGCGACGTCAAAGCGGTCGACGTGAGCGCCGACAAAGCGAGGCTGAGCGCAAATCCGGCAAGCTTGCGGCGCGAGATATGGGACATTCGTTCGTCTCCTGATACGAAACTGGTCAAAGCCCGATGATCGCTTGTGCAGTTCGTCCGTTATTTGGGCGGACTAACATGCTGTAAATTCTCGACATTCAAGACTTGCATCAAGCGCCTGGCGCGTCAATTGCGATCTGGCCGAGCCCGCTGTGGCTGCGAGCTTGCTCTTTACAAACGCCTCGCGCACCATTCTCGTAAAGCCCGCCTCCAACCGTTCGTTTGCAAGCGCGAGAGAAATTCCATGAACCCCGCCAACCTTCCCTTTGACTCCGAGGCCATGCTGGCCGGCCTGCGCACATGGGTCGAATGCGAAAGCCCGACCTGGGACGCCGCCGCGGTCGAGCGCATGCTCGATCTCGCCGCGCGCGACATGGCGATCATGGGCGCCAGCATCGAGCGCGTCGCGGGGCGCCAGGGCTTCGCCGGTTGCGTCCGCGCGCGGTTTCCGCATCCGAAGCAGGGCGAGCCCGGCATTCTGATCGCCGGGCATTTCGACACCGTCCACCCCGTGGGCACGCTCGCCAAATTGCCGTTCCGCCGCGAGGGCGACAAATGCTTCGGCCCCGGCATCTATGACATGAAAGGCGGCAGCTATCTAAGCCTGGAAGCGATCCGCCAGCTCGCACGCGCCGCCTTCACCACGCCACTCCCGATCACGGTGCTGTTCACGCCCGACGAGGAGGTCGGAACGCCGTCGGTGCGCGACCTCATCGAAGCGGAAGCCGCACGCAACAAATATGTGCTGGTGCCCGAGCCCGGCCGCGCCAACAACGGCGTGGTCACCGGCCGCTACGCGATCGCGCGCTTCAATCTGGAAGCCACCGGCAAGCCGAGCCATGCCGGCGCCAATCTCTCCTCCGGCCGTTCGGCGATCCGCGAGATGGCGCGGCGGATCATCGAGATCGACAGCATGACCACGGAGGATTGCACCTTCTCGGTCGGCATCGTGCATGGCGGCCAATGGGTCAATTGCGTCGCCACCACCTGCACCGGAGAGGCCTTGAGCATGGCCAAGCGCCAGGCCGATCTCGATCGCGGCGTGGAACGGATGCTGGCGCTGTCGGGAACGTCCAACGACGTGACCTTTACAGTCACGCGCGGCGTGACGCGGCCGGTATGGGAGCCCAATACCGGGACCATGGCTCTCTACGAAAAGGCCAAGGATCTGGCGAAACAGCTCGGCATGGAGCTGCCGCATGCCAGTGCCGGCGGCGGCTCGGATGCGAACTTTACGGGCGCGATGGGGATCGCCACACTGGACGGCCTGGGCGCGCGCGGCGCCGATCCGCATACGCTGAACGAACACATCATTGTCGAAAGCCTCGCCGAACGCGGCCGATTGATGGCAGGATTGCTCGCAACGCTGGAATAGCTGGCCGGAATAGATTCGATGGTGAAAGCGAAGACCATTCCGTTCAAGAGCATTCGCGCCCGCGCCGAGAAACGCAAGGGCGGGCCCAAGGCACTTGAGAAGCTGTTGCCGGAGAAGCCGAGCGCCAAAGCGCTGGAGAAAGTCACCGACGACCGCGTCCTCGCGGAGATGACCAGGCGGGTATTTTCGGCGGGCTTTGCCTGGAGTGTGATTGAGTCCAAATGGCCGGGTTTCGAGCAGGCCTTTCTCGGCTTCCAGCCTGCGAAGCTGACGTTCCAGCCCGACGACTTCTGGCACGAGCTGCTTTCCGACACCGGCATCGTCCGCAACGGCGCCAAGATCAACTCGGTGCGCGAGAATGCCGCCTTCGTGCAGGAGATCGCCAGGGAGCATGGCAGTTTCGGCAAGTTTCTCGTCAAATGGCCCTCCTCCGATGAGATCGGCCTCTTGAATCTGCTCAACAAGCGCAGCAGCCGGCTCGGCGGCAACACCGGGCAGATGTTCCTGCGCTTCATCGGCTGGGATGGATTTGTGACGTCGCAGGACGTCGTGGCTTGCCTGCGCGATGCCGGGCTCGACATCGGCGAGGAAGTCAAATCCAAAGGTGACCTTGCCAAGGTGCAGGCGCAGTTCAACGCCTGGGCCGAGGAAACCGGGCTGCCTTACGTGCATTTGTCGCGCATCTGCGCGATGTCGATCGGTGAAAATTACACGCCTGCATGAACCGTGCGATGGCACGGCGTTTGCACCTAACGCGCCGGCATGAATCGGCGGCTATCCGCAAAATGGCGGATTGCGAAAGACATGCAAACGCATTCACCCTTGCGTGTTGAGAGCGGTGTAGAGGCTTAAGACGCCCAATGATCGGATATCTGCTTCGCCGCGTGCTGGCCGCCATTCCCGTCATGGGCGTGGTCGCGCTCGTCGTGTTCCTGCTCTTGCGGCTGACGCCTGGCGATCCCGCGGCGATCCTGGCCGGCGACAATGCGACGCCGGCGCAGCTCGAGCGCATCCGCACCTCGCTCGGCCTCAACGAGCCGCTCTACGTCCAGTTCTTCACCTGGATCAACAAGTTGCTGCATGGCGATCTCGGCGTGTCGCTGATTTCGAACGTTCCGGTTCTCAAGATGGTCAGCCAACGCATCGAGCCGACGATCTCGATCGCGCTCGCGACCATCATCGTGTCGGTGGTGGTCGCGGTTCCCCTCGGCGTGATCGCGGCCTGGAAGCGAGGCACCTGGATCGACCGCTTTGTGATGGGTTTATCCGTGCTCGGCTTCTCGGTGCCGGTATTCGTGATCGGCTACGTCCTGATCCAGGTTTTCGCGATCGATTTGCGCTGGCTGCCGGTGCAGGGCTTCAAGAACATGGCATCCGGCTTCGGGCCGTTCCTGGAACGGCTGGTCCTGCCGACGCTGTCGCTCTCCTTCATCTTTATCGCGCTGATCGCGCGGATGACGCGGGCCTCCATGCTGGATGTGCTCGGCGAAGACTACGTGCGAACCGCCCGCGCAAAAGGCATCGGCGAGATCGCGGTGCTGTTCCGCCACGCATTGCGCAACGCCGCGGCTCCCGTCATCACCGTGATCGGCACCGGCTTCGCGCTGCTGATCTCCGGCGTTGTCGTCACCGAAAGCGTGTTCAACATTCCCGGCATCGGGCGCCTCACCGTCGATGCGGTGCTGGCACGCGACTATCCGGTGATCCAGGCGATGATCCTGCTGACCTCGTTGCTGTACGTCGCCGTCAACCTGCTGATCGACGTTGCCTACACCCTGCTTGATCCCAGAATCCGCTACTAAAGGCCCGGCACTGATGGCGATCGAGACCCTCCCCGAACCGTCAATTCCGCTTCCTACGCCGCTACGGTCGCGGTTCGGCTTCCTGATGGCGACGCCAATCATCGCGGCCGCGACGGTCCTGCTGCTCCTCATCATCCTGATCTCGATCCTGGCGCCGTGGATCGCGCCGCATGACCCGATCCAGCTGTTGCCGGCCCAGCGTCTCAAGCCGCCGAGCGAGCAGTTCCTGCTCGGCACCGACGCCTATGGTCGCGACCTCTTGTCGCGCGTCATCTACGGCGGACGCATCTCGCTCCTGATCGGCTTCGGCGCGACCGTGGTGTCGATCGCCTGCGGGCTCGTGATCGGCCTGTTCTCCGGCTTCTTCCGCTGGGTCGATGCGGTGCTGATGCGGATCATGGATGGCATCATGGCGATCCCCGCGATCCTGCTGGCGATTGCCGTGGTGTCGCTGTCGGGCGCGAGCATCTTCACCGTGATGATCGCGATCACCATTCCGGAAATCCCGCGGGTGGCGCGGCTGGTGCGCTCCGTGGTGCTGTCGGCGCGGGAAGAACCCTACGTCGAGGCTGCGATCTCGGTTGGCTCCGGTTTGCCGAAGATCATGTGGCGGCATCTGTTGCCGAACACGATCGCCCCGCTGATCGTGCAAGGCACGAATTTCTGCGCCGCCGCGATCCTGACCGAAGCGATCCTGTCCTTCCTCGGCGCCGGCATCTCGCCGGAGACGCCGACCTGGGGCAACATCATGGCCGAAGGCCGCTCCTATTTTCAGGTCAAGCCGTCGTTGATCTTCTGGCCGGGACTGATGCTGTCGATAGCGATCCTGAGCGTCAACCTGATCGGCGACGCCGCCCGCGACGCCCTCGACCCCCGCATGAAGCAACGGGAGGACGGGAAGTGACGTGGTTGCGAGGAGCACAGCGACGAAGCAAGGACGTCATTCCGGGATGGTCCGGATCAGACCCGGAATCTCGGGATTCCGGGTCTGGTGCTGGCGCACCAGCCCGGAATGACTGGTGCAAACTTCGCTTCGCTCGCAGTGACGGCGGAGTGACGGCATGACCGCCCCCGTCCTCGACATCAACGACCTCGTCGTCGGCCTCGGCCGGAACGGCAAGGGCCCACGGATCATCGATGGCGTGTCGCTGCAGGTCCGGGAACGCGAGACGCTGTGCCTGGTCGGCGAAAGCGGCTCGGGCAAATCGGTGACCTCGCTCACCGTGATGGGCCTGTTGCAGACGAACGCGCTGGTGCCGGTCGCGGGCAGCGTCAAGCTCGTCGGCGAGGAACTGCTGACGGCGAACGACCGCCGCCTGCGGCAATTGCGCGCCACGCGCATGGCGATGATCTTCCAGGAGCCGATGACCGCGCTCAATCCCGTGGTGGCGGTCGGCCGCCAGATCGACGAGGTGCTGCGCGCGCATACCTCGCTCGATGCACGGACACGAAAGAAGCGCATCCTCGACATGATGGAGCAGGTGCGGCTGCCGCAGGTCGAGCGCATCTTCGCGTCCTACCCGCACCGCCTCTCCGGCGGCCAGCGGCAGCGCATCATGATCGCGATGGCGCTTGTGCTTGAACCGAAGCTCCTGATCGCGGACGAGCCGACCACCGCGCTCGACGTCACCACGCAGAAGCAGATCCTGGCCCTGATCCGCGATCTGCAGCGCGATCACGGCACCGCGGTGCTGTTCATCACCCATGATATGGGCGTGGTCGCCGAGATTGCCGACCGCGTCGCGGTGATGCGCAATGGCAGGCTGGTCGAAACCGGCACGCTCGACACCATCCTCCGCACGCCCACCAAGGACTATACTCGCAACCTGCTGACGTCGGTACCGAGCCTCGTGCCGCGCGCGCCACGCCCTGAAACCAGCGAGCCCGTGGTGCTGGAGGCCAACGAACTCGGCAAGATCTATCGCGAGCGGTCGTTCCTTGGCGCGACGCGCGAGGTCAGGGCCGCCGAGAATGTCACCCTCACCTTGCGCAAGGGCCGCACGCTCGGCATCGTCGGCGAAAGCGGTTCCGGCAAGTCGACGGTGGCGCGCTGCATCGTGCGGCTGATCGATCCGACCTCCGGCGGCATTCGCCTTGCAGGCCGTGAAATCTCGCACCTCTCGCGACGGCTGCTGCAGCCGCACCGCAAGCGCATCCAGATCATCTTCCAGGACCCCTATCGGTCGCTCAATCCGCGCGTGACGGTCGGCGAGAGCATCGCGGAGGGGCCGATCAATTACGGCACGCCACGCGCGGACGCGTTGGCGAAAGCGTGCGAGCTCCTGGAACTCGTCGACCTGCCGCCGGATGCGGTCTCGCGCTATCCGCATCAGTTTTCGGGCGGCCAGCGCCAGCGCATCGCGATTGCGCGTGCGCTCGCGCTCGACCCGGATGTGCTGGTGGCGGACGAGGCGGTTTCCGCGCTCGACGTCTCGGTACAGGCGCAGGTTCTGGAACTGCTCGGCGAAATCCAGAAGCGCCTCGGCATCGCGCTGCTCTTTATTACACACGACTTACGCGTGGCGGCGCAAATCTGCGACGATGTTGCCGTGATGCAGCATGGCCGAATCGTCGAACAGGGCCCGGCGGCAGAAGTGCTGACCCATCCGCAACAGGCCTATACCCGCGCATTGCTCGACGCCGCCCCCGGCCGCGGCTGGGATTTCGCGAATTTCCGGCCGGTGGCCAGTGCTTGAGCTACTCCTTCGTCATTCCGGGGCGCGCGAAAGCGCGAACCCGGAATCTCGAGATTCCGGGTCTGGTGCTGACGCACCATCCCGGAATGACAGCGCATTGTTGCACCGCCTTCGCAATGACGACGCGTCATGCAAAGCGGCATTGCTTGACGCCTTGCGCTTTCCGCGGACGCAGGGCTAACGTCTCGCTCCGGACGATTTTGTCGAGACCTCGCAATGACCCGCATAGCCGTCGGCGGCTTCCTGCATGAGACCAACACCTTTGCGCCGACCAAGGCGACTTACGACGCCTTTGTGCATGGCGGCGGCTGGCCCTCGATGGTGCAAGGCGACGACGTCAAGACCATTCGCGGGATCAATGTCGGATTGGCGGGCTTCATCGAGGCCGCAGACGCCGAAGGCTGGGAGCTCGCCCCGACCATCTTTGCCGCGGCTACGCCGTCCGCGCATGTCACCAAGGATGCCTATGAGCGCATCGCCAAAGTGCTTATTGACGGCATCGCAGCCGCAGGGTCCATCGACGGCGTCTATCTCGATCTCCACGGCGCCATGGTCACTGAACATTTTGATGACGGCGAAGGCGAAATCCTGGCGCGCGTGCGGCAGGTCATCGGCAAGGACTTGCCGCTGGTCGTCAGCCTCGACCTGCACGCCAATGTCACGCCCGAGATGGTCGCGCATGCGGACGCGCTGATTGCCTACCGCACCTATCCCCATGTCGACATGGCCGATACGGGGCGCGCCTGCGCTCGCCATCTCGCGCTGCTGCTCAAGACCAGGCGGCGCTTTGCCAAAGCCTTCCGGCAATTGCCGTTCCTGATCCCGATCAGCTGGCAATGCACAAACGATCAGCCGACAAAAAGCATTTACGGGAAGCTCGCCGCGTTGCAGGGCGACGCCGTGCCGACGCTCTCCTTCGCGCCGGGATTTCCCGCGGCGGATTTTGTCGATTGCGGGCCGAGCGTATTCGCCTATGGCCGAACGCAAGCCGATGCGGACGCCGCCGCGGACAAGATCGCTGAGATCATCGAAGGCCATGAAGACGATTTCGACGGCAATATCTACTCGCCCGACGACGGCGTGCGCCTTGCGATGGAACTGGCGAAGACCGCCAGGAAGCCGGTCGTCATCGCCGATACGCAAGATAATCCGGGCGCCGGCGGCGATTCCGACACCACCGGCATGCTGCGCGCGCTGGTCCGCAACAAGGCCGAGCGCGCCGCCACCGGCGTGATCTACGATCCGCAATCAGCCACGGCCGCCCATGCGGCCGGCGTTGGCGCCACGATAACACTCGCGCTCGGCGGCAAGTCCGGCATTGCCGGCGACGCCCCCTATCGGGAGACATTCATCGTCGAAAAACTCTCCGACGGCAATTTCATCGCGCCCGGTCCCTATTTCGGCGGCCGCGCGATGGAGATGGGACCGTCGGCGTGCCTTCGCATCGGCGATGTCCGCGTGGTGGTCGCCTCGCACAAGGCGCAGCTCGCGGATCAGGCGATGTATCGCTATGTCGGCATCGAACCGACGGAACAGAAGATCCTGGTCAACAAGAGCTCGGTGCACTTCCGCGCCGATTTCGAACCGATCGCCGAAAAGCTCCTGATCTGCGCCGCGCCCGGCGCTATGCCGGCCGACACGGCAACGCTGCCCTGGACGCGGCTCCGCCCGGGCATCCGCATCAAGCCGAATGGTCCCGCCTTCATTCCTGAAACCAAGTCACGCTCAACCGGATAGAGAGACATGCCCACCATCGACCGCATCGAGGCCTTTGCCGACGAACTCACCGCCATAAGGCGCGATTTGCACGCGCATCCCGAGATCGGCTTTGAAGAAGTCCGCACGTCGGGCATTGTCGCCGACAAGCTCACGCAATGGGGCATCGAGGTGCATCGCGGCCTCGGCGGCACCGGCGTGGTCGGTGTGCTCAAGGGCAAGGGCTCCGGCGGCAAGCGCATTGGCTTGCGCGCGGACATGGACGCGCTGCCGATGGAGGAAAACACCAATCTGAAATGGCGATCGACCATCCCCGGCCGCTTCCATGGCTGCGGTCATGACGGCCACACCACCATGCTGCTCGGCACCGCGCGCTATCTCGCCGAGACCCGCAATTTCGACGGCACCGTTCATTTCATCTTCCAGCCGGCCGAAGAGGGCCTCGGCGGCGCGCGCGCCATGATCAAGGACGGGCTGTTCCAGAAATTCCCCTGCGACGAGGTTTACGGCCTGCACAATGCGCCGGACCTCGACCACGGCGAGGTCGCGATCCTGCCGGGCCCGGCCATGGCCGGCGCCGATTTCTTCGACATCAGGATCCACGGCTATGGCGCCCATGGCGCAATGCCGGAGCGTTCCAAGGACGCCGTCGTCATCGCGATGACACTGGGCCAGGCCTTGCAGACCATCGTCAGCCGCAACGTCGATCCCCTGCAGGCCGCGGTGGTCTCGATCACGCAGATCCATTCCGGCTCCGCCTACAACGTCATTCCCGGCGAAGCCTGGCTGTGCGGCACCGTGCGCGCCTTTTCCGACGGGGTCCGCGCGTTGATCCGCGAGCGCTTCCGCACCATCTGCGCCGGCATGGCCGCCGCCTACAATTGCGAGATCGAATGCGACATCCGCGACACTTTCAGCGTGCTGATAAACCAGGAGGAGCAATCGCGCGTGGTCGAGCAGGCCGCGCGCACGGTGGTCGATCCGGCAAAAGTGCTGACGCGTGCGCAGCCCAAGATGGGCAGCGAAGACTTCGCCGACATGATGCAAGCGATACCCGGCGCCTATTTCTGGGTCGGCCATGAGGGGTCGGTGCCTGTGCACAACCCCGGCTACGTGCTGGACGACAAGATTTTGCCCATTGGAGCCAGCGTGTTCGCACGCATCATCGAAACCCGCATGCCGGTAGGTTCCCATGCATAAACCGCCGCCGCAGGAAGCGGTCACCTCGCTGCACGATCTTTCCGCCGTCGATCTGATCGCCGGTTACAAGGCCAAGCAGTTCTCGCCCTCCGAAGTCCTGGACGAAGTGATCGCGCATGTTGAGGCGTGGGAGCCGCACATCAAGGCCCTCTATCTGTTCGACCCTGACGGCGCGCGGAAGGTCGCCAAGGCTTCAACCGACCGCTGGAATAATGGCGAGCCTGCGGGCACACTCGATGGCGTGCCGGCCACGATCAAGGACAATATCGCCACCAGGGACCAGCCGTCGCCGCTGGGCGCAGCCAGCGTGCCGCTCGTGGCCGCAGCAAAGGATGCGCCGCCGGCGGCGCGGCTGCGCGAAGCCGGCGCGATCATCTTCTCCAAGACCACCATGCCGGATTACGGCATGCTGTCGTCGGGGCTTTCGAGCTTCCATCCGCTGACGCGCAATCCCTGGGACCTCTCGAAAAACCCGGGCGGATCGAGTGCCGGCGCCGGCGCCGCGGGCGCGGCCGGTTATGGCCCCCTGCATCTCGGCACCGATATCGGCGGCTCGGTACGCTTGCCGGCCTGCTGGTGCGGCCTGGTCGCGCTCAAGCCGAGCCTCGGACGCATCCCGATCGATCCGCCCTATGTCGGCCGTGTCGCCGGACCGATGACCCGCACGGTGGACGATGCCGCGCTGATGATGAGCGTGCTGTCCAAACCCGATCGCCGCGACGGCATGAGCCTGCCGCCGAGCGACATCCACTGGAAGACGCTGGAAAAGTCGCCGCGCAAGCTGCGGCTCGGCCTGATGCTCGATCTCGGCGTCGGCCAGGCGCTGGAGAAGCCGGTGCGCGAGACCGTGGTGAAAGCCGCCAAGGCGTTCGAGTCCGCCGGCGCCGTCGTCACCGAGGTCGACGGCATCCTCACACGAGACATGCTCGACGGGCTCGATGATTTCTGGCGCGCGCGGATGTGGGATGATCTCTCCCGACTGCCGGCCGCCGAGCGGGCCAAGGCCCTGCCCTATATCTATCAATGGGCAGAGAAAGGCGCGAAGCTGTCGGGCGTCGATGTCATCAGGGGCTTCAACGTCACGCTCGCGATCCGCGCCGCGGCGGCAAAGCTGTTCTGCGACCTCGACTATGTGATCTCGCCGGTATCGCCCGTGGTCAAGTTCGACGCCGAGCTTGCCTCACCGCTCAACGATCCCGAGAAGCCGTTCGAGCACATCTGCTACACCGTGCCGTGGAACATGTCGGAAAACCCCGCCTTGTCGATCAATGGCGGTTACGACGACAAGGGATTCCCGATCGGCGTGCAGATCATCGGTCGCCGCTTCGACGATCTCGGCGTGCTGGCGCTGGGCAAGGCCTTTGAAAGCCTGCGCGGCCCGCAGAAGCCATGGCCGACTCCGCCGAAAAAGTGACTTACACACCGTCGTTCCGGGATGGTCCGAAGGACCGAACCCGGAACCTCGAGATTCTCAGGTGCGCAACTGCGCACCATAGTTCGGTGCTGCGCACCGCCCCGGAATGACGGTCAAGAAATGTCAGGAGGAATCCCCATTGGCCTATGAGACCATCAAATACGAGGTCGAGGACCAGATCCTCACCCTCACGCTGAACCGGCCGGACAAGCTCAACGCTTTCAACGCCACCATGCAGCGCGAGATGATCGAGGCGTTCGACGCGGCCGACAAGGACGACGACATCCGCGCCATCATTGTCACCGGGGCAGGCCGCGGCTTCTGCGCCGGCGCCGACCTCTCCTCCGGTGCCGACACCTTTGACCGCGACGCGCGGCGCGGGCCGGTGAAGCGGCTCGCCAACGGCAAGGTCGACTACAGCGATCCCAATGTGCGCGACGGTGGCGGCCAGGTGACGCTGCGCATCTTCAAATCCTTGAAGCCGGTGATCGCCGCGGTGAACGGGCCCGCGGTCGGCATCGGCGTCACCATGCAGCTCGCCATGGATATCCGCATCGCCAGCGAATCCGCACGCTTCGGCTTCGTGTTCTCCCAGCGCGGCATCGTGCCGGAAGCCGCCTCGAGCTGGTTCCTGCCGCGCATCGTCGGCATCTCGCAAGCCCTGGAATGGTGCTACACCGGCCGCGTGTTCCCGGCAGAGGAGGCGCTCGCCGGCCGCTTGGTCAGCAAGGTGGTTCCGCCGGATCAGCTCCTGCCGACTGCCCGCGCGCTCGCAAAGGAGATTGCGGCCAAGACCGCACCGGTGTCGGTAGCGCTGATCCGGCAGATGATGTGGCGCATGATGGGCGCCGATGATCCGATGGAAGCCCACAAGGTCGACAGCCGCGGCATCTACGCCCGTGGCCGCTCAGACGACGTCAAGGAAGGCGTGGTGTCGTTCCTGGAAAAGCGCCCGGCGCAATTCAAGAACAAGGTCTCGAGCGACATGCCCGACTATTTTCCGTGGTGGGATGAAAGGGAATACAAATAAAGCTGTCGTCCCGGCCAAGCGAAGCGCGAGCCGGGACCATACCGCGGAATCTATCTTTGGGCACGCAGGCTGCCGTTCTTCGCCAAACAGAAGCCAGTGGTTATGGGTCCCGGATCGCGCTCGCTACGCTCGCTTGTCCGGGACGACAACTACATCATCAACGCCACGCGCCCTATCGCCTTGCGATCGATGAGCAGCTGCATCGCCTTGGCGTAATCTTCCATCGGCAGACGGTGCGAGACGTTCGGTCGGATCTTCCCCTGCTCCGCCCATTCCAGCAATGTCCTGATCCGCACGTCACCAAGCGCAGGATTCCTGCGCACGGCCTCGCCCGCGCGAACCCCGAGTACGCTGGCGCCCTTGATCAGGAGCAGGTTGGTCCGCGCTAGCCCGATGCCGCCGGTGAAACCGATCACCAGGAGCCGCGCGCCCCAGGCGATGCAGCGAACGCTTTCCTCGAAGACAGGCCCGCCGACCGGATCGTAAACGACGTCGGCGCCGCGGCCATCGGTGATGCGCTTCACGGCGTCACGAAACGGCTCGCGCGAATAGAGCACGAGATGATCGGCGCCCCGCGCCTTCGCCACCTCCAGCTTCTCCTCCGACGACGCCGCCGCGATCACGATGGCGCCGACGAGCTTGCCGATCTCGACCGCGGCGAGGCCCACGCCGCCACCGGCGCCGTGCACCAGCAGCACCTCACCCTCCCTGACCTGCCCGCGGTCGATCAGCGCGTGATAGGCCGTGCCGTGCGCAGCAAGGAAAGTCGCGCCTTCGGCATAGTCGAACGTTGACGGCAACGGCGTGAGCTGCGACGGGGCGACCACGACTTCGTCGGCATAGCCGCCGTGCCGCAGCTTGACGATGACGCGATCGCCGACGGCAACGCGGTCCGCGCCGTTCACCTCGACCACGTCACCAGCCGCCTCCATACCCGGCGTGAACGGCAGCTCCGGCTTGAGCTGATACTCGCCGGCCACCATCAATATGTCCGGAAAATTGATCCCGGCCGCGCGGATGGCGACACGCACCTGCCCCGGCGCCAGCGGCGTCGAGGCAAAAGTCTCAAGCCGCAGCCGCCCAGGCGGCCCGAGCTCGCGGCAGACGACCGCCTTCGGCATCAGGCCGCCCGCTCCTTGCGCCGTGCCAGCGCGTCGCGGATCAGCGGCAGCCGGTCGTTGCCGAAATACATGTCGGTCTTGTCGATGAAGATGGTCGGCGAGCCGAAGCCGCCCCGCGCCATCACTTCATCGGTGTTGGCCTTGAGCTGGTCCTTGATCGATTGCTGCGTGATGCCGGCCAGCAATTTCTGCGGGTCGACGCCGACGCGCTTGCAGACTTCGGTCAGCACGGCATCCTGCGAAATATCCTGGTCCTCCCCCAATAGATCTCGAACGCCGCGCGCGCGAACGGCACCATGTCCTTGCCGAGAAAGATACAGCTGCGCATCGCCTTCACGCTGTTCACCGGAAACACCGTCGGCCGCATCTTGATGGCGAGCCCGGCCTGCCGCGCCCAGTCCGCCATGTCCTTTTTCTGGTAGGCGACCTTCGCAACCACCGGATTTTCCCGCGAGGCGTAGACGCTCGGGTTGATGGAATTGAAGATGCCGCCGACCAGGATCGGCCGCCAGACGATCTCTTCGCCGAGCTCCTTTGCCAAGGGCTGGATGTTGTGGAAGGCGAGATAGGTCCAGGGGCTGGAGCAGTCGAAGAAGAATTCGATCATTAGCGTTTTCCTTTCTCGTCTTTCGCGCCGTCATTCCGGGGCGCCTCGAAGAGGCGAACCCGGAATCTCGAGATTCCGGGTTCGGTCCTGCCGGACCGCCCCGGAATGACGGAGGTCGGTCACAAAGACTTTTGTTGTTCTGTACGGCAACCATAAGACATGGCAGACAGGCGCTCAATCAATTAGCACCTCACCGGGAGGCCCTCATGCTGTTTCCAACCACCATCGCAGGTTCGCTGCCGAAGCCGGAATGGCTCGCCGAGCCCAATACGCTGTGGGCGCCATGGAAATCGTCCGGCGCGGAACTGGCGCGCGCCAAGCGCGACGCCACGCTGCTTGCGGTGAAACTGCAGGAGGATGCCGGCATCGATATCGTCACCGAGGGCGAACAGGCGCGGCAGCATTTCGTCCATGGCTTCCTGGAGAATATCGAGGGCATCGACTTCGCCCACAAGGTCGAGATGGGAATCCGGAAAGACCGCTACAAGGCGATGGTGCCACAGGTGGTGGCCCCGCTGAAGCTGAAGGGGCGCGTCCATGCGGACGAGGCCCGCGTCGCGCGCACCCACACGGCGCAGAAGCTGAAATTCACCATGCCCGGCCCGATGACCATCATCGACACCATCGCGGATCGCTACTATGGCGATCGCGTCAAGATGGCGTTCGCCTTCGCCGAGCTCCTCAACGAGGAAGCCAAGGCGCTGCAGGCCGACGGCGTCGACGTGATCCAGTTCGACGAGCCCGCCTTCAACGTCTACATGGACGAGGTGCGCGACTGGGGCATCAAGGCACTGGAGCACGCCGCCGAAGGGCTGTTCTGCACCACCGCCGTGCACATCTGCTACGGCTACGGCATCAAGGCCAACACCGACTGGAAACAGACGCTGGGCGGCGAGTGGCGGCAATATGAGGAGACGTTCCCGGCGATCGACAAGAGCTCGATCCAGCAGGTTGCGATCGAGTGCCGCAATTCCAAGGTGCCGCTGGAGTTGCTCCGCCTGCTTCCGAACAAGGTGGTGCAGGCCGGCGTGATCGATGTCGCGAGCGACACGATCGAGACCGCCGAAGACGTGGTCAAGGTGATCGAGGACGTCGCCAAATTCGTGCCGAAGGCCAATATCGTCGCCACCACCAATTGCGGCATGGCGCCGATGCGGCGCGAGATCGCCGAGGCCAAGCTGATCGCGCTCGGCGCCGGCGCCAAGCTCGCGCGGCAGAGGCTCGCATGAGGCAGCTGACTGCGCTGATCGCGACAGCGCTGATTGCAGGCGCCGCGCACGCGGTCTCCGGCGAGCGCGTCCGGCTCAACGCCTGCAAGCTGATGGTGGAACGCGCTGAAGCCGCGCCTGCGGCCAGCGCCGCCTCCGAAACCGCCGAGCTGCAAAAATGCCGGCAGATCATCAAGGAATGGACCTTGCGCGACTCCCGCATGAGCGTGGATCAGAACGGCCAGCCGATGAAGTGAGCCAGTGGATCGTATGGCCCGCGCTCCATCCGTTCCCTCTCCCGCTTGCGGGGTAGGGCCAGGGTGGGGGCTCTCTCCGCGAGAGCAGTGCTTGTGGCGCCCCCACTCCAGCTCTCCCCGCAAGCGGGGGAGAGGGCCGACTGAGTACGCCTCAACATCGATGCTCACTTCGCGCTCGGATGCAACACCGGGCGATACCCCGCCGCGAAAGCACGTACGGTCGACGGCGGCGTCAGCAGCAACGGGTCATTGAGCGCGCGAGTCGCCTTCGTGTAGCCGGCCGGCGACCATAAAAGCGTTTTGCCCTGCGCGATCAGAAAGTCCTCTTCGCCATCCTGAACCATCGTGCCATCAGGCAGCTTCTCGATCTTCATCGGCAGCGGATGCAGCTTCTTGCCGCTCGCCAAGCGCTCGCCGTGCAGCACCGCGTCCATATCGCCGGCGCGCACGTCCTTGACACCGTTGCCCTCCTCCCAAGCCGCCCGAAAACGGTTGGCGTCGTCGCGGCGGCAATAGAAGCAGGGCCGATGACCGGCGGCAAACGCTGTCGCCTCGTCCAGGAAGAACAGCTCGGTCCAGCTTTGCCGCGCCATCACCTTGCGCCGCCGCCCGCGGAATTCGAGCACACAGGTCAGCCATGCCGGCGTCGACCAGCGCTTTTTCAGCAGCGTTCTGGTCGCGGGGTCGTGGATGATGCCGCGATTGCCGACAAACAGCCCGCGATGCGAGGTGGCGATGATGTCGCCTGTCGGCGTGACGCGGTTTTGGAGGGGCATTTGAACAACCGTCATTCCGGGATGGTCCGAAGGACTAGACCCGGAATCTCGAGATTCCGGGTCTGGCGCTTGCGCGCCATCCCGGAATGACACTCTAATTCACGCCGCGCCATCGCGGAGCGGCGGGGCAAAGGATAGCGCGGTGTCCCAGGGGAAGAAGATCCAGGTGTCCTGCGACACTTCGGTGATGAACGTGTCGACCAGCGGTCTTCCCTTCGGCTTGGCATAGACAGTGGCGAAATGCGCCTCGGGCAGCATTGCGCGCACCAGCCGGCCGGTCTTGCCGGTGTCGACGAGGTCGTCGACGATCAGAAGCCCCTTGCCGGTGCCGCCGCCGAGCTTCACAACGTCGGGCGTGACGCCCTTCAGCACGTTCAGCTCGCCCTGCTTGTCGTGATCATAGCTCGCAACGCAGACGGTATCGATGATGCGCACCCCCAGCTCGCGCGCCACGATCGCAGCCGGCACGAGGCCGCCGCGGGTGATGGCGATCACCGCGTGGAACGGACCGACCTCGTTCAACCGCCAGGTCAGCGCCCGGCAATCCCGGTGAAACTGGTCCCATGACACCGGGAAGGCCTTCCCGGCCCGCTCCTGCGCAATGAGGTCTGCATTCTTTTCCATATCGATCCCGCTTGTTAGCCGGTCAAACCGTTACCGCGCCACGCTCAATCCCGCCAACATGTCCTT